>Ga0307517_10000290_pt1 | contig 86715 bp, 68 predicted proteins | sample 23_EM_MG_FD_194515 | JGI IMG/M metagenome (GOLD analysis project Ga0307517, IMG submission 194515) | Populus trichocarpa ectomycorrhiza microbial communities from riparian zone in the Pacific Northwest, United States - 23_EM | ecosystem: Host-associated > Plants > Roots > Unclassified | place...
CCTTTTGCGGTGTTCTGAGCACTACCGCCATTCAAGGACCTAGAGTTCACCCTATCCTGATTACCCTAATAGGCTAGTATTCCAGATTGCAATTTGGACTGGAAAGTCTCAGCGGTTCAAGGGATAATAGGAAATTCCTTCGTGCTGGGAATTGTGGGGCCGAGTGGCGTGGGGTAAGGTTGTGCCCGCGCAGTGAAGTACCTTAGGGATGCACCGTATCTACAGCGGTCCTATCGGTATGGTTCCTGCCATTCAAAAAGGGGACCTGGCTGTGCAAAGGGTGTTACATGTGGCTTTGCAAAACCTGATTACTAAGATATTCTTTTGTCTGTAAAAGAGTTGTAAGAACAATGATTAAAGGTATAAGGGTTTAATAAAGCTATTGACTGGTATGTATAATAGGAGTTTATATAGATAAAAATATATAAATAATATAGCATTTTATCATAGTAAGTCAAGTGAGAACTAAATTATTATGAACACAGAGTTTGATATACATATTTGTCAGAAATAACTAATTAAATAATATAAAACCTAGCGTTTATACAATTCTTCTATGCTTACTCACCCAATCAACTGTGGCTATGGTAACACTTTTTTGACTTTCTCACCAAAAATACAACTTTTTAAATCCTTAAGGCTCCACAGTCACAAGCATAATTGCTAAAAAAAAACCTATTTTCCATTCTGCTTCATTTGCTCTTTCAGAAATAGGTTTTTCTTTTGCTAATATAGTTGTGGCTATTTAGCCTTAAGGATTTGAAAATTGCGAAATTTCAGGTCCCCTTTTTGAATGGCAGGAACCATATCAATTCTAAAGACACGGTCATTAATTTGAGCTCTGGGTAGAATTCGTAATCACTTGCATAAGGATTTGAAACAACACAAATTACTCGTAGAGTGATGTCCCTCGGTCCTTCTGACTCCTTAATTCTCACCTCGGGCATACCCGATCGCCGGACCGTCGGCACCGAGTCCTTTGGTTACGGGCACCGTCTCGTGGGATTGATCTGAAGGTTTGCCGCAGCACTTGAGCTACCGTACCGTACGATACCGATAACGCTGCCCGTCTGGTGGAAAGAATAAGCGGCAAAACAAGCTAGAGAATCCCCCAACATCGTGACAGATCCTCTTTGGAGAATCATCGGCCGGGTAGCGGTCGGAATTCATTTCCTTTCCCATTTGATGGTTGGAATTTCTTGCTGGAACCCCTTGTTCTCGTGAAATCCGAGAAGGGACGAAAGATTTCTTTTTTTGGGATGTGCTGGATGATTTATTCTGGGGATCCTGTGGTACTTTCATAGAGGGTGTTTGGAAGGTATTTTGATATGGCATTGTCATCATGAAGAGAAATTCAAGATGTGGGGGAGCTTGGGCAGGGTCCAGTCTACGGTATTGGTGTCGGGAGGCCCTGCATTCAGTGAACAATCCCACTGATCGAGATCTAGTCTACTTGCAGCACGGTGGGAGGGTGAGTTTAAGCACGGATCCAAGAATGGAAGTGATATACTCGAGGTTTCTTTCCCACCTCACGGTGAACTTTTTTACAAGTGAACATCGGTGTTTGGAGATGTGGGCGTGGAGTGTTTCTTATCCACAACTTGACCTACACTCCCGTTTGAAAAGTTCTCGTAACCACACTGGTACATTCATGTAGTTGTGGCTGGCAATATTATATTGGCTCCAGCAAAGCATCAGCCACAAATACATAAATGTAGCAGTGTGGTTACGAGGACTTTTCAAACGTGAGTGTAGTATTTGTAGCTCCTGAGGATGTTTACTCTGTTCTCCTGAGGCTCTGCGTTGTTGCCAACTCCTACCGCACCCCGCTATTGCACTGCGAGCATTCACATTTCTTACCGAGGCACCGAGGATATCCCTGATGCTCCGGGCTCGTCGTTGCGACCAATCGGATTTCTTTCATCCCAGATTTGGTGGGGAACACGTGAAGGATGGAAGGGCATGTGAGAGATGCAACAGCTAAAGCCATTCAAGCCCTCGTGCAATCCCTGAGAACAAAGTTGGTTGCTTGCCCGTTGGTTGTCAAGATTCCTGGGAACGATGTCATGGGTTCTACCTCCCCTACATCCTGAGCTTTACCTGCCTTTCACGTGAAAACTTGGTCTCCCTCCCCGCTACTCTTTTTCCTCAAACATATCTCTTCTACTCTTCTTCCTTCCTTCCTTCCTTCCTTCCTCCCCTTCCCATCTCTTATATTCTCCGCTACTTATACTTGTTGTCATTGTTTACATTTACCGTGGTCATGTCAAAGATATTCAAAGCCACTGAAGTGGCGGAGCACAAGAAGCCCGACTCGCTGTGGATCATCGTCGAGGGCGACGTGTACGACGTTACAAAGGTATGGACAATAGCATCTCTTCCGGAGCGTTCTAACAGGCGAGCACAATAGTTCCAGAATGATCACCCGGGCGGAAAGAAGATCCTGCAGAGGGTTGGTGGCAAAGACGCTACCGCACAATTCTGGAAATACCACAATGAGGGAATCCTGAAGAAGTACAAGACACAACTCCAGATCGGGTCTCTGGAGGGCAAGGCCGCACCGCCGCCGGAGCCGAAGAAGGAGGAACCAAAGAAGGAGCAGGTCGTTCCCACGCGAGCCGGACCCGTTGTCCCAGCGCCAACGAGCGAGGTGCGCAAAGCGAAAGAGACTCTAGAGGCCTATGGTGACCTTATCCCCTTTGGCGATCCTGCTTGGTACCAGGGCGTAAGTCCTTCTTTGTCTTGGGATTTAATTGTTCGAGACTTGCGGCTGACGGAGGGTAATTAGTATCATTCACCTTACTACAATGCGTCGCATGCCGCCCTTAGAGATGAGGTTAGGGCGTGGGTTGAGGAGAAGATTGAGCCTCACTTGAATGATTGGGAGAAGCAGAAGTTTGTTCCTGTCGAGATTTACAAGGAGATGGGTACTCGCGGCTATCTTCCTGGGTATGTTTACCACTGATCCCTTTGCGCCTGTATTTCGCCCGTTGCTAATGTTTCAATAGTCTGCTTGGCATCAAGTACCCTAAGGAATATACACCGTACACCGTTGCCTCTGTTCCTCCAGAAAAGTGGGATCACTTTCACGAGTTCCTTCTCACCGATGAGCTATCGCGTACTGGTTCTGGTGGATTTGTATGGAACATGATTGGTGGCTACTCGATTGGTCTTCCTCCGGTAATGAAGTTTGGTCGCAAGGAGCTTAAGGACCGAATTGTTCCAGGAATCCTCAGTGGCGAGAAGAGGATCTGTTTGTGTATCACTGAGCCCGGTGCGGGTAGTGATGTTGCAAACCTGGCCTGCGAGGCTAAGAAGACGCCGGATGGAAAGCACTATATTGTCAATGGCGAGAGTAAGGCTCTCGCAGTGATCAACATAATAAATCTGTGCTGACATCTCACAGAGAAATGGATCACAAACGGTATCTGGTCCGAATACTTCACTGTCGCCGTTCGTACTGGTGGCCCGGGTATGGGTGGTGTTTCTGTCCTCCTCATTGAACGCGGCCCGGGTGTCTCCACCCGCGAGATGGACTGCCAAGGTGTCCACGGATCGGGAACAACTTACATCACCTTCGAGGATGTCAAGGTCCCCGTAGAAAATCTCATCGGCAAGGAGAACGCCGGTTTCAAGGTTATTATGACCAATTTCAACCACGAGCGTCTTGGTATAGTCATCCAGTGCAACCGCTTCTCCCGCGTCCTCTACGAGGAGTCGATGAAGTACGCCAACCGTCGCCGCACATTCGGCAAGAAGCTCATTGAGCACCCCGTAATACGATTGAAGCTCGCACATATGGCCCGTCAAATCGAAGCGACGCACAACTGGCTAGAGAACATAGTTTATCAGAGCTTGTGCATGGGCGACACCGAAGCAATGTTGAAGCTCGGGGGTGCCATCGCAGGATTGAAGGCCCAGAGTACCACAACCTTCGAATTCTGCGCCCGAGAAGCTACCCAGATCTTTGGTGGAATCGGATACACAAAAGGTGGTGTTGGAGCTAAGGTTGAGCGATTGTACCGAGATGTTCGAGGATACTCTATTCCCGGGGGTAGCGAAGAGATTATGTTGGATCTCAGTATCAGACAAAGCTTGAAGGTTCATCAGGCATTGGGCATGAAGCTGTAGGGTTGGATCGGGGAGGGTTGTGCTTGTGGTTTGGTTGATTAACTTAGATTCTTCGCCTGTATGTCTGTGAATTTTTACGTTTTATTGCTTGGTTTGTTGGTTGAGCTTTGTTTGATTAGTAGAAATTAAGCATTGGATGCAATTCTGCGGTATTGCTGTTTCTAGTCTACATGTTTTAGGAGCCGAGCACATTCGCGAGTGACTGCTCATTCCCGGCAGCAAAGTCGAAGTAAAAGCACATCACCGCGGTATCTTCTTCCCCGGCCTCATCGCACAACTTATCTGTAACTAGCGAACTATTATCGTAACCTATCAGCAATACCATTCTTTGATTCCCAGCAACAAACACATTTTCTCTTACATATGTAGCTCTTTCCCACTCTTGGATTGCCGTCGCAGAACAAGGTCGCATGGGTGGATTCATCCTCCCTACGAGCATTATGCCATGGCTTAAATTCTCTGGTTTACAGCAGCCAGGCTACTATACCTTCCACCCGCTCAGCTTCGATGTCTCGATAGTGTACCCATGGCTCTAATGGAGATTGCTACGCTAGTACTTTGGACTCATCATCCGGAGCAGTGTAGTTGAAGGTATTCGCGATGCTGAAAGAGTTGTTGTTATTGCTGACCGGTTGTGACATTTCCCCCACCTCGATTCTCACGGCTTTGGATGATGAGAGAAAGGTATTGGTTCGACTTGCGGCCTCGTGGGAGGTAGTTCATTCCGAGTGAGAAGAGACCACTAGCACGCCGTACCGCATGGTACCAGCATTGCATCACACCCAACTGCTGGTATGTTACTGCTTAGGCCGAGTGATCTGATACTGTAGGAGTATGCAGATTTTATTCCCCAAGGCGAAGTAAGACCCGATGCCATGCCGTAGCTCAAGCTAAATACGAATAGTCGGTAGTGGAGATATTTTTTGCAGGAATCGCCTCTTTCCCTTCTCTATCCCGATGCCCAAGAATTAATATATTTTTCTGCGGATATCCGTAGCCTGGGTTGAGCGATCCGGAGAGTAGAAATTATTTCTGGACGAGTGTGTATTCTTATTTCCACCGCCCCGGGCATATTGCGTTATTATAGTAGGAATGAGTGGCTGTTGAATTAAGCAGCCAAGTTGGGAGCTTTTGCTTCGGCGTTTATTTGCTAATAGTGAAATTGCTTGCATCATCACTCATCACTCACTGCGTTCAGAATCCGAGTTGGAGTTTTTTTTCCATTTTTTTTTCCATTTCATTTCCGGTGACGTGGGAGGCCGCTCCTGCATGGTATCTTTGGGGATATTTGGATTTAGATGTGGGCTTGGGTGAGTGGTGTCTGGGTTTGGGAATAATTGGAGAGAATGGTGATGTCGATACTCGGAAGTATACTGTACTGGTCCCTTCATGTGAGACCTTCGGCTGAACCTTGTATGTTATTCAGTTGACAGGCAGGGTTATGGTGGGAGGAATTGATGTGGATTTCCATGCTTTATTTCCAGCTATCAAGCTGGAAAGAGATGTTTCTTAATATGGGGCTTTTTTTATATAATATCAAAGAAAGAGGGCAGCAAGATTTTAGACCGGGCGGTGGTGATGCACCCAGCTGAGGCTCTTAGGACTTACTAGATGTCACCCATATTCACACTTTTTAGATATTTTGATATGCACGTCTAGTTATCTATAATATTATGTACAAAATGTGCCCTTGCTTAAACCAATATTCCAACCCTGGGAGTTGTCAGTTTAATAATTCAATCCGGAAGGATATAGTTGACTACGGTATGAACTGCTTTGTAGGGTATCAAGGTCAAGGGAATTGCTGCTGGCCCTGACTAACGCTTCTTGGGGGTCATGTTTGCTTGTCGCAACGGAGATTCCGGCCGATTACTAAGTGTCCAGAGCAATACCACTGTCATGAAACTGGAGATTCCGGCCTATTCTTCCGGGCCCTGATGAGAGGGCTGAACTGCTTTACTGGGGTATCATAATAAAAGTTCTGAATACTCAACTTTGTTGAAGGTTCGGGTTTCGCATATATATGCTCCACTTTGTCTCCTGCTGCCTTTTATCCACAGCTTTGGGAATCGAGTCTGTGGTCGCTTGTTCCCAGCGCACTCCACACTCAGGTGCGAAGTGCGATTGATTCTTGTGTGGAATAGGTTAGTTCCTTCGAGACTTTAGCCGCTCTCCTACTACCGGAACCATTTAGTATTTCGGAGACACTTGGGTTAGCATAGGTGGGTTCTGGTGGTACGATACCCCCGGGAGCCCGCGCCAGCATCGGCAGTTGAGTTTGGGTCTCTCATTGCTAATATCGAATGCTCCCTAGGGGATGGAATTACAGCTTGAGGAGTGGAAGCTTCTCTGAGCGCTCTCTAGGGCGGGGCACTTCGTTGTCGGTGGGGATGATATATCATAAATAGTAGCTGGTTAGCATAATCATGCGGGGTGCCAAGTGATAACGGGAGTTTGAGAAGAAAGAACGGGATCAACTCCAAATTTACAATACTCTAGGAAGTCCTCGCAATGGCAACTGTCAATTCACCTTGGTGTGCCCCACCATCCTAGTATTTGCGAACAGCTTTCACTAATAAACTTTAGCTTATCTTCCTAAGACCCCACTAGGTTATGGTGGTGTACCGTGTTTTTCCAGAGTTGTATATTAATGCTCTCGAAAACTGGCCTGACTAAGTGTTGTCATTTAGTATGATAGTCTTTTTCTTTTTCTTAAAAGTACTAAACGCCAGCATTGTGGGTGGATGTTCCGATAATTGTGCAGTCTAAGGGTGTATTTCACAAACCGAAGCTTTACATCCTCTTTGGCAAGTTTGCTAGTTAAGCTGGCATCTTGTTCAAAGTGTCTCTAAATATGCCCATTAGTGTTTGATGAAAGCCTCAGGCTCCAGAGTACGATTTTGCCGACAGAATTAGTGGCCCCTACCCGTTTTACAAAAATGGCTGATCTTGGACACCCATGACCCTTCCCAAAACTGTATAGATTTAATGAAACCATCCTATAGTGTAGGCAATTGTGGAAAGTTTCTAGGTAAAAATTATGAGAATTTTCCCATTCTCTTATGGGGGTTGAGAGTTTAGGATTGTCATTGGATGTCATGGGTATTAACTGACGGAGCTTGTCACATATAAGCGATAATATCTAGATAGGTCTAGAGACTCTGAGGAATTAACTTTGTTTTTTACAAAGCAACAGGCTATCATTTTATGGGGCGAAAATACCCATTTTTAGTATAAGATGGGGGGCAGGAATTTTATCGCCAATATCGTACTTCCCCCTGTTGGCCGGGGGTGCCGTGGACAGCATTCCTACCATTGACGTGGCAAACCGAAGTATATTATTTGAGAGGAGTGAGTACGGGAAAGCACTAATGGGCCGCCGTAGATATATACAAAATTGTCGGGAGAGAATTCTTTAGAAAATGCGACAATGAGAAATGTGAAAGATAAGGCAGTTGGCGGGATCACATGAGATAAAAGATTCCCGGTGGATGATCCAAATGTTTGGCATCTGGGATGGCTTATCGATCCGAGTGTAGAGAACTGTCTATGGCGGGCTTGTGTTTGTGTTTGGCCAAGTTTACTTTAATTCTAGGGGGATGTGCAGTATGTAATGGGAGAAGAGTCAGGGTTGGTCCTTGGATATCAAGACCTACGGGTCCTTTTGAAGGGGGGCCAGGGTGGCTGGGACGTCTCAGTTGAGGAGGGCTCGCTTGGTTGCGAAACTATTGCGTCTGCCCCCCCGCAGCAGATTTGCAATTCTCCCATGCCTATTCCGCACAGCCCACGAGAACGGTGTTTGGCCATATTGGTCAGTTGTGTTGGGGTCGACATCGTTCCGTTCCAGAAGTACCCTCACAACCCCCTCATGGCCATACTCAGCAGCCCACAGGAGCAATGTCCGACCATGTTCGTCAGTTGTGTTGGGATTGACGTCGTTCCGTTTCAGCAGCATCCTCACGATCCCCTCATACTCATTCCGCGCAGCACACAAGAGCGGTGTTCGGCCATTTCCATCAGGTGTGTTGGGGTTGACGTCGTTCCGCTCCAGCAGTATCCTCACGACTTCCTCATGCCCGTATTCGGCAGCCCACAAGAGCAGTGTTCGGCCATATTCGTCAGTTGTGTTGGGATTGACGTCGTTCAGCAGTATTCTCATGACCCCCCCGTTCTTAGTCTGCGCAGCCCACAAAAGCGGTGTTAGGCCATATCTGTCAACTGTGTTGGGGTCAATGTCGCTCCGTTCCAGCAGTATCCTTACGACCCCCTCATACCCATTCTCCGCAGCCAACGAGAGCGGTGTTCGGCCATTTCTGTCAGCTGTGTTGGGGCTGACGTCGTTCCGTTCCAGAAGAATTCTTACGACCCCCTCATGCCCATTCCGCGCAGCCCACAAGAGCGATGTTCGGCCATTTCTGTCAACTGTCTTGGGATTGACGTCGTTCCGTTCCAGAAGTATCCTTACGACCTTCTCATACCCTTCCCCCGCAGCCCACAAGAGCGGTGTTCGGCCATCTTCGTCGGCTGTATCGGGGTTGACGCCGTTCCGTTCCAGCAGTATCCTTACGACCCCCTCATACCCATTCTCCGCAGCCAACGAGAGCGGTGTTCGGCCACATTTGCCAGCTGTATCGGGGTTGACGCCGTTCCGTTCCAGCAGTATCCTTACGACCCCCTCATACCCATTCTCCGCAGCCAACGAGAGCGGTGTTCGGCCATTTCTGTCAGCTGTGTTGGGGCTGACGTCGTTCCGTTCCAGAAGAATTCTTACGACCCCCTCATGCCCATTCCGCGCAGCCCACAAGAGCGGTGTTCGGCCATTTCTGTCAACTGTCTTGGGATTGACGTCGTTCCGTTCCAGAAGTATCCTTACGACCTTCTCATACCCTTCCCCCGCAGCCCACAAGAGCGGTGATTGGCCATATTTGTCAGCTGTATTGGGGTTGACGTCGTTCCGTTCCAGAAGTATCCTTACGACTCCCTCATGCCCATTCCGCGCAGCCCACAAGAGCGGTGTTCGGCCATTTCTGTCAATTGTGTTGGGATTGACGTCGTTCTGTCCTAGAAGTATCCTTACGACCCCCTCATGCCCTTTCCCCACAGCCCACGACAGCGGTGTTAGGCCATCTTCGTCAGCTGTATTGGGGTTGACGTCATTCCGTTCAAGCAGTATCTTCACGGCGTCCTCTTGGCCATACTTGACAGCCCACAAGAGCGGTGTTTGGCCATATTTGTCAGCTGTGTTGGGATTGACGTCGTTCCGTTCCAGCAGTATCTTTACGACCCCCTCATGCCCCCCCTGTGCAGCCCGAAAGAGCGGTGTTCGGTCATTTTTGTCACCCATATTGGGGTTGACATCGTTTTGCTCCAACAAGATCTCCACAACCCCCCCATGCCCCCTCGTAGCCGCCCAGGCGAGCGCTGTATTACCGTGAGAGTCGGTTGCCTGCGCATCCCATTTCTTCGCCTTCAATAAAGCAACTGTTATATCCGTGCATCCGAAGTATGCGGCGCCGTGGAGCCCTGTAAATCCAGGGCTGTCTCCCCGATACAAAGGACTGTCCCAAGAGTACATCCCACGCAATAATATCGTTGATGATATGTGCCGATCGTATCCATTGAGCAATTTCAATGCAAGCGCTTTCACGGTTTCGGTAGTTTCCCGCCTAGCATGTGCGCCCCAGTGACAAGAAGAATATTCGACAAAAGCCAAGGATTGTGGGACAGAGAGGACAGCAGGCGAAATGGCCTTAACCTGGAGAAAGTTGAGGTAGGTCAAACAGACCTCGGCAATCATAGAGTGGGGCTTAATGAACAAGTTGGAGTTATGGGAGAGGTACTCTTGTAGGGTGTAGTGAACGGGGCGGACGGTAGAAGAGGACTTCTCGACTGTGACAAGCCCGAGGGTGCATGCTAGCAGTGTTTCTATTCGAGTAATATTCCGGATATTCAAGTCGCTAGATCCTTCTTCGACCCCTAGGGCGTGGCATAACTCGTTCGCACGTAAAGGCCGCTCCGAATGCGATACCCACATCAAAACCTGCATCCCAAGTTTTGATCTACTTCTCGGCTGCGCCTGAACTCGTGATATAGTTGCCGCGTAAGCGCCGCCTAGACCATTCCCTTTGGTCATCTCGTCCAGCTTTTTTCTTCTTTGATGGAGAGTAAGTTCGCTTAGGATCGCATCAATGTTTAGAGAAACGAGGAGAAAACTAGAAATCATTGTTAGTGAATAATAGCTCGTGCTTGTGTTGGGAATATGGGTGATATTCTTGCTCACATTTCTGAGACCTTCTCAGGAATCACTCTCATAATATCGGCCCGCAATTCATCGTCCATTACATCGGGATCACTGTCACTTTCCAGCCTCATTTCCAGATAGCTCCTAATATCGTCCCGGGTCGGACTAATAGGTATTCTAACCACTTTGCCGAAACATTTCATAATTTCGTCCCCGATATGGGGCCTCCCGGTAAGGAATATTCGCGTGTTTGCTGACGCCCGAACTATTTCCCGCAGTGATTCGAGGAGCTCCCGTCGATGCTTTGGTGTTGACTCGTCTAAGGCGTCGATGCATATAAATACCCGAGGTAGTGCTGTAACAGCATTCTTCATAATTTCTACGAGCTCACGGAGTCGGAGAGCTCGGCCGCCAAACTCTTTTCTCGTCTCCTGGAAAGCTTGCCGTATATGCTCCGAGATTCCTCCTCCGACGGCGAGCTGCTTGAGGATGGCGCCTAACATACTTGTGGTGGTTTGTTCTTGCTGGGCGAGGAAATCGCAATAGAGTCCTACCACAGCGATGTCTTTTCCTTTAGCCTGATCGCACAGGGTGTCAATCACCAGGGAGCTATCATTTGCTGATCGTCAATGACACCTGTACTTCCTTCATCTGGATTAGAAGTCTTCGTACCTTAGATAAGTTTTCCCCACCCCCGGATTTCCGTCACAGAACAACACTGGCTCAACACAACCATCTTCCTCAACACTCCATTTTCTGAACTCGTTGGTTCCTAGTACCCAGTTCCCTATCCCATCGAGTCGGTTGGTCTGCACACCTTGGTGCCTTTGCTGTGGTTCAAGTGGGGATAGCCACTGCAGGATTTGGCGTCCCGCAGCATCTATTTCCGCATTGAAGTTGACGATATTGTAGTTTGTGAATGCATTGAATGAGTTGACATTACCGATGACCTGCTGGTGCTCTGACGGCATCTGTACTATTGTTTATGATTAGAATTCCTTTGTTATGAGAGAAAAGAGAGAGGTCTTGTGGAAGTGGAATCTGACTTTTGAGGGAGTTTTAGGGAACCCCTTGAGGCTGAAGAAGAACGTGAGGGGGAGCTGGAGTGGATAAGGTTCTGGCGTCGCACAACTGTGTGCTTTTCCAATCCTTGCGCCGATTGTTCTTGGCGGACAACTCTCTATCCACTAATTTTGCTTGAAGCTCAGACCTTGGTATCTGAGGGGAAAAAAATCAGCTGTTACAGCATCAAATGTTTGAGTTTGGGGAATTCCGTTCATTAGCATTGCTTCCGGCGCTCCCAAGTCATACCACTGCTGAGTATTGTACGGTATCTGATATTTATAATACTTATGTACATCGTATAGTACTATAACATATTTACCACGTTATTTAGGCACAACTGCGAATACTATCGGCACCGGTAATATACATAGCTATTCTAATAAAGCTGGCATTCTACCTCTTTTTACCTCACTAAAACGCGGGCGGATTGAGCTTATATGGTTTAGCTTCTGGTAAACTGTTAGTAGATATCAGAGCTTGTTTTTGTTATCCCCATTCAGATTAATAATCTGTATGACCTAAAGTCTCAACATGGTAATGATACTATCCCGGCTTCTCTTCTGGACCGGATAGACAAGCCACCGCAACCCTTTGCTACCAGTGCACCGGATTTTGATTCTTATTTGTTCCCCCCGCCACGTGAACCAGTACGCGAATACAAAGTCGCAAGATCCCGATAATCCACTCCATCAAGTAATCTTGCATGATCACAACACAAGTTGGAAACGGCGGGGCGGCCAACTCGAGACCCAGTAAGACAGCCAATAAAAGAAATACAGTTAGCAAAACCACTTCTCTATGCGTGGGTTTCAAATTTCTTAAATTCTCCTCCAACACAACTATCATAGAGTTATATTTTTGCACTCTTGATTCTTCTATAATCACAATTGTTGGAGCTGAAAGAAAGTATGAGAGAGAGAAAGAAGGAAAAAAAGTGCAATTACAATAAGCTCTAAGCGCAGAAGACTAGTTGGCTGCTCCTTTCATCTTCTACAGTAGCTAAGGACTGGCATATCTCTCCGTCTGACTAACAACAATTCTACAACATCGTAAAAACTCCCGAAACTCTACAAACTCCAAGGAAACACACAAAGGTAGAAAATTCGAATCCCTAGCGATCTCAAGCAATCTGAAACCACCCAGGCATCTCGTGGTCTCCCTTAATCCCTAAAGCTCGTGCCTCGCTAGTTTTCTGGCTCTCATATGCCTCTTGGCCTGGGCATAAAAAGCAGCATCACAAAACCAAATACCTGATACATAGTGCCCAATGACAATATGTATCAATAGAGCCGAAACCAATATCCTATTCCTCACAGCATAGGATATGAAAACAATAATCCACTGCTAAGTGCCTGGTCACCGCACATCACAAACCCATATACCCTTTAACCGTGTATTCCCCCAGCCTCATAAGCATATAGCCCCATATCTGCGTACCAGCATATCCCCATATACGCGCAACTGCACACCAGCATAACCACATAACCGCATGCCCTACAGGTACACCAACAGGCTTGGTGCTTCCCTATATGCTCAGCGTTGTCTCCTTCCGGCTTATTGATCACTGCGTCGGGGATGGAGTCTGTGGCCGCGTGCTCTCGGTGTGCTCCCATTCAGGCGCAAAGCGCAGCTGGTTCTTGTGTACTCGAGTAGGATAGTCCCTTCTAAACATCATCCACTCTCTCTCACAGGGAAATTTTAAATTACGGAGGGGGGGCTCTCTTAGTTTGATATTTTATATGCACTAAGTTGAATTAAAAAATGTATTTTACAAATTGAAGCTTCCCATCCTTCTCCAATTCTCCACCTTTTCAGGTCCGATAGCCAAGCCGGTCTCTCACTCAAAGTGGCTCTAAATATGTACCGTGACGTATCAAGCAGTCCCCAAACGACAAGATACTTCCCCCCATCCCTAGTGACAGCGCGGGTAGGATTTCCACCATTTACATGACAGAATGAAGCACAGTATATATAAAGAGGCGAGTACGGCAAAGCACAGATGGGCCACCGGTATATATACGAGATTGTTACCCCCCCCCCACGGATAATGGGACAACAAGAAGTGCGAAAGCGGATAAGGTAATTGGAGGGATCCAATGAGTAAATGAGAAGTTCAGGGTGGATGATCCAAACGTTTGATATCCGCGATGACTTGTCAAGCCGGGAGTAAAGAACCGTGTGCAGCGGGCTAAGGAGTTTGTTTGGCCAAGTATGTTTGACTGCTGGGGGTATGAATAGTAAGTAGGGCGGGGAGGGTCAGGTTTTGTCGTTGGATATCAAGACCGGCGGGTCCTTTTTAAGGGGGTCCGGACACCTTAGACGACCCAGTGGAGGAGAGCTCTGCTGGTTGCAAAATTGCTGTGTATCTGGGATGAAATTCGTCCGCCCCCACAGCAAATCTGCAATTCCCTGATGCCCGTTCCATGCAGCCCACAAGAGCGGTGTTCGACCATCTCCGTCAACTCTGCTGGGATTGACATCACTCCGTTCCAGCAGTATCTTTACGACCCCTTCATGCCCTTCCCGCGCGGCCAACAAGAGCGGCGCTTGGCCATATTTGTCAGCTGTGTCGGGGTTGACGTCGTTCCGTTCCAGCAGTATCCTGGCGATGCCCTCTTGGCCATCCCCGGCAGCCCGCGAGAGCGGCGTTCGGCCACTTTCGTCAGCTATATCGGGGTCGACGTCGTTCCGTTCCAGCATCATCCTCACGATACCCCCATGATTCTTCCGCACTGCCCACGAGAGCGGGGTTAGGCCATAGTGGTTCGCTGTGTTCGGATTGACGTCATCCCGTTCCAGCAGGATCCTCACGACCCTCTCATGTCCCCTCCTAGCCGCCCATGTGAGGGGTGTATTGCCGCGAAGATCAGTTGCCTGCACATCCCATTCCTTCATTTTCAGCAAAGCGACAGTTATCTCAGCGCATCCGAAGTATGCGGCACCGTGGAGCCCTGTAAATCTAGAGCCGTCCCCCAGACAAACATGTCGGCCCCGAGCGTCCATTTCATGCGAGTATACGATCTTCGATGCGCTGATCGTATCCATCGAGTAGTTTCAATGCAAGCGCCTTCACACCTTCTGTGGTTTCCCGCCTGGCGTGTGTGCCCCAGTGACAAGAAGAATATTCGACAAAGGCTAAGGATTGTGGGGGAAAGCAGAGTGTAGGCGAAATGACCCTAACCTGGAGAAAGTTGGGATAGGTTAAACAGACCTCGGCAATCATCGCGTGGGGCTCAATGAACAGGTTGGGGTTATGGGAGAGGTACTCTTGTAGAGTGTAGTGAACAAGCCGGAGGGTAGACGATGACTTCTCGACCTTGACAAGCCCGAGGGTGCATGCTAGCAGTGTTTCGATCCGAGGAACGTTCCTAATGTTCAATTCGCTAGATCCTTCTTCAACCCCTAGGGCATGGCATAACTCGTTCGCACGTAAAGGCCGCTCCGAATGCGATACCCACATCAAAACCTGCATCCCGAGTTTTGATCTACTTCTCGGCTGCGCCTGAACTCGTGATAAAGTTGCCGCATAAGCACTGCCCAGACCATCTCCTTTGGTCATCTCGTCCAGCTTCTTTCTTCTCTGGCGGAGGGTAAGCTCGCTCAGGATCTCATCAATGTTGAGAGAAACGAGGAGGAGGAAACTAGATATCATTGTTAGTGAATAGTTGCTCACACTTGTGTTGGGAATGTGTTTGATATTCTTGCTCACATTTCTGAGACCTTCTCTGTGTTAGATATTAGGGTAGCAGTAGGTACGGGTGGCTATCCTCATATGTGTTGGGGTTGAGTAGTAGGGTTAGTAGAACCGGTTGTTGGCTCTTGGCGGTCATGTATCTCTATATATACCTTCGGTCATAGATAGGAAATACACTAAGTCATTCTTCCACCACCACCACGTTCCTACACTCTGGAATCACTCTCATAATATCGGCCCGCAATTCATCGTCCATTACATCAGGATCAGTGTCGCTTTCCAGCCTCATCTCGAGATAGTTCCTAATATCGTCTCTGGTCGGACTAATAGGTATCCTAACAACCTTGCCAAAACGTTTCATGATTTCGTCCCCGACATGGGGCCTCCCGGTAAGGAATAGTCGCATGTTTGCTGACACCCTCGCGATTTCTCGCAGTGATTTGAGGAGCTCCCGTCGGTGTTTTGGCGTGGACTCGTCTAGGGCGTCGATGCATATAAATACCCGAGGTAGTGCTGTAACAGCATTCTTCATAATTTCTATAAGATCCGGAAGTCGGAGACCTCGGCCGCCAAACTCTTTTTTCGCCTCCTGAAAAGCTCCTCGTATATACTCCGGGATAGCTCCTCTGCTGACAAGCTGCTTGAGGATGGCGCCTAACATACCTGTGGTGGTCTGTTCCTGCTGGGCGAGGAAATCGCAATAGAGTCCTACCACAGCAACGTATTTTCCCTTAGCCTGATCGCACAGGCTATCAATCACCAGGGAGCTATTATTTGCTGATCATCAGCGACGCCTGCACTTACTTCATCTGGGTGAGTAGTCTTCTTACCTCAGATGAGTTTTCCCCACTCCCGGATTCCCATCACAGAACACGACTGGCTCAGCGCAACCATCTCCCGCACCACTCCATCTTCTGAACTCGTTGGTCTCTATTACCCAGTTTCCTATCCCATCGAGTTGGCTGGTTCGTACACCTTGGTGTCTTTGCTGTGGTTCAAGTGGCGACAGCCACTGTAGAATTTGATGTCTCTCGTGGTTTGTCTCTGTATCGAAGTTGACGATATTGCAGTTTGTAAATACATTGAACGAGTTGACATTGCCGGTGACCTGCTGGTGCTCTGATGTTGACATCTGTGCTGTACTCGATGTTTTGAATTGTTTTTTTTTGTAAGTGAAAAGGAGCGATTGTGTGAAAGGGGAATCCGACTTCGCTCGGAGTTCTAGCGAACCTCTTAGGGCGGGAAAGGGGGGGCACGAGCCGTTGAGGCTCCGGTGTTACACCATTTTGTGTTGCTGGTTGGTCTAATCAGTGTGCCGATTGTCCTCTCGCGGACGCCTGTCTACCGGTGAATTTTGCTTGAGTATCAGCCCTCTGTGTCAGTGCGAAACCGCGTGTCTGGGCTAAAGAAGGCCGTTCACCGGCGCCGCGTCCGGCGCTTGCAATTTACTCGTACAGCGTTGCTTCCTTGTGAGCAACAACTCAGCACATTAGAAACCCCCGGTGCCAAAGTACGAGTGACATATTATGAAGAACATGCCTGCGACCCTTTCCCGAGAAATAATCTAGGGCCCAACCTTACACAAAGCATCAAATCCCATAACCCTATACTACCAATTTCTCCCTCTACCGGTCCCAACCACAAATGTATAATTTCCACAACATGCAATTCCCCACCTTCGCTCCTCACGTCCGCGACCAAACAAACACACCTCCAACCCCTCCACTCCACAGCTACTAAAATCATGGCAGACCGTCCCACCCACCTCGAAATCCTCTTCGGTTGGATCCTCGAAAACGTCACCCCCGAAGACCTCACCCCCGACAACAGAGTTATCATCGAATACGACGGCCTCGAGACGATCTCCATCGGGGACCCCAATTCTCAGCCTGGAGAAGATCAGAAGGAAACCCGCTTTTGTCTCAGAACTCCCAAGATCATTGCCAGGAATCGCAAGGGTGGGTATTGCGGGATTGAGAAGGATGACGAAGAGGGGAGTGATGCCGGTAGCATTCCTCTTTCCGAGTCCGGGGCTGAAAGCGATGGACCCGACGCTGCTGTTGAAACTAGGGTTGGTCGTAGTCCGCTTCGCACCGCAAATGGAGGGGCATTGCGCAAGTTTATGGGTGAAAATACCACTGTGAACGGTGGCGACACTGAGACTTCTGCTGCAGGCTCCGGCCAGATCATTGACGGGAACTCCATCACCCCTACTGACAACGAAGCGCGCGCACTCGGGAATGCTGGGACCTCTCCCACTCATGAGGAAACTATCCCCCGCGGAGCATTCCATCAACTTCAAATTTCTAATGCTCCCGGAAGCACCCACAATGTCACCTGTAAATTCACCTTCAGTACGCCCCTCCGCAGCACGCGCCATTAGTTTTCACTAACAAACCCTACGTTTCTAGGACCCCGCTAGATCGCGATACTGTGCCGTGGTTTTCCCAGAGTCGGATATCAGTAGCCTCGAAAACCTATTTGATTAAGTATTATCATCTAGTGGTCAGTGATTAAAAAACGGAGAAAATAAAAAGGGCCGCATTTGCCGGCGAATGTACTGCAATGATTGTGTAATCTAGAGGGTTAATTTCACAAATTAAGGCTTTACATCATCCTTTATTTTGCTTTCTTGAGTTTGCTAGTCAAGCCGGTCTCCCAAGGCGTCTCTATATATGCCCGGCAGTGTTTAGAGTAATCTTCAAGCTCAAGAGCACTTCCCCCATCATAGCAATGCCGTGGACTGCATTCCTACTACGGGTGCGACAAACTAAAGTACGGTATCATACATAGAGTGAAAAGAGTACGGAAAAACACTAATAGGCCACGTATATATAAAAAATCGTTACCCCCCCCCCCCCCCCCCGAACATACGACAAGAAGAAAGGGGATAGGGTGATTGGAGGGACCCGATGAGATAATAGGAAGTTCTAGGTGGGTGGTCTAAATGTTTGAAATCGGCGATGACTTGGGATTGTTAGTGCGGGGGGCTATCTGTGGTGGGCTTGGAATTTTGTTTGGCCAAGTTTGTTTTATTCTTTAGGGGCATGTGTGGGAAGTAGGGGGGTAAGAGTCAGGTTTTATCTTTGGATATCAAGACCTGCGAGTCCTTTTAAATGGAGGCCCAGATAGCTCGGAAGGCTTAGTAGCGGAGAGCTCCATTGGTTGCGAAATCGCTGTGTATCTGGGAGCGAAATCCGTCTCCCTTAGCGGCAAATTTACGATTCTCTCATGCGCAGCCAGCGAGAGCGGTGTTTGGCTAAGTTCGTCAGCTGTGCCGGGGTAGACGTCGTCCCGTTCCGGCAGTATCCTCACCTCTCTCATGCCCTTTCCGAGCCTCCCACAAGAGCGATGTTCGGCCATCTTCGTCGGCTGTATTGAGATTGACGTCGCTCCGTTCCAACAGTATCCTCACGACCCCTCACGCCCCCTCCTAGCAGCCCACGTGAGCGCTGTATTACCATGGAAATCAGTTGCTTCCGTATCCCACTCCTCTAGCTTCAGTAGAGCAACTGTTATTTCCGCGCATCCGAAATATGCAGCATCGTAGCGCCCTACAAATCCAGGGTTGTCTCCCAGATATAAAAAAAGTCTGTCCCAAGCGTCCATTTCATGCAAGTATACAATCTCGATGATATGTGTTGATCGTATCCATCTAGTAGTTTCAATTCAAGCGCCTTCACAGTCTCTGTAGTTTCCCGCCTAGCGTGTGTGCCCCAGTGAAGAGAAGCATATTCAACAAAAGCCAAGGTTGCTGGGACAGAGCGAAAAGCAGGCGAAATGACCCTCACCTGGGTGAACCTGAGGTAAGTCAAACAGACCTCAGCAATCATGGAATGGGGCTTGATGAACAGGCTGGGGTTATGGGAGAGGTACTCTTGTAGGGTGTAGTGAACAAGCCGAACGGTAGAGGAGGACTTTTTCAACCGTGACAAGACCAAGGGAGCATGCTAGTAGTATTTCTATTCGAGGAATATTCCGAATATTCAAGTCGCTCGATCCTTCTTCGACCCAAGGGCGTGGCATAACTCGTCAACACCCAAAGGTCGCTCCGAATGCGATACCCACATCAAAATTTGCATCCCGAGTTTTGATCTACTTCTCGGCTGCGCCTGAACCCGTGATAGAGTTGCCGCGTAAGCACCGCCTAGACCCTCCCCTTTGGTCATCTCATCCAGCTTCTTTCTTCTCTGATGGAGAGTAAGTTCGCTCAGGATGGCATCGATGTTTAGAGAAACAAGGAGGAAACTAGACATCAGTGTTAGTGAATAATTCTCACACTTGTATTAGGAATGTGGTTGATATTGCCTACATATCTGAGACCTTTTCCGGAATCACTCTGAGAATATCCGCACGCAATCTATTGTCCATTACATCAGGATCGGTGTCACTGCCCAACCTCATCTCCAAATAGCTCCTAATATCATCCAGGGTCGGACTAATAGGTATCCTAACCACCTGGCCAAAACATTTCATGATTTCGTCCCCGACATGGGGCTTCCCGGTAAGGAATACTCGTGTGTTTGCTGACACCCTCACGATTTCTCGCAGTGATTCGAGGAGCTCCCGTCGATGCTTTGGCGTGGATTCGTCTAAGGCGTCGATGCATATAAATACCTGGGGTAGCGCCGTAACAGCCTTCTTCATAATTTCCAGGAGATCCGGAAGTCGGAGGCCCCGGCCGCCAAACTCTTTTTTCGCCTTCTGAAAAGCCTCCCGTACATACCCCGGGATTCCTCCTCTGTTGACAAGTTGTTTGAGGATGGCGCCTAACATATTTGTCCTGGACTGTTCCTGCTGACCGAGGAAGTCGCAGTAGAGCCCGACCACAGCAATGTCTTTTTCCCCACCCTGATCGCACAGGGTGTCAATCACCAGGGAGCTATTATTTGCTGATCATCAGTGACACCTGCAATTCCTTCGTCTAGATTAGAAGTCTTCGTACCTCAGATATGTTTTCCCTACTCCCGGATTTCCATCACAGAACAATACTGGCTCAACACAACCATCTTCCGCGCCACTCCATTTTCTAAACTCATTGGCTTCTATTACCCAGTTTCCTATGCCATCGAGTCGGTTGGTTCGCACACCTTGGTGTCTTTGCTGTGGTTCAAGTGGCGATAGCCACTGCAGAATTTGACGCCTCTCGAGGCCTATTTCTGTATTGAAGTTGACGATATTGTTGTGGTTCGTAAATACATTGAACGAGTTGACATTGCCGGTGACTTGCTGGTGCCCTGATGACATCTGTACTATAGTCTATTATTTGAATTCCTTTCTTGTGGGAAAGAGAGGGATCGTGTGAAACGGGAATCTGACTTCTTTGGGAGTGATAGGGAACCTCTCAGGGGTGAAGAGAGGGGAGACTGGAGCTGACAAGGTTCTGGCGTTACACGAGCGTGCGATGGCCCAATCATCATGCTGATTGTTCTGCGGGCTGATAGCTGTCTATCAATGAATCCGCTTGAAGATTAAAGAGAGCAGATAATCCGCTAAGATCAAATCCACTGTTTGAGTTAGAAGTGCCGTTTACCAGCATTGCGTCCCGCACTCGTAGGGTACAGCACTGTTGAGTACGAGTACAGTATCTGTCATTTAAAAGACTTGTACAGTACTGGAGCGGCCGAGTTGCTGCTGGACACCCACATAGAGCACAGTACTCAAGATCAAGCTCATCCCCGGCAACATAATTAATAATCAAGTACGATACACGTGATACAATAAAAACCCCATACTCGCCCGCCTCCGCCAAGACTATTATGCCTCCACCAGCCGATACTTTGCTAGAGTTCTCACAAAATATTGGGCTGACGGAGGAATTGCTGGCAAAGGCGAGCGAGGAGTTTCGCGCTGCCTATCCATGAGTAGGCCACAATCATGGGCGGGATGGGCTGGCGTACCCCTTGGAGCGTAGTACTGTTGGGCTGTGCAAGCCTGGACGGGCAGTCGCTCCCTACTATAGGCGGCCATTGCAGCCCCTTGCTATTATACTAGCTCACATATCCTAATTTCCATTTGCTCCTACTACACAAATGCACAGTCGACGAACTCCCACAAACCATTGCAGCCAAACGATCCTATCTAACTACAAGATAAGTAGGGCACAGGAAGGCAGCCAGCTAATACGGTAAAAACTCGGGTAGAAGAAAAATATGCTAGGACGTTGTAGTTGCCTCTCCTAGTAAGGGGCCGTGTAGATCCCTTTTGTTCTGTATCAACTGAGGGCCGAGTTTCTGGTGTTTCCCCCCGCGTAGCAGAAATGGGAAATTCCAACCTCCTAGCACATTTTCCTTATACTCCAGTTCTTACAGTAAAGAGATATAGTTAGCAGACGACATCCCCACGTGTAAGTTCCAAAATTCCCAAATTTTTCTCCAACACCGCTAATAATATTTTGTATGATACCCCGAGTTTTCACGATAACTTAATGACAGAATTTCTAGCGAAAATATTGATTTGTGTAATTTTTAATTTTTGGCTTTTTTCCAACATTCAGTAAAAAAAATACAGCCAGACGAAAACTTTTAAGAATCCCCTCTAAGTACCTACGGCCAGTGGCCTATTCCGGACGTGAAGATCAGCAGTACCCGGGGGGGAGGGAGGAGCACTTTAGGATGCCGTTTGCTAAAATTCTTCGGATTATCCTGGGTTAGAATAGATTTATTTTATTTTTATTTTTTTCGGCAGGTAGGTAAGTACTGTAGCATTACCGAATTCACCAATTTCTCGGTGAAGTCTTCTCGACACCGTGAAAATGGCCGGTGATGTGGGCACAGTACAACGTCTCAAGATGCGTTAGTGGGGTTACGGTGTCTGCTGTTATTGCATCTCGGGGGTGTGAGGACTCCGGAGTGGTTTTCTTATCATACCGGTACCCTTCTTGGGGATTCGCAGGCTGGCCACTCGAGTTAAAGAGGCAATCACTTCAGGCATTTCTGCTGGGTATTGCACCGGCGGTTGCTGATGCCACACTAACTCTCTCACTTCCTCGCTCTCTCCGTGGGCTGGTTGATGAAGCGGACTAGGGAGCCAATTGTCTAGATTCTTCCTCTCACCGTCGAGTTGGATTTCTTGATGTTATGTCAGGATGCACCCCGCTAAGCCCCAGAGATTAACATAAGTACCCTTCTATTTAATACTTCTTACCCCGTTCTACCCACATCTGCTTAACCTGCGAGGGCTGAGATAAAAGCGCGCAAGCTCCGTTCCACTATCCATTCGTTTCTCACGATCCTCTGTGTTGATCACGAGTACCTTCTTTCACACTCCTTTCTAAGCTTTTATACTTTTGTTTATTTTTCCTGCGGAGTCTGAGACTTTGACCAATCTTATTTTTTTCCTTTCCTCTTTTTGTCTGTATCCTCGGTTGGTTATCAACCTATCTTGTTTGTGGTGGGGTATGAACTGACGTTGTGAGGCAGGTAGAACACTTAGGAGCGAGCGGACATCAAGGATGCACTACCGCTTCTCGTCCTCTGCAGCTACGTGCTGCCTATTACAAATACTACTCAGTTCAGCGTCTGCTCTACCGACTGGGGGTGAAGCAATTAGTAACCCACCACCCGCCGCCGTTGACACAAATCCTGAGGCCATAGAGGGAGAAAAGCATCTGTGAGTTTGATGCCCGAGTATATGTATCTATGAGACGAAAACTAACCAATAACAGTGGCAAACGATTTTCGCTGGGGGGGACTACTGGTAGCGCTCTTAGTGGTGCCCTCGGAGGTCTTGCAGCTGGCACGACTGCTGCCATGGGATATCCGCCCGCAGGATACGGCGCAACAACCGGGTACTCGGCGTCGCCATATGGCATGACAAACCCGATGATGGGTGGAATGCCGAGTATGACGAACCCCATGATGGGTGGCATGACAAACCCAATGATGGGTGGTGGAATGTCGGGTATGAATCCTATGATGGGTGGAACAGGCATGATGAACCCTATGATGGGCGGAATGTCGGGCATGATGAATCCCATGATGGGGGGTATGGCAAACCCTATGATGAGGACGCCATCTCCTTACGGGGTGGGCATGTCGCCATACGGTGGCATGAGTAATCCTATGATGGGCGGTATGATGGGCGGGTATAATCCTATGATGGGCGGCATGAGCGGCGGCATGATGGGTGGCATGGACGACGGTGGCATGAAGGGCAGCAACATGAACCGGATGGGCGGAAAGAAGCGCCGCAAGGGCAACGACGAGGATGACGAGGATATGGACGACGAGGACATACCAGCTTCCCGGAATGAGAGGAGATCGATAAACATCAACGAGAACTTCCCACAAGACGGTGTTAAAGTCAAACGTGACCTATCCTCTGACGATGCCGAAATCGAATACAAGAGAGGCTCCGCCGATAAGACCTCTGGCTCTAGTATCGGCAGAGGGTCCGAGGCAAGCGAGAAGAGGAAACTCAGAAAGAGAAATTTCGGTATGCCGGGCATGGGCATGGGCATGCCTAGTATGGGGGGTATGGGTGGGATGCCCGGTATGGGCGGGATGCCCGGTATGGGTGGAGCGCCCGGTATGGGTGGAGCGCCTGGTATGGGTGGGGCGCCCGGTATGGGCGGAATGCCCGGCATGGGTGGGATGCCCGGTATGGGTATGGGTGGGATGCCCGGTATGGGTATGGGTGGGATGCCCGGTATGATGGGTATGCCCGGTATGCCTAGTATGGGTGGGATGCCCGGTATGGCAGGTATGCCGGGGGGCATGGGAATGGGAATGCCCGGTATGGGCAACACGATGAATCCCTACACGAGAATGATGGGTGGAATGGGGATGGGCATGCCGATGCCACAAACACTCGGACAATCGCTCGCTGGTGTGGCTGGCTCCACTCTTGGTGGCCTCGTTGGTGGTGCCTTCGGTGGCGCGACTTCACCTCCACCTCCACCCCCACCGCCCCAGCAACCGCAACAACAGGGGGCCCCACCTCCGCAGGGTCCGCCACCTGGAACTGCACCCCCTCCACCCGGCGCTCCCGCTACCGGCACCGCCCCCCCCACTGGCGCTGCTCCTCCCCCCCACCGTCGTTAATTTCCTACACTTCAACAGCCACACTCATGGCGGTCAAGTACCTGCTCCGATCTATGCTGAATACCACCAAAGAAGTAAACAAACAGAACTCCTTTCTTTCCTTTTTTTTTCACGACTACTGCCTTACACTTCCCTCCAACTTTATTCGCTCCTTTTTGAGTATAGGTCCTTTGTTAAAAAGAAATAAATATTTTTTTCCCCCATTCTTTACCTTTTTGCGGTGGCGTTTGACCTTGGATGAGGAGGATACCATACATGGGGATTTGTCTGAAAAGCGGGACTTGCCGGGATGGAGGATTTTTCTTTCTCGTTTTTTCCGTCAAATTATTCGTTCGTGTGTATTTGTGTCTTTTCTAAATTGTTCGCGCATTTCAAAGTGTTGCGGTTCGCGGGACGGGAGAGTAAGAAACCGGTAATACGTGGCTTTCCACCGTTACTCATAAGGAGAGCTGCTCGTCCGATTGCGTGCGAATGTGAACAAAAGCATCCCCGGGGTCGGAGGGGGAGAGAGGTCAGTGAATCTAGTGAGGATACCGTATTAACTCGAATAAGAGAGCGGTGTGCTATGTAGTCAAGAATTCCCTACCTTGGAGAAGGGGCGGAAGAACACAGCAAAAAAAGGGGGTGAAAAAACAAAAAAATACCAGACTTTACCAGAGGGGGCAACTCCAACGACATAGCACACCGCTCTCTTATTCGAGTTAATACGGTATGTGTATACCGCGGGATGAGCTAGATATCGGTAGGCCCGGGCCGGTCGGTGGGCTCGGTGGCTGCGGGGCAGAGTTTGATACGGTCAGCTCGGTGGAGTGGGTTTTTAGGGGTTGTTTGGGGTGACATGCTTGAGATTCCCAACTATAGTTGGTGGCACTTATGTAATCCATTTGAGGCTCTGATTGATCCATAGACTACTCGTGTCTCCGCGCCAAGAATGGGCACCTCTTTTGGAATAGTGACCACCAGCCCATAAAAGGTATAGTGTTCGAGCTGTTTGAAAGATTGTGTGGCTATTTGTGAACTCTTACGAGCCGGTTATCAATTTTTCTAAGCAAGTAAGTCTTCAGCGTTGTGAGAATACTGGAACCCAAGAGGTCAAATCAATTTAAAAACCAGAATGACAAAAGGGAGAAGCCTTTCCTATTCTACAAGGGGAGCCATTTTTGCTCTGTATAAGTACAATAAGATGTCATTTTTAGAAATTAGAGCGGTTTTGAATATTCCACAAGAAACCATATGCATGACCTCTACGGGGATTGCAGTAAGGAAAACTATATTTAAATAAAAAGAGGATATGAAATGTGGAGGAGATAATAGGTTTAATGGTTAACCGTCAAGCGCTGAGATCAGAAGATATTGACCCGCCATCATGCTTCTTGAGAAAAGCAGCCTCTACACTATCCTCCATATGGGCCCGGAGTGGCTATTGCAAAAGGGGTGCCCATTCTTGGCGCGGAGACACGAGTACACATGTGTCCTTACCATAGTTTGAAATCCCAACCATGTAGCGGATAGTCGGCTCGCTTGCTTGGGTTCGGAGCGTGACGGTTTCCAGATCGGATGTTTGGGGCTTGGTAGATTTGAGGCTCAAGGGATAGTATAAGGTTATGAGCTAAATTTATATAGCCACGAAGGAAGTGTTAACTTGAGTGAGAATGTATGATGGAAGTCTATGTTTGACCTGAGAATGTTATTGGATACTACTTTGTCATAGTGGATCCTACGGACTGCTTGGATGTCTACCGTATATTCCCAATATAGCTGCCATTTTAGATGTTCCTGGCACTCCAATAGGCTGTTGCGGCGTATTCAGTAGTCATTTAATCTCTCGCTGGCTAACCTGGAACTATAATCACGATACTAACCACCCACCCCTCCCTCCCTCCCTCAATCCCCACAGCCCCCGCGGCCAAGTGACCCGCTATACTACAACCCACAGTTAGGAACGGGAACATAAAGTAGGACGAATATTGTGTCTTTGGGGGTAGGGCATGAGATGTAGAGAGAATCCAGAGGAGCGGAGGCCCGACGGAACTGGCAGCACTCCGTAGTAAGAATAGACCAATTCTAGCCCCCGGCCGCTGATTGAAAAAAATCCATAATCCCCTTCGGAGAGCACGTTTTCATTCCCCACCCCCCAGAGCAGATTTCTCCAGTGCGAGGTCGGGCACACATACCCCGTGACAGCAGTGCAGAACCTAAATACACACTATCTACTCCTCTGTGAGGACACCATGCAAGCTTCGAGCAATGAGTCCCATGCCCAGGTCCCTACGCGGGTGAATTAATCCCGAACACCCTCCCCTTCCGGCAACAGCCAACGGTCCCGGAAATTCTTCCCCTTTTATTATCGTTTAGCTTACGATCCGTTGGCTACGGTAGCCACACATTAGTAACGCCGGAGAGATAGGCACGGGGTAGGAACTATCAACCAGAACAAGCAGGGATATACTTGACCGGTTAACTTTAAATAGCGTGATACTCCATAGCTTCTCTCTCCTGACCTTATATTTGCCATTCCGGAATTTCCATGGATTCTGGGTGCAAGTCTGTGTTAATTTTTTAGGGTCACCACCAACTAGCAAGTTGTTTTCTCTCTTTGCGCAATATGAGTTAATTCAGCTTTGGAGGCGGAAGGGGCACTTTTTTCATTTGAGGCTGGGTTCGGGCGTTTTTCTATATAAGCGGGGGAGATTTCCTTTTTTTGCCCTCCCCCGTTTCTCTCTCTCCCCCGCAATTCCAGGGGTGGTTGAGATTTGTATATCGGGCTACCGATGTTATACTGCCTTCGACGTCATGCCTCTCTTTAGCCTCTCGACCGGTAAATGCAACTTTGTCGGTCTATCGTTTCGGAGTTATTGGCTTTAATAGGGGGCTTCCAGTTTTCCTCCCCCTTTCCCTCTGCCCCGCGGGCCATTTTCTGCTCGGGCGGTTGTTGGTCCAGATGCTGTTTCCAGGCTATTTGTTGGGTTTGAGGATAATTTGGCAGATGACTTCTGGTAGGAATGCAGAATTACTTAGGAGGCTGTCTCCCTTGGAAGTTCTAAGAGCTTGTTAATCCAGGTTGTGGACAAAAAATAGGTGGATACCGGGCTAGGTGACTTCCTATCGGGGGGTCATTTTCTGTGCTTCAGTCATTGACAGCACAGTTGCGCCGCACTTTCAACGATTCGGATTTTCTCGATGATTCCTTCGATATCCGAGTCCAGAGATAGTTGTTATTACTCCTGCTGCATCCTATAGTGGTCTTTCCTTGTGGCGGAGGAGCGTAACCTAGCCGACTGGTGTCTAGAGCAGTAGCTCCAAGACTCCTCCGCTACCGTAAAAACTAGAATAATTGGCCCTCACGCTAGACACTGGAGCTGCCTCCCCCGGCAAGGCCGGGCGTAAATTTCCTTTCCTTGATCTCAGCGGCGGGCTGAGTGACAGCTTTTTCGCGGCGTTTCCCCGCCTTGATCCAAAGAGGGAATTCTGGGCGACTAGCGTGAGGGCCAATTATAACCAGTTTTATGGTATTTCGTCCATGCCATTCGAGCCACGGCACCCCCCCCTGGATGAGCAAAAGTCAGAAGTGAGAAACCGGAAGCCAGCCTAGGCGGTCATGCTAGATGGAACGCCCAGAGAAGGGAAGGAATACGCAATGACGGAAACTTCCTCCCGTGGATAGTTTCCTTCTCTCTCCAATATCCGTCAAGAGTTCCAGCTTCTGACTTTCGACGGGGGGCCGACCGCCAACCCTACTATCGTTGCTTCTTTTTACGCCTGGTCTACCCGCAGGCAAAATACCGTCCCCTAAACTCGGGGATTTCTGGATTATTCTGGGCGCTGTGGAAAAATGGTACCTGCCGTGCCGGGCGGCCTCGCGCGGGATACTTGTTGTTGGGAATTTGTTTATATGGTGGGCTTGCTTGGAGGTGGGTAGGATGTTTGTATGTGGCGGATTCGATCTTGAGGTAGCTTACTGCACATTGGAAGATATTGTCTCTTTCCACCCGCGCCTATGGACATCGAGGTTTGCTACTCAGTTTACATGTTTTTTAAGGGCACAACTGTAATCTTTTGCTAGGCTTCATTTGTTATTGCTTTTTCTCATTATTTCTATCCACCTGGGGGATCCGCGGTCGCGAGGCACCAGTTCTGGTGTCTCCGCACCTGGTCATTCTAGGGGGGGGCTCACGTCCACAGTATACCTGCAGCGCCCGTGTAAAGTACTGTACTCGCAGGAGGTATGATATTGCTCCCCTGGAGAACTCAGTCCGTGTGATGGTTTGTGATTTCTTGTCATAACCCCCCCCCCCCCCCCCACATAAACCAGGATTGAGGCAAACGTGGGATCCACATCACACACCTACAAATCTCCACCAACCACCGCACACTAGCGCCCAAATAACATACCACCCAATCGCATGATGCAGTACAGTACCCCATCCGCAAAGCACGCCTCTCTTCATGCCTCCTAAACTTACCTGGAAAAGCATTACCCGATGCACACAGCAGGGGATAATAGTCACTGTACAATACCAGACCCAAACTATGACAAATCTGAATAATATTTCTCTCCATTCCGCCATCCACAAATCTGAAAGAGCCTCAGACTAAAAGGTAACAACCTTCGGAAAAAGGAATAAAGGTGAAAAGAAAAAAAATGAATAGGATGATGTATCTTAAGAGCTGTCCTTCCATCAAGAGAGCCCACAGCTTCCCCCCTTACCCACGAGACCCACCCGGTGCAGCAACCCAAGACAAGCGAGTGATACCCCGTGATTCCGATCACACAACACAACACAGACCTCATCTCCCACACTCCACCTCCCAAAGGGGGAAACAGACAAGTCACCACCTATCGTACAATCAACGCTTTCATCGAAGCGCGATATATCCGGTGTAAACCACCAAAGCCCCCAAGACCCAGTCATGCACTCCACTTTCATCTTCCAGTGCTCTTTTAGCAGTCTAGAACTACGAGATGCTGCCTAAATAAGATCCCCTAGAATTCACCACCAGATTAATTAGATCTAGCAAGTCCAGAAATGCGTGGGGTGCAGCATCCGTCTCTGAACCTGAATGCAGAGGGGAGCTATTTATAAGGGATTTACGCCGTAAACTAGTGTGAGTCTGGCTCCATCACGCAGATTCTATTGCCGAGGGGGGGAGGACAAGAATGAGAACTAAAATGCTCGTTTCACTCCGAGCTTGCTGATATATTATAGTATATTATGGGGGGATCAACAGTTCAGAATGGTTGGCAGTCCCCCCCCCCCCTCCGGCAGAGTAAACCTATTATAGAACCTTCCTTTTAGACCAATTGCTTCTCTTCTATCCTTCCAATTCCTTGCGTATGCCTGTGCACTATACCTTAACTTAGGCCCATACCTCAACCCTACTTTCACCTACGGTTGTTTCCTAACCACCCAAGCCCCCGTTCGGTGTCCAGATCTAGACTTATGACAAAATCGGTATTACTCCTCAAGTCTAGACTCTGCCTCTCATCGCATCTAGCGAGCCAGGACTTGGACCAAACCCCATCTTGTAAATTAGATTAGTTTTTCGAGTCTGGACTTTGCCGAAAAAACACTCTCACAGCCTCTTGGTCCTCAAGCCCGTTCGTTCTATTCTTGTCTAGTTTACTCTATGGTATATCCTATATATAAGAGGTTTTTACATCCGATACAAACACGACTAAACTATAAAGTTTCAAATCTAAATCCGCCCTGTTTAGCACCACAAGCCCGATGCCCAAATCCTAAACTCTCAAATCCTTGCACTTGGTAATTTAAGTCCTGACCCACCCCTCAAAGCCCAGTCTAACCTGGCGTATACACTAAACAGGGCTCAAGATGCTTCAACAGGGCTCGAAAGGCATAGATGTCCAAGATATTATGATACTCTACATGACCTAGCTGAACCCCGCCTACCCACCCCAACCAATCCACCCTGCCATAAAAGCTCCAATGGTCGAACCAAGCCCCAAATCGTTGAAGTTGCCCCCTCCGGTAAGGTCTAGTATTCCTGTTTTCTATTTCCAATGTCTCATAGGGGACGAGCTCAGGATCTCCCCGTTTGCAACCCCCCTTTTCCAAAACAATTAGGGAATTCTCAACTACTCGTACAGTACATAGCGCGGGGTCCGATCATCTAAGCTTCTTCCGGGAAGCTTCCTGCTGCCCGTGGCGCAACTTAACCGGGCTCACAATTTCCGAGACTTCAATTCCGGAACGTTGTCCATACCGTGCTAGTACTTTTCCGGCTTCCTTTTTATTGATACTTGTGCAGAATGGCTATCGGCCTAGTCTTCTTGTGGAATACACGGCGGTGCCAAGGTGCATGATAACGGGGATGGATCTACTGTATGAACTGCGCAAAAATTAATTCGCCGACCGACAAGTATTCCCCTACTAGCGCTTTAAATCTCGGCGTCGTGCAAAGAGATTTCAGGAAATGGCACAATAGTTCTTTTAATTTCCCTATGGAAAATATCCCGATTCTACGTCGGGGTCTGAGATAGCTAACAGTCATACCCATGATGAGACGCAAGGTATAGCCGAGCGCTAATAAACTAAGAGTAGAGAATAGGTTAGGGTGGAAATAAATAAATACGGTAGACATACGAAAAACCAAAGCCCGAGTTTACAGAATAAGAAAAGGCAAGAGAAAATGAGAATAAAGTCCGTCAAGTTTTCTGAGTAGGAAGTTAGGGTTAGGAAAACGGTATGATACCAATCTGGCCAAAGTAGGAAAACAAGAAAACGCCTAGTATTCAATCAGTAGAAAAGAAAAGAAAAGATAAAGATAAAAAATGGGAAATATAGGAAAAAGTAAAGCAATGAACGAAGCAAACCCATCCCATCCCATCCCACCTAGAACAAAAGAAAATGAAGTGCGTATCCTACAAAGCCCCCATCTGCAGACTAATGACCCGTCCCCCATGCGTCCTGCCAACGCACTTTATTCTCCACGAACGACTTTTTAGAATCCTTCTTCTTGATCCTGTCCACCCTCCCAGCCTCAGCTTGCGCGTCGCTCATCCCACCCATTTCGTCGTCGCCATCGTCCCCGCTTTCGCGCCCGTCGTCGCGCTCGCGTTCGCGTTCTCGGGGTGGTCCTGCGGCGCCCATCGGTAGTGGCGGTGAGGGTGGTAGGAATGGGGAAGCGATGCTACTAACGGGTGTCCCGGGCGGAGGAGGCACTGGCACATCACGCCAACTTCTCGGCACGGTCCAGCAATGGGACCTGAAATGACTGCGTTCGTCGGTTGAAGCATTGCCGCCAAAGTCTACCGCGTCGACGCCTGCTCCCGTGCCGCCCTTCCATGGTGGGGTACCGCGAAGCCTCGCGCAGAGGAAGTAATCAACTTTATCCGTCCACCGCAATCCTGGGGCATCAACAGATACCGTAGCTAGCGTTTGTAAGATGCCATATATCAACAACCACCGACCCTTGCGCGCGTCATGAGGGTCTACTTCAGTAGGCTGTAAGCTCTTTTCATGTTTCGCGAAAGCATCGACAAGAGAATTGGAGGTCGACGCGGAGAGGAGGGACTCTATATTCGTGGATTCAGAAAGTGATAGCGCGGCGGCCTTTTCTGTCGCACTGTTTATGAATGGGGTTGAATTCGACGGGAGGTGTGGTGGGATAGAGCCGCGACGAGCAGCGCCTTGGAAGAAGCGACCCGCAGCAGAGGAGGCATTGGAGGTTAGCTTTAGTTTTGCCGGTGGGGACATTGTTGGCGGGACGAGCGGGAATGGATGAGGGATGTGGGGATAGTTGAGCCTGTCGTCAAAGCCTAGGAGGATATCCGTCATTTGGAGGTCATCATCGTCCGCTCGCCAGTGGGGCGAGCCGGGCTTTACTATTTTTCGGGTACTGCTCATGTTGTTTGAGGGCTGAATGCTATGACGGCTGTTCCCTGGGGGTAGGAAGGTTATGAGTGAAGGACCAGACCAGCAGACATCCCGGTCGACAAGGTAATCGTAGAGAGCGGCAAAGTCTCTCGATAGCTGGACGTACAACATACGCGTAAACCGACCATCAGGAGTCTGTGGTGGCCAAGAGCCAAAGCGCGCCTGGTAGTGCTTCACGAGGAACTTCTGGAATTTGTCGAAAGCTATCCGAGCAGGTGGACTCGCAGCAGACGTAGTAGGCCACATATCTGTGTAGTTAAAATTCGACAACCTCTGATCGGCCGTTGCAACGCGAACTTGAATCTCCAGGGAGGCTCTATCAATCAGAGCCTTGGTGATAGGTGATATCTCCCGCCATTCCCCACCCCCTTCCAACCTTGCCAGCATACCCGTACAGTGCACGAAGCCTTCCCTCCACATGCTCTCTATCCCCGCCATTCCAATATCGCCCCCACCAAGCCCGTACCCAAATCCCCCAGATGCACCCGCGCGCTCCGCCCAAACCAACAGCCCCGCAGCACCCTCTGGCCAATTGCGCACATCATCGAACTCACGCTTCTGCAAATAATCCATGATCAATTTTTGCGTGTGTGCATTACCAACCTTAGGACCAGGGAAATGAAAGCTGTGCCCGGCTTGCGGATTTAATATACTTCCGTATGGACCTTCAACTTCCTGTATTCCGCGGTCTACAAGATCATATGCCAACGGGTTTGGAGGGGACAAATACAAATCCGTCCTCTCTACAAGGTCCAGCAAAGTTTGCCCCAATGTTATCCCCACGAGTGATTTACCGAACAAGATTGCAAAGAAATTCCTTGTCGTGAGGTGGTATCGGAGCACAGCCGTCTTATCCGCGCCCATCGGCGCGGGGAAGTAGAGTCGGTGTAGAATTCCTTCTTCATCATTCGATTTGCCAGACCCAGAGTACTCATAATCCATGCTTAGTGAGGAGCCCTCTGCATCTGGGGACAGCCCTGTCCTTGGAGGCGTCGCAGGTCTGTTCCGAAAGTACCCCTCCAGCTGCGCGATAAGAAACGGTGACTCTGTCGATCTGAGAACTGACGACTTGATCCTAAAAGACGGTTGGGGAGGGGGAGGTTTGTATAGACCCTGCGGATTTCTAATAGACGCAGGTTTATCCGTCAAATAAACCAGTGTATCACCATCCGGAAACCACAGCTCCAAATCCTAATCACAACAAATCACTCAGTATTAGCTCAAACCCCAATTATTAAGCAGACAAAAAGGTAATCAAAACGTAATAGAATACCTTTTTCCCTTTAATCCCAGCATCCCAAACCTCACCGCGCCGACCCCCGCCTTCCCACCGCTTGACATAAACCTTCTCCTCCAAGCCACCCCCCGGCAAACCAAATCCAAGCCCAAACCCAACGTCCTTCTTCGCAGTCCCTCCTCCGACCGCCAAGCGCTCGCGAATCTTCTCGCTGTTCGAGTCGAAGAAGCGCCTCAAACTCGACTTTCTGATCTTTGGCGACTGATATTGTAGGCTATTCCTCGAACTCCCGGACACACTCGACGCCGATGGGGTCATAAGGCCGCCAGCACCAGGCTTAGCAGTACCCTTTCGAGCATGACTCTCTCCAGGGGCTGCCGAGCCCGAAGATATTTTATCGAGCTTTACTCGCGCGCGAGCAGATCTTTGCGCCATTGCTGTATTTTTGTCTGTCTCCCTGTGTTTTTTTCTTCTTTTTCTTCTCTCCTACCAATAACACCAGGAAGAATGAAAGAAACCTCGAGAGGGAGTATAGTTTGATATAAGATTAGGGATAAGGTAGGAGACAAACTCCGGAAAAGATATATAAGAGAGATGGAAAGAATGAAGACAGGAAGGAGGCAGTAGATAGGAATTAATACTTGTAGGTGGGTAGGTAGGTACCGGTAGGGCAGATGGGTAGGCAGGCTTGCTTGATGCGGCTGAGATATTTTTCAAGGTTAACGAATGCTGTGAAACGGTCGGGTCAAGCTAGACGAAGGCAGTAGAATTGCCGTAATCCACAAGCCTCTGGCGCCTTCGAAAGATATTAGCTCGAGTTTTCTTTTTTTTTTCCCTTCTTCGTCTTCTCCCTTTTCTATCCGGCCATAGAAACAATAGCCCTCCGATTGAAGTAGGGCAAACACAGGCACAGGAGCGGGCAAGCAAGCAAGCAGGAACAGAAGATGGAATTAAAAGCAAACTGAACTGAGCTGGAACATCAGAGGAGATAGAAGCAGAGCGTTTCAGAGGGGGCCCTCCGGATTGAATGAGCTAATCCTCCTCAACCACCAACGAGTTCAAGCAAGAGTCGGGGGCTGGTTTCAAAAAATAAACGAGCCCAGATTGTTGGCAATGGGATACTTGTGGTACAATATCACGGTACGGCAGGAGGTGATAGATGTGTGAAGCAATCTGAAGAGATGAGGAAGGGGGGAAGATGGAAAGGGAGATAGAGAGAGGGAGGGGAAGAATATTAACTGGAATTATCACTTCACCATTATCCGCGACGCTAACAGGATGACGAAAACAGGTGGAAGTGGAAGGAGGAGGAACGAGTGGAGGAAGAGGAAGAGGAGGTTAAAGAAATTCTCCGAACTCTGTCCCTATCGACAGTTCCCTTCCACTCTCCTTCTCTCTCGGTCTGTATCATACAAGGGAACAAGCGGCGGGGAGATCGCCGACCAAACCACATACGGATGACCAATACGAATACTGAACCAACTCGCAGCCCACGAAAAATGCCCTACCAGAAAAGAAAAATGGATACACAAAAAAAAAAAAAATGAACAAGCTCACCAAAGAAATAAATAAATCAAGTGCCTTAGCTGGACAGCTGAACACACCTTTCGCGCCTTTTGAAACTTGGGAAGGGCAAATATTGTGGACTGTGTATGCTTTCTTTTGTTTGTTTTTTTGTTTTTTTCTTCGCCCAACGCGCTAGGTAAGAGCCGTTCGAGTTAAGTTAATGCCACCATCACAACACAAACTCTCAAAATGCCGATGGTGGGCTTGTGCTATGTATAATAAGCTATAACAAAAGAGTGGAAAGGAAATGGGAAATGCCTTTGTGTACTCGTACTGCAAAAGATGTGACGATGGCGATGCTGATGCTGGAGGTGGTGGTTAGATACTGTATCTGCGGAGAGGAAGAAGCTCAAGGTTCAATTGTGGAAATTAAGCCAACTTATTTACACATTAATTGCATTGCAATATTCGGGTGCTCCTCTGACCTCTCGTGGCGTGGAGGGGTGGTGTGGTTCCCAGACCCGGGCTAGTTTGCAAAGAGGAAAAAGAAAAGAAGAAGAAACGCCTGCTAGTCCTCGTAGGGTATTAAATTTTTATGAATAAATGCTGAGGGTAAGTCGCTTTCCGTCAGAGCAACGCGGTTTAGGTTTAACTTGCACCCCAGCTGTGGATTGGCATTGATGCTTTGCTCTCTCCAGCCGAAAAAGAAAGTAAGAGAGACAAGTAACCGCAAGACTTTCCCCCTTCCGGCCCCTCCGAACCATCAACGCCCTCTCCTCCTCCAACCCAAGACCCAGGGGCGGGGTTTTGGTTTTACCCAATACATTCCCTTATCTTGTGCTTTGCGGACGGCTCCTACACCGGTACTAGCAGGAAGAGGAATCAAGGATGCCAAGCGCGGTGGGGAGGGGGGAATACTCGAGGAGAAAGAGGAAGAGAACCGTTTCCCACCGGGGATCGCCGCCATCAATCTCAGGCCCGCTAAGCAACGATAAAGCAGCGGCTTTCCTTGCAGGAAAAAAAAGAAATCACTTCCCCGACTACAAAACAGCCATAAAATTGATCCCCATGGACGCTTTAAATGAAGTGCGGTAATGCTAATACAATCGCAGTCTAGTTGGAACTATAAAAGCTGTTTCACATGCTCGTTCCGCAGTCTGCCCTTTCAATGCAGAGTTACCAGTGCGGTATAGCATCGCATTGTTCACGCAATACAGTACCTCCCGTCCCATGAGAAAACGCAAGCTCAATCTTGAATCCCGTAAACAAACCCATTCCATTCTCGGCAAAATACTTGTTCCTAGAAATATAAAAACTCCGGACTTCGGGGCGATCACATACTTTCTCATCCTTCTCGTTCTTCTTCTTTTCCCCCTACCCTTCATTCATCCACTTCCCCGACCCGGCTGTGAACGCCCCGAGGGAAGGCTAATTCTCTACTTGCATAATACTAGCCTAGTACCACAGCTCCTCACCGTGAAAGCGAATTCCTAAAACAGTCCATCATACCACTTTTTTCCCGAAAGTCTCCTGATGAAGCACTCGATGGAACGGAGGTCCCCCCTCCCTCGTTCCAGCCCCGGATGAACTACCCAGGGGCTAGTGAGTCGATCTTATACATCATAATCCGTCACTCGTGTGACTGTCCGCATGAACCACCATTTATCCTCTCAGCCCCAGGCAAGACTACTAAGACAAGGCGCTTCCACTGATCTGCCCGGCGAATTCATATATCTTACTGCACCGGTGGAGTTCCCTACCATCATAAATTAATGTGAGAGCGACTGGAGGTATCGCGGTAGCTCAAACTTACCCGTCCCAGGCAAGGACGCGAACACAGAAAAATGTAAAGTTACTGTAATCGTCCGTGCGTGTCTGTGCCGCAAACAAAATTATGTCCTCGATATTTGGGTGCTTCTTGCCTCGGACAAACAGTCTCGGAAAAAACACTGTTGATAGGGGCCGTGCGCGACCAAAGAGCTACCGTATGGGTTGCGCTTGCCCAAATCATTAGCTTGGGCCTTGCGGCTCCGGATACTGTACTGTACGAGTACTTGTGCGTGCGAATCAAACTAACTTAGCAGCTAGACCTGAAGAAGCAATTGCGACGTCCGACTATTCGGCATTTCTCTACAGCCTCGAGAAGTCGCTAACTTAACTTTCGGAGACTTACCAATAGTGGGGTAATGCACCGAAATATTCCTATTGAGCGCCTACCGTGACGAACCAATGATTGAATTCTTGGGTAGAAAATTCAGTGATAGGCTTAGTCCCCGTTCCTAGCATCTCCAACTGCCCTCTATGCTATATTCGTTCGCACGAGTGCCGTATCGTCCCCTTTTTTATATCATTTCAGCCGAAGGAGAACTACGGTACGGTAGAGTGGAAGCTCCCTGCTAAGGGCTGCTGCGGCGGGGAGTACCGGGAAAGTGTGTTTTGCTTCCTACATCCGAACCGGGTAGACACTGGCTGGGTCTGGGGGTTTATATTACCGATTTTAGTCTTTAAATCCCATGCTGATTGCATCCCGCAGATGATCGAACCCGAAGAAGATTTGCTAGGAATTGTTATCGCCCTCAGCACTGAGATACGGAAGGAGCCAGTGACGCCTACGGGCCGGGTCGACCTAGACGGCTGGTGAGATATCATCTGTGAAACCTCCCTGTTTAGTCATAGGGCTAGGATCTCTTGGTGATATCTATTCGAGCTTCAACCAAACTAATGACTTATATACATTTCCCTCTCATTCGACTATCGGCGCGCCGAGATCTGCGGTGCTTCAGGCACCCTGGCTGGCACAAAGCTACAAGTACGGTACCGGTAAAACAATGCCTACACTCTTCGTTAAAGATGGAAGGTTATAGCGGCAGATTCGCTACCAAGAAGTCACACATCCGGAAGGCCACCCACGTTTCGATTCGGAAGTTCGTAAATTTTCCACGTGCAGAAGGTCGTCTAAAGCTGTTCCAGAAGTTGCCGCCGGCGGGTGGCTTATCAATATCTGGGGGCATCATTTGAAGGCCCCCCGTACCGTAGTAGGGCACCTACCGGTAGTCTACCAAGAAGGGTGGTGGGTCCAGCGCAGGTGTGAGTTAAAAGCAGTCGACACCTGGTTGGTACCGGTGGTTGACCAGAAGAAAAATTTGTTTCGAAATGTTAGGTGTCACAGCCTTGCTTACCTTACCCAATCCGATCGACACCTCTTACTATTCTAAATTTTCTGGCTGACTACTTGTACAACGCCTAAGGCTCTAGCACAAAGTCACCGCTTGCAGATCTAATTTGAACCCATTCCGCGAATCGATATTTTTGAGTTGGCCATTGGCAGGAGGAGGAGGAAGTAACTGTAGCGATCTCCAGCCGTAGTTATTGGCGCAATTTTTTTATTATTTTTGTTGTCTGTAAATAGCGAAATCGCGCTGGCCGCCCGCTGGCACACCCCACGCGAGACGCGAGGTGGCCAGTTATCTATCTCGCTATCGTTAGTCGGGCCTTTCTGAGCATTTTTAATCAACCACAAAAGCTTACCCCTACGCAAGTGAATCGAAAGGCCGATAAACCCCGCTGCAGAGCCTATCACGCGGGGGAAGTGTTGAATGCTGTGTGATAACACCGTGGCCTGCGATCTTCGCATCAAAGGCCCATAGGGGCCTTGCTTCAACCGAAACCCGGTCACTCAATAGATAGACCTACCCCAGGGCTATATAATTCACTCCTTGCTATATACTGCACGGTAATTATCCGGTAGTCTTGGGCATTTAATTGTGTACCTGAAGTTACTCGAGAATAGATAACGCAACGATCATCCAGCGCAGCACACGAAACGACAGAAAAAAAGTAAGTCAGCAAAAGCAAGCTCACCGTGGATATTTCTTTGGATACCAAGATAACTACCCACCAACAGCAGGGGGGCTGACTCAAATCGTGTCGATGATGACGACGACGACGATAACGTTGTCGAGAGGTTGAACGTTCTTCTACCCTGCGGTGGTTTATTTATCTATCTCGTGAATGTTAGGGGAAAGCTGGGCGGAACCCCCCGAGAATCCACCAAGTGGGGTCTTCGGCCATATCTATGGGCACGCGTCAGCTTGTCAAGCATTCATTCGACCACTTATATTCCTTAGTGAGGAGGGGGGTCTGTTCGTAAAGGCGATTTCAGGCACGAAGTGCAACTTGACCCCCCCGCCGCAAGGGCCAATTGGTGCTAATACTTGGCAATCAGGTAGGACGAATTGTGGGGTAATCCAAGTGTGTGCATGTCCGGTGGTTGGGCTGATGGAGGGGGTTACGGGCGATGTTATTGGTAGAGATAAGGGGGAAAGGAAGGTGCAATTGCTATTATTAACTTACCAAGACCGGCGAGCGGAAGCGATGCTGCAGATAGGCAAAGAGTGGCCTGTGATCTTGTGTGATCTGAGGTTGGTCATGTAGTATCACTCTGTAGGTTTCGAAATTCGGAAGGGGAGCGGAGCTGAAGTAACGTGATGGAAAACCTGATTCCATTGGTGGGGGAGGGGGGGGGAGAAAAAAAATAGTATTTTTTGTTATATTAGGGAATTATTAAAAAATGCAGTTCTGGACATAGAGCTACTTTAGCCTGCTCCTGGAAGTAAAATTAACGAGAGCCTTTAGGGCGATATGCACACGTCTGCAGGGCCGGTGCTATAGCCGGAGAACATCTGCAAGCAGTAATTCCCCCCTTGTTTCACTAACGACTGCTAGTGAATGTACTGTAACTACTGTAAGCCTCTATTCCGGTGCCACTATGATTTCTTGAATCTTGCTAAGCTACAGTAATCCAACCATTATTAAAAGGCTGGCTGGATTTGGGGGCGGGGAGATGTTTACTCAAGAAGAGCGGGGGAAATGAGAATCTATAAAGGGCTGCATAAGTTAAATCCCTGCCTTCGCCACCGAGTCTTGTCCAAAGCTAGAGCTAGAGGCAGCCGTTAACTTCAAGTGCCTAAAATTTCCGTGACCATGTTGAATTGTGAGAGCAAGAGTTTGAAGTTCTCTCGCCTTGAATTGCCCTCTCGCCATGCCAAGATTAATCCAGGGCTTAGGGCGCATGTGGCAGCCGGGGGGAGGTCCGAGGGATTTATTCAAAAGGGTCAAATATACGTGACCGAAATAGCAGCTGGGATGGATAGCGCGCAACGTCTTCTCTTCGTTCTTCCTTCATCTCCTTTTGCCGTCGTGCGTTCCTTTAACAGTCTATGCTCCCTCCCATCCATCAGCGGAAACATATTTCCCGTGCTTCCGCACTTACATATGGCAAAAGAAACTATTAGTAGCATGCCGAACGGAACTAACTGATTTCTAACAGGATTTCGGTTGGATATTGAGTGGGATTTTAGGTGAGCTGTTGATGGACGAGAGATTTGGGCGGGGTGAGCTGGAGTCGTTTTTTTGCCTTGCGTGATGGAGAAAGCTGGATGGAGAGAGAGGGTGATGTTTGCTTTTAGTAGAGAGGGAATGACGCCTGTACTGATGTTTTCGGGGACATGGCCCTCACTATAGGGGGTTGGGCAAGAAAACCGCCTCGTAGGTCCGGCGGGAACCTCTAGCAGACTTATGGGGCGGAATTTATCTAAGGGTTCAGGGGAGAAAAAAACCTCTCTACCCCATAGAAATCAGTCATGTGTTTATTGCTTGATTCATAATATTGAGAGACAAATGGTTTAGGAGAATAGGAGCAGGGAGGACCGTTATGTAGGATTTAAGAGTTAATTGTGTACCAGTGCATTCAAAGGAGGTCTGATATGGAGTCGGAACGGATTATATGGGCTGAGGCTCACATTGAGCCCCCAACCGGAATATCTAGCTCGCGGGCAAGATTGTCTGAACAGCTCTCTTAGCATGCAGATGCCAGGCAAACCAAGGAGGGATATTCTTTTCCAGTACCTCCCCTACCCACTCCCTCTCTAACTTAACAGCTCTCAAACGGGATAGCGATACCGTGCGCATGGCTTTAAAGTGAAGGTAAAATAGAAGAACTGTAAAATTGATATAGGTAATGGCTGCTAAGGGCAAACCGCGAGGTGTGCGTATGCCCCCCAAGGAGCAGGCGGCTAGAGTCTCGGGTAGCGGATAGAGAGTCGAGGGGACAACTATTCCTAAGAAGACTACCCTAAGTGTTAGAAATTGAAAAGAAGCTTCGTTGAAAGCACGTTAGAAAAGCATAACTGTCCCAATGTGCTAAATCATTGCCCTGTTCCCTATGGATTTCGGACTGGGATTCGATTCCACGCCTGATACCCCTAGGCATGGCTTATAATACAAACCGGAGCGGACAAAAAAAAGGGCCTATAACCGCATTCTCAAAAGCGATCCATTGACCTTATGATCGGTAGATCTCGTAAAGTTCCAATAGCTTCGAGTGGTTCCTACAGACAGTAGAGATATGCCTTTCTACTCTTCTATCATGGTTGATTCAAGTATTTCAAAGGCTAACCGGGTGTGTTTACTACTGGACACTGCACCCCCCTCATGCATACTTTTCCAGTCGCGACGGGGGATAAATCATTGGTGCACCCCAGGGATTGTATAAACCCGAATCATGTATGGTGATTCCACCGCTATCCGAAAATGGCTAAACCTAAAAAAATGTTGTCAATGACACCTGTGAGGGAATATCAGAAAGTATTAAATTTACTGTAATCGTTTAATACATGGCTTTTTCGTGTTAAAGCAAGGTCCTCCTTGGGTAACTGAGGGTGCTAGGCTTGGGAGTTAACTCCTCCTTAGGTTAGCTATTGTTGTTTTGGGCTATGTTGAGACTATAGAGAGCGATATGGAGGCTATTTGTAGTAAATTAGGTGTTGAGAAACGACCTGGGGTAGGTGAGCAGTGGCCGGAATGGGGCGTTTGCAGGACGGTCGATTGAGTACCGGAAAAGTGCCAGATGTAGCTTTGCTGAAAAAGAAGATGAGGATCCGAGAGAGAGAGGGATTCTGAAGCAAGAGTCGCAGTAAAGCGAGGTAAATTGATTTTAGTTTAACGGAAGGTAAAAAAGACTGATGCGGGTATGTGTATGATGAGTGTATATGTAAATTGAGGGAGGAGAATTTTGGAAAAACACATGGGACCAGCCACCAATGACGACTCCATGATTAAGCAACAGTCCTCCTGCGTGTAACCTATGGTATCCGACCTCAGGGTCTTTGTTTTGAGGGTTTGATTTGAGATATTAATCCTATCGTAGTCAGACAACTCGTTCAGAAAATGCTCTCATCACTACTTATCACTCGAAACCATTCTAAGCTGTGCTGGCCGACCGTTCCTTGGGGGAAATTTTGTGGGTGAAAGAAGGGTGTGGGTCCGGTGTTACCCTCGTTTGCTATTTCCTTGCTCTCTGAATACTCTAGATACTTCTGCTGTGCTATGTTGGGTAGTCTTGTAGTAGGAATGCATACGTTTTGACCACTGGTGCCTTCCGCCCTATGATTTCCTGATATTGCTTCCTTAAGTATGCCTCCATTCCGCTCCTTTCTTGTCGTCTCCCGTTTCCTCTCTTTAACCTTTCCTTCTTAGGTTGAGAACACTTAATACTCGTATGATACCAAGGTTTTAGCTAGGCCCTACAGCTCCTGAGTACCTGAGAGCTCGTGACCGGAGGCATTCCCGGGAGTGGCCGACCGCTCAAGATAACTTTGTGGCTCAACTAAACTTTGTGACTTATCATGGTATTATAACTTTGTGGCTTAACATGGAGTTGTGGCTCAGTACAACCGCTGTTCTGCGGTGCGATGAGAGGCAAGAGCAGAACAAACCCGTATCTCAACACCCTGATTGGGCTCGACCCCCTGACTGGGAAGTATAGTGCTTGTGAGATACCGGGCTACGGTATGGGTGGTATTGTATGTTGACAAGTTGAGGTAATTGAACCGCGCTTCTGTTGAGCCGCAAAGTTATGTTGAGCCGCAGGGTTGTGTTGAGCCGCAAGGCTGCGTTGGGAGTGCCTGGTATCATAGCTGTGAGCCTCCCAGCATTCAAGGGTTGTGGCGGCAAGCCACAACCTTGGCACGTGCATGCTCTTCTCTTGCTTGATCTCATAGCACAATTGGTAACAGAAAGTTCGCATTGGTGATGACGTACCGCAAAACTCTTGCGATGCGCTGTCTCCGTCGGCCCAGGGCGGGCCCATTTTAGCAAGTTAGTAGAATTGAGGGATTGGAGGCGTGTCGGAGGTGGCGAATTACAAGAGTTTTTGCGGTACGGAAGTGCAGCATATTCAGGGTTCGCAGTCGCACTTGTGTTCATCAGATACTGAAATTTTTGAAGAGAGGAATTTTGGCGTACTGTATGGGCTGGAATTTGACACTTGGAGGGTTAGCTAGACGGGCGGTCTGTGATATCCTAGGGTTGGCTTAAGGTTACTTGGGGACAGTACCCAGTTAAGCCTCTTATGTGCCTAGGAGAGGGTTGTACTGCACGGTAGGCCTGGTATGCTTGTCATTGGTTGATCGAATGGAATCCAAAGAATTTGGTGTCAGTCCATGTTGGATGACAAACTACAGAGGATATTTTTTATATAGGGAAGATTGACTAGGAGATTGAAATGCGAGAGGCATAAACCAGTGGAATAGAGATTGTGTATGGAAAGTGGATTTATCACATAAATCAAAATAGCTGTTCCATTATTTTACCTCTTTATAATCTGGAAGCCCATCGCAGCCACGAATGAACTATGAACGGCGCAGCAAGCTGCGCATTTTGACAGCATTTCCCCCTCTAAGAGTGCTGTTTACCGGTTTAGTGAGTTTGATTTTATTCTTCTTTTTTTCTGTATTCCTAAGTGTTTTGAGCAGCAGTTGCTAAAATACAATTTTGGTACCCGTTGGCTATGATACTTGAGGTAGAGTGTATTAAACCTGATCCTAGAACGGCACCGGAAGCTTGGGGATTTTCTCGAGAGTCCCCTATACCTGGCGGATCTCTGTGCTTGCAGTTGTGGTGGTTCTAGACTTTCCTAACCGGGGGTTGTGCTCTACGAACACCTGCTGTCCTGTGGCCTAGGTTTGGAGGGCTATATCACACGGAGCTAACGTGAAATGGGAACGTTGAAAGATATATTCCCTTAGTTAGAGGAAGTGTGTCCGTTTATTTCAGACCAGATTAAGGTATTTCCCCTTCGCTCGCATGTCCAAGGAAACTGACCCCGTACCTTTGAGTTTCTTGAAGTTTGTAATCATTTAATACTTCTGAGAACCTCCGATAGTTTAGGGAAAAGCGATCTACCGCTATTTCTTCTGGGGTTCCAGATCCGGATGAGTAAGGTGTAGTGAGCCAGCCCCAGAGTTGTCCCCTATCAGCCCCTGTCATCGATCCTACGAATCCCGTGATAATTGTCGTGCCGGAAACCTATAGTGTTGGTAGCCATGGCGATGCTTGTCTCCGTCCCGCAGGGTGAGCTCTTGTCCTACAATACAATGCGATACTCGAGTACAATACGGGGTCGAGTCTAGGACTTCCTGTGCGAAGTTATTCGTGTTACCAAGCGCTAGCGTCGGTCTCACTGCGATTTTGTTACTGCTGTATGATGGTCCAAGACAGTAGGGGAGAGACGGGAAGGTAGCGACTAGCTTGGCAGACGTTCGCGCTGTTGCATTAGGCATCCTGGGAAGGCGGGACCCATCCCGGCCACAAGCCACCTAGGAGCTACTCGTTCTGGGCGTTTGAAATCGACCCTCGTCACGACCAAATTCAGCAACTGCAAAGTTTTCCTCCGAAAACTCTGATAGAACTGCTTAAGATTGGCCCTCCTCTGATGCTGCAAACCCCCACTTGCCGGTAGGGTGGAGTGGGTTGAGAGCGGTATTTTTTGAGCGCAATTCGAAAAAGTGAGCCCAACGTGCAAATATATGCCAAGGCGCCACTTTTCCTCATGAACAACCGAGCTCGAGGGGGTAACAGGGTCGGTTCCCGGTGTCTGGCACTCGAGTATTGCTCGAGTGTCCGTGTATGGGGGTGCCGGAACGGACTCGTGCATGTCCCGGACAAGAAGTACGGGAAAACTAGGATTAAAGAAGTAAAAAAAGTAAAAAATCTGTGTGTGCGGTACAAGCACAAAACATACCTCCCCTGTTCTCGGGCCTGAGTTTGTACCAAGATGGTTGCTCCGATAAGCCCGGATTTTCTACCATATATTTTACGAATCCGTGCATTCGGGAACTTCTTACCCGCTGCTGTTCTGGTGCTAGCGGGATCTACTAGACTCTGTGTGGAACAGACATGCCCGAAACTCTTCCTCGGACCTCAGGTGTTGGGCTTGATGGAGGGGGCAGTGAGTTGTGGTTGATGGTGGAAGTTAGAGGAATGTTGGGGGCTGTTTCTTTTGTTCTGGAGCTGGAATGATTTGCAGAGGAGTTTCTATAAATATGCCCCCCCTCTGTTGTCATAGGAGTAAGCAAGGAAAGAGGAAAAAGGATATATGTGGTGACCTACTCGGGTGTGGAAAGATAAAAGATGATTTTCTAGTGTTTCGTATTCTGGTATACTCCCCTCTCTGTCATTAGTTTACGAGAAGCGTGGAGCAAGAGGACGAAGTTTGTAGTTGCACCTTCCCTCCAGTCGATTCACATCGTCTGCGTCCTATTCTGTTTCGCTCACTCTGTCGCTGCACCGTTGTTTGCTTATCCTCCAATACTCGAGCGCAGGCGAGGAGAGGGAGGAGGAAATCATTGGCCCCGGCAACAGCTCGGTACCTTGCTCTAGCTGGAATAGCGTTGAAACCGGGGTGGGTAAGGGGATTTGCTGCGAGTACAGTACTCGAGTACTCATGCGAGCGGGATCGGACCATCGCTTAAATATGGCACTATCTGTATTTCTCCGAATCCAGCAAACCAAGACTCTCGATAGATCGCTTCTCGAACATGTATTCCACGTTGGGCACATATTCGCGACTCCAAAACGCCCCTGGAAACCATCATGAAACGTCAAACCCTCTTCTGGGGATTTTTACCGTTGCACACGCTTCCGCAGCGTTATATTTTTATATCTTTCTTTCCCTTTTCTACCAAGTCAAGCAATACATAGCGAGCGCAGATGTCAAACTGGTTTCTACCTCCCTTCCCTCCCCCTACCCCAACCCCTCCATGGGACACTTTTGGGAGGTTCGCTTTTTCGGCTGCAAAGAATTCGGTACAAATACCTCTGTATGCTCCGCGTGTTTAGCTATTTCGGGCTTGGCGGGCGGGGCTATCATCGGATGCTGGCTATGATCGTTCATGCGATAGCACTCGTACTCGACGCCGTTCTTTTCTTATCCCTATTTACGAGTGCGCAGCGGGTGCTCGTGGTCTCTGTGGGAAGGGAAGGGGAGGAATTAGCTCTAAAATTTAGTCCTGAGGTGGTCTACGCGAATGTCGGAGATCAGGTTCAGTTCCAGTTCTACCCACTGGTAGGTATTTGTTCTCTCTCTTGGAGTTTGTTTTCGTGACTGCAACATGGTGGCAGTGAGGCTTACAGATTGGCAATATAGAATCATTCGGCTGTACAGGCGAAGTTTGAAAGACCCTGTATTCCTATAAGCAATTCTACCACGGATCAAGGATTCTTTTCAGGATTCAGACCGCTCCCGTTGGATACAAAAATAGTTGAGATGCCAGTTCATAAATGTCTCCGTTTGCGTTCGGTTATTATATGTTCTAACATGGGGGTTGGGATTAGATTACTACGTTCACCGTCAACATCACCCATGGGGATCCTATCTTTTTCTATTGTTCGCAAGGCCGGCACTGTCAACGGGGGTTTGTGGGCGTTATAAATCCGTTAGCCTACTCTATCTTTATCTATACAATCTAATCGCGGAGTCTAACATGTATCTCAGGACGCCCCAGAAATCACTAGAAGCATTCAAGGCATCAGCGTCCCTAGCTCCGGAGAACTTATCGCCCGGGGAGACGCCCTCTGCGCCGACTAGAATTCCGACACAGCGATCTTCGCCAAACAAGTTCAATTTCACCGACACCGACAACGGCAACTCAGTAAAGAACGTTGGGGCGATTGTCGGGAGTGTTTTGGGCGGAGTGATATTCTTGGTTATATTGGCCACTCTGGTCGTGTTTCTGGTGATGCAGAGGAAGGGCCGTGAGGAGGAGAGCGATGGAGGGTCTGGAACAGGGCCGGACGGCCAGATATGGTAAAAGGTAGCAACCATGGCATGGGTAATTAATCCCCTTGGAATCCACCTCCAGGGGCTAATACTGATCATGAGCAGATAAATAGAGAACCTCTCTTACCTTATGAATATCTACCTCCGTACCTAATCGCTCCACTGCGCCTTTTCCTTTCTCGCTCTTGGGGTAGGGAAACCATTGAAAACCCGGTTGGAAATCCAGAGGTCCTTGCAAAATATTTATTGAACATCTCCTTGGTGAGAGGTCAAACCGTCGTTAAATTTCTTTATTCCCGCATGCTTGCGCCTATGATAGGGACCAGCCGCGCTGGTTATGGGGAGACAGTGTCCTGTAAGAGATTGCTGCTATCACGGCCAGGAAAGCCACTAGTTGGTGTTGGTCGGAAGCAAGAGGTCGGGGGGGGGTAATGACGAAATTGTGTATGCCTGTGAGCTTGAGAGTATAGGTATATTACCTGAAGTGTACTGTACAGAAAATAAAGAAAAGGATCTAGGATAGCAAAATTGGAGCAAGCAGTGGATGGATCAATGTCCATCGATATATCTTTGCCCGGTTGAAACCCCAGGAAGGAGTCAACAAGTGGTGAATCCTTCTTAGCTGAGCAAACCCCAGAAATCGCGATACCGGTAGTCTATCACATCATACCTAGCAAAGGACTCCCTTTGCGTACATCCTTTAATAATGTAGCGCTATAATCAATCCTGGATTTTGCCTCTCTTTTGACCAGATAAAAATTGAAGAATCTCTGATCACTATTCACATGGAAGGTGGTGTATTAAGTGTCTTGGATTTGCTCCTTATATCCTAAAATCTCAAAACCGTTGAACCTATAATGCCCCCAAAAAAGCTTGCTCTTAATATTCGTACAAGATGGAAGCATTCCGCTTATAATATCGTATCTGTAAAGGCGGAAGAGGAGGATGATAGTGAGCGCCACACTGTGGTCTCTGGAATTCCCCTGGAAAGCCTCTCTTTTGCTACCTGAACCGGCTCTCGTGATATTATGGGTGTAGTTATGTCTTGTTTTAACCAACCGGTATCGGAGAGTGTAGAAAATGTGGGCAAGGGGATTCTATATTACCATTTTAGTGGGTTAATATGGGCAGGTCTGCTACATGAGATGAGAGTGGATATCTGAATGCCCAAACAAAAGATTTTTGCGAAATTTTGTATATGTTGCGACTGCCTTACCTTTTCTTGCTCTGGGTATCTTACTACATGTAGCTTATCTAACTGGCATGTGCTAGGTATTCAATGGTATGATGGCATGTATGGTGGGTGCGCGTTAAATAAGCACTGGGTCTCCATTCGAAGAGAGCAGTCATGAAATCTCACCCGGTGAAGGCTTCATTGGACAACTTCCCTAATAAGTGGAGGAGGGTTCACCTGGCCAGGTGGGCGCGGTCGGTTGGGCTTCTTAGAACCCTATTGGTATGGGTTTTTTTGTGAACATATCAGGTACAGATTAACCGCTCAACACTGCCGAATCGAAGGAATTCTTTTATGGCTGGTCCTGGTTGGTGTTGTCCCGGCAGCTAGTACGAGTATGCGAAAGGGCTTATATAGTTGTATCGGCAACTGCGACCGCGATATCAGCATTGGGGGTGTTATTCCCAAGGCTCTTCTTTTAGAACCTCCCGATCCTTTATCTGTCCCAGCATTGCACCATACGACACCCGCTGCGGGTGTTGGATAACTCAGCGCTTCCTGCGCTGGATTATCCTGTTTTTAGCTTAGCTAGTCAGCACCGCAAACCCTCGCCATTGTTGATACCACTAGACCATTTACTAGACATTTGGTGGGGTAGGGTTAGGGTTGTAATTCAATGATTTGGGGCTTCCCCCCGATGGCATGTAGCAGAACTGGGATCGGAGTATGATAGTTCGTAAAGAGGACCATTGGGGACACCTGGATGGTAGTGGGGGAAATTATATGAAGGGGATAAACCAACTGCTTGAAACCTGGGACGGATATCTTTTAGGTTGCTATTTATTTCTGCCCAATTGCTCGTAACGGGCCGTACTGTACTATACACCACCGTACACAAAACCCAAGAGAAACGCCAACATAAGGAATGAAAGGGATGAACAAGAACAACAACGCCATAGGACCGGGTATAGCCTGAATGCTAATGTAGGGAAAGGCAGAGAGAAAAACACAGAAGTTGATGAATAGCAAATGGCCGGTGGGAACTAGAAAAACAACCTTATCAAAGTGTATGTACATCAGAATCTACGGGGGTCTTGCCTACGCCAATCCTTCGCTCGGCGGGTGTTTACGGAAGGAGAATATATCTGGTGACGAGAAAGGAAAGACGTAAAGGAGAAAAGCGAAAAGGCAAATAAGAGAGGCGATGATAAAAGGCCTGTCGACGGCGAATAAGAAGATGGATTGAGTGTTAGGATGGGCATCAGTTTTCTGGGGAGGGTACAAAAACTCTGGAGGCCAGATGGAGAGGGACTGGGGCAACCGGGGTGACTGGGTTGAGGGGCCGCTATCTACGGGCCTGGGAATAGAATCCCCGAGGTCTGATAACCTCGGCTGTTGATGGTGGGTTGCTGGCAGGGGTTCAGGTTGGCCATTAAAGTCCTTCATGTCGGTATTTGAATCGTGAGATCGGAATTGCATCCCCACCACACACTTGTCCCGAGTCATAGAGGAGGGTGGGAGGGATGTTGGGCTGTCGCGATCTGCTGCGGCGCAATTGACATTGCCACGCTCCGGTGGGATGCTCACAACTGCGTTATGTTCTTCGGAGAGGGCCGGTGGCTGTGGGGTTTGGTTTGTGTTGTCCGGCATAGCGGTGAAGACATCTTTCCGTTCCATAAGCATCTTTTCTATTCCCACATGCCCGTTCTCAGCCGCCCAGGAGAGTGGCGTCCGGCCAGATTCGATGTCTGCAAGGTTCGGATCGACGTCCTCTCGTGCCAAAAGGGTCTTGACTATGCCCTCATATCCGCGCTCAGAGGCCCACGAGAGTGGCGTCCGCCCAGATCGGGTATCTGCTTGGTCAGGACTGACGTCCTCTTGTCCCAGAAGAATCTTTACTACACCCTCATGCCCCTCGGTGGCCGCCCACGAGAGTGGCGTTGCGCCCCATTCGGTGTCTGCCTGGTTGGGATTGACATCTTTTCGTTCCAAAAGCATCTTTATTATTCTCTCATGCCCTCTCTCAGCCGCCCACGACAGTGGTGTCTGGCTATATACGGTGTCTGCTTTGTCGGGATTGAGGTCGTCTCGTTGCAAAAGCATCTTTACTATTCCCTCATGCCCTTTCTCAGCCGCCCACGAGAGTGGTGTCCGGCCATATTCGTCTGCTTGGTCGGGATTGACATCTTTTCGTCCCAAAAGCATCTTTACTATTCCCTCATGCCCTTTCTCAGCCACCCACGAGAGTGGTGTCCGGCCATATTCGGTGTCTGCTTGGTCAGGATTGACATCTTTTCGTCCCAAAAGCATCTTTACTATTCCCTCATGCCCTTTCTCAGCCGCCCACGAGAGTGGTGTCCGGCCATATTCGGTGTGTGCTTGGTCAGGATTGACATCTTTTCGTCCCAAAAGCATCTTTACTATTCGTCCCAAAAGCATCTTTACTATTCCCTCATGCCCTTTCTCAGCCGCCCATGAGAGTGGTGTCTGGCCATAAAAGGTGACTGTCTTGTTGGGATTGACGTCCTCTCGTTCCAAAAGCATCTTTACTATTCCCTCATGTCCGTTCTCAGCCGCCCACGAGAGTGATGTCTGGCCATAAAAGGTGACTGCCTGGTTGGGATTGACGTCCTCTCGTTCCAAAAGCATCTTTACTATTCCCTCATGTCCGTTCTCAGTCGCCCACAAGAGTGGTGTCTGGCCATATTCGGTGTCTGCATGGTCAGGATTGGCGTCCTCTCGTTCTAGAAATATCTTTATGACCTCCTCGTGCCCTCTTGCAGCTGCCCAGGTGAGAGCCGTCATCCCCATGCAATCGTATGCATTAACGTCCCATTCCTTCATCTCCAACACAGCAGGCACTATACCCGCAATCCCAAGAAATGCTACCCCATGGAGTCCTGTAAATCCCATGGGCCCTTTGGCCCCATAAAAGTATGGGGTATTGTTGTAGCATCGGTTATAGTGCAATAATTGTAGGTGAGCAGATATATGCTCATCAAACCTGCCGAGAAGCCCCAGTGAAAGTACTTTGACACCTTCCGTTACCCCCCTTCTCGTATGCCTTCCCCAGTAAATCGAAGCATATTCTAGGAGGGGCGTCGTTGCGGGGGCCGAGTCGAGAGTTGGCGAAAGATCTCTGATACATCCAAAATTGAGGTATGTCAAGCAAACCTCGGCAATTGCTGAGTGAGGACTGTGGAATAGGTTCGGATCGCGCGAGAGATGCTCTTGAAGAGTGAAGTGTACTAGTCGGACTGTGGACGAAGACACCTCGACCGTGACAAGACCCAGACAAGATGATACGAGTGTCCGTAACGCAGGAATGTTTTCCGGATCCAGATCTGCGGATCCTATCTCCACCCCCAAGGCATGACTGAGCTCATTGGCTCGTAATGGCCGTTCCGAATACATCACCCACATGAGGACCTTCAGCCCGAGTACTGATTTATGCCCTTTCTGCGTTTTGAGTCGCGTTAGGGTTGCCGTGTAGGCATCACTCAATCCACCGCCAAGTGTCATTTCCTCAAGTTTCTTTCTTCTCCGGCGAATTGTCACCTCTCCTAAAATGGCGTCGATGTTGAGTGAAACAAGGAGGAATCTACACGAAACATTTGGTAAGTATACACCACTAATGGAGCGGAAATTGAGTGGAAATGCGAAATGGGCCTACGCACATAGCAGATATCTTTTCCAGGGTAACTCTCATAATATCCGCCCGCAACTCATCGGTCATCGCCTCTGGCTCGGGATCCTTGTCTAACCTCATCTCCACATAATTCCGGATATCATCCGTGTTAGGGCTGATGGGTATCACAGCCGCCCCGGTGAAATATCTTTGAACATCTTCCTTGACATGGGGCCTCCCGGTGAGGAATATTCTCGTGCTAGGACAATCCCGAACAATATCTTTCAGAGACCCGAGAAGGTCCGGCAGGCACCTCGGTAGACATTCGTCCAAGGCGTCAATACAGATGAAAACTCGAGGTAACGGAGCAATAGCAGTTCTCAACATTCCCATCAGATCCGCAAGCTGCGGCCCTCTACCACCAAACTCCTTTTTCGCTTTTTGAAACGCCTTCCGTAGATCCTCCGCGATCCCTCCTCTGCCTACTAGCTGCTTTAGAACAGCTCCCATAATGTTGTTGATTGTCTGCTCTTGTTGGGAAACGAAATCGCAGTACAAGCCAGCCACGGCGATATTTCCCTCCTCCGCCCGATCGCACAGGCTGTCGATCACTAAGGAACTAGTGTTTCTGGCTGTCAGTGGCATTAACGTCTTTCGAAAGATCCCGCCTCTCACCTCAGATATGTCTTGCCGACTCCCGGATTCCCGGAGCAAAGCAAGACAGCCTTATCAGCTCCACCTTCACTACCCCTCCATTCCCGAAACTCGCGAGTTTCCAAAAGCCAATCCCCTACACCCCCGAACCGGTCGGTGCGCACGCTTTGATGTCTAGCATTTGGCTCCAGTGGAGAGAGCCATCGCATAATTTGCGTATCCTCGTCGGAGTTGTAGAAGTTGTTGACACCTATGATGTTGCCAGAGTTGACATTACCGTCACCGACGCTGACAGAATATGAAGCTTGGGCCATGATATTTTATCCAAAATGTTGGTTGAATGTAGAAATCGTGCTGTAGTTTGTGAGGGGACTAGGGGAGCTTATAACCGTTCTGTGACTGGAGCTGAAGAAAGAGGGGCGATGTGGCTCATTGTGCTATTTATCTAATTACTTTTTTGTGGGTGTATGACTAATACTAGATACCGTATGTCTCACAAAGTCTTCTGCCTAGTCCTTGGCCTCTGTAGGAACACAGGTTAAATGTTGTTCGTCCTCCTCTCCATCCTTTTCTAAACCGTCTCCTTCAGTACCGGAACAATCTCCCATACATACAGTGTCTGGTAGAAGTCATCGTTGTTGGCCACTTTCACAAAAAATATCGGTTTTCAGAGCACTAGAACTCGACCACCCTATGTGCAAGTAAATCAATCCTCGGTGAAATAGTGATTCTGAGCATTCTAGTTGTGATGCCGGTATTTCAATATTGGAGCATATAGTGCAATATCAGAGGGACTGTGGCCATATGAAATTGGAAAATTTCAAAACATGTATCTTTTTCAATGGAATTCCTGATGCTTAACTCTACTTTTAGGACGGGCCATGCCAATTGATGAGCGCTGCCTACAGAAAAAAGGAATTCACTGGAGAAATGCAAATTTCAAATTCTCTAAATCTTTAGCTATCTGTTGATATAGCTTTTGTTTTAATTGATTAAGAGGTGGGGGTGCAAATCGGGATTTCAGAGGCTCCAAATATTTGTCCGTTTGGTGTGCTTCTTGCAGTACTTCGGCTCACCAACGATAACTATATCCAAGAGCTATAGGCGTAATGCGTGTTGCAGGATTAGGGTTGGAGCGAAGTTGCACGGTGGTATTGGAGTTGTCCGAGGGAGCTATTGTACTGAGGGCAGAGAGTTTAAGCTAGTCCTCAAATGGTATGGAGGAGATACTGTGTAAGTGTTTATTGCTTTATTTTTTGTTAGTGAGGGGTGGAGTTAGTAACTGTCAAGTAGCTATTCGGTCTCACACTATTTTAAGGAGGTTCTCGACCCTAGGTTCAAGATAAAGGGGAGCTTGTCATTTGGGATGTACGTGTAATGCTTCCTCTTTTCTGATTTATGAGAGATGGTATAATAAGTGTGAAAGTAGATCGTCACCATCTCCTTCGCCGTATCCTTTACGGATTCCAAAGACTTCCTCTCTCCTTGATCCTTACCGCCAGGATGTTAGTTTCCTTCATCTGGACGATCTGCCTGGCCCGGTACGCTCCCTTCAAGTCAAAGACTGCCCGAAATTCGGTAGTTGCTCTCATCTTCCTTCATAGCACTACTGATAGCTTCCGCTCGCCTGGCGTGTTGGTCTTCTACGGGGTCGAGGTTCTTCCTAACTAACTCTGCGCTAAAAATTCCATGTTGGTGAACTAGAATATCTAAGCTGCTCTCATCTTCAACCAATATGTCCGTTCGGTCAGTCTTGAGAACCTCAGATTGAAATAGTATCTCTTCCGCTGCGTCTACTTCGCAGCCGAATTGATTGTTGCTCACCTGTGTATGAGCCACCCTTAACAAAGCAGCCAGTCTAGCTGAAATCAAGTATCGGGCTCTCGGGAAGACTGCCAACGTCCTCAACGGTGTCTGCGCAGAAGCCGCCCCCATGAACTCAATTGGGGTCGTTTGGTAAGTGTACTGTACATACAGCGGCCAAAACACACCAGAATTGCAGGTTTTCGGGCTATCATTACCCAACCACCATAGGTGGAAACGGCATAGAAAAAAAAAACTCTAAAAACAATTTGCTATAATGGCACCCACAGAAAAAAATATAGGGGTTTGTCCTCCAATTCTTCTAGAGTAGTAAGGAGTGGAGTGTCCTTTCCCACAAGGTACCTGCCAAGACCGGGGCTTTTGTATGGGAAAGATATATTGCAATACATCTTACACAGTTCATGTGCCCACTACTCTGTACAAGCTACAGACAAAAACCTGAAATAAATATATACTATACTTCAGGTATGCTATATTTTTTGAAAAGATTTCCGTATTCAAGTTTCAGGATATCTGTGGAAATATAATGGCTCAAAAACCTGCAATTTTGGTCTGTTTTGGCTTCTGTATACTTACTAAACGAGCTCAATCGACAGTATATTAAGGAAAGCAGCCAGGTCTTATACCCAGATCTCGCCCCATAAACAGCAAGCCGCAATGGCCAGAAATCAGAAAATCTTATTGAGATGACCACAGTCTGAGCTGTTATCTCATTTTGTTTTCTTAAATATTCATTTCTCATATGATGTTTGCTATTTGCATACATGGCATCATACATGAGTAGGAGGATGTCTTATATGCTTGCATTGCTGGGTTTATTTATGGCTTCCTAGAAATATAGAATTCATTAAACGTACCATTCTTAATGCTTTTAAGTGCCTTCGAGTCATGGTTAGTGATTATAGATCTTTTTAATTCCGATGCTCAGTTTGTGGATATTAAAGCTAGCTATTTTCTCCTGGTATTCACACTACTGCACTTCGTTTTTCAACAATTGTCAACTCAACCAAATAGTACCATTTTTTTGAGAGACAGTTTCTGAGGCGATCTTTTGAGAAATTGGGGAAACCAATGCCTAAGAAGATGTCTACAGTTTCAGAAGTAAAGTGAGTTATACAAGGTATTAACTACTATTATTTTCTTTGATTTGTATTTTTGTTATTTAATTTGTACTCCTTTTATTCTACTATTCTCATGTTCTTGACCCCTGACCAAATTAACCAGAATGAAAATAGCGTACTGAGTGGCAATAGGATGGATGGCCTTCATCATTTCTTATCTTGTTTGCTGGACTAGTGGCGAAGGAAGCGAAATGTATGGCCACCCCTCTCACGACACGGCCCTATGGCGCCATCACAATTAAACAGGTCTTACTCGAGTAGCTCATGAACACTTATGACAAGTGATTGTACTTGAGTACTTACCTATCCCTTCATCCGTACTGAATTTTACCCCCTTTTCACACGGTGAGAGACAAGGCCATACTGCTAATTTTTTCGAATCTGGCCTATCAGAGGAAGAGGCTCACTGGCCAAAAGCTGACCTAACCGACCAACGAACTTGGCCTTCCTCTAACTAAAGATGAACAACCGTGTGTAACCTTTAGAGCTAGGGGGTGGAACAAAACTGGTGCCCGAAAAAATGTTAAGGGACTGATCCACCAGTGGCAGTGCTGGGTTGTCAGCCGAGAGAGCAAGGATTTACGGAAGGCACCCGAGGAAATACCGTGTATTTTAATGGCGAACCTGTTTCCGAGAAATGTCCTAGTGGCTCAATGGGCATGTAATAGAGTCAACGGGACCATGTGAACAGATCCCTCAATTCAGAACTCGGATATTTTCCTTCACTTCCTCAATGTTTCCCATTTTTCTAGGTATCTGCCGGGGCTTCCGGGGTGTCTCAGTTCTATCCCGTCGGTTGTCAACAATGTGACGGCAATCTTAGAATTTATAACTTATTTTTGAGTCACTCTAACTCACTATTGAACGTCTACAGTGTGTCCTACAAAAAACTGGATGGCTATTGCTAGTTAGCCCTTGGAATGAGTAAAGCTTCTGGATACTGTAGCGAGTTGTAGAATTAAACCTGAAAACAAAGATGAGATAGTATGTTACTGGTCGGGTAAGGGCTGATAACCGCCCCCCATTGAAATAGCCTGGAGATTGGTTATCATACTAAGTACAAGAGGTAACGCCACATGCCCAGGAGCCTACGGAGTGCACCCAACTCGCTGGTAGGGCGAGATAGCTGCAGCTACAAGTATTACCGTCTTATACCAAAAGGTTTGGTAGAGGCGGGAATGGGTATTATGATATATCTCGTTGTATTGATACATATTGGTTAGGATGTGGTGTCCAGTAGGCGGTTTGGATCAGGTTATTGCTTTTCGTCCTGCAGCAAGGCAATGCATGACACCCTCGTTCTCGCCAAGACTCCATATCAGTGGTCTATTCCGGAGGACTGTGGGGAGAGGAGTGTACCTTTTCACAACACGCTTTACCGGCGAGGAATGCACGAATGATTATCTACCACCAAACTTCGACCTTGCTCTCCTTGTAACATTTCATCCGGGTCTCCGCCACTGGCTTGGTACTTTCTGCAAATGTTTTTCCGGAGGTGGTACTCTCCCTGGAATTTCCTGGATGGCACACCGCAAAACTAGTATGGAGTAGGATAACCACTGGGGACCGCTTGGTAGTAGTGAGAGGAATATGCCAGGGAGATATACCGGCTACTTATGAGCCTAGAGCGGGTGTATTCCAGCTCACTATCTATTCCTACCAAATTGCCTGTAACGAGCCGGACTATATGATACACTACATACTGTCCACAGAACCCAAGACAAATACCAACATAACGAATAATCGGAATGAAAGACAAGAACAGCGCCAGTCGAACCGGGACTCTAACAGAGAAGGGAGAAGAAGGAAAAGGACACGGGGGTTGGTAAAAAAGAAGATCGCTAGCGGCAACCGGGAAACCACCCGTATCAAAGTATATTTACATATAAATCCACAGAGGCCTTGCCTACACCAATCCTTTACTCGGCAAGTATTTACGGAAGGAGAATATATCCAGTGACGAAGAAGGATGTAGAGGAGAAAAGCGAAAAGGCGGATAAAGGAGGCGATGATAAAGGGCCGGTCGACGGTAGGTGAGAGGGTTGATTGAATGTTAAGATGGGCGTCAGTTTCCGCGGAGGGTACCAGAGCGCTAGGGGCCAGACGGAAAGATACCGAGGCCACCGGGACGATTGAGTTGAGGGGGCGTTATCTGCGGGCTTGGAAACGAGGTCCCCGAGGTCCGATAACTTTGGCTGTTCATGGTGGGTTGTCGGCAGGGGCACAAGTTCGCCATTAGGGTCGATCATAGGGTTTGGATTGTGAGATAGAAATTGCATATCCACCACGCGCTCGTCCGGAGTCACAGTGGAGGGTAGGAGGGATGTTAGGCCACCAGGACCTACTGTAGTGTAATTAACAATGCAACGCCCCGGAGGATACCCACGACTGCATCATGCCATTCGGGGAGGTAACAACTATGGGGTTTGGCTCCTACTACCCGGCACAGCGGTACAGATATCTTTCCGTCCCATAATCATCTTTACCATCCTCCCATGCCGTCTCTTGGCCACTCGCCGGAATGGCGCCCGGCCAGGCTCGGTGCCTGCCCGGCCGAGATGGCGTCCTTCCGTTCCAAAAGTATCTTTACAATTCCCTTATACCCTCCCTTAGCCGCCCATCAGAGTGGTGTTTGGCCGTATATGGTGTCTCCCTGACAGGATTGAGGTCCTCTCGTTCCAAAAGCATCCTTGCTATTCCTTACGTCCATTCTTAGTCGCCCACGAGAGTGGCGTCCGGCCACCTTCGTTGCCCGCCGAGTCAGGATTTGTTCGAAATCGTGGGATGCTCGGCATGCTCACATGATAATCCCTTTAGATAGTTTCTGGGAGCGCCCTTGTCTGGTGTGCGGCATCGGGAACGGCTTTTGGTTTTGGGGGAATTATTTTGGTTGCAGGGATGCGCTCGAGTTTTGGATAGGTGCATCTACCAAAAAGCGGGCGAGAAAAGTTGTAAAGAAGTGAAAGAGCCGGATACTCGGATGTTGGATGATGCCCGGAGGCTATGAACAGTAGGAGTTTGTCTTTCTTTTGTTAGATCGGGAGTTTGCAAAGTGAAGGGGAGGCATACGTGTAAGAGCGTGGATATGGGCGGTGGTCCATGGAAGGATAGGAGGACTTTGTTTGGTTGAGACGGTATATACTCCTATCTTTACCGTTGCTTAGCCGTGAGCGTGAGGGCGAGCAGTTGAATGAGAAGTTCCCCACTCTAAGTTGTGCATTGGCGATCAAAGTCTTTTGTGGGCTTAGCTCTTGGAGCTTCGTTTTAGTTGTCGCCGTTTCGGTTCGCAGTTTCGCCGTTCAGCCGTCGCCGTTTGGAAGGATTGACGTCCTCTTGTTCCGGAAGCATCTTTACTGTTGCCTCATACCGTCCCCTAGCCGGCCGAATAGGTGGTGTCTGGCCATAAAAGGTGTCTTCCTGTTCGGGATTGAAGTCCTCTAGTTCCAAGGGCCTTTTTACTACCCCCTCGCGCCCATTCTCAGGCGCCCACGAGGGCGGTGTCCGGCCGCATTTGGTATCTGCCCGGTCAGGATTGACGTCCCCCCGCTCCAAAAGCATTTTTACTGCCGGCTCATGCCCGTTCTCGGTCGCCCACGAGAGCGGTGTCCGGCCAGATTCGGTGTCTGGCTGGTCGGGATTGACGTCCTCTCGCTCCAAAAGCATCCTTATTACCGTTACATTCCCCTCCCCAGCCGCCCACGAGAGCGGTGTCCGACCAGATTCGGTGTCCGGTTGGTCGGGATTGACGCCCTCTCGTTCCAAAAGCATCTTTACTACCCCGTCATGCCCCTTTCCGGCCGCCCACGAGAGTGGTGTCCGGCCAGATTCGGCGTCCGGTTGGTCGGGATTGACATCTTTTCGTTCCAAAAGCATCTTTACTATCCCCTCATGGCCTTCCTCAGCCGCCCACGAGAGTGGCGTTTGGCCACATTCGTCGTCCACCTGGTCGGGATCGACGTCCTCTCGTTGCAAAAGCATCATTACTATTTCCTCATGTCCTTCCTCAGCCGCATACGAAAGTGGTGTCCTGCCAGATTCGGTGTCTGCCAGGTTGGGGTTGACATCCTTTCGTTCCAAAAGGATCTTGACTATTCCCTCATGTCCGTTTTGAACTGCCCAGAAGAGTGGTGTGTGACCACATCCGGTGTCTGCCCGGTCGGGATTAATGCCCTCTAGTTCCAAAAGCATCTTCAATACCCCCTCATGCCCGCCCCCAGCCGCATACGAGACTGGCGTCCTGCCAGATTCGGTGTCTGCCAGGTCGGGATTGACGTCCTTTCGTTCCAAAAGCATCTTCACTACCTCTTCATGCCCGTTCCCAGCCGCCCACGAGAGTGGCGTTAAGCCATACTCCGTGTCTATCTGGTTGGGATCAATGCCCTCTTGTCCCAAAAGAATTTTTACTACTCCCTCATGACCATTCTCTGCCGCCCATGAGAGGGGCGTCCGGCCGGATTCGGTGTCTGCCTGGTGAGGATTGACATCCTCTCGTTCCAAAAGCATCTTTACGGCCTCCTCATTCCCTTTTATAGATGCCCAAGCCAGAGCTGTCACCCCCACGCAATCGCATGCATCAACGTCCCATTCCTTCATCTCCAATACGGCGGAAACCATCCCCACGATCCCGAGAAATGCTACTCCGTGGAGTCCCGTAAATCCTCTGGGCCCCCCCGCGCCGTCAAAATACGGCCCACCGCCGGGCTGTCGACTATGATGTAATAGCAGTAGTCGAGCAGATATATGCTCATCAAACGTATCGAAGAGCCTCAGTGCAAGCATTTTGGTATTTTCCGTCATCTCCATTCTTGTATGCCTCCCCCAGTAAACGGAAGCATATTCAAGAAGGGGAGTTGTTTCAGGGGCCGGGTCGAGAGTTGGCGAAAGATGTCTGATACATTCAAAATTGAGGTATGTCAAGCAAACCTCGGCAATTTCTGAGTGAGGACTTTGGAAGAGGGTCGGGTCACCAGAGAGATGCTCCTGAAGAGTAAAGTGCACCAGCCGGACTGTAGACGAAGACGCCTCGACCGTGACAAGACCCAGGCAAGATGATACGAGTGCTCGTAACGCAGGAACGTTTTCCGGATCTTGGTCCTCAGTTCCTATCTCCACTGCTAAGGCATCGCGGAGCTCCTGGACACTTAACGGCCGCTCCGAATACATCACCCACATTAGGACCTTCAGTCCGAGTATTGATTTATATCCTTTCTGGGCTTTCAGTCGCGCCAGAGTCGCCACGTAGGCATCACTTAATCCATTGCCAAGTGCCATCTCTTCAAGTTTCTTTCTTCTCTGGCGAATTGTCACTTCTCCCAGAATGGCGTCGATGTTGAGCGAAACGAGGAGGAATCTACACACAAGCGTTGGTAAGTGCACATCGTTGACAAGGTGCAAATGCGAAATGGCCCGACGCACATATCAGATATCTTCTCCAGGATAACTCTCACAATATCCGCCCGTAAACTATTGCTCATCGCCTCCGGGTCGGGATCCCTGCCTAGCCTTATCTCCACATAATTCCTGATATCGTCCGGGTTAGGGGTGATGGGTACCTCGACCATCTCGGTGAAACATTTTTGAATATCTCCCCTGACATGGGGTCTCCCGGTGAGGAATATTCTCGTGCTAGGGGACTCCCGAACAATATCCCTCAGAGATTTGAGGAGCTCTGGTAGAAATTTCGGTAAACATTCATCTAAGGCATCCACACAGATGAAAACATGGGGTAGCGAGGCAATAACAGTCTTCAACATCCCCATCAAATCCGCCAGCCGTAGCCCTCTACCACCGAACTCTCTTTTCCCTTCTTCAAATGCCTCGCGTAGGTAACTCGGGATGCCGCCTCTGCCTACCAGCTGCTTGAGGATAGCACCCATGATGTTGGTGATGGTCTGCTCTTGTTGGGAAGCGAAATCGCAGTACAAGCCTGCAACGGCGATATTTTCCTCCTTTGCCTGATCGCACAGGCTGTCGATCACCAAGGAACTAGTTTTCTAGCCATTAGTGGTATTCGCTTCTGCGAAGGAATCCCGCCTCTTACCTTAGATATGTCTTGCCGACCCCCGGATTCCCGGAGCAAAACAAGACAGCCTTATCGGCTCCACCCTCACTCCCCCTCCACTCCCGAAACTCTCCTGTTTCCAAAAACCAATCCCCTATACCGTCGAACCGTTCGGTTCGCACGCCTTGGTGTCTATTTCTTGGCACCAGCGGAGAGAGCCATCGCATGATTTGCTCATCCTCGTCGGACTTATAGAAGGTGTTGAAACTATTTATTATGTTGCCGCAGTCGACGCTACCGTCGCCGACGCGGACTGAATATGCCGTTTGGGCCATGATGTTCTATCCAAAGTGTTGGTTGGACGTAAATATGGTGCAGCGTTTCGAAGACTGGTTATAAACATTCTATCCTCATAGCTGACTGGGGGATTGGGATGATGAGGCTTGTTGTGGCGCAATTCCTACCCAATCACATCCCTCTGGTGATGGTGCATAACTAATACTAAATGGGTCTCACAAAAGCAACCACCCAAAATCTACTCACGTGAGTATGATTCCTTAGATAATCCGCTGATCTTCAACTTAGTTTTCGAATAAGCGGTGCGGCTTAGTCTATTTATCGGATTTTACAGTACTCGAGTACGGTACTGTAAGAACAGTGCTCCTCTTGGCCATCTCCACCTTCATAATAACCACCTCCCTTAGTCCTAGAAGAGTCTCCTATCATACATGTTCTAGCGCATATTGTGGCCCTATGAACCCGGAGGGACGTTGATAATACGGTAACATTGGAGTTCTAGGGATCTATTATATACAAGGCCAGAGAGCCACGGTGAAGTGATGCCGATTGGGAACGTGCAACCTGACCTCAAAATGGAGCCGAAATACTATGTAAGTATCCATCGCTTCGTTTTTTGACCTGTGTGATAGTGAATGTAAAGTCAGTAGCTGTCAAGTATTCATTTGGCCGCGTGCCATCCTAAGGCGGTTCCTGAGACCTTGGGCATTACTAATCTCGACACTCGGTTGAAGATTAACGGGGACTGTGGATTTGGAATGTAAGTTATGTGCTCCCCCTTCCCGAGCATGAGCGATAGTCTAATAGGGGAAGAAAGTGGATTATTACCATCTACTCCGCCATATCCACAAACCTATCTAGTGGGCTTCTTGATTATTACTGCTGGAATGTTCGCTTCCTTCGTGATTTAGACAACTTGCTTGGCCTGCTGCGCCCTCTACAAGTCTACCCTTTCCGGAAAAGGAGTTATTGACCTCATCTCCCTTTCCAATGCCACCTACCACTTTCACTCGCCTAGTGTGTTAGTCACTTATTGAGTCGAGTAGCATCCTAACTACAGTAGAGTAACTTACCTCCACATCAAGAGTACCATTTCAATATATCGGGCTGTCCAAGCGGCTCTCGTCTTCGATGAAGATCCACTACCGCACCTTCTCAAGTTTTCACATCGCAATGAACAAAGTATCTGCCCATGTCCACACACATTCCCCTGACTTTTTAATCCCCGGACGATGCAAAAATATTCTAAAGATCCCATAAAAAATGAAGAATCACTTGAGGCCTGCTGGTTCCTTTCCAAATTTCCTCTGGAAACATAAACTGGGTGATAGGTTATTTATAACTAGGTTGAAGACAGTGTAGTTCTTTGCACAGGTTTCACTTTTTTGATGTCTTGTGCGTGGACAAAATTAACCGATCAACGAACGCTCGTAATTTTCACTGTGATGTTGTCAACCTCCTCGATACCACCACCCCAACCTAACCAACAAAAATAAATTGGATACCTGGCAGTGATTAGCACTTAGTATACCATCCATCAACCTCAATAAAAGGAGAGAAGGTATTATGAGGTGCTTGTTGAGTGGTAATGATTTTTGTGGGGGTCGGAAGCGATAGGTTGCCAAGCTCACCCGGGTGATCGGTTAATTTTGTCCACTCACAAGCATATTTCTCAGCCAATAGTATCCGGAAAGGTTTCTCACCAGGAACATAGCATTAAAAAGGTTCACCTGTGTTTGGTGTTGGCTTAGTCTTAGGCCCTGTTTGGTTGTGCTGGGCCCATTCCGCTGCCACATACAAACGACCGTTCCCCTTCCATTCCAAAATGGGAGAACGAAATGGGCGTTTGGCAACGGTAAAAGGCATCCACCATACCATTTCCAAACAGCCCCAACGGAGCAGTTGCCATGTAGAAACATCATAAACAAATATTTATACCAATAAATAATTATTGTCTTGTAAGATAACTTAACTCCTTCATAATATAATATTAATAATACATCTTTGATTCTTATTTTTATTTCTAATAATTCGATGAGTACTCCAGCAGATAATAGCAGCGTGGGGGAAGGAGGGGCGGAGGAAGGAGCTGGATCCACAAGTCAGAGCCGGAAACCGCAGGTGGGGAGTCGGAACCAGGAGCAGAAGTTGTGAATTCAGGAAGGTTGTAGGTAGAGCGTCGAAGGTTTTTAAATTTGAGAAGGATTAGAAGCACTAGTAAAATTTCTTCATGAGGCTCTAAGATGAAAGTGATTGTCAGAAGCAAATCGTGCCAAATTGGCAACAACCGTTCCTACAGGTCCGACCGTTTCCCACTGGAACGGTCCTGGACGGGCCCATCACAGCCAAACAGGGCCTTAGCCTTTCGTTTTACCGTCGCTATTTCACTGTTTCGCCACTATTTGAAACCTACTAGTGGTCCCCGTGCTAGGACTATGAGGAGTGGACCCGTTCTTGCAACACGGTTCACTGAGGGATGAGCGAATACCTATCTGATGGAGGTGTTATCAATCGTGTGCTCGTGTGTTAACGGGTGGAGGGGTTCTAGTGTATATTCCCTATGGAGGTTGCTAGCTACGGTTCACTTTAAGCAGTGAAAACTCTGCTCGTGATAGCCCTATGTCTCCGCATATGCCCCATACATCCGTTCATGCCCTAGAGCGTTCCCGATGTCCACACTTCGGTGTTCCTTCATACATGTGAGCGCTCCCTTTTTGCCTCCGCTATCTCTGCTCCCATAAAGTGCTCCACTACTGGGATTATTATGCCATCACAAAAAACTTGACAACAACTATTACGGTGCCATATCAAAGGGTTTGGTCGAGCTGGAAATGGATGTCGTAATTTGCCTACCTTCTCCGGAATTTAGCTGTCCTGCAAATCCTCCTGAAGTAGCAGGCAGGATCACAATACCCTCATGGTTGCCAAGACTCCGTATCAGTGGTCTCCTATGTGAGAACTCTGAGGAGATGACCCGCTCTACAACTTGGTTGACCGGGGGGGGGGGGGATCAGCCAATGCGTATCCGCTCGTGGATTCCGCTTGCGCTTCGTGTGGCCTTTCAACACTGGAAGCTCCTACGTAGGGAAGGACGCCTCCTTAACTTTAACATCGCCCTCATGGGGAAATCGGGATCCTTGTATACATAAATCTGAAAACCCCCTGTCTTCTTCCTTTCTCATCCTCTTTCCTCTAGATCACACCCACCATTCCCCTTCACTCCCCGCCCAACCTCAACTAATCTCTTCTCTTCCATTATCTTCCTTTCAATCTCTTCCTCTATCCTCGCTTCGCTTCTCTTCTTTTCACCACGAGTTGTTTCCTTTTTTCTCGGCTCCCACTTCTCCCACTTCAAGCTTATTCTTGTTTGTCCTTTATGCGAGAGAGAATTAATTCCAGATATATAGCCGTTTTTACCGATGTGGAAAAGAGACTGTCGATTACATCACTACGCGCCAGCGATTCAGAATCTCACCAGGGCCCCATTACTGGCTTCATAGTTACCGCAATGTTTCCAAGAGTGTTTCTTCCCAAGGAATTTTCGGGATCCAAGATTGCATGAGGGGACTCAAAAGCCTAGCCCCATAGACCTCGGGTATGCGGAATCCACAAAGGGGAGTATTATCCAGGTGGTTTGATTGGGGCTTCCTTGGACGCCTTCTCAACTAATTGAACACATACTGACTGGTGAAGCTCGTCAACTCACAGGATCTCACTCGACGAGTTAAATTAATTGCTGGAGTCAACAGAGGTAACAGCCCAATCTAATTCAGTTAGATCGAGAAACGCGTACCCACAAAAAGCAAACTGATATAAAGCCGAAAAGCGGAGCCAAGACCGAGTGTGTCAAATAAACCACTTAACTTGACCTTCGCAATCCACACCCCCTCACCCCCGTCACTGATTCCCACTGGAGCACAGCACCAGCAACCCTTGCACTGGCCTGATTCGGCACCTCCAACGCCACAACCCTAGTCACCTCCCCTCTGCCCGACGGGTGTTATTCCCTGTTGCTCGACCTGCATAGGATCTGTGGAGGCTCCTGTCTGTCCGGAAACTGCAGCAAGTGGCTCGGTCGTTTTGGACCCGTCTTAGGTCAAAGGGAGTTTGTTTGCCTGTTACCACTTAGTATTATCCCAGATGGTGCGCACCGGATGAGGGAAAGAAGGAAAGAAGGGGCGGTTACCTTAGTGCTGTCTGTTGCCAGTGTGTTCCTTCTGCCTGCGCCAAGTGAACCGCTCTACAGTCTGCCAATGGCTCTATTATCCGCTGTGCGTTTAGCCAAACTCTCGTACGAGCCCTGGACCCGGAAAGGAGCTTGAGCTAGGACAGCCACTAGGGGTATAAGTTTGACTACAGACTGGCGGGGGAGGGGCTCGACGGGGAGGGGGGGGGGGCTCGTCGCGTTTGTGTTGGTCTAAGAAGCTCTTGGAGGACGAGGAATTGTCGGCAGCGCAGATGTTCTGTTTGCCACGTTTACCGCGATATGCTAGTCGATCCTTGAGTTAGCTACTGAGGTGGTAGGTGCTTTCGAGTGGCCCGAACAAGCCCTAGGTGGAGTTTAGGGAGTTCACCAGGGGGGCCACTAGGGCCTCCTAATGGGGTGCAAGTTCGAGGCTTCCAGAAACGTGATCGTTGCCCTCCATCTCCCTTAATAACATAGTCTACAGCCCTAGCCCACCTTAAATATTGGTCGCCTCCTAGGCCGAGATCCTTCCTAATAACTCCCTAGCCAAGGGCCTCGAATTGATGAACTGTGGTGCCCAACCAACTCTGGCCTTCAACCAATGCATTAACTCGGAAGGTCTTAGAACCTTTGATAGAAATAGGACCTTTTCTCTTGTGCCTGACTCCCTGTTCCCAACCGTCCGGGGTTTCTACAGGGACGACGAGGGTAACACCAACGAGACGGGGCAGCACGGGACTGGGAGACATGGTCCTATTTAGGGAAATTGCCTTGCAGACTGCCGACATTTTCTATGATATGACCGCTAGACCCGACACGGTATACCTTTATCAGTGCAGTCACATACTCTGTCTGGGCGGCACTTTGGTGGAGGGTAGGGGTTATAGAGGGGGCTATGGGCTGTATTAAAAAACCATGGGATGTATGAAAGGGATGTGGGGATGCCACAGATGGTAGGCATTGGGGAGTACTGCCGTGGATATGAGGGAAAATATTTGGGGGACAGCCGGGGATGGCTGGCGACAGGGGGGGGGGTGTGCTGTCCGGAACATATTAAAGTCGTTATTGGAGTAGCTATTCTTAATATCGGTATTAGTATGGGCTGCGCATTGGGAATAATCATTGGCTCGGGAATGGAGGAGCGGTAGGAATCTCTGGAATCAGGACTGGTATGAGAGTATGGAATGTGTTGGAATGTCCGAATTCTGGAGACTGCGCTGGTCTAGGAAAATTGTATAGATTGGCGGATTGTTGTTATAATTGACTGTTGCAATATGGAATGCTTTAAGGGTTGACTTCAGATTTCAGGGGGCCCCAGAGAAACTATGTAGTTGACAGAGAAAACTTAGTCCCTGCAAGAAAGAGAAGAAGGCTAAATAATCAAGTCTTCTGAGAATTAAGAATGAGGCCAAAGCAGTCCATTCATCTCCAATCTTCAATTTCTCTTTCAAAAGCTTCTTAAATCATTCCTTCATCGGCTGTGGTGATGTCATAGCAAGGCCAAGTTACCGATGCTACGGAGGTTGGTTCTCATGCGAGTATTGGGCGTGAATCGGCGACGACGACAACGAAACGGCCACCGCGAAACGAACCCCCAAAAGTTCACACACGAAAACGATTGCGCAACTCACAAGCGGGGAAGTTCACTTTTTTTCAACAACACTATCTCAAGCACTAACTAACTAACGGTAAAGATGGGAGTAGGTATTTTAAACAAAGACTGCTGAAAGGCGGATAACGAACAACCAATGGCGAAACGGCGACTATGAAACAAAACACTAAGAGTTAAGGCCACACGAAAGACAGATCAGCAACGCACAACTTAGATGTGAGAGTTGACGGAAGCGGATAGTTGTTTGAGACAAAGAAAGCGGATAGATGATGGACAAGACGGGATAATAGTTTTAGTAGTTTCATCTTTTCTAGGCGGAAGGATAGACGGAAGGGTTTCTAGTTATGTTTTTTCTTTATTCAGGGTACGGAGGTATGCAGGCAAATGGGATTACGCATGAAGGAGAGATCGGTAGGTGTGGCAGACGATAGAATGATTGAGAGAGTTTTATTATTACAGTATAATATAGAGTTATGTTTGGTTGGTTAGTTTAGATGATGACGGAGCGAATGAAGTTTCTGATTTTCCCTAGTACCCTTTTAGTTGAGCCCTAGTCTAGTTCGACCGTTCGACCGTTACTTGCGATTTATCACCCGCAACATTAGAGAGGGGAACTTGTCATTTAACTGCTTGCTCGCATTCACAACTCACAAGAATGCTCAATTAAACCAACTAGTGGTAAAGACAGAAGTATATGTAAAAGCAACGGAGCTTTCTACCCATACTTATATCCTTTAGCCGGTCGCGACACTTGTCCAATTCTCCTCCACGCATGTCCCACTTTCCCTTCCGCAAACTCTAACGTTAACAAAGGAAAGACAAAAATCACAAACAAAACTTCCTCACGCTCCATAGCCTTCGCGCACCTGACTACTTCCCATATCCTTCCGGCGCTGCGTCGATCCTAGGTGCATATCCGCCGTGTTTCTCTGAACAATAACGGGATAGGCTACACATATGCGGAGCATAGCGAATAGCATCAAAAACACACTGCCGTATTCCTTTTAGGTTTCCGCTCTCTTCCAGGTAGAAGTATCAACCCAGAGCACAGATCCAGAACCTTTGTTTGACCGATAAAAGGATAAGCTGCACGCGCAAAGGGCCGAGCATGCAGAGCAGCATCAAGAAATTCGAACAAAATATAACCACAACGTCCTCTTATACTTCCATAGACCACCACACATATCCATCCTTCCGTATATTTCCCCTTCCCCTTTGTAAACTCTCGTGCTAACAAAGGAAAGACAAACTCCCTATTCATAGCCTTCGGGTATTATCTATCCGCGCATCCTGCTCTTTCAGTCCCTTACAGCTTTCCCACTACCGTATTAACTTGAATGGGGGAACGGTGTGCTATGCAGTCAAGAATTCCCTACCTTGGAGAAGGGGCGGAAAACACAGCAAAAAAAGGGGGAAAAACAAAAAATACCAGACCTTACCAGAGGGGGCAACTCCAACGACATAGCACACCTTTCTCTTATTCAAGTTAATACGGTATTCTTATAGTCTTCCTGGCTGAGGGATCAATCCAAAACTCTAGCGTATTCCTACAGCCAAAATGCTCTCCCGAAAACCGAAGCGTGTTTCCGGACACAGACAAGGGTGATTCTAGAAAGTATCTAAACAACAAAGAGACTGTCGTGAGAATATGCTGAACAGAATCTCGCGATTTCCAACTGTCAATACCTGGGATTTTCCAGAGGGTTTACCGCAAAACTTAATCTACCACCTCCGATCCGGATATCTCAGTCCAATCCCTGAACCCTCTGACTGCAGTAGTGCCAGGGCCAGTAAACTTCCCGCGCACCAAGGAAGCGGCTTACGTCGACACTTGAGGCACTCCGTAATATGAAAAATATAATATGGGAAACAGGTTCCCGCTGAGCACCTTCTGTACGAGAGAAAAAGAAAGATCAGAAAGTCAGAGGCGATTTGTTTATGATTGATATCCACTCCTATCTTCACCAGTTATATAATTAGAAAAGAAAGACAAAGCTTCCCACTCCGTCCCAAAGTTATTCCGTACGTTGTGATCATTGGAATCGTATCCTCCCCACTTTAACCCTCGCTGTTTAAAAATGATACAGTGAGGGATATGAAATATTGAACATGAAGTGTCGAACTTAAAAAGCCTGAGCACACCCATCCGAAATACTAAAGCTGAAATGACCCCTAGGGCCTCATTGGGCAGGCATGACGTTCTGTCCTATTTACATCTGCCCTTGGCCGTCGTCAGTGGAGTGGAAAAAGGACAGACTGGGCAGTTTGGAACGCTACCTAACACATCCCTGTCCTTTATCTACTCCAACATCGCGGAAATTTCTTCAATCCAAACAATGACTTTGGGCTTTTGTTCACCCGCCCATGCACCGTCTTCTGCGATATGATAAGATAGATAGTTAAAGAAACCATCAGAAATCCAGAACTCGCTGTTAGGAGGGAACCTATATAATAATATATCCAAGTTTTTTTTTCCATGTTGTGTCCGGGGCACACCTATTATCGCACCCCACAAATACCAGTGCCAGCTAGCTCACGATCTCATGTTGAGGAAATCTAGCTTAGCTAGCCCACACCACAAAAAAGTCCCTCACTGTCTACTTGATATCACCAGACTATTCAGTCGCAGTGTTCCCAACCGCACGGGGATAATGGGGGATGTTCGTATATGATTTCTTGGTCCTCCCAAATGTGGTTTCTTTCTCTTCTCGAATGCTTCTTTCAGCTCTCTATGTTTTTTGTATTTGTTACTGGTTGGAGTCTAATCTGTGTTCTTTCATTGTTCCTATTGTTCCTCTTAGGTTACTTCTTTGATACTCTTTGTTTTTCTTTGTGGAGAGATTGCGGTGGTAATGGCTGAATTCAACCACTGTACTATATAGCTGAGCTATGTCTTTCTTATTATTAAATTGACAAGTGTTGTCGCAATAACATATCTCGAGTACTTTCTACTATTACTTCTTCGTCCGAGTTCCGATCACATATTGCAACAGGGGACCGGGGGGGGGGGAAGGCACGAGTGATGTCTCATGATTCCAGGTCGATTCGTTCGGAGGTGTATGATGTCGAATTGGGCTAGTACCGAAGGCCCAAGCGCTAGGACTATAGTTTCCTCCTACAGTCACCTTCCTGGGCGTATCCCGTCCTAGCGGCCCAAAAATGACGGACTATGAGCCATAATCAGCCCCGTCCTACCACGAAGAATTGGACGTCTGGGAACACCGTTCATCCGCATTAAAGCGGTATCTACCGTGGTAGGTTAGGGCTAGGGTTGGACTCGACGATTTGGGACCTCCCCGATAGTATATACATAGCAGAACCTATATCAGAGTATGATAGCTTGAGAAGGGAACCACTAGGGATAGCTCGATAGCTGTGGGGGGGGGGGGGTTGCACGGGGGAACATACTGCCTGCTGACGAACCTAAGGCGGATTTTTCTCCCTTTCCACCTATTCCCATCCAATTGCTTGTGGTGGGCGGCGCTGTAGTGTACTGTCCTATTATTAATAAGACACGATGCAAACATTAACCTGACGAATAGGAATTGAGAACAACGTCAATGGGGGGTCTGGGTGTCACATGCAGGGAGACGATGAAGTAGGAGAATTCACGTGGAACTTGGGCACTTTGTAGGAGGGATATGAAATGTAATTTCCACTACTCGTACTTCGTGTATTCGCTCGTTCGCACTCTCTCTAAAACTAAACTAACGGTAAAGGCAAGCGTATAAGTAAAACACAAACACCACGTCCAGATCCTTCCGGGGGTCACCGCACCTCTCTGTATTTCACCACATGCCGTTATTCCTGGTGCACTCCTGTGATAACAGAGGAGATATGTCGGTATAATCCATTGTTAAACGATCTCCCGTATCCGAACCATCTGAATATCTCATGAACGATCTATCACACTCCGGTAATAAAGCTAATCGCATTCGTCTAAGAAACAGGAAATTGAAAAACAGTATCCAGTCTAACCAGAACTCCAAGGGAAGAAAAAGGCGAAAGAAAAATTAAAAAGTAGATAAATCGGAAATATCTCGAAGAAGCTAGAAGAAGAAAACCCACTTATCAAAGCCTCCTTGCATCTAAATTGACGGAGGTCTTGGCTACACCGACCCCCTATGGCCATTGCTTATGGAATAAGAATAATCTAATAAAGAGGAAGGAAGGATGTGAAGGACCAGAGAGAAAAGACGAATAAGAGAAGGGATGATGAAGCAGCGGTCAACCGTTAATAAGAGGATTGGTTAGGTATTACTAGGGTGGGTCTTAATTTTCCTTCGACGGCAGCAGAGCCCCAGGGGCCAGATAGGGAGCGGCTGAGACCGCCTGGGTGATTGGGGTAAGGGGCTTCTGTTCGCGGCCCCGGTAACAGAATCCCGGGAGTCCAAGAGCGTCGGCCGTTGATCGGGGGTTGTCAGTAGAGGGGCGGACTGGTGATTGGGGTCTACTGTGTCGGGATTAGGATCATCCCGTGACACGGCGGGCGGCAGGCGGGATGTCGAGCCAACGCGATCTGCTGTGGCGCACCCGGCAGTGCCCAACTCCCGTGGGAGTCTCACAACTCCATCATGCCCTTCAGAGAGAGCTAACGAATGTGGGATTTCGTTCATGCTGCTTGGCATAGCGGTAGAGACATCATTCCTTTCCATAAGCATGTTCACTATCCCCTCATGGCCATTCTCTACCGCCCACGCAAGCGGCGCCCGGTCATATTGGGTGTCAGCACGGTTCGGATCGACATCCTCTCTTTCTAAAAGCATCATTACTATTCCCTCATGCCCGTTCCGAGCTGCCCACGAGAGTGGTGTCCGGCCAGATATGGTGTCTGCTTGGTCAGGATTGACGTCCTCTCGTTCCAAAAGAATCTTTACTACCCCCTCATGCCCGCGCGTAGCCGCCCACGAGAGTGGCGTTGAGCCCCATTCGGCGTCTGCCTGGTTGGGGTTGACATCTTTTCGTTCCAAAAGCATCTTTACTATCCCCTCATGCCCGTTCTCAGCCGCCCACGAGAGTGGTGTCCGGCCATATATAGCGTCTGCCGGGTCGGGACTGACATCCTCTCGTTGCAAAAGCATCTTTACTATTCCCTCATGCCCGTTCTTAGCCGCCCACCACAGTGGTGTCCGGCCATATTCGGTGTCTGCCTGGTCAGGATTGACACCCTCTCGTTCTAAAAGCATCTTTACTATTCCCTCATGCCCATTCTCGGCGGCCAACGAGAGTGGTGTCCAGCCATATTCGGCGTCTGCCTGGCCGGGGTTGACGCCCTCTCGTTGCAAAAGCATTTTTACTATTCCCTCATGCCCGTTCTCAGCCGCCAACGAGAGTGGTGTCCGGCCATATTTGGTGTCTGCCTGGTCGGGGTTGACGCCCTCTCGTTGCAAAAGCATCCTTACTATTACCTCATGCCCGTGCTCAGCCGCCCACCAGAGTAGTGTCCGGCCATATTCGGTGTCTGCCTGGTCGGGATTGACACCCTCTCGTTCTAAAAGCATCTTTACTATTCCCTCATGCCGGTTCCTAGCCGCCCACCAGATTGGTGTCAGGCCATATTCGGTGTCTGCCCTGTCGGGGTTGACGCCCTCTCGTTGCAAAAGCATCTTTACTATTCCCTCATGCCCGTGCTCAGCCGCCAACATGAGTGGTGTCCAGCCATATTCGGTGTCTGCTTGGTCGGGGTTGACGCCCTCTTGTTCCAAAATCATTTTTACTATTCCCTCATGCCCGTTCTTAGCCGCCCACCAGAGTGGTGTCAGGCCATATCTGGAGTCTGCCTGGTCGGGATTGACGTCCTCTCGTCCTAGAAACATCTTCACGACCTCCTTGTGCCCTCTTACAACTGCCCAGGTGAGAGGCGTCATCCCCATGCAATCGTATGCATTAACGTCCCATCCCCTGATCTCCAATACACTAGGCACTATCCCCGCAATCCCGAGAAATGCTACTCCGTGGAGTCCTGTAAATCTTGTAGGTCCTCCCACCCCATGAAAGTACGGGCCCCCGCGATCTCTATTATAGTGCAATAACAGCAGTTGGGTAGATATATGCTCATCAAATCTATCGAGAAGATTTAGTGCAAGTATTTTGGTGTTATCCGTCATCTCCCTTCTCATATGCCTCCCCCAGTATACAGAGGCATACTCTAGAAGGGGAGTTGTTGCGGGGGTTGAGCCAAGAGTTGGAGAAAGATCCCTGATACATCCAAAGTTGAGGTATGTCAAGCAAACCTCGGCAATTGTTGAGTGAGGATTACGAAATAGGGTCGGATCGCGCGACAGATGCTCCTGAAGAGTAAAGTGTACTAGTCGGACTGTTGACGAAGACACCTCGACAGTGACAAGACCCAGGCAAGATGATACGAGTGTCCGTAACGCGGGAACACTTTCTCGATCCAGATCCGTGGATCCTATCTCCACCCCCAAGGCATGACAGATCTCCTGGGCTCGTAAGAGCCGTTCCGAATACAACACCCACATCAGGACCTTCAGCCCGAGTACTGATTTATATCCTTTCTGGGCTTTCAGTCGCGCTAGGGTTGCCGTGTATGCATCACTCAATCCATTGCCAAGTGTGATCTCCTCAAGTTTCTTTCTTCTCCGGCGAATTGTCACCTCTCCTAGAATAGCGTCGATGTTGAGCGAAACAAGGAGGAATCTACACGAGACCTTTGGTAAGTATACACCACTAACGGAGTGGAAATGCGAAATGGCCCCACGCACATATCAGATATTCTTTCTAGGATAACTCTCACAATATCCGCCCGCAAGTCGTTGGTCATCGCCTCTGGCTCGGCATCCCTGTCTAGCCTCATCTTCACATAATTCCGGATGTCATCCGGATTAGGGCTGATGGGTGCCACGACCATCTTGGTGAAACATCTTTTAATATCTTCTCGAACATGGGGCCTCCCGGTGAGGAATATTCTCGTGCTAGGGGACCCCCGAATAATATCCCTCAGAGACTCGAGAAGCTCTGGCAGGCACTTCGGTAAACATTCGTCTAAGGCATCCACACAGATGAAAACCTGGGGTAGCGACGCGATAAGAGTCCTTAACATTCCCAAAAGATCCGCAGGCCGCGGCCCTCTACCACCAACCATCTTTTTCGCTTTTTGAAACGCCTCCCGTAGATCCTCCGCGACCCCTCCTCTACCCACCAGCTGCTTCAGAATTGCGCCCATGATGTTCGTGATTGTATGTTCTTTCTGGGAAACGAAGTCGCAGTAGAAGGCTGCGACCGCAACATTTTCCTCCCCCGGCTGATCGCACAAGCTGTCGATCACCAACGAACTGGTATTTCTGACCGTCAGTGGTAATGTTATTCACTTCTTCAAAAGGATCCTGCCTCGCACCTCAGATATGTCTTTCCGACTCCCGGATTCCCGGTGCAAAACAAAACCGCCTTATCGGCTCCACCCTCATTACTCCTCCACTCCCGAAACTCGCTCGTTTCCAAAAACCAATCTCCTACACCGTCGAGCCGATCGGTGCGCACGCTCTGGTGTCTGTCTTTCGGCTCCAGTGGAGAGAGCCAGCGCATAATCTGCGCATCCTCGTCGGAGTTATAGAAAGTGCTGTTGAAACTTCCTATCACGTTGCCGCAGTGGGCATTACTGTTGCCGAGGCTGACTGAATATGAAGTTTGGGCCATGACGCCTTATCCAAAATGTTGGTTGAACGTAGAAATAGTGGGGTGATAGGGGGGCTAGGGAGTTTATGAGCATTCTTTAATTAGAGTTGAAGAAAGGCGGGGCGATGTGGCTTGCTGTGGCACAATCCCATCCAATCATTTCCCCTCTGCGAAGGTGCATTACTAAGATGGGATATGTCCCACAAAGACTTCTGCTGAGAGGCTGCGGGAGCACAAGCTAAATTTTCCTTGTGGTCCCCCCCCCCCGATCTCCCTCCCTACCGTACTGGAACAGCCCCCATACACACGGGTACAGGTTCCGATACATGTTGGGTGCTTGGGTGGTTGAATCAGGGTTATTCGGGGAATCCGCCGTGCTTCAGGGCGGGGAGTGATGCCAATGCCGATTAGGAGCATGTAAATAGACCCCAAACGGTAAGACGGAAATACTATGTAAGTATTCATTGCTTCTTTTTTTTGGCTCTTGTGATAGCGAAATACTGTATAAAGCGAGTAATAGTCTAGCGGCTCTCTGGTCTGGTGCTATTTTCAGGACGCTCTTGACCCCATGCGTATCACCAATCCCAACACTTAGTTCAGGATTAAAGGGAGCCTATAACTCGATCTCGAACAGTAGAATGATAGACTATGTAAGTATTCCTTGCTTCGTTTTTTGACTTATGCAATAGTGAAATGTAAAGTTACTAACTATCATGGAGCGATTTGGCCTCGTGGGATTTGAAGGAGGTCTTTGACATTAAAGGAAGCTTGCCGATTTGGGATGTATAGTATGTGATTCCCCTTTCCTGAGATATGAGCAGGAGCCTAATCAGGGAAGAAAGTGAATTTTTACCTCTCCTTCGCAGTGCCTAGCGTTTGCAAGCGGCCAGGCCGGTTAGGCTTGGGGTTTAGGGCGGCCGGGCCGGACTGTGGGCTACAGTCCGGCTTTCAGGGTCTATCTGACCGGGCCTGGCCGGACTGCAGATATCTGCAGGCTTTCGAGTGATAAGATGTGATTGAGAGAAGATAAGTAGATGAAACGCCAGGAGTTACTGCCACAAAAGACCGGATCAACGCGCAACCGAGGAGGAAACTTTCTTTCCATTCAATTTCACCCTTGCTCTCATGATCGCGCTCATAACTAACATGACAACAGCGCTCCCCCACCAACCCCACTAGTGTGAAAACCAAAAAAATAAATTAAAAACGCAAATGCATGGTGGAATACCTGGTAGAAATTAATATTGGATCTAGAGAAATTTCTTTATGTGGTGTTAAAAGGGCGTGGTGATAAAGAGGGTTCCGTTGCTGTCGATCGTGGGTGAATCGTTAAGGGCCTGTTTGGCGCCCGTTTCTACTATGAAAATGGCCTTCTCTCTGTTTTGAAACGGAAGGAAAAGGCCGATTAGTATGGGGGAACGGAACGGAACCGTCCCATCCAAACGGGCCCTAATTTTGTCAAAGTGGAGTAGCAATAAATCGAGTGATAAGAGAAAACAAGAAACTACCTCCTTTCTGGTTACCCCGATATCTAAAACCTATCAGAATATTATTATTTTTAAATGGTGTGGCTCAAGCCTGAAAAACAAACAGATATCTGCGGGCATTTTCAGATATCTGCGGGTATCTGAAGATGTCAGCCACCGATTAACTAAATATTGACTCGTCATATGGAATTTACCGAAAGCCTACCGGTACCGCCAGGCAGCCATGAAACCTGCAGGCTTCTCCAAAGCCAGGCCTGCAAAGCCCAGGCCTGGCCGGACTCAAAGCTGGCAGGCTATCTGTAGGCCGACCTGGTCGCCTGCGAACGCTGCTTGATACTACCAGACCATTCGCTCGCAGTGTTCCCAACCGTCCGAGGGTAGTCAGGGCCGGTGGGGGGGTGGGGGACTGTTGAAACATACTTCTGGCACTACTGTGGTGTCACTCACACTATTGGTTTTTTCTCCTTGCATCAAACCCTATCATACCTCTACTCGTAATGTCCTGACGTTTGTGAACACAACCGCTATTGCAGGATGCCAAGATCAGGGCAAAAAAGCTGAATTTTGGCGGTATGCAATAGCAGTTGTGTTCACAAACGTCAGGACATTATGAGTACACCTCCGGCACTATTGAAGATACCTCCTTACATTTCCCTCATTCTTCTTTTATTGTTATTGTTATTGTTCGCTCGACCTATTTGTCTCGCTCCCAAATGGTAGATAGTCAGGGCTGCTCGCCCTTCTCTTTGAGATAGTTAGTGTGCTTAGTTTTACCCTCAAGCAATCAATCACTTCTTCATTATCTCGTACTATCATTCCATTCAATATTTCCACAACAGGGAAGGCCGTGAACTGCACGAGTGATGTCTCATGACGCCATATTGATTCGTTCGGAGGCGCATGATTTCCACTTGTGCCAGTACCTGAGGCCTAAGCGATAGGACTATAGACTCCAACAGTCCGTCCGGTCGTCACCTATATTGAAAAGATATCTAGTAAGTTGGGGTTAGGGTTGTGACTCGACGATTTGAGGCCTCCCCGATGGTGTATACATAGCAGAACCAGTATCGGAGCGTGACAGTCTGTGGAGGGCCCCACTGGGGGCGGCTTGAAAGCTTTGGGGGAATTACAAGGGGAAATATACTAGCTGCTTAAACCCAGGGCGGATTCTTCTCGCTTGCCACCTATTCCCATCCAATCGCATGTGGCGGGTGGCGCTGTAATGTATTATACCATCCTATTATCAACAAGACACGATGCAAACATTAACCTGACGAATAAGAATTGAGAACAGCGTCAATGGAGGTCTGGGGGTCACATGCAGGTAGACGATAGAGTAAGAGAATTCACATAGAACTTAGGCACTTTGTAGGAGGGATATGAAATGTAATTTCCACTACTCGTACTTCGTGCATTCGCTCCTTTGCACTCTCTCTAAAACTAAAGTAATGGTAAAGACAAGTGTAAAAGAGAAACAGAAATACCAAATCCTAGCCATTCCGTAGATCACCACTCCTATCTCTGTATTTCCCCACATGCCCTTATTCCTCAGTACACTCTCGTGATGACAAAGGAAAGATATGTCGGTATAATCTATTGTTAAACGAGCTCCCGTATCCGAACCATCTGAATATCTCATGAACGATCCATCACACTCCCGCAATAAAGCTAAGTGCATTCATCTAACGAACAGGAAATGCAAAGACAGGATCAAGTCTGACCAGAACTCCAAGGGAAGAAAATGGCGAAAGAAAAATTAAAAAGTAGATAAATCGGGAATATCTCGAAGAAGCTAGAAGAAGAAAACCCACTTATCAAAGCCTCCTTGTATCTGAATCGACGGAGGTCTTGGCTACATCGGCCCCCCTATGGCCATTGCTTATGGAATAAGAATTATTTAATAAAGAGGAAGGAAGGATGTGGGGGACGAGAGGGAGAAGGCGAATAAGAGAAGGGATGATAAATCAGCGATCAACCGTTAATAAGGGGATTGGTTAGGTATTACTAGGGCGGGTCTTAATTTTCCTCCGACGGCAGCAGAGCCCCAGGGGCCAGATAGGAAGTGGCTGAGACCGCCTGGGTGATTGGGGTAGGAGGCCGCTATCAGCGGCTCCGGTGACATAATCCCGGGGGTCCGGGGGCGTCGGCCGTTGATGGGTGGTCGTCGGTAGAGGGGCGGGTTGGTCATTGGGGCCTATCGTGCAGGGACTAGGATCATGAGATCGGAATTGCGTCTCCCGAATACACTCATCCTGGGGCTCGGCGGAAGGTGGAGGGGATATCGGGCCACCTTTATCCGCTACGGCGCAATCGACATTATCCCACTCCCGTGCGGACTCTGAAACAGAATCCTGGAGGTCCAACAACCTCGGCTGTTCACGGTGGGCTGCCAGTAGGCGTGCGGGTTCGTCATTGGGGTCTACTGTGTCGGGATTAGGATCATGAGATCTGAATTGCATCTCCATTACACACTCGTCCCGAGGCAAAGCGGACGGAGGGAGGGCTGTCGAGCCACCGCGATCTGCTGTGGCGCAACCGGCAGTGCCCAACTCCTGTCGGAGTCCCATAGCTCCATCATGTCCTTCAGAGGGAGTCAACAACTGTGCGATTTGGTTCATATTTCCTGGCATAGCCGTGGAGACACCTTTCCGTTTCATAAGCATATTTACTATCCCCTCATGCCCCTTCTCAATCGCCCACGAGAGTGGCGCCCGGCCATATTTGGAGTCCGCACGGTTCGGATCGACGTCCTCTCGTTCTAAAAGCATCTTTGCTATTCCCTCATATCCGCCCTCAGCCGCCCACGAGAGTGGTGTCCGGCCATCTTCAGTGTCTGCTTGGTCAGGATTGATGTCCTCTCGTTCCAAAAGAATCTTAACTACCCCCTCACACCCGTGCGTAGCCGCCAACGAGAGTGGCGTTGAGCCCCATTCGGCATCTGCCCGGTTGGGATTGACATCATTTCGTTCCAAAAGCATCTTTACTATTCCCTCATGCCCTTTCTCAGCCGCCCACGAGAGTGGTGTCCGGTCATATTGGGCGTCTGTCTTGTCGGGATTCACGCCTTCTCGTTGTAAAAGCACCTTTACAATTCCCTCATGCCCGTTCTCAGCCGCCCACGAGAGTGGCCTCTGACCAGATTCGGTGACTGTCTGGTCGGGATTCACGTCATCTCGTTGTAAGAGCATCTTTACTATTCCCTCATGCCCGTTGTTAACTGCCCACGAGAGTGATGTCTGGCCATATTTGGTGACTATCTGGTCGGGATTGACGTCATCTCGTTGCAAAAGCATCTCTATTATTCCCTCATGCCGATTTCCGGCCGCCCACGAGAGTGGTGTCCGGCCATCTTTGGCGCCTGCCCGGTCGGGATCGACGTCCTCTCGTTGCAAAAGCATCTTTACTATTCCCTCATACCCGCTCCCAGCTGCCCACGAGAGTGGTGTCAGGCCATATTCGGTGTCTGCCTGGTCGGGATCGACGTCCTCTCGTTCTAAAAGCATCTTTAGTATTCCCTCATACCCGTTCCGAGCCGCCCACGAGAGTGGCGTTGAGCCCCATTCGGTGTCTGCCTGGTTGGGGTCGACGTCCTCTCGTTCTAAAAGCATCTTTACTATTCCCTCATGCCCGCCCTTAGCCGCCCACGAGAGTGGTGTCTGGCCATATCTGGAATCTGCCTGATCGGGGTTGACGCCCCCTCGTTCTAAAAGCATCTTTACTATTCCCTCATGCCCATTCTTAGCCGCCCACGAGAGTGGTGTCTGGCCATATTCTGTGTCTGCCTGGTCGGGATTGACGTCCTCTCGTCCTAGAAACATCTTTACCACCTCCTCATGCCCTCTTGCAGCTGCCCAGGTGAGAACCGTCATCCCCATGCAATCGTATGCATTAACGTTCCATTCCTGCATCTCCAATACAGCAGGCGCTATCCCCGCAATCCCGAGAAATGCTACTCCGTGAAGTCCTGTAAATCCCGCAGGTCCTTGCACCCCATCAAAGTACGGGCCCCCGCCGCGATCTCGATTATAGTGCAATAACACTTGTTGACTAGATATATGCTCATCAAATCTATCGAGAAGCTTTAGTGCAAGTATTCTAGTATTTTCCGTCATCTCCCTTCTCGTATGCATCCCCCAGTATACAGAGGCATATTCTAGAAGGGGAGTTGTTGCGGGGGCTGAGCCAAGGGTTGGAGAAAGATCCCTGACACATCCAAAGTTGAGGTATGTCAAGCAAACCTCGGCAATTTCTGAGTGAGGACTATGGAGTAGGGTCGGATCACGCGACAGATGCTCCTGAAGAGTAAAGTGTACTAGTCGGACTGTGGACGAAGACACCTCGACAGTGACAAGACCCAGACAGGATGATACGAGTGTCCGTAACGCCGGAGCGCTTTCCGGATCCAGATCTGTAGATCCTATTTCCACCCCCAAGGCATGACTGAGCTCATGAGCTCGTAACGGCCGTTCCGAATACAACACCCACATCAGAACCTTCAGCCCGAGTACTGATTTATATCCCTTCTGCGCTTTCAGTCGCATTAGGGTTGCCGTGTAGGCATCACTCAATCCACCGCCAAGTGTCATCTCCTCAAGTTTCTTTCTTCTCCGGCGAATTGTCACCTCTCCAAGAATAGCGTCGATGTTGAGCGAAACAAGGAGGAATCTACACGAAACATTTGGTAAGTATACACCACTAATGGCATGGAAATGGAGTGGAAATGCGAAATGGCCCTACGCACATATCAGATATCTTTTCCAGGATAACTTTCACAATATCAGCCCGTAAATCGTCGGTCATCGCTTCTGGCTCGGAATCCCTGTCTAGCCTCCTCTCCACATAATTCCGGATATCATCCGAGTTAGGGCAAATGGGTATCACAACCGCCTTGGGGATATATCTCTGAATATCATCCCCAACATGGGGCCTCCCGGTGAGGAATATTCTCGTGCAAGGGGACTCCCGAACAATATCTCTCAGAGACTCGAGAAGCTCCGGCAGGTACTTCGGTAGACATTCGTCCAAGGCGTCAATACAGATGAACACTTTGGGCAGTGAAGCAATAGCGGTCTTCAACATCCCCATCAAATCCACAAGTCGCGGCCCTCTACCACCAACCTCTCCTTTCGCTTTTTGAAACGCCTCACGTAAACCCTTCGTCATCCCCCCCCTCCCTACCAGTTGTTTCAAAATACCCCCCACAATGTTGCCGATAGTCTGCTCTTGCTGGGAAACAAAGTCGCAGTAGAAGGCTGCAACAACGATATTTTCCTCACTCCCTTGATCGCACAGGCTGTCGATCACCAACGAACTAGTATTTCTGGCTGTCAGTGGCATTCGCTTCTTTCAAAGGATCCCGCCTCTCACCTCAGATATGTCTTTCCGACTCCCGGATTCCCGGAGCAAAACAAGGCAGCCTTATCCGCCCCGCCCTCGCTACCCTTCCACTCCCGAAACTCGCTCGTTTCCAAAAGCCACTCTCCTACGCCGTCGAACCGATCGGTGCGCACGCTCTGGTGCCTGTTATTCGGCTCCAGTGGAGAGAGCCAGCGCATAATCTGCGCATCCTCGTCGGAATTATAGAAAGTGTTGTTGAAACTTCCTATTACGTTGCCGCTGTGGGCATTACTGTCACCGAAGCTGACTGAATATGAAGTTTGGGCCATGACGCCTTATCCGAGCTGCCGGTTGAGCGTAGAAATGTCGCAGTGATTCGTAGGGGGGCTAGGGAGTTTATGGACATCTGTAATTAGAGCTGAAGAAAGCGGGGGGAATGTGGCTTGTTGTAGCACAATCCCATCCAATCACTTCCCCACTATGGGGGTAGATTACTAATATGGGATGAGTCCCACAAAGACTTCTGCCGTGAGGCTGTGGTGACACAGGTGAAACTTCCCTCGTGTTCCCCCCAATCTCCCCCAGTGCTGGATGAGCCCCCATACAGACAGGTTCCGACAGATGTTGGATCTTGGGTGGTGATATTATATTGGGGTTATTCGGGGACGTGTTTCAGGGCGGGGGAGTTATGCCGATACCGATTGGGATCATTAAATGGACCTCAAAAGATAAGGCGGAAATCCTATGTAAGTACCGGTATTCGTTGCTTCTTTTTTTTGGCTCGTGTGATAGCGAAATTTAAAGTGAGCAATACGGTAGTCTACCGGTAGTGGCTCTTTGGTCTGGTGTATTTTCAGGAGACTCTTTACTCCATACGTATCTCCAGCCCCAACACTTAATTCAAGATTATTTAGTCTCGTGATATTTTAAGGAGGTTCTCGACATCACTAATCCCAACACTTAGTTTAAGATTAAAGGAAGCTTGTGGATTTGGAATATATGTACTAGTACTTCCCCCTTCCTGAGCTATGAGCGAAAGCCTGATAAGGGATGAAAGTGGATTGGTGCCATCTACTTCGCCATATCCGTTGACAGATTCTGGAGACTTCCTCTTTTCTTGGTATTTATCCTTGGAATGTCGGTTTCCTTTGTCATCCGGATGATCCGGTTAGCTCGATGGGTCCTCTATAAGTCCGAGGCTGCTGGGAAAGCAGTGTTTGCCCTCATATCTCTCCACAACACCGCCTACAGCTTTCGCTCACCTAGCGTGCCGCTCTCCTACAGGCTCTAGGTTCTTCTTGGTTGCCTTCACGCTAAGAGTCTCACCCAAGTTGTTCCCTCCTTCAGCTAATACGATCGGTCTCAAGGGTAACGGATAAAAATTGTATCTCTTCTGCCGCGTCTGGTCCACAGTTGAATTGATCAAAGCCTACTTCTGTATGAACCGGCGTCAATGAATCGCTAGTCTAGTCAAACTCAAATTTCGGACTCCCGAGCAGGTCGCCAAGACCCTCGCTAGAAACAACACAGAGGCTACCCTTGCATACCGTACCTGAAGGATGGCCCCGAAGTTGTATATCTGTATCCCATCCCAGCCAACAACAGTGGCCGGAAGTCAGATTTGCATCGCATCGAGACGCCCCCCAGCTAAGATGTTATTTCGTTTCTTTTGCTTTCTTTAATATTAACTTCTCATATGTTTGCCATTTACTAGTACATGTATGGCTAGAGAATTTCTTATATGCCAGTGGTTCCTTTTGCTTGTATTGTTGCCGGCTTCCTCAAAGGTTTTATGTACCGGTAGAATGAATTGAACCCACCATTCTTAATACTTTAGGGGCCCTAAAGCTAGAGCAATGCCCTGATTTCCGATCTTTTGAATCTCGTTGCGCAGTTTGTGGAGACCAGAGTTAACTCTCTCCCACTCCTATTCAAACCATCGATATACACGCAGCGGGTTTGCGGTTTGAGCCGGCAAGAATTTGTGGGACGCAACCGGAGAACCCCCCCTCCCCACACCCGAACTATGAGCCCTGTTACTACGAAATACCCTAGGTCCAATGGGCTCGATATTGTCAACCAGGCAATGAGAACCGATCCCTAAATTCAGAACTTTGATAGATTCTCTTACTTCGATTGTGTTTTGCATTTACTAGTATCTACCTGCGCTTCCATGGTAACTTACCTCATAATCTAATCCCGCCGTGAGCGAATGTAATAACTTAATAACATCTTTGTCATTCATAGCGGATTTTGGAATTACTTAGTATTTGGGTCTACGATAACCTCTCGAGAGCGTCGTAGTCGGTGAAACACCGCCTGTTAACCAAGCAATAGTAGTAAGGCCATTGAATACCGTAGCTGGTTGCGAAAGTAAAACTGAAAACAAGGTTGAGATAATAACACCCGTAGTCAAGCACGCCGGATAACCTCCCTGTGGAAATAATTAGAAGATTAGTTCCTGAGAAGTGCCAGAGTTAAAGTCGGCACCTACTGGATACTCATAACTCAGTGTGAGATAGCCAAGATTATTACCGTACTGTGGGGGAGAAATCTGGCTTTACTTCTTTTACATATCTGAGCTAGCCTGTAGATGACTTAGAAAGTAGGGATAGTACTCGAGTACTCTCCCCATCGCCAAGATTCCCTACCAGTGGTCTCCTATGCGAGGACTATGCGGAGAGGAGTCGACCAGCTCCCGCAACACGATTTGCCGAGAAGGAATGCGGGAATGCCTATCCACTCCTGAATGTGACTTCGCTCTTTACGCCACTTTTTCACTATTGTCTATCGAAACGGTCTCCTGAGTTTACTCGAGTATGTGCGCTCTTATGTCGGAGGAGGATGTCTTGATCCCAGTTCTCACATCGCACTGTTTGAAAAATGGGAATTCTTGTGTACATAAATCAGCAAAACTTCCGCCTTGCTTCTTTTTTTCTCAGCCTCACCTTCCTCACGATAACACCCACCGAGCTCCTTCGCACATCGACTCTCTGCTAATCTGTTCCCTCTCTGTCTCTCCCTTTCTCTCCGCTTCTCGCCTCTCCGCCCCGACTTCTTTCCTTTTCTCGCTACTCCCACTTCTCCGACTTCCAGCTTATGCTTGTTTGTCCGTCTGCGAGAGATAATCAATGCCAGATATAGGGCGGTTGTTCCCGATGCGCCAAGGTCATGCTGTGGATTACACCACTAAGCGCCGGCGATTCGCAATGTCACTGGAGCCCCATTACTGGAGTTTCTTCCCACGGAATTTTCTGGGTCCGAGATCGTATGGGGAGACTCGAAAGCTTAGCTCCATTGACCTAGGGTATGTGAAATTCACAAAGGGGAGTCTTGTCCGGGTGGTTGGATTAGGGCTCCCTTGGACGCCATCGCGACTAATTTACCATCTCATGTCTGATGCAGCACCTCAACTCACAAGATCTCACTCGACAAATAAACTAATTGCTTCAGCAACAGAAATAGCAGTCGGATCGAATTTAGTCGGATTCGGGAACGGGCGTCCAGGGGGAGTCCAACTGATATGAAGCGGAAAAGCGGACCCAAGACCGAGCGTAAACAAACCACCCAAACCGACCCGTGGGACCCACACCCCCCCCCCCCCTCCCCTGGCATCTACCCCCACCAGGGCACAGCCCCAGTTACCCCCGCAGCGGCCGGATTCAGCACCCCCAACGCCGCAGCCCTAGCCGCCTCTCATCTAACCGGCCCCGCGAGTGTTATTCCCTATTGCTCGACCTGCCTGGGATTTGTGAAGGCTCCTGTCGCCCCGGCAGGCGGCGGTAGGTTGTTCGGTTGCTTTGGTCCCGGTCTTAAATCGAAGGGAATTTGTTTAATTGCCCTCACCACTTAGTATTATATTAGGCGGTGCGCACCGGGTTGGGGGAAGAAGGAATGAAGGCGCGGGTACCTTTAGCTATCTGTTGCCAATATGTTCCTTCTGGCTGCGCCATGTGAACCGCTCCATCTGTGGCGATGGCTGCTTCATCCGCAGCGCGTTTGGACAAACTCTGGTACAAGCGTTGACCCGGACAGGAGCTCGAGCCAGAACGGCCACCGGGGGTGCATATACAACTACAGCCTAAGCAGAATTGAGGCCCAACGGCCCAACGGGGGAGGTGGCAGTCCTAGACGAGGCTTAGGGAGTTCACCAAGGGGTCCACCAGGGCCTCCTAACGGGCTACGAATTCAAGGCTGCCAGAAATGTGATCGTTGCCCCCTATCTATTTTTTTTTTGCAACGCCGCCCACAACCCTGACCCGCCTCAAATGTTGGTCGCCTATCAGGCTATCCTTCCTAACAACTTCCCCGCCAAGGGCCTAGTGTTGATGAATTAGGGTATCCAACCAACTCTAGTCCTCAACCAATGAATTAACTGGAACAGTCTTAGAATATTTGATAGAAATAGCACCTCTTCTTCTGCGCCTGGTTCACTTTTCAGGACCGTCCGGGGGTCCTACAGGGACGGCAGGGGTAACACCAACGAGATAGGTCAGCACTGGGTAGGTAGACATAGTCCCGTGTTGGGAAATTACCTGGCAGACTGCCGACCTTTTCCATGACCGCCGGGCCCAACACGCTATACCTTTGTCAGTACCGTCACATACTTTATCTAACCAGCGCTTTGGCAGAGGGCAGCGATTATAGAGGAGGCCATAGGGGCATTAAAAAACTATGGGATGTAGGAAAGGACTATGGGGGCAGCCACAGATGGCAGGCATTGGGGAGCACCGAGGTGGATATGAGGGAAAAGATGAGGGGGACAGCCGGGGATGGCTGGTGACGTGGCGGCGGCGGGGGGGGGGGGGGGGGCGCCCCCAAAAAA
>Ga0307517_10000291_pt1 | contig 86696 bp, 93 predicted proteins | sample 23_EM_MG_FD_194515 | JGI IMG/M metagenome (GOLD analysis project Ga0307517, IMG submission 194515) | Populus trichocarpa ectomycorrhiza microbial communities from riparian zone in the Pacific Northwest, United States - 23_EM | ecosystem: Host-associated > Plants > Roots > Unclassified | place...
CTAGGTGACGCAAAGTCAGGACGCGACGTCGATCCGACGTTACGTCCTGATTCGCGATTAGCATTCCGACGTCCCGGGCGTCAGACGCACGGGGCGCACAGGACGCAAGGTATTATTTTTGCTGATGGCAGTGTTGATACCCATGAAACTGTAATCTTGGATGTACCTTATGACATCGTATATAAGATAAAACTTCGACACTCGTCATGACAAATTGCTCTGCAAACTCGCTATGATCAATCGCTATGCAAAATCAACAAAGGAAACAACAAAGGGAAACAACAATGCAGGAGGGGGGGGGGTCAAGTCGACAAGTTAAACACCAATCCGTTTCAGAGCACCACTTGTGGGGGTTTTTCAATGCCTTCCCCTAGTTGGATGGTGTGTTGCCCATGCCGTATTCCCCTCCTGTCGCCAGTGGCGTATCCTCTCAGTAAATCAGTCAATAGACCTGTGCAAAGTAGCTCTGAAGATAAAGTGGCTAAAGGCTTTCACAAGGGTAAGACAAAGACTGAAGCACTTGAACCAATTGAGAAGGAGAAGGAAACGTTGTGAGTTGACTGGTTGATCCCCGGGTGGTTGCTTGTTGTTAGACTAGAATACAGGAAGGAGATATTTATAGGCAAAGCACCTCTGTGCCAAGACCCACTAGTACATGAATTTTGGCCGCTGCCAGATATGCTACCCATCACATCAGACTACCCTAGTACAAACCCTGCCCCACACTGGTATTCCGAATTTTGTTAACTTTCTTAGTTGAGCCAATTGCGGCTTAGCACAGCGATTTCCGACAGTGGGTCTCGCGAACTTTTCCGGTTGTCCAACAGGGGACACTTGTGCAGGAGGAGTCTTGGCATAACCTACAGGCGAGTTGCACACGGATTAAATATGTATCGTACTGTGCGGTACGTACGCACAGCGTACTCGGGTGCAAGCACCGTGCAGCCGCGTTCCAATAGTTCCGGCACCCAGGCTGGCACTGTATCACAAATGGCTATAATACATTCGCTATAAAATTTTGTCACTGTACCAGCCCGGGTGCCAGAACTTTTAGGACGCTGTTGCACTAGTGGTCTACTTGTATTCTCATCGCGTATTCGGAATCCGGTTGCTACAAAAGTGCCGGCCAGTATGTCAGTATTATGAGAAATATCAAATGTATGATGGGGTTAATATAAAGAGGAGAAAGCAGCCGTTGATAACAGGTTAGCCGATCGGACTAGAAGACAAAACACTCCGGTTTTATGTTTTTAGTGGTGATAATTGTGGTGCGGGTGACCACAATTGTGACGATAATATGAGAGGAGCGAGTTGTGATTTCTAAAAGGTTACTTTGGGCATAATATAAAGCTGGGGTGAAAGAGTCTCAAAAACCTGCAGAGTTTTTATTACAACTATCGTGAGCCGATACCCGGGTAAAAGCTGTGAGGAAAAACTGTAGGAGCACATGGTAGGGGCCCTGTCAAATGTAGGGAACTGAGCAGAAGCTACAAGTACAGTAAAAACAAAGCTTTGCGATTAGCTATCTCTGTCATCCCACGATAGGTTCGTTTTAACGAATTAATAGAACTGGGTATACCATTAAGTGAGACCCAACACGTCCTGAAGGCTGATCTTATACCATCACAGGAAAGCGCCTTCTGTCTCTGAACCCGGAGATAGCGAACGGCAGGGGTTTTCACGGTACTGTGCCGGTACTGGTACTGGTACTTTACTAGGGGTTGAGAAACCATGCTGTATCACTGGCCGAGGCTAAACAATATCACACTTAGGGCCGACTTATGCATATACAGTGAGGCCAAATATGTGAAACTACCCAAGAAACATCGCATCGTAAACTTCCATTGTTATCACACTGGGCACTAATTTACAATTTTCGGGGATGACAAAAAGAAATCTCATATAGACCCAATACTGTTTTATTGTTGAAAAAAAATTATAGCCTTCGCTCCATTTAAGATTCGACTATGATTATTTTTGGGGGGACTAAGAACTAGGAATTTACTCCTCCTCCTCCTCTTCTTCACCATCGCCCTTAGACTCAGCAGCCTTGGCCTTCTTTCTTCTGTTACGTCCAGGACGCCCACCACCAAACGGCGAGCTCAAGGCGAAATCGATATGCTTCTGAGAGTCAAGACGAACAATGAAAGAAGGAACGTTCACAATCTGCTTTCCGACACGGATGTGGCGCTGGCGGATAAGGACACGGGCGTGGTGGATAGACTTGGCGAGGCCAAGCTTGTAAACTTGAGTCTGTAGGTAAAACTCTCAGACATGATACCCATGATATAGGAAAGCAAATACAATACCTGAAGACGGCGCTCCAAGAAATCTTCGGTACGAAGGGCCAACACGTAATCCAGTTTCATGCGAGAGTCATCGAGGACACCAACACGGACCAGACGGCGAATAAGAGCATTGCCCTCGAATAGACGCTTAGGGTCTTTCTCATCCAATGTCAAAAGCTGACGGGCGGCACGACTACCCACGCCTAATTAGCATAGCCCCCGCCCAAGAGACGGTGAGTATATATACCGGATTTTGGAGAGTGTCAACTGAACCCTCCAAACTTCTCTCTTATTGCGGAGACCGTATTCACCAACAATCTTCAATTCAGCATCGCTACAATCCCGCAAACCCAACACATCAGTATTCCCGTAGATTGAATCGCGTTTAATACGGAGACATAAGAATGAGCACGCTCAAACTCAGTGGTACTCACAGACGAGCCGACTCAAATGGGCGACGGGGGACCTGTAGAACTAAGGTTAGCAGGAGAACATCGGACATAAAATAATTAACAGAAGGGGACTTATTGTAGGTCTTAGAGTAGCAGATAGGAGCCATGGTGTTTTTTTTATGGCTCTAATGGAGAGAAGGTTAGAATGCTTCGGTTGAGGCGTTGGTTGCTGTTGTTGGTTGCTGGATGTTTAAAAGTTGAGAAAGCCGCCCTCTACCAGTTGTGTGTGCCAAGAGTTCATTTTAGCAGTCTTATTTGCAAAGTTCAGGGTAAGCCCTGAATTTTCTCACACACACAAGTCTCCCAGATACGGTAGAACACAACTCTCTTACGGCAATTACAAACACATTCGCCAGCACCACGAGAATTCCCCAACAACAACCTTCGACAGCTCCGACACTCCGATACGATGTGAGTGGCATCAGTTTTTTCCCCAGCCGAAATCGGTCTAATAGCTACTTTAGGGGTCACTCAGGTGGTATTCGTTCTGGTACTAGATATGCCTTCTCACGGAGATTCCGTGAGAAGGGTATGATCCGCCTTTCCACATACCTTAAGCAATACAAGTACGTTATTTCCACTTGTTCGAAGGGACTAGCGACTTACAATCTTTAAAATAGGGTCGGAGATATTGTGGACATCAAAGCCAATGGAGCCGTTCAGAAGGGGTTAGTTTATCACCTTGGTTAACCCGCAAGTCTACGGATGCGAGGAGTTCCAATACGAATATATCTCTATTCGATCGGGGGCTCCTGGGTTTTAAACGGTTATGCTAACTTGCAATATAGTATGCCTCACAAGGTCTACCACGGAAAGACCGGTGTCGTCTACAATGTCACCAAGTCCGCCCTCGGTGTTATTATCTATAAGAAAGTCGGGAACCGTTACTTGGAGAAACGGGTAAATGTCCGCATCGAGCACGTCAACCACTCCAAGTGTCGACAAGAGTTCCTGAACCGTGTCAAGGGAAACGCTGCCAAGCAGAAGCAAGCTAAGGAGGACGGAACCCACGTTCATCTCAAAAGGCAGCCAGCTCAACCCCGCGAGTCTCGTACCGTCTCCACTCAGGACAACCTCCCAGAAACCGTTACCCCAATCCCCTACGAGACAACTATCTAAATGGGAACTTTGGTTGGATTGTTTGGGGTTTCTTCTCTCGGCTTTTCTTCGGGTGTTAAAATAAAATAAAGTTCATGAGCAATAGCTCCTAGTAGTTTCAATCGTCCAATATTTCGGGGAGGGGAGGGTTTTCTTTTTTTTTATGGATTGTTCGGCCGTGGGGATTGTAGTTCCACAAATCTATCAATGATCACACCTCCAACTTTTACCCAGCCAAAGTAGCGACAGCAGGATAATGCGCGCAAGCTACACACCGGCACCACATGACCTAGACTACAGGGGGAACTGGCTTGATCTCTCACCTCATTAGCGCCCACCCCGGGCATCCACGGATGTTAAGGTACCGTCCATATCCATATCGCCAGCCTTGGTAAAGAGTGAGGTTCCATGGTTAGGATCCTACATTTTTCTCGCAAAGGGCGCCTACTTGAGAACCACCTATGTGGTGAGGATACGGGTTTAAGCGATACTTCTCAGATATTCACCTAATGGAAAAAAAGCGAATACTTGAATAAAAGTCAAATTTCACCCACTCTACCATTGGGCCAAAGCCAATTAACCATCGATGAGCATCTCATCTGCCTACCCAAGCCATCCACATCCAAGAGTCGCTCACCTCACCTAGCAGAATTACAAGTTGTAGAAATACAGAAATAAATTAATAGAAGATTCCACTTTGTAATCACTCTATTGTTGGCTCGTATCCGCACCGAGCTCGCAGAATCCTGAGCGATGGCTATTGGCAGTACTGTGCAGTTTTGTACTTTGCCAATATCATACGGTATCATATTCTAAATCAGCGGTAGTGGAAAACAAATGTAGGCTCATTAAATTTTCAAGAGTAAAATAAAATAAAATAACCCCCCCTCACCTCCCAAGCCAGCCGGCCCTGCAGCGTTAACCCCAAATTCCCCAGAACCCCGGGAAAAAAATATACCTCCCAACCATCCCTACTATGGTACTACAATTACTAGGGTATTTCATTAAACCAAAAAAAACCTTTAATTGAAACCCTCTCCCTCACCTGTCCACTAATAAACCACAACAAACTCTTTCCCCTTTCATACTCCCCTCTCTTTTCCTCTTATAGGACCCGCTGATCCTCATCTACAAACCGATTGAGGATATACGCAGCAAACAAAGGAAAAAAGAAGACATGAGTGTCCTACGACCGACCACTCCAAACACCCGATTACACGCGGAATTAAAGGCTACAACGACGGACAACCTTCCCACCAGCAGAGAACTTGGGGTAGTGGTCCCAGCGCCGGGATCCAGAGAAGCAATTCAAAAGGTTGAGCGGAAACCATGGGCGCATTTTGTTGCCGGGGCGTATGTTTTTCCCTTTCTTTTTTTTTCCTCAATCACTTTTTCCTTTTTGCCCCACTACGACCCCACCATCTAACCCCCCCCAAAGATGGATGGCTAATACTTAGTTTTTTTTTTCGGAGATAGGGCGGGAGGAATGACATCGACCTTTTTAACATCACCGTTAGATGTAGTCAAGACCAGACTTCAGAGTGACTTTTACAAGCAGCAGTTGGCGAGCGCCAGAGCTGCCGCGGGTGCCGATATACACCGGGGAGGAGTACTCAGGCAGGGTGCTAGACACTTTCAGGAGACTTTCCAGATACTCTTGTACATTATACCGCTCCTCTCAGGTACTCGGTTTGGCTCAATTGCTAACACATCTACTCGTTTAATAGCGATGTGCATAAAGTCGAAGGATGGCGCGCGCTCTTTAAAGGCTTAGGGCCAAACCTGAGCGGTGTCGTCCCCGCAAGGTGCCATTCCTCCTCGGTTCAAAGCGATTCCCTGAGCTGACAGTATCCGCCTCTAGAGCAATAAACTTCGCAACCTACGGCAACGGCAAACGCATAATAGCAAACAACTTTAACAATGGCCAAGAATCTACCTGGGTCCACCTCTGTGCAGCAGCCTGCGCCGGTGTCGTAACCGGCACCGCAACAAACCCCATCTGGCTCGTTAAGACCCGGCTTCAACTCGACAAAGAAAATGCTGGGATTGGTGGCCGCGCGAGACAATATAAAAACTCTCTAGACTGTGTCCGACAAGTCCTCCACGAGGAAGGCCCCCGCGGCTTATATAAGGGATTATCGGCGAGTTACCTCGGCGTGACGGAAAGTACACTGCAGTGGGTATTGTACGAGAAGATGAAGACCTACCTTGCCGCTAGGAAGGAGAATATTGTAATCAGCGGGCGACCGGAGACGGCTTGGGATAACTTTATGGATTGGGGCGGGAAGCTGGGGGCTGCTGGCTCGGCGAAGTTGCTTGCGGCAATCTTGACGTATCCGCATGAGGTTGTGAGGACTAGGTTGAGGCAGAGGCCTGTTTGCGGGGGGAAACCAAAGTATACGGGACTCGTCCAGTGTTTCGGGCTTATCTGGAGGGAGGAGGGACCTGTGGCGATGTATGGGGGATTGAGTCCGCATTTGGTAGATCTTCCCCTGTTCAATTGGCTCTTCTGATTGCTAGGATTTTTACTGACTGGCGGTGAACCTACAGCTCCGGGTCGTACCTTCCGCTGCCATCATGTTTGGAATGTACGAGACGTTACTTAGACTGTTCGGCGAATCGGCTTAAGCCTTGCTATACTCGCCTCACCCAACCCAACCCAACCAACCACCACCACCACTACAAACCTCCATTTAAACAACCACTACCTCATAATCATCACCAATACTACTATATAGATATATTTCCCTACCACCAATTATCATAACCAACCGAAATGAACCAATTAGCGCCCAAACCCCGGCAGTCTGCCAAAAACACAGATATATAGGAGCGGGGGAATCTACAAAAAAATCTCGAAGAAAACAAAAAACCCAATAAGTATGTAAATAAAACCTGACTGCGGTATAGTTTTTTTTCTACGGCACATAGGAGTTCCGGAATCATCCTCATCATCGTCACCATCATGTTTTCCTTCCAGGAAAAAAGGGGGAAAAAAGACCGCGGTTTGGGACAAATAAAATCACTCTACTTTTTTCCAGTTATGTATGAACTGTATGATACTCAAGTCAACGGATCGGAGTGGGGCTGCGTTTGTCTTGGTGGCAAAGTGCGGCTTGCGTACGGAGCCAAAAAAGAAAAAAAAGGGTAGAATAAAGAGAAGGAGGGGGCCGAGTTGAACCTACTACTGTATGATATCATGGTAATTTCACTTGTATTATATAAAGTCGCGGTTTGGCTGTTTAAAAAAAGGGAGGGGAGAGGTTTCTCTCTATAACTAACTACCCTTTTTCAGTTGCTTATACCATTTGACCGCATCATCCCTTAACGACTTCTCCCCAGTAAAGTCCTGAATCCTAGCCTTTTGACTCATAAGCATCATTTGCGACTTTGTATCTCTAATCCGGGAGTACTCTGCTCATCCACTCATTAGTAAAAAAAAAAACTCTCTAACCAATAAGTTTAGGAAGTTCCAACAAACGAACCAGCAAACCCCCTGTCAATAAATTCCAACGCGCGGTGCAAGCACTCATTCCTCCCAGCTCCCTTCTTAGCTCCCGCAAGTCCCATCTGCGCATCCGCCAGGGATGAAAAGCATTGGGCGTTGAGGTATGCGTCTTCGCATTCGAGAACCTGGGGCATGATGTTGTCCATCATTGAGTACGCCGCTGAAAATTCGCCCATGTGAATTAGGATGTTGGCGATTGTGCGGAAGGCTTGGAAGAGGGCCGGTAACAGGCGGGAGCGCCAGGCTATTGTTGCGGCGCTAATAGCTACGGAGAGGCCTTTTACTGTGCGGCCGCATTTCTGGGACGTGTTGATGAGCTTAAATGGGGGGACCGGGGGGGATGAGGGAGTATACCGAGAGGAGATCAGCCTTAATAATCATCACCCGTATGCGGTGATAGATGTCTGACCGGTCCCGTACCAGCTCTTCCGAGAGTTGGGTTATGGCGGTCAATGCCTAGGGTTCTTTAGTAGATGTACATATCTATCCATCATAGAACAAACCTACAGCCGAATAATTCCCCCGACGAGCGAGGAGGTCAAGCCTACAGATCGAAATTTCCAGTCCACAGTCAGGCTCGACATAGGGCGAGGCGGAGAGTTGTTGAAGCAGCATCTCTGCTGCTGCTGCATCACCCCTAGAACCATATAATATAAGTACATGCCAGAAACATCGCAACGGGAGGAATCGTACTTGTACATAGCTTGCCTAAGCTTTAAAAGACCAACATATGTTGCCCAATACTGATATACTTTGAGCGTGCGCAGGCATTCCTGGTCTACCTGATCTAGCCTCTCCAACGCTTCGTCCGCCTTCCCTCGTAGAGACATCTTTCGCAAACTATTAGTGTCCTGGATACCGAAAATAACGGTGGGCTGTTACAATATAAGCGCTACGGCAGAGCGCCTTAACAACATCCTCGATAGGAGAATTAACCCTATACTTCGAAAGAAAGAGTTCGCAATTCATCCAGGACAGATACGAAATGCCTAATTCATCAGCAAGACCCAACATCCAGATGTATCAGAGCTCTCATACCCATGCGACTCCATAACGAAGACTGCAGCAAAATCTGTGAACCCATCGCATTATGTATATTCTTAGTCACATTTAAATGGGAACTACGCAGTATACTCTCAAAAGCAGCCGGTATTGATTCACCCTAAAAAAATCAGAAAATGAGCCAAATTTCGAAAACCAGTGGAAATGATTATACCGCAACGAGTATCTGCTTAGCTTCGGAAAGATGCGCCATAGACTGTAAATGGTGCATTCCTCCCTCCTTGGCCTTTGCTTTGAGGAACTGCAACGATTCCCGCTCCATCCTTGAAGATATGACATCTGGACAGTCTTGTGGGTGGGCCTTGTGAAAATGATATAACCACGAAAGCGAGAAATTCAAGCAAGCCATGTCTTTATTTTCTCGGGCTGTATTTATAGTTTCTTGCATAGCCTACAACACGTTAATTCACCTTCAACTTACTACACAGAAAGCAGGATAGGCGAACCAGTATAGACTCCCGGTAACACCCAAAATCCGCTTGCAAAATCGCAAGATTCAGCAAAGCATACTGGTAGAAGGTTCTACAAACAAAACGAAAATCAGCCATAAACCCACAAGGACACATACACGAGCCGGTGAAACGGAAACTTACCGATCCCGATTATGCATCGTATAATCAAAGTACCGATGCAAATTATCAAATGACCCCGGATAATCCCCCGATCGCCAGGAATTCAAAAACCTACCCGAACGAATCAATCAACCGACCACTCCAACAATGGCAAATCTCAAAACAGGCATACTGCTCACTCAACATAATGCGTCAACGCAGGAATAGTGACATTAGTACTAAGCATCTGCCCCAATTGAACCTGCATGTCATCCGGTATTCTCGTGCCCATTCTCTGCATAGCGTCCACCTGGAATTCCAATAGCCTTTCCACATCATCTGTGGATACGGTGCCTATAACCCCCCATCAGCGCCCTCCCCAAAGGAACCAGTAGAGAAAAACGCACAGTCCCGACTCTCCTTCCCCCTCCCGTAAACTACCCCAACCACCCCATCACTAAACCCCAACCCCCTCAGATTAACATCAAAGCTCATCGGTCCGGCGCCCAAGTTCCTCTTCTTCCACATCGCCAGCGTCGGTTCACGATACGCAATAAAGCTCCTCCACAGCGACACGGCATCATGAAACTGCAACCGGACATATTCCAACGCCGCCCTCCTGACAAAACATCCCAAGACGGAAGTCCTGCTCAGCATGGACTTCTCCCCATGGACCCTTACGGGTGACTTATCCGCGCGCTCGGGTTCGATCAGGTAAGTCTGTATGTTGGCGAAGAACGTGTGGAGAGCATCGAAGGAATTGATCTCCCACAGCTTCTTCAACAGTAGGTCGAAGATCGTGCGGCCTACGACTGCGCTGGGCTGGTGAAGCGTTGCGGACTTTATGTCTTCGAGGGTTAGGATGAAGGCGTTGTTTTCTTTCGGGCTCACCAAATGCCGGATCACGAAGGAGAGGACTGGGACCACGGATTGGTTGGGAAAGCGCGATTCTGCATAGAGTTCTACGAGGGCGAGGAGGGCTATTTTGCCAGATGCTGGTTGGAGGGGGGCGGTAATTAGTATTTCCAGCTGCTATTAGGGAAGGTCAGAGGGCGGGTGGCTTACTAAGGTATCGTGACATGTTTGCTTGTTCAAGAGCAATTACACAAAGTATGAGATCACAAATAGTTAAGGAGGTCGACCGTTGTGCTGTGCGCTCAAGCTGTGCTCCACCCCCATGGAGACGCGTTGAGTCTCACGTGACGCGGGGCCTTTGAGGCTCCGTAATGTCCTGGCAACCCAAGACGAGATCAACGATTCGGAAGTGGGGGATCTTATCACTGATAGCAACGGCCACCCTAAGAGTTGTCCGAGCGGAATCCACATGCTACTATAACAGCGCTCAGAACCAAAACAGTGACTCCACACAAATGATATCGTACTATGGACACCACTACAGTAGCTCGCAGAGAAGCGAGAACACGGTGACGCGAGAACACCCACAGAACTCTTATTTGACAGGGATTATCCGAGGTATTCTCGTTATAGTGGCACGCTTTGCCGTAGAATCCCATATTTCATTTCTATGCCACCAGCAACCTATCTACAGTGCAACATAAAAATTAGACTTAGATATCTTACACCTTTCCCCATAATTACCCTCGCTTTCTGCGCTTCCGCGAATTGGCTTGAGGCTTGAGCTCCGGTCTCGGCCCCTCTGCCTCTTCCTCCAACTCGCTCTCGTCTTCGGTATCCTGTCCAGGGACAAGTGTAGCACCACCATCAGAACCTGCCTCATCATCACTACCCTTGTCATCTCCGCCTTCAGGATCTTGAATCCCATCCCATTCTTCTTCTTCTTCTTCTTCTTCCTCCTCCTCCCCCTCCTCGTCATCTCCTTGCTCCTCATCCCCATCCGCAGTGCTCTCCATGTCCGACGCAGTGCGTTTCTTCCTCATCTCACCAAGTCTGCCCTCTCTACCGGCGAGATTAACACCAACATTGCTATCCTCGCCCTCTTCGTCCTTAGGCGGGGCAGTGAACCAAGGTAATTTGCCTCTCATAAAGTCGTTCAAGACCATTTTTGCAACACCATCCATGTCCGCCTCACCGCCCTTAAGGAGTCTTCCACCCTTACGGGCAAGCATCTCCAAGAACGAGATAGAATCGATCCAACCCTTAATCTCGTAAGTTCTCTCGACGTGCTGTCGTTTGCACTTTTCTAGGACGGCAGGGATGTATTGTTCCGGATTAGATACATTCTCTACCCTTACTACTCCTCTAAGAAGAATGTCTGTCTCGGAGTCTGTAGCTGAGGGAGGTACGATACCGGGGCAATCGATCAGGAAGATACGGCGCATGAGAGTAATGTACTGCCAGACTTTTGTCTCCCCGGGAATAGGCGCTACTGTGCAGACCTTCTTCTTGCGCAATGTGTTGATGACAGAGGATTTTCCAGTATTAGGATATCCAATGAGGCCAACAGAAATTTGCTTCCTATCAGAATGTAGAGCTGAAAACTGGCGAAGGAGCTGAATTAAAGAACCCTTCCCAAACGAGTTATTGATAGACGCATGGAAGGCAAGAGTCGGATAATCTTTTGAGAGCCGGCGAACCCATGAAGCCTGCATATCACCTAAATCAGTCTTTGGCTTCACCCACCATACTGGCAAGAATTATGGCCCAGCGACATGCAGCAAAAAAAAAAAGGATGAACAAATGTGTGAATCATAACTAAGAGAATCAAAACGAGACTTTCTCCATAAAAAAGAAAAGATTTCGATCCTCAACTCAATACGAAACCTGCACCAATCCCAAGCGACTCTACCCAAAACGGGAGAAATCAAAACAACCCACCAACAAAACATTGGCAAGATGAGGGCAGGAAAGGGCTTGATCTCCCAATGTTGTAACGCGCACCCTCAATTGAAGAAAAGCCAACCTTCCGCAATGGGAGATTGACATAAAGGTGCCCTGACTTGAAACAATGGGGCGGCAGAAGCCGCTAGTGGGAAAGATGGGGGGGGGAGAAGAGAGATGAAACAGGGATACGTGAAAATGAAGGAGAGGGTTTTAAGCATACCGCAACACTGGTAGGAACCAGGTCACATTTATTCAGGACGAATATCAAATGTTTGTGCGGGGCCTCTTCCTTGATGTACTTTTCCACGCTGCGACAGCGAGTTCCCAAGGGATCCCTAGCGTCAAGAACATGTATCACGACGTCAGAAGAATCAATGACCTACCATCATTAGCAACCCATTCCTCCAATTCCGTAGAAAAGAAGAGAAAACACACTTTATACAACTCATTCCAAATCCTCTTACTCTGCCCTTTCGAGAAAATCGCCTCCTTCGCCTCCTGAATCCACCCGTCCTCCTCCTTCTCCTCAGCACTCTTCCCAGAAAGCAACACCTCCGCCTCTAACTTCTCCTTGTACTTGACCTCCAACAACTCACTCTCCCCAACCAACTCCTCCAACCCGGTCACCTGCAACTTAACCCTCTTCCTCTGAGCCTTAGGCCCGAAAGTCTCGGCGAATGGCTGAGACTCAACATGCACTTTGGCCCTATGCACCTTCTTCCCCGCCTCCTCCGTCCCATCCCTCAGCAAAGACATAGGCAACTTATTACTCTTGAGCAACACCTGATACGGATCCGCCGCCTTCACTGCCATCGCCTCCCGGAAGCTGGTCAGCGCCGACTGCGAAATCACCCTAGTATTACCGAACCATTTCCGGTTCGGCTCGATCCGCGCAGACGGGATCTCACGCGATTGGAAGGAGGCTGCTTTGATTATGTCGCCGTTGCGCTTGCGGATTGCCTTGCCTTCCTTTAGGGTGTTTAAGCGTGTCACTTTCTTTGCATCGCGATAAAAGTTCTCGCCTTTCAGTTTGACATTGGCCATCCCATCGCCGATGGGCTTTTCTCGTTTTCTGTGGTGGGGTTAGGTCAGCATTCAATTAGATTATTCGAGAGGATAGAAACGGGGGGGGGGGCATACCGCCGACTGGCTTCTTTCTTGAAATTACCCATGATGTATCTGTTCCGTGTCGTTGGTTGTGATGGTTGGCGATGATGGTTAGAGGATGGCAAAAAGCCTGGGGGCCAGATTTTTTCTCAGAAATCCTCCGCCAAGAACCAAAGATCTCATTCCCCGCCAAGAACCAACCTAACTCTTGGCGGGTCCCCGAGTGCTACTTGGTGACCGTGTTTCCCGCTCACCAACAGCCACAACCTAGGCAATGCGTATTTATCAATGCTCAGCACGAAGTATGTACCAAGATATTTGAGCCTGAACCTAGTGTGGGCCCTAAGATGTGCACAGATGATCCGCCGGACAAATCTTTAATTGTGTTCGAGTACGAACTACCCGAACCTCTCGAGTGCGATACTTGTACACACCCTGATCCCTACGTGGGCTCCGCACGGGATTACCAATTACCAGTAACTTACATCATGCATCGATAATACGGCAAGGACGGGAGCCTTCTGCAGAAGACCTTTCATGTCCGCCCCGCACACAAGTGCCGTGTTATCATAGAGGGGAAAAAAAATGGGACGCCTTCCGAGCGAAGATGAACAAAGCAGTCACGGCTGTAACCGTTTTTATTTTCCCAAGGGAAAAATCTTACGGCCTACGGGGTGTGCTGCCGGCACTGCATTTGTGCGGTACAGCACAGTTTCAAGCTCGCGGCTGGGTTTCAGGGTACCTAGAAAAAGTAAGCATAATAATATGTAAGAGATTGGGGGAGGGAGCGGGAAGGCTGTTGATTAGTGGTGTTTGGCAATATGGTAAGTTAACTGGAGATGTATCATTGACATCGGAAACGATGAGGAAGAGGAATAATTCGCAGGACTTTTTTCTTCGATTCGAATTCAAAAGCGGTGAAAGCAACTAAACACAAACCAGCTCCCGGTATCAACAGACAACGCCCGACCATCTACCGTACTTATCACCACCGTCAAAGGTAAAGCATAGCAACAGAAAAACTATTTGCGTTGTCAAGAAAGAAAAGAAAAGAAAAAGAGAATTCCCCCATATGTCAACCAACACACCATCCTACCAAGCAGTAATATCATCCACCTCCCCAACAGTCCCAGCCTTTACAGCCCCAATCTCCCCATCTCCAATTTTGTCTGTAGCAAAAATCGGCTCCCGGGCCATAACCTCAGGCATAACTTCCTTCAAGAAGCCAATGATATGAGTGTTGACCTCTTCGAACTGCAACAAGAAGGCATCATGCCCCTCCGGTGAATCAATGGTGGCTAATCTAGCATTAGGTATAACCTCCGCGAGTTCCTGTTGTTCTGCGTACGTGAATAATCCATCGCTCTCTATGCCAATTATCAGCGCGGGTTGCTGCAACATCCGTAACGCAGCGTGAACGTCCCCGTTTGTCCGGCCGCGGGAAACGTCGTGCGTGTCTAATTTGCGGGTTATGGCGATATAGCAGTTTGCGTCGAAGCGCTTGACGAATTTGTCGCCCTGGTAGCGGAGGTAGCTTTGCGCCGAGAAGTATGTTGGGACATGTTTCTTGACTGGCGGGCCAACCGGCGAGGAAGGGGTGGTGCTCCCGCTGCTGCTGCTGCTGCCGGTTTCTTGTGACTGCGGGAAGGTTTCGGTGGTTGGGCTTGAGGGGGATGACACAAGGCGGCGGGCGTTTCGGAATCCCTCGTTATGAACGGCCCAGTGCTCCTCGCTTGGGGTCGTGGGGGATCGTTGGGCCTGGGAGTTTATGTATGGGTGGCGGACGGGGTCTGGGGTGTTTCTGCCGAAGCGGGATTCAAAGGAGTTGCGACTGTTTGGTCAATATTGATGCTGCTCATGCTATATATGCAAGTGACACGAACCTTCTGTATGTCAATAAGGCACTCATCCGCGCAGCACCCAATCCAGTAGTAGGGGGATCATCAAACGGGTAATACCCCTCCGCTGTAACTCGATAAGCTTAACATCAAACACACAGTGGGGTCGCATGCCTACCATATTTTGGATCAGAGTAGATGCTCTGCCTCTGCGCCTCCCCCCAAGAAATACACCAGGCAGAATGCCGCGAGCTAGTAGCAAGGGCCACGATAGACCTAACATACTCCCTTCCAAAATACGCCCACTCAAGCACTAACATGCCTCCCATTGAGCCTCCAATCGCCACAGCAATACTCCTAACCCCCAAGTAATCAAGCACAATCTTGTGAATATTGACATCATCCCTAACCGTGGTCAATGGAAACTCCGGTCCATAAATCCTGCCGGTCTCATGGTTCATAGTGCACGGCGAAGCACTGCCGTAAGGGCTCCCCAGACTATTGCAGCAGACGACAAAGAACCGCCCCCAGTCGAAGGCTCTCTCAGGACCTACCAATGGCCCCCACCAGTCCTCCACGTCCGCACTGCCAGTGAGGGCATGGCAGATCAACATTGCGTTGTCGGCCCCCTCGTTCAGGCGGCCGGTAGTCTTGTATGCGACAGGGACCTTGCGAATTGTCACGCCGGATTCGAGGGTAAAGCTGGGGATCACGATGATCTTTTGGTTCCAGATTAGCTTTGCGAAGGGATTCCCCAGCTCGTCCGTGATGTGCTCCACCATGCCTCCGCGGTGAGATGGACTATCAGGAATACTCAATTCTGCGGCAGGCATTTTTCCTTCTTCCCTTTGACCAAATCGATGAAAGAGAAAATACGAAAGAGGGACCAGGTCTGGGTAGGATATATAAGGGAGGTTTTTCTCTTTCCTCGCTTTCCTCTTCTCTTCCCTCTCTCTCGAAATTAAGCTGTTGAGAAAGCTAGATTAAAGAGCCTAAAGAAAGGAAAGCCGGGGCCCCATTCCCCGGTATATGGTCGCCTGTGATTAATGCCAAGGACGGGGGGAGCCGAGTGACACCATCACCCCTACATATCACGCTATCATACCGGTCGGACAAACTAAGTTTAACTAACTCGAGTACTCGATTGTGACCTGTAAAACACTTTGTGGATCTGAAGAACGCCTTAAGTTAGGGACATTTTCTCTGTCTCTAGCAATCAGAGTATGATACCAGTATTTTATGGCACCACAGCTTACAGCATTATTTATTACCTGTGCGTCACACACCTCCGCCTCATCTTTTCTATTTCCATATGGCATCGGATTTGGGCTCAGTTTATGGGTTGAAATGGAACCAGTACCCGTTTTGAGAATTCTCAAATCACTATGCGACCGGCTCAGCCTGCATTACCGCGCACGAAGAACCGGTAGCGAAAAAACTAAGAATGAGAATTACTATTAATTTATTCATTATTCGCTAGTCAACCGTACGTGAGATACAAAATTACTGTGCCATGGCACCAATCCGCAAAATAGTAATCGCTCAAAAGAATGGAGAACGAAACCAAGATGGGGAAAGGAAAACCAGCACGATAACGCCATTTATATTCAAGTTTTCTTTTTACAAACCAGAACAAACATTCCGCCCTCCTCCTAATTAGTGAGTACGATTAGAGAGCGGGTTGTAGGCCTGCGGCATAGGACAGGGGGCAAAAAACTCCCAACATGCGGAGAGGAATATACAGGAGGGAAATAGCAAACGTCAGACAGGATATCCGGCGATTCCTTCATCGATCAAGAAGCCAAAGAAAGAGCGGCCTCAGGAAGGGCTGATATCTTGTAGGGTACATCCTATTGCGGACACTGAAAAACGGAAGTGCAAAAATCCGCTTCTGAAGCGAAGAAGGGGTGAGGAATAAAGTTCTGGGTAGCTGGTAGAAACCCCTAAGAACGAAAAAGTCGGGTAGAACCGTCCCAAACCGCATATGTACCTCGTTTTAACCACCTAGATCCACGCTTTATAACTGACAGAAAATGCCCAAACTTATTACATGAATACAAAACCTCCTTTTCTCAACGAACGTCTAAAACTGACTAATCGTCGGGATTTGCAAGCTAGATATGAATGTCAGCATCAAGCCCCATGATATACATTTAACTAAGACCATCGACACCTACCCGCAACACTCTCCTCGAATAATCAGTGTCATCCCTTAAACTTCTCACACTCATCCGCGAACTACCGGTGTCTGGGTCATAGCGCAGATATATCTGGTTAGGGTCAAGTCGCTGGTCTATTAGGCGGCCGGGCGTCTGGGCGGCGGTTGTCGATTTGCCAGCCTCAGCTGTAGGCAGTCCAGAGAAATTGTTCGCAGTCGAAGTTGGGGTAGTATTGATAGCTGTCCCTCCTTTCTCTCCTATGAGCCCTAAAGTGCTCATAGAACGAGACCTCCTCCGCCCACCAAACATACCCCCAGCGACACTACCGGAGGAGTCGATGCTATGGTGAGCAGCTCTCCGCTTATTCCGTCGGTAGCAGAGGAACAAGAATGCTGCAACGATGAGAACTATCCCCAGGGCAAGACCAACAAACAACCCCGCAACTTGTCCAGGCTTTGAAAAAAAGTTCCTATTGGGGGAACCTGAGGTTGTTACTTGATTTGTTGGCGCCGGCGTTTGCTCGGTAGGAGCGAGTGTTACAGTCTTGTAACCGCCAACTGAAGTCACAATGCTTATAGATGGCGTAGAAGTTGCTTCGGCTGAGGTGGACGAGGTTGAAGTTGAAGTTGAGATCAAAGTCGAAGAACTCGTTGTGCTGGGCGAGGAGGTAGAGGTCCGGGAGGCAGTCTAAAACCTAGGCATCAGCAAACCAATCTAACAGAGAAAATAGAGAAAAAGCAGAGCTGAAAAAAATGAAAATGATAATAAAAGCAGGCAAAAAAATAAAAGGCAGAGCCATAGATTATATCAAAAACACAAATATTCCATAAGCCTTGGCTTAACGAACTCGTTCCCCCACTCCCGTGTATGAAAGGGGGGCGTCGTACAGTAATAATAACAGTAGTAGTGGGTCCAGGCTTTCCCTCAATAACCGTGGAAATAGAAGGAGCAGGAGTTGGAGAATCGGATTCTCTCACCGTCGATGAGCCGCCTGCGGTTCCCTTAGGTGCATTTGGTAGAGGAATGTACCCAAATAGACCTTTCTTGGTATTCCCACAACTCTCCGAACCATAACCAGGACAAATTTCATCACATCCAGTCGTGGCTGAAGCTGGAGCATAGTCGGAGCACCAGCATCTTGATCCTTGGACAACGGCAAATGCATATTTGGCCTTACAGTTGTCAAAACAAAGACCATTGCTCTGGAACGTATCAGTCACTATATTCCCCGGCCATTAGAAGGTTTCTTCCGTGAAGGTTGGCAAAGGGGTGACATGCTTGTTGGGTAGGAGGATCCAGTATTGATGTTCGAACAATATTCGATCTCTAAAGCGCGTCCCTTCCCGCAAACCATTAAGATAAGGAGAATAGAGAATTGTATCCACAAGTGCCTCCCATGCACATGCGGGCGAAATTGATGTTTTCGTTCATGGTTTTGTCCGTAGGTACTTCCGTATATTCCTCCCATCTCGGGCAATGATGTAGTGCCTCTGGCTGGGTGCTGGGTTGAGCTTCGTGCCATCGTAAGATACGAGTATTGGCGAGTAGCACACTAAGTTGACCTGTTTAGGCTGATAGAACCATCCGTAGCCCGATGGAAAAATTATCAAGACGAGTATTGCAGAACCAATTATCAAAGGGCCAAAGGAATGTACTAAATGTTCAAAACACAAAAAAAATTAGACCTTGCCATGATATCAAAGGAGAGTGCCTTCAAATGGATACCATATTGACAGAGAAAGGGGATTTAAAGCTATACCTTGTCAGGTGACGTCGTGACTAGTAGAGCGTCTGACGAAACAGTTGCGGTCGGAGGCAGAGACTTAAGAATGACCAAGAATAGAGTGGTGGGAGAAAAATAAGAGAGTGTTATTGTTAGAGAATGAAAGAGACAAAATTCTCCAGTTACAAGTAAAAGAGTGTGAGTTGATAACCACGCCAGCTATGTACGATGCTGCCCAGCCCACGTAACCGCGGATGACGAGGAAGGAGCGAGAGAGTATTATGGAGGAGAATGGGAGAGAGGGAGGAGGGCAATGTCGAAAGAGGCAAACGAGTGTATAGAATGCCGCCAACCCAGCAAAGGGCTTCAAACGGACGTCAAAACGAGAGACAGGGGTCGATCAAGAAAGCAGTACGATGCCGGTATGATATTATTATTATTCCCGAGGCCGGACTCTTTACGGTACTGTAGGTCTTAGGGTTGAACCTTTGGAGGATCAAAGGTTAGTTTAGCTGTTGAGGCTTGCGCTTGCTTGAACCTCAACCCCCTTCCTTCTGCTCAAAAACCGGGGGAGAAAAAAAGAAGAAAAGCCCAGGAGAACGAGTGGAACGCTTCTACTAACGAGTGCCGCAAACAGACAAAAAGTCAGCCGCCTTGGGCAGGGAGTAAGACGGAGACAAATTTCTGGCTCGTATAGGATGAAGGCCTGCGCGCAAAGCAGTACGAACGGGATATCCTTTGATTAGTAACTATTTTGCAAACCGAAAAAAGTACAAAAAATCCAGGCTTGGCTAGTCATTGATCGACAAGCAATCCCCGCTGTCCGACCTCTCTAGCTTCGGGAGGTGCATCATGACCAGCATGAATTGCCATCCTTCCCTAATCCATCCGTCCGACCCCCATCGTGCCGGACAAAAATGTAAAACAATACATAAAAGGAGGTTCACGAACCTTTGTTTACTTTTCTTGATCGCGGAGCCTTCTTTCGTTAAAAGGTCCTGCTGCTGCGGGTCCACCGCGCACCTACTTTCTCAAGGGATGAGAAGGAAGAGCAAGGGGAAGTGAAAAAGGTTCTGGAGCAGTGGTTGGATGGTTACCCAAGGTTCGCAACCAATTCGTCCCCGGACACAATCAGAGTGGTTCCTACTGGAGGGCGGGTACGAAAGAAGCTCTGTTGGTGTTTGTGGCTTGGAGAAACCCTTTCCTTGGTAGAACGTCGTCCTCTCTTCTCACTGGCTGTGGAAAGGGCCTCCCCTGTACTCGAGTACAGTACGAGTACAGATCCTGTGTGGCTGAAAGAAGAGAAGAACCGAGTAACTAAACTTCTCACAACGAAGGAAAGGATAGGTTCTTCCGACCCAATTCTTCCGCGATCTTTGTCAAGGAGTTGAGGGAGGAGAAAAATTGAATGAAACGGTTGGAAGGAGAGATGGGCTTCTGGCGGATGTTTTGTCCGTTGGCTTCACCCACTCACCCTGGAGAACAAGATACAGAAACTCGGGCCGGACTGATCCTTGAAATAACAACAAGGGTGTCATCTGCACTGTATTTCACTCGTACATACTACCGGTATTCATACTACTTGGAGTCTTTTATGCGACCGGCCACATCTCCAGGGGAAGGACAGGCCAGAGCAAAATCCAAAAATGATCTGACTGGAGAAAAACAAGACACTAAGCGGATGACAGATATCCCTACTACTTGATATGAAACTTTACATCGAGAAAGTGGTATGGCGCCCCAGGAGAAAAATTCCCCAGCCCTCCCAGCTGCTCCTCCAAAAGATATAAAACAAATATCATGAGCTGAGGACACTGTGATACCCTCATTCCGCCGGTTCCGGGGTAAAACTGGGTGCCATTCTCCTGGCTGCTGCTGAGGAAGTTACTACTAGCGGAGATATTTATACCACACGTCAAGTGGCCTCATACGTTTCCCCAATTTAAGTAACAGAGCAAGAGAATCGCAAACCAGACTGCGTCTATAATGTCATAGCACGGGTCCAATTATCGCAAGGTGGATCCCCCCCACCGCGAAGAGGCAAAAAATGGGAGAATTGCTTGCTGCGCGAGATAAAGCGGAAGCCCTGCCGATGACTGAAGCAGGGTTAAGTCGTTGCTCGCAACCCGCCTGCCGTAACTAACTCACTACCTCACCAGTACGATCGTACAAGTACGAGCACAGCACGGCGGCGGTGGTGGTGGCGGCGATGGTTAGTGCACTGCACAAGCAGTTTCGTGTACTGCATAACACTACCGATCACTTTACTCTACCAGTCTGGCGGGAAACTACAGTAGTTCCTTCTCATTCATACCCGCAAGTCTAGCAAGTTAGGCGTCTCTCCTTCCCCCTGGCAACTTAACACCAACCCAAGCCTAAGCGAACCCCTTTACAAACAAGAAACCGATCAGAGTACCGGTATGTATTTCTCTCTTACCTGCACATACCACCGCCAAAGCTCGGAATGAAAACCAAAGAATGAAAGAGTTTCCCATCCCCTTCTTCTCGGTTTCACCCTATTATTAGTCCATTCCGACGACCAAGCGTACCCCCATTCGCTCCACAGGGTTAAACATCTGCACTTTCAGCGCGCGCCTCTGATCAATGAGAATTGAGCTGCTGTCGCAATGGCTATTCAACCTTCTAGAAGGGGGCGTCATATCCCCTCGTATCCTACCTTACCTTTCTTGGGGGTCGGGAAAGGAAGGGGGAAAGCGGAAGTACTAGTACTTGTACGATGCGACGCGGTACGGGACAACAACTACCGTACCTATCCCCATACCAGGGAACGTCACGGGCACCAATTAATCAATGGTTCCCTCATTCTATTTTTAGACAAAACGCACAGACGGCGACGGGTGCGGATGATTGTTTGATGTGGGTGGCTTGCAGGGAGTGGGATCGGAATTTCCGTCTGCGTGGCATGCGGCAGAATGCTAGAGTGACCGCTTCACTTAAGAACTACCCCCCACCTTTGGCAACAAACCGTTCATACAAGTACTCGAGTACGGCACAAGTACCCACCTCTCGTATCCGCGGGTCGGCGGGAAAATACCGTTTCGATATGAGGGGCATTATCGTCAATCTGTGCAGTCGTGCAAACCTCTGTACTCTTCTTCCGTTCAAACGTTTTCTACGGCGGGGAAGCACGAGCGCTTTGGGTTAGCGCTTGTGTTAGCTAGTTGCTCGAGTAGTGCAAGATGAACTTGCTTGGTCGTGTGGGGTACGGTTTCATAGGTGCCCCTGATTCCCTGGCGGAGTGGTGCACTCGGTATTGGTGCTTATATGAGATGATCGTGGTCTCCTAGCCTTGTTTCTCGTCTTCGGGATGCAATTGTTGAGTACAGGCACAGTGAGAAGCCTCGATGGTAAACGAGAGTTGGTAGAGGCAAGGAATAGACAAGGAGCAAGAAGTAGTGACCAGGCCTTGCTGATTTATATGATTTGGCGGTGGCTGGATCGGAACAAGAGGGGGTTAGCAATGTAAGTGGGGTGGTATCACACGATAATTGGATCCGTGCCTTGCGGTAGGTTAGAACGACCAAACATACGAGTAACCTAGCAATAAAAGTACTTGTACCGTATGGATTTCGGGAAACTGGTCTACTTACAAACTATCACTCGCTCCCAATTTCCACGGGTATAGCGCTAGTGCCTTTACGATAGTGCACTTCCCACCCACCCCTCCACTCCCAATGGAACCGGGAGCCCGGCCCAGCCCGGCAACCAATCCACCAACCACATTTCCCATAACACCCCCCCAGAAGATACTTTGAACTTCCAAAATCCCAATCCCTCACAAGTAGCCGTTCTGGAGGACTCCCGTCCATCCCACCTCGCTACGTACCGTATAGTACCAGTAGGCATCGGTACCACAGCTGATACCCGCACCGCAAAGAACACCGGTATGATATTACAAGCATATCATACTTTTTACATGTGAAGAAGAAGAAAAATGAACCAGGGTTCCGATAATCTTACAGAAGAACCGATATGGCAGGAAACGGTGTTTTCGATAAAGGAAGAAGGAAATTACAATGGTTTGTTGTGGAGGGGGCGGTGTAAGTGTGGTAATATTAATGTTAAAGCTATTACTTGTACTACGGACGTAAGGTGCTTGGGTGTACGGTAAGTTATGTATGTGTGTGTGTGTGTGTGGGTGTGTAGACATGCTCTACATGTACTCGCAGGTGCTGTAGTACTGGTACCTACCATGCTGGTGTTTTTGTTTCATGGGAGGGGGGGGGGGGCGAGAGGAGGAGGCATGAGTTGAGCAACTATTGTATTGGATTTGTGATAAGAGGATGTATGAAGGCTTGCGGGTACGGTGGAGGAGTGTATGGTGAGTGCTTTACAAGTACAGTACCCGGGGATTATTTTTCAGGTCAATTAGATCAACTGTTTACTAACCTTCTGATGGGCACTTGTTCTTTCACTACTAGTACTGCTGGACTGGCTGACTGGCTGCTGTGGGCTAGACTAAAATACACGTGAAAGGGGTTATCCGAGTGAATAGAGAGGTGGAAGGAATGGGAGAGAAGGGTGGGAAGTAAGTAATGAGGCAGGACACTGGTATAAAATGAAAGAAAAAGCCAAAGCACAAGTAAACCTTTCCTCTTCCCCACCTCCCCGCTTCCAACCCGTTTCCCATTTGCTCGATATGGAGTAAGCCAAGCCACTCAATCTTGGGATTATAAAAGGGAGATTAAGAAATTCTTTTCTTCTGGTGAAACCTTATTGGTAGATATCATAAGAGCTCGAATAAACGAACCATGTTCTAGTAGTCCGGAATTTCCTGCCCTGGAAAGGGGCGAAGAACACACCGAAAATCTGCTCCCCGAAACAAACGGAAATGGAAAAAAACCAGGCCCTACCAAGAGAGACAACTGTAACGTCCTGGCACAAGGCCCACTTATTCGAGTTCTTACGGTAGACTAGAAAAAGAGAAAATTAGACCCCGAAGCCCATTGAGTTGAAAAATGAAACTATGTACAGGAAATTGAATCGGTAGGAAAATAGTAACTAAGTAGGCGGGTTTTTTGTCCATGAGGGTTTTAAATGCGGGGTCGGGATTTTTGAGAGTTGTGGAGGAACATGGTTTTGAAGCCCTGATTTTTTTTCTCGTTAGAACCTTGGGGGGGTAAAAGGGGGAGGGGGTGGAGTGGTAGGTAAAACTTACATTACAGAGTGTCATAACGTCCGGGAATGGGGTATCTCTGAGCTGGAAGGCATGGGGGATGATTTTGACGGGCTATGAGGAAGGTTAGTGGGCCTGGAAGGTTATTGCAACCAGGAGAGATCTTACCCAGCTTCCTATGCGGGCATTGGCACCGGCCTTGTAAAGCAAGTGAAAGTACCCTGGGCGTTGAGTGTCAAAGCAAAAGCCATACATTGACCTCTTCGGGTTGGCTTCGCAGTACTTTTCCAACCATTTTTCTGTGTGATATAAGTATGTGTGTAAGATGGGGCTATATAAGGGGATATTCTCACCAGCTTCTGCCTTCGATCCTTGAATGAACTTCGAATGATGACTTAGTTCATCCACCTTCTTGGCCATAGCCTTGACGTGCGTAACGATCAGTTCATCCAAGTCACTGTACGAGAACTTGCCGGATACCTTTAACGTTTTACCAACAGTAAACTCGTTGTCTTTGTCTAGTTCGAGCACATCTATATGCTGGTAGATGCCCTCAGATACCTTCCAGGTAACTGCGATATGGTCCGGACCATTGGAAGAAGGTCGAATAACAGCATCGCCACGAGACTGGCCGGCTAAGAATTCCTGCGCTTGTCTGCTGTTGTATGGTTTAAAGAGGGGATGTTTTATAACCCTGGCTGTGCGTGTCTGCTCCTGGTTGACTACTGACAATCTCGCCTTGTCTCGCTCCTCCCTCACATCATCCCATTCGTCAGGTAAGAACTCCATCCGCTTGGCCAATGGATTCCTAATCTTGTCTTCGCGGAAGGAGAGCTCTGCAAAAAAGGTTTCCTCGTTAAGCTTTTCAATCCTCGCCTGTACCGTTTGTCCAACATGGTAGACATTGGTTGGGAGGAAATTCGGGGAGCCATCGTGCATCTCATCTAGAGAGACATTTCCATCTATTCCGCAGGAGAGCCGAGCAGCACAATACCTATCTGTAACTCGCCTAATGGCAACTGGAACGACCATGCCGGCACTCAATGTCTCTTTTGTCTCACCAGTGAGCATAGTGAATATTTCATCGGTGTTGAGCTTTTGATATTTATTCCGAAGCTCCTCGTAAGCATGTTGTAATTCTGCTCTAATGGTCTCAAGAGTAGCACGTTTCTTCTGATTGAAGTTGCGCTCGAGCTCCTCGGCATAATCTTCAAGACTCAACTCGTTTACCTTCTCATCCTGCCCGTCGATGAGCTCATTGATAACAGCACCGGGGCCACCCTCTGCTACCATGGTCGCAACATCCTCCTCGTCGATATCGAGAGCATCTGCTGCCATTTTACGCCCCAAGTCGTAGTCCTCAGGATGCACTCTGGTATTGTCGAGGTAGTCAGAGTTCCGGTCTGTTAGGTCATGAGGTATGATGAGAAAACTAGCACAGTTGATAAAGACTGTGGGGCCAACAACTGGTGATGTTCCCCTGTCGCGATCTCCTAGCAATTCAAGACGACTTGACACTCGTCCACCCTACCGACTAGATTAGCGATTGGGTAGCTGGGCGTTGTGATTGTGACTTACGTTTGCTTGAACAACCTTCATGACGCTAACTGCCTTTCGGGGACCGAAGCCACAGACGTACTGAAGCAAGTTCGCAACGTATGGCTTGCTGGCAGCTTCGTTGAGATCCACACCAACCAGGTTCACCATATCCACCATAGCGGTTTCAAGAGCTTTCTGAAGCTTGTGCTCAGGCAAAAGCTGTTGCGCAGGGTGGAAAGCGATCGAGACGATATTCTTACCTAATGCGGCGTATTCCAAGAGTGGATTCTGGACGTATTTAGCGAGGGCTACACAGTATCGTGAAAGTGGTGGAAGCTCCGGATGGTCTACTGCAGCACGGTCGCTGTTCTGGTATAGACGGGCTACCTCATCGTTCACCAACATCACCTCAGTGGGGGATCTATCGTCCACTTCATCACCAACAACATTGATGTCTTCTTCCTCGACAATACCACGAATCTCTTCGGCGAGCTTGTGGGTTTGTACGCTGAAACCTGCCACAGCAATAACATCGGGCTTACGGCGATTGAGAACTTCGACAAAGTTAGTCCGAGACGTGTCATCCTTGAGATCGGTAAACTTGACAGTCTCGAGAAGCCTTCCATCTTCGTCCCTGAAGACGCCGACAATAGCGTCCCGGCCCCTCTCTCCGTACCCATTCGAGAAGGCAAAGACTCGTGGGATTTCACCGAGTTTCAATGCTTTCGGCTTGTAGGGCGCTTGGTCGAGTTTCTGCAAGAATAATTAGCTCATATTTTTTTTAGATATTGAACGAGGAAATATTACCTTAAGATAGGATTTGCGGCACTCGGCCGCAATAGCATCCTCGCAGGCAGTTCGTAATTCATCCTTGATAGCTTTTTGAAACATTAACTTGAATTTCCCCATTGCCATATCAACGACTTCCTTTCGTTCCTTATTCCAGGATTCTGCCATATCGCTGACGTTTTCAGATGTCATGTACTCGTATAATCGCCGAGTGAACTTGTCTTCACCCTCTAGGGTGACATCTACGTTGACATAGCCTTCCTGCTCAGCTTTCATCATACGCAGGTACATTGCAGAGTGTGCTGCAATCGACCGGATAGTTTGATTCTTGAGATATTTGAATTCCTGTAGGAAATTAGCATCTCACGAGGAATTTGTGGATAGAGTATCTACATAGTACTGATGCTGTTCATCAATCTGACGGACGCCTTTCTCCGTCACATTGACGTGAATGATACCTCTCATGAACCATTTGTCTCTCATTGACCTCCTTAAAGTCGGATTTGTGAAAAGCTCCTCAGCGAGCATGAGCTTGGCTGCCTGCAATACCGACTCTCCAGTTGGGAACTCGGGATCGTCAATATACTGGTCTGATATCGCGTGAGGATAGTCGTGGGGATCCTCGGCGTATTCACGCTTTTGGTCGAAGCGTACATTCATCGCAAACTGTGCTGCAGATAAACCAAACGCACGGACCATACCGTAAACATTTCCATTGCGGATACGCTCGTAAATAGTCTTACTACTCCCTGGTCTCCTGTAGCCGTTTCCGCGACCCCCGCCGCTGGTGATGGCAATGTCTTTCAGCTGGGAGTGATAACGGAAATGGATGTAATCGTGCAGATCCTGTATTTGCTCAATTGTCTCGGTACGCTGGAGTCCAGTCTCTGCCTCGATATCATCCGAGGTATCCATAGCATTTTTGAGACGAGAATAAGTTTTCTCATATGCCCGACACTTATCAAGGAAGGCTCTGAACTTAAGGTCCAATTCAAGAATCTCCCAAAGGTCGTCCTGTGTGAGGAGCTTGGTAGCTTCGATCTCGTACCCGGTCTCCCCATCGTCGTGGCGACGCGTAGGAACCCTCTCTGTGTGGATTAGGTAATCTTTCCTATGCTGGTAGATGAATGGAACTTCCATTTGCTCGATTACAATGAACTCCAACACACTCCTGATCGTTTTCATCAAGGGCTCCTCTTGGTGTGGTGGTAAATTCTTCTTGGCCAGAACAAACTTAGAGATCCACTCAGTTTCCTCTTCGAGTTCCGTTTCACCAATCTCGAGATGTGCAAACGGCTTCCTGGACAACTGAAATCGCTCTGGCTCGTCAGTTTGGCGGATTACATTATCCTCGTCCGTAAGCATACGCTCTGCCAACTCGCTAGGTTCGAAAACATCCTTCAACTCCAGTTCCTTTTCCCTACTCTCCTCCTCTTCTTCCGGATCGTCCTCCGTCACGAGTGCAAAATCGTACTCATCACCTCTTCCGAAGATGTCATGCATATCCGAGATAGCGCCCTCACGTAACCCTAGATGTTGAGGAGCGTAGCTCCCTTGGTGCTGGTTGCTCTCTCTTCTCCGTCGTCTGACCATTTGCATGTCATCGTCACTTCCACCTCCGCCTCGTTCGTCTTCGGACATCTCGTCCTCTTCAATGAAGTCTTCAAACTCATTCTCACCACCGCGGCGATTGTCGAGGCCTTCGTCGTCGTCGTCGGGCTCACCAGGTGCGTCTTCTTCGTCGGAAAAGATTTCTTCTAGATCGCGGGAGTGTTGTCGACGGCGCTTTTCGGCATCTTCTCTTCCACGCTTCAATCGTTTGAATTTGCTCTTAAGAAAATCCAGTATATGAGTAAGTTTGGAGCGCCACTCTAATGGTTGGGTGAATGATAAATTGGACGGGACGAACCTGGCTAGACCTATCGATCTCGTGGCCGGTATTCTCCAAGACCAAGTCAAGATCATCTTCGTCTAGGCCTTCCTCCTCCTCATCCTCGCGATTAGATCTTCTCCTCTTCTTCTTGCGCTTCTTGACAAGCACCATAGACCCGTCCGCCTGCTCTTCCTCCTCGTCTTCTTCTTCATCGTCAACGATAAAGCCTTCGCGAATCTGTATCCCGGTCAGCAACGCATCCCCTATGGCTCAGCCAGGAGGGCTAGAACAACCTTTGCCGCCTCCTCGTCATCGTCGTCGTCCTCTTCCTCGCTGCTGTCGTCAAAGTCTTTTGGTGGTTTGTTCGACTTGTCGACTTTTCTGCGCACTTCACCGGTATCCTCGTCGAATTCCTCCTGATCGAGCTCATCATCATCGTCGTCCATTTCCGCTTCGCGGTCAATGAAGTTGTCACGCATATCCATGAATCCTGCTTGGTTGCCCGGGTATTTTTTGGGGGCGGGACTTTGTGAGGTGAATTTCTCGAGACTTTGCGACCGGCTGCTAAGCGAGCTAGCAACCGAGCGATTGCAAATGGAAGAAAGGAAGAGGGCGCGGCGAAAGGTGAATAGAGGGATAGGAGAAGGATCTAGGAAGGAAAGCTTATATAGAGCTTGAGGGCTAAAGGGAATCACTAAGGCCGGGTAAGTTGTTAACACGCATCTGAACTCAAAATCTCCCTTATCAAACCCACGTGACGATTATATTCTTTGGCCGCACTCGTATGATACCTTGACGCGTGTTACCCCCATAATTATAATGGAATGGAGGGTGACTCTCAGTTCGGGAGTGGTTCTTCCAACACCTCTACCCTCCTCTGCAAGAGCAATTCACCCCCTTTCAAACCCACTTTCATCCATTTCCTTTTAAAAATACCCTCCCACTTGATCCCCATTTGATTACCGGCTGACATGGATTTTATTGAAGAATTCGCCCAGGAATTCGGCTCACCAGCAGCCACGCTGGTTTGCGGGGCCTTCTCTTTGTGATGGACCTTCTGGCTCGTTATGATGCGGCCGGATTGAGGTCCGACATGTCTGGTGCCAGATGAACCGAAATCCGACATAGTGTTTGGTGAATTGGAGTTCAACATGGCCGATACCGCAAATACTCGAATATTTGGACCATGTGCTATCTGGTCCGAAGTCTCTGGAAAAGGGGCGACAAACAAAAATCCGCCCCCGAAACAAACAAGAAAGAAGGAAACTTCTGACCTTACTAAGAGAGGCAACTCCAACGTCATAGCACATAGCCCAGTTATTCGAGCTTTTACGGCATAAGGGGCAGGTTGGGGGGAGGAAAGATTGAACTGGGACTAGCCAAAAAGATCGAGCAAACCCAGGTCATCGCAGGTATCGTCCTGTTGAGTATGGGGATCAGAAGAAAATCGAAAGGGTGGGGAGGAAATGGCCGAGTATGTAACTTGCGTTAGAGACGGAGGCAAGAATTGCAGATAAGGTAAGGAGGTAGATTAATTCTCGTCTTCTAATTATTTATGGCCACTTGCGTAGCAGAAATGCTGCAATGTGGGTAACGCGATTTGGGGCCGGAGGAGTGCGTGGTCAGGTTGCGGGTCCTCTAGTGATGGGGGTTCGGCCTTTGATTTATTCCGATTGGGCGAAGGTGGTTGATGTTTTTAGAAAAGTGACACTGTCGATATTTAGCTATGTCAGGCCTGGCGGGAAGTTATTAAACAGTTATAAGGTTTACTAGCCAAATATATCCCGTCCGTTCGGGTTCATCGTTCCCTATAAGGAGTACAGTAACCCAACTTTCCGACAACGACAGCTATGAAGATGCTTATAAACCATAGATGCTATAAAAACCTGTTAAATTCGAAATTACAGAGCGGGAGTGCGGTACTGAGCCAAAATAAGCTTAGGGGGAGGAGTAGTTTAACAAAGTCATCAATACCAGTTAATGAGATCCAGCTTCCCTAGCTATTCCTTGCCTATAAAACACTATTCTGTCTTAGATTGAAATGGCTCGGGGCCTAATTGCAGATGGTAAATTTAACGAGCTTTTGCCATACTCGCAGGTAGACAAAAGCTAGACCCTTCCGAAAGATGACGTCTGTATGTAAACTAAACCAGATTAGGAAATTTCAGTAGCAACATGTGGGGCTGTTTTTTGGTGTTGGCGAAAGGCTTTGTCCACTTTTTGGTTGGGATGTGCCGGAAGTGATATCCCATGAGTGCAAAGTCTATACACTATTTACAGGATAAACCATAGAAATCAATACTGACTTGGTACCCAATCAATATCGATATCATAACCACTTGTAGGTACTGTGTGATCAGGTCTTAAGGCCTTTCATTTGGAATTGCGTTTCAGACTGTTCTTAGGGTTCGAATTTTACCAATTCTATCATATCATACCTTAAAACATCTAATTCAATTTCCATAATAAATTATCCGAGTCTAACTGTGGTATCTTAATTAGGTTTAGGTCTAGTAATAGGGCTAGCTATTGATTTACCCCAACCTCAGAAGGATCCTTGTATGATACAGATTAACCTTTTCTTTATAGCCTAGCACACCATTCCCTTGTTACCCATGAAAGTTAAAGTAGTTGAAGACCTTGGATTTACCTGGCAGGTGAGCCAGCACTAAGCCATATATCTTAGTCATTACTCCTGTAATTCCCCCCTACATCATTGCTGTAAACTAGAATAAACCAAAGATTTAATTACAAGCACCTCTTGTGGAATTTTGCAAAGTTTATCTTATAACCTAAATCCTATTGCAAGTTACAGTTGAGCATTCTGAGCATTCTGAGCATTCTGAGAAATTTCAAAAACATCTGGAGTCTGTACCCCTCAGGCTTTCCTGCTCATGTTCTGAGTATGTCTGTAAATGGATGGCTGCATCCTGAGTGTCTTCTGAATAGGCAGCTGCGTCTTGAGCGCATTCTGATGTGGCCATTGTGTCCTGACACTGGTGCAACTGCATGACATGTCCAGGTTACTGGTTAAAGTCCTGAGTGTCAAGTATGTCTGATACACAGGCCGCAGATAATTATTTTTGCTGATGTGTCTTGCTGACCGAGGGAGAAGCTGTGGTGTCACCAGGCCCGGAGTACCTTGCGCCCGAGTGCGCTTGAGAAACAAACACAGGTACAAATACTGTACAATATCCTTCGTTCATTCATACTCGGGCGCTTGTAGCTATTCAAATTATCTATCTACAATTCGAGGTCTTATCCATCTTTCCAGAATTATCATGTTCAAAACCCCACCTCGGAAGGTACTAATGCCCCATACCGGGATAACTTGGCCCCCCACTGCGAGTTTCGACAATCTACAAGAAATTGGCTGGATGTGTAAGCCCTACCGAGCTCCTGTCAAGTTGTGCCAAAAGCCTTTTGTCCGTTAACACTGAAATCCCTCCCCTAGGCAACTGCAATCCTAGGTTTGTAAACATCATGGATCTTCCAACATCAAGCTGATAATGATTATTTGAACAAACAACCACGATACCAGAAGCTAATATCATCGGCCGTGAGGGTAAAGGATCTTGGCACCGGTATGCACGGCAAGCACGACTCTAAATCGAGGCAAAAAATGTGAGTGTTGCCCAGAGCTCGAGGAGCGATCATGTCTTCCCTAATGCATGTAGCGGGGCGACAGTCTACGCCTGTCAGAGGGGTAGGGGCAGATCTCCTTGCGGCTTTTTTATCTGGGTAGATGAAGCTCAGGCAGCAGAGGCGGTGAAAGGTTACACCTTTAGCGAGAGTAAAGTGCGCTCGCTCCGCGGAGCCGCAACGACTCCAAAATATCTGAAGCAAACACTACTACCGGGGGCCCCCCCACCCTCAAGATATACCACCCCCGGCAGAACTAGGTCTGGCGCCTGTTACACGACAGTGGCCACCACTCCTGTTCCCTCCAAAGCATTAGCCCCACCACCACCCCCCTCCCGGGCAAAGCGCCGGCGTGAGTCGTCGCCCCCTAATGAGGTATCAGAACAAAAGCCCGGCCCCTGCAAACTCCGTAGGCCAAACCGAGCTACGAAAAACCCCTACTCCACTAACAACCCCTCCAGGGCTTCCACCCCCAAGCCTCCTCCTTCTTCTACTTCCTCTAGAAAGGCTGCAGCGGTAACTACAGGAGCATGGGACCGCCGCTCCATAGCCCTACCCCCTAGTGAGACGGACGTAGACGAATATGGCAGTGATAATGATACCACAGTCACGCCCTCGCTCTCACCAAACCCATTCCCCAGCCGGCGGCTCTTTATCCCGGATGGCGGGCCAACCACCCCACCAAGAAGAGCGGCAGATACGAGCGTCACTCCGCGGACGCCGGGATCCCGGACTGGCTCGTTTTACAGGGGCGTCCTGAGCAGCCCCGGCCGCGGGGTCCAATTCGACGTGCGAGCGGCTGTACACCAGTTCGTCCGCACTGAGGGGATTGACCTGAAAGGGGCCGGGGATAAGCTTTGGGATATATTGGAAAGAGAGGTTGGGCAGAAGGAAGGCGTGTGTAAGGGGTATGGATTGATCTACGATCACAGATTTTTTTCGGTTAACTGAGGTGTGTGAGGGTTCTTCAGGAGAGAGATTGCTAGATCAGCACATCAGAGGGCTATGGATGTAATCGCGGGCTTGAATCGTGAGATTGTAGAGTTGAAGAAGGAGAGGGATGAAGCCAGGGCTGCGAACGTGAAGCCTAAGGTTGCGATTGAGGAGTTGGAAACTTGGCTTAGTAAGTGGTTGATTATATGTCCTCCTTGCGGGGGAGGTTGTATGCAGTGATGCTGATATTGCCGGAAGATAATGCAGATTTGGTGTCTCATCGAGCTACCAACGATTGATACTAGGTTGTGGATTGGAAATCTGTTTATCGGTGTAGTATTAGAGTTATTGGGTTTAGCACTTGCTGCTGCGGGTCCTTGTATTGCTTATCTTCGGAGTTTATTCATGCTTATGTTACTTTGAGGCCGATTGAGAATGAGATGTGTGTCGTTTTGCTTGAGGAAAAGGTGTAGAGAGTTAGAGCATTGCTGAAGATGTGGGAAGGGAATCGAGAGACGCCTTGCGGTATTTCCTACTGGTATTTGTTGTTACCGTGGTCGTTGCACCTGGGGGTGTAGAAGGCAAAATAATTCCCTGCCAGCTTATCTGTTCGCCAAGGCCAATGATAGGAACTGTGGGTTATCCCCCCCCACCCTCCTTAAGGGTATATAGAAGATGTTATAAGACGTTTGTTGGGATCTTCTTTTATAAGGGGCATGTCTGGCCGCTTCAGAGGGGGACCTATTCCAAATCTGTTTCTTGAGTGATTTGTTGCAAGGACCATAGTTTGAATTGGTATGATACCGGCACCCTTGTCACTAAGTAGGCACTTCGAAAGCGAGTGAGATGGGGTGGTGTAATATTTGGCAGTTAGCAATGCCGCGGGATCTTAGGTGGTTGAATCGTGGCAGTCTCTTTCGGGTTGCCCTCCTAGTAAGGTCTGGTGTTTTTTTATTTTATTTGTTTTGGAAAGAGGGTCTTTTGGAAGGTCATTCCCCCCCAGTTCCAGAGGGGGGATGTTGGACTACCTAGCCCATGGCTCGTTTGCTCGAGTTCTTATGGTATGTTGACTGTTGAACGATTCGAGCCGGCGATTCATTGATTTCGTATAATACTAAACCTACTTCTGGTCATGCCACTTCTCATCCGGTGCATTTAGTGAGGGTTCTTTGCCTATTGGAATTGCACCAAACAATTGTATAGTAACTTCTTTATTTAGGGTTTGTGTGTAAGGGTTAAAGAGGTTAGAAATTTAATGCCATTTTCTTATTTTGGCTCATAAGCCATTTCTAGGGAAAATAGCATTTCTTTTATGGTTGCGTGCCAAACAGGGCCTTATATCCCCTTATCATTTATGCACCTCGATCCCCGCTCAGCTCGCATAAAAACTACAACACACCTATCAACCTATTATAACCCTCCGCCCCCCGAATCTTCCCAGACGCTAGTGTCCCCCGCTCCGAATCTCATCAATACACTTCCTCCGATTATCGTTATCCGCAAACAGAGCTTTGACAAGATCCACCAACTCCTCCGTTTCAAACCCTTCCAAATGCCCTTCTCTGAACATGTACAAGATATCCGCGATCCTACTATCTAGGATTTGCTGTAGGAACCGGAACTTGAGCCAGTTCTTACAGTGGAACCCGGTCGTGGAAACTCCTGCTCCACCGGGTGCGTCGGGGAATAAGCTTTCCAGTGCCGCAATTTCCTCGAAGAATGCGCAGATCTTCTCGGAGTCTGCAGCTGGGATGTCGGGAATATCCTCGATGTCATTGATGAGTTTTGTGACAACAGTATTCAGGAGTAGGCCGGCGGACTGGAAGAGCACTGATGGTGAAAGTACTTGAGACCAGCTAGTGTGGATTTCCTTTATCCGGGCGACTACTGATGAGATCGCTGTTTGGCAGTCTACCGATTGGGGGAAGTTGGTGCAGCCCACGAAACCTTGCGCACCATCGAGAGAGTCGCGTAGTATTGTTCGTTGAAGGCTTATCTCCTTGGCGTAATGGCGTTTACCAAAGGATTGGATGAGATTGATGTCGGTACCCCAGTTATTATTTGGGCGAGTTAGTTCTGTCGCGACCTCTAGGCTTTGTAGCTGCTCGGCTATCCGGACGCAGTCGTTATAGACGTGCATATTGGATGATATATTAGTGGAATAGGAAATCGGTGCCAGTGCCCGGTAAGCGGCGAGTACAAGAGAAGGAATTGACAACATGCCAGGAGCAGCTGGTGTGACGGGAGAGGGGGGCATAGCTGATAAGCGCTTTGCTTCATCGACTACTTGGACGATAATATCCATGATGGCATCGGGTATTGAGGTGATTGCATAGCTTTCTCTGAGTGTGATATCCTTAGTGTGGGAACTCGGGGGTCTTTTTGCTGGCTGGGACTCTGTTGGTTTCTTCGCCGGAGCTACGTCAGAAGCTATTATAGGCTCTTGAGCTTCGATTCCTGGGTCGTCTTCTCCCCATTCCCCCCAATCAAGGTTATCCAAACCATCCTCATCGGTTGAGGCGTCCACTGGCATGCTAGGTTTCTCGTCCCCCTTTTGTTCTCCGTCTTCAATATCGATATCTTCGTCTAAGCCCCAACAACTGGCATCATCGTCATCAATATCGATTTGCAGCGATTTCGCCGTGGCAGCAGTATCTGCAGACGTGTCCCCGTCTCCCCACCCAGAATCGTCATTCCAGACATCCTCCATTGGAGCACCTACTGACTTCCTTCTTTCGGTAGAGGAAATGACCTTCACCTTCTGTGTTTCCGTTCTTTCTACGACCTTAACAGCGCTGGCCCCACGTGATAATATTTGCCTGGCTTTGTCTAGAGAAGTCTCTTTTCTCTTTGACAGCCATACGTTCGGTGCTCTCTCAGTCCATTCTCGTAACTCAGTTTCGTTCGCCCAGGATATCCGACGCAAAAAGTCTTCAAACTCTCTCGTTTCTTTAATGAGGGCTTCGAATTTTGGCAAATTGTCTAGTGATGAGGGCACAGAGGATGACAGGGAGGAAGAAATTAACCGTGTAGTCAGGTTGGGTATAAAGATACGGGAAAACATGGGGGTAATGCCCAACGGAAGGTTTCTGTTGAAGAAGGTGATCATTTGGCGTAGGTCCTTGAACATACGCGCGGCACTTAGGTCGTTTGTGTCTCCACTAATGCGTAAGGCACTCCCTTCCACCGAGAATGTAGGAACTGAGCCTCTTAGCAAATCAAGCCGAGGGGCGACAAGTAGTGTATCGATTTGGTGGTGTAAGTGGTCTATTTTTCCGCTGAGAAGATCCAATTTCTTCAGAGCTCCAATGGCATTTTCGGTCGAGGGACCGGAGCCTTATATCTACCATTAGTTTGTTAGGATTCAGGATTCAAGGGCCGGATAATTTTTCTTACCTGCTGTGTCTCTGTAGACCGAGATCTCGCTCCTTTGGGGGTTGACCTTGAAAAGGTATTTCCAGCAGTCCTCTATCTTGCTAGCTAACATCGATCTCAAGCCTTTTGCCTTCTCTTTTATTAAGCTGATAACGATCGTCCCTTCAGGCTCGGGCAGCTTTTCTAGAGCAGCCTCAACGTCATCGAGGGTCTCAATCGCCTGGCACAATTCCCCAGTATCCAATAAATGCTCGACTTGGGATAGGGTAAGGTCGATTAGCTGCAACTTTGATAATATATCTGTTAAAGACTCGTTGAATTTGATTTCGGATACTAGCAATTGAGCCTGCATAGTAGAATCCTCAAGTTCTAGATCGAGCCGTTTCTCTTGTTCCGCTAACTGTATTATTTCGTCTGCCTTCGTTTTGGATGATTCGATGTCTTTGTGTAGTCTTCGGGCTTGTGATATCCATGAATCAACCTCGGGTCCATTTTCTCGGCTGGCTATTCTTACTTCATCCTGGTAACATTTAGCATAGATTCTAATGAGCGTAAGTTGAAGGAAAATTGTACGTAGAGGCTTTCCCGAGCTTTTTGTAGAGAGGCGACAATTTCCGGGAGTGCTGAGGCTTCGAGGACAGCTCCTGCAACGTCATCAGAATCTGGATATGAACCGTCAAGGACTGAGCTAAGAACTGCATCTGCTAACTGGGAGGGTTTTATTTCGGGGGGCGCCATTGCAAAGACTATTTCTCGCGATGGAGCACGGGGTAGAGGCTTGTAACGGTGTGGAAAAGAGTGCACTCAAGGACTATTAAGGGAGCAGATCATGGTTAGTATGAGACCATAATCGCTTGGGTAACAGGGAGCAAATGTACGGTAACGGGGGGCACCTCACCCTCAGTAATCTTGAAATCTGATAAGATATAGATCAAAAGTTGAGACTCGTGTTCTCCTCAACTCCTAGCTTCCTTCTGCTCCTGGTTGATGCTGTGAAAGAATAGGGAAAGGTGTCGTCCTATGATGCTTTGTTGCTCATTCATCAAATCCTCATCCCTAGAGCAAGTAGCTTCTAGAGAGTTTCGACCTGTTTGGGGGTCCTTCCCTTGGGTTAGCGGCTCAACTTTTGACATGATAAGGGTTAGGGTTCAAGAATGCCTAAGCTTCTGACTTTCTGTGCGCAACAGGACGAAGTATGATACAGGACTCGCATTGTACGGGCGGTGTTTGTGGTATAATAAGCTATGAGTAACTGGTACTGATTGCAGTACAACCAGGTTGTCGACCCTTACTCCCAACGCCCAAAAGAAACACTCTTCATCTTCATCCTTTATGCACTTAAGGTCCACACGCCCAGAATATTCTTGGCTCCTATGCTCGTGAACCTTTGGGGATAAGATGGGTCAAAATTATTCCGCCCTTCCGGATCGAAATGTCGGCGGTGCTGGTATCGATATTGCTGAGCTCTCCGACATCAGTTACGAGAAATCCTTAGGAACTAGCCGTTTCTTAAAAACAATCAAGGCGAAACAAGCAGATGGCGGTCTTGTTGTTATCAAGATCTTTCTGAAGCCAACATCCAGCTTCTCACTAGAAGAGTATCGCGTAAAACTTGAACGTATTGCTCTCTCTCGAATGTTCCACTTTGGGGTTCTGACAAGGTTATAGGTGAGCAAGAGGCCCTAGCCGATATACCGAACGCCTTATCCCATCAACGGATTATAGAAACCGATAGAGCGGGCTACCTAGTTCGGCAATACTTATATAACAGTCTCTACGATAGGATTAGTACTCGGCCGTTTTTGGAAGAGATTGAAAAACGCTGGATTGCCTTCCAACTTCTTTGCGGCCTTCGTGATTGTCATGGTAGGGGTGTTCATCATGGGGATATAAAAACCGAGAATATTCTCGTCACATCTTGGAATTGGATCTATCTCTCCGATTTCGCCAAGTTTAAACCAACGCAGCTTCCACAGGACAATCCTGCAGACTTCTCATACTTTTTTGATACCTCTGGACGGAGGATATGCTACGTCGCTCCAGAGCGGTTTCTCGATGCTGGGGAAATAAGTGGGGATGCAAGTGTTACGGATGAGATGGATATATTTAGCTTGGGATGTGTTATTGCAGAGCTGTTCTTGGAGGGCACTCCCTTGTTTAATCTGTCACAACTTTTCAAATATCGAAGGGGTGAGTATGACCCCTCTCAAACTTACCTTGGGAAGATCGAAGACCCAGAAATCCGCGGCCTAGTTGAGCACATGACCGACCTTGATCCTGCTAAGAGGTACTCTGCGGAGCAATATCTGAATCTGTGGCGCCGGAAAGCGTTCCCAGAGTATTTCTATAGTTTCCTTCATCAATATATTGGATTTATCACGGATCCGAACCCCGGGCGGGTGTCTGCCCCCCCGGAAGACCAGGAAATAAGGACACAGGCAGACGATAGGATCAACAGGATTTATCATGACTTTGACAAAATTTCTTTTTTCCTTGGGTTCGACACATCAGAAGAAGCTGCAGTTCTTGACACGAGAGCTGCCTCTAAAAATGGCATAATACCTATTCATTTAGATATTCCAAATTACCAACGACAGTCATCCGCTGTGCGGAGACGACCAGCGAGCGCCGATGATGGTACCCTCATATTTTTAAGTCTTATTGCGTCGTCAATAAGAAATACGTCAAGAGCAACAGCGAGAGTGAGAGCGTGTGATATATTTCTTGCATTTGCAGAGAGAATTACCGATGAAGCGAAATTGGACAGGTGTTTACCTTACCTTGTTGCACTACTAAACGATGATTCGATTATCGTTCGAGTGGCTGCTGTGAGAGCAGTTGCCCAGCTGGTATGGCTCTTAGTTCTCCATAAACATCCCACACACTTTATCTTATTAATCGTTTGAATATAGATGGAGCTTGTTGAAGTTGTTACTCCTGTCAATGCGCACGTGTTTCCCGACTACATTTTACCAAAGCTTCAAAATTTCGCCTCTCACAGTAATCCCATAATAAGAGCAACATACGCCTCTTGCTTATCTTCTCTCGCTGATAGCGCTTCAAGATTCCTTGACATGGCCCAAGCCCTCCGCGCTGATGGGTCTTTACCCACAGCAGACCCGGAAGCCGAGGATGGATCTGCCGTAGGGTCAGCATTTCAGGCTCTCTTTGACCTATCTAGGAACGACTTGGTTGTTTATTTCCAGGAGCACTCAAAGTTACTACTCACAGATATTGATTCTGGAGTCCGAAGGTCATTTCTCAGATCTGTGTCAAGGCTCTGTGTTTTCTTCGGAACTAGCAAAGCCAATGATGTTATTCTAAGTCACCTGAATACTTATTTGAACGATAAAGACTGGCAACTTAGGAATGCATTTTTTGAGACTATTACTGGCGTAGCGACCTACGTTGGGGTTACTGCCTTGGAGGAGTATATTATGCCGCTAATGGTACAGAGTCTCACAGACCCAGAGGAGTATGTTGTGGAGAAGGTCCTTCGCTCCTTTGCCAACATGGCCGAGCTTGGGCTGTTCCAGAGGAGTAAAATATGGGAACTTATTAACGTAGTCGGTCGCTTTATGATGCATCCAAATATATGGATTCGCCAAGGTAGGGTTTTCCAAATCGAACATACCCTGGTATGGAATGGAGCGAGCATTAGTGCTGACATTGCTGCCAAGGTGCTGTAGCATTTGTCGCGGCTGCGAGCAAATGGCTGTCGCCAGCCGACATACATTGCATTGTGAACCCAACTGTGAGGCCGTTTCTGAGAGCCGATGTCGTTAACATCTCTACGTTGACTATGCTCGAACATCTTCAAAAACCAGTACGCCGTATCCCAAACTAACAGTCTGATATCAGTTTGCTTACTTGAGCAGGTATCTAGGCATGTATTTGATATGGCGGTAACCTGGGCTACACAGTCGAAGAAAGGGTTATTTTGGCAAGGCGCACAGGAACAGAGAACTTTTTCTTTTGGAGCAATAGGAGATTCGCTGCCGAGGATTCCGGTCCACGATTTACAACCAAACGGTTTTGCGCAGATCCCAAAGAACGAGGAAGATATCAACTGGATTGAGAAGCTGAGAAATTTAGGCATGGGTCTTGACGACGAATGGAAGGTCATTTCTCTGAGGGAGTACATATGGAGAATGGCCTTATCGAAGCCGCGATTACTCTCTAATGAAAACCCCCCGCTGGCGAAGAACACAATTTCTCTCCAAGATCTTGGTATTACACCACACACAGTATTTTTTGATGAAAGCCAATCGTTCTTCAATCTGAATATGCGAACAACGGACGCTGCTACTGGGAACTCCCGTCCAGCCACCATAGCCGATGCTCTCTTGGATGCCTCCAGAACCATTGATAATTCTACTCGAAAAGCACCCTCTCGATTGCAATTGAAGCGCTCTACAGGTGTAGATATTGCGGACATAATGCGATCCCGTTTTGATTCAGAGGCTGGGATAAACCATTCGGGCTCCGGATCTCCAACTACTCCCAATCCGGCTGGATTTGGCAATGAGAGTGCTCCCGTATCAGGGCTATCTACACCATTAGCCGTGCCACCCGTGACTGTCACTGGAGGCGGTGAGTCTTCCACCGCGGCGAGTTTAATCGAGAATGGGAACCCCCTTCGCCGTAGGCCGAGCACATTAAGTCTTTTGGCAAGGAATGTGGAGGCATCCAAGGCTGCCCCGGAAACTAGCACTGTTTCTGCGATAGCGTTCGGTAGGGTGGAGCATCCATTCACGAAGGGCGGCGACCTGAGTCTACCTAAAGCTACCGAGGCTGTCACTGAGCCCGAAGAATTTGCCTTTAGGGCAGCCCATTCCTATGGTAAGATAAACCCTGAGGGTGAGTTTTATATCTGGCGAAGCTCATAAGGAAAATAGAGGGAAACGATCCACATATTTTGAAACTGTTAGACTCCATGTACCTTCAGAATTATCCCAGCGACATACTCGAGTTCGGCCCGACAATAGTTCCAGTTCAGAGAAGACAACCGATCAAGAAGAGCAACGGTCGCCAAGCGGGAGGAGGAATATGGAAACCAGAAGGGGTTATGGTAGCCCAGTACGGCGAACATACAGCTGCCATCAACAGAGTCATTGTTGCACCTGATCATAACTTCTTCTTAACTGCTTCAGATGATGGCACGGTCAAAATATGGGATTCCAGCAGATTGGAGAAGAACGTGACATTTAAGGCCCGGCAAACCTATAAACATGGTACCACGGGAACAGTTCAGGTAAGAGCACTGTGTTTTGTAGAGAACACGAGATGCTTTGTTAGTGGCGCGAGTGATGGTACAATACATGTCATCAAAGTCGACTTTCAAATGACGGCAACAGCAGTTAAGTACGGCAAGTTAAGGCTGATGAGGAGTTGGCAACTACCGGAGAAAGGAGAGTCTGCGGTCTGGATGGAGCATTTTAAAGCGGGTAAGGTATATGATCGCAAGTACAGAAAGACCCACGGCTAACATACGCAGAAAACCACTCGATTCTACTCATTGCAACCAACTTATCAAATATACATGCATTAGACCTTAGGACAATGCGGATCTTGTATACTTTGAGAAATCCTGTGTTCCATGGGACCCCTACTGCTTTCTGTATTGATAGGCGACACAACTGGTTAGTGCTTGGGACATCCCACGGTATACTTGATATGTGGGACTTGAGGTTTCAACTTCGCCTGAAGGCGTGGGGATTACCTGGCTCAACGCCAATTCACAGAATAGCGATACATCCCTCGAAAGGCCGCGGAAAATGGATCGTAGTGGCTGGGGGTACTAGCCATGGAGAGCTTTCCGTTTGGGATTGTGAGAAAACCCAGTGCAGAGAGGTCTATCGTGCCGGGGGCGGTAAGGACAGCGGGAAAGGGTATGAGCCCTGGAACGTTGATGACGAAAACCCAGAGCAAATGTTGAGCCGTTTTGCAACCGCTCTTAACCATCTTGAGCCCGGAGGATCTGGGGGCGCTGATAGAGGGGTTCGCGCTTTTGTAGTTGGCCTGGATGCTTACGAGGAAACGCATGAGACCAGGGCGCCTCCTGGGTTCATTGTAAGCGCCGGCGCTGACAGGAAAATCAGGTTCTGGAACTGCAGCAAGGTAGAGGCTTCGATGATTGTTAGTGGCCTTGATATGGAAGAGTCCAAACCCACATTTACGTCGTCCCATCCCACCGCAACTCTTACGCTTAATACCGAGAGACCGCCCCAACCTCCATCTGGAGTGGACACTGCTGGGGCAAGAGGTGGTTCTTCGCCCGCCTCTGGATCCTCGTCGAAGAAGAATAAGGCTTCCGTAAAAACGCCAAGGTCAACAGTTATCAGCTTGCAGCAGCAGCAGTTGCTGAAAGCACATCTGGATTCAATATTAGATGTAAGTTCATACAATGCCCTCATTCGCCTCGGGCAAGAAAAGGGGAGAATATATACTAAGAGCTGAGTTACAACTACAGGTTGCATTCCTGGAGGTTCCGTACGGGATGATAGTTAGTGCCGATAGGAGCGGTGTGATTTTCATATATCAGTAGAAGGGAATAAGAACTTAGGACTTGGTGGAATTTACAGGTAGAAACCTGGCGTTTGGGGGGGTTTAACTTTTGTTTCTTGTTTTTGTTGTGAATTATTCTGTGAGGTGCTATTGAGTGGGATTGATAGATACATAATGAAACGTGTATAATGGGCCATTACAAAGGAATTAGCCAAAGCGGAGTACCCCGCTGCTCAGTTGGTAGCCCCAGCAAAATCTTACAGTATCATACTTCCCGGCAATGTCCGAGTGGAGTATCACACTTCCTCACTCGTCAGCTGGGAGCGGAAGGAATGATATCACGGAAAGCCTGAGTTACACTCTATTGCCCCTGGTTACCCGGCGATAGGAGAGTTTGCCCCTAAGGGTTCTCGAAGCTTCTCCACGTCGCCAGCCTCAGCCTCAAAGCTGTTGTTTCTCTCCCATTCCTCATTTACTTAACTTCGGCTCGACCCTGTGCTACTCGAAACCAATTCACACCCCAGATCTCCACCCTTCCATCCTCCAATTCCCCTGCAGAGCCAAAAGAAAAGCGGATATCAACTTTAGCAACCCTTTTTATTTTTACCTTTCTCTTTCGAACTGGTCCAAATTGAGTGATATTGAAAATGACGCAGAAGTGTGCTCACACGGGTTGTGGAAAGACATTCACTGATCCGGAGGAAGAATGCCACTACCATCCTGGAGCACCCATATTCCATGAAGGCCAGAAAGGTAAGTTAATTTATATACCCATCTCCGTAAACCCACTTAGAACGGCCCTTTTCAGAAGACCATTAAAACTAACCTCAAACATTACCCCAGGCTGGCAATGCTGTAAGACAAGAGTACCATCCCAGGCCTTCTTTCCCCGGAAACAGTAGAGCACTTATTGAGGCTAACATGGTTTCCTACCTACCTACTCACCCGCCCAGGTTCTCACCTTCGACGAATTCCTCACAATCCCCCCATGCTCGGTCGGTAGACACTCCGTCAATGCACCTATCTTAGCGCCTGTGCAAACCTCCGGGCCCGCCTCGCAGAAGCAAAAACATCCCGAGGTAGCACCTCCGCCGGAAATTGGCTCGGACGGAATTGAAGTATACGGTCAACAGCAGTCATTACAGCAGAGGAAGGCACTCCCGAAGGTGACTTCAGCACCCGGTACCCCTCCACCGGAGAGGAAGGAGAAGCCGTTGGAGCAGGATGACCCCGGTATGCCGGTCCCGCCAGAGGCGAAGTGCAAGCGGCTTGGGTGTGATGCTACGTACGACGGTGGGAATCGGGAAGATGAGGATGAGAAGTGTGTGTTTCATCCGGGGGTTCCGATATTTCACGAAGGTGCGACGGGTTTTTTTCCCTGTTGTTCGTCTTGTATAGGGAGGAAGAGGAAAAGGGGAAGAGTCGGGGGCGAATGGATGGATGAACATATGGAGCTAACGGGGCATGGCCGGATATAGGATCTAAAGGTTACTCTTGCTGCAAGCGCCGTGTTCTCGAGTTTGATCAATTCCTAAAAATCCCAGGCTGTGCCACGGGTAGACATCTTTTCGTTGGAGTTCCTAAATCTGGTGATGAGGAGGAACTGGTCTCGTGCCGGTAAGTTCCCTTCCCACCTACGCCCCACTGCTCCAGCCCTGCATATCCCACCTCCACAAAACCCAGACAAGGCAAGTGTGGGGGAGCCGGGGTGCGGCCTGGAATCAGTGCGCTATCTCGAGGTCTGTCTTGTACTGCGCCCAAAAGATCTGGTTAAGGGGGTAACGAGACCTGGAAAGTGTCTTTCCTTAAATGGAAATAAATTACTAGAGTTTCAAACTGAGACCTGTTCTACCGATTTCTTGGGCACTATAACAAGCTAAGGGATGCATGTGTGTGGGGAACGTGCGTCTGTATGAGCGCGGCATGCGTTGAGTCGATAGCTTACGGCTGAATTTTCTTTTTTCAGAAACGACTTTTACCAAACATACACAGACGTCATTGTCTCTATTTTTGCGAAAAAGGTCGACAAGACCCGCGCGGAGGTTCACTTTTCAGAGAGACAGTTGGATGTAGACTTGCCTATGCCGGACAACAAGAGGTATAAGGTTAGCTTTCCACTCTATGGAGCCATTGACCCGGCCGGCTGTGAATATAAGGTTCTCACCACGAAAATTGAGCTTAAACTCAAAAAAGGTAGTGCACCACTCTCTGCGTGTCCCTGGAGTAGTAGCGCCTTTGGGGGCGATGGGAGGAATCATGTGCGAATTGATATACTGACAATACTGGTATAGCGGATGGGTTATCCTGGCCTACTCTCCGCAGCGACGAGGTCTCTAGTGAAATCATTCAGATTGGAAAGCCGGCTACTGCTTAGAGGGCGAAGTGGGGTATTGGTCATGCCTTGTCGCGAAATATCTTTACATAGATAGATAGATGGAAAATCGATATTATACACACTCGCACTTAGTATTACATATTCCTTAGCAAGCCCAATGTCAAAAAATGCGCCAAAACACGGAGAATCCTCACTCTCCCTAACACAAGCACCGGTAGAGCTGATAGAAATACCTTGTACCAAACCCTCGCCGTCGATCATTTCCATGCATCACCGGCTCGTGCAGTACGGTAGTCCCATCCTTCCTTCTCTCATTCCATCCCCACGCCTGGCTCCAGCCCCCTTCCCTCCTCGATCCAGCCATAGCCGCCCCCCTCCCCGAGAATTGCGCTAACTCGCCCTGCCATAGCCAAAGCCTTAGTTAGGTTGGGGTAGACTACAATACTGGTATATATTACATCACAGAACCTCGGGAGGGAGCGGTCCGCTCTGTTCTTTTCTCGCCATCCATCCCTAAGATTTGAGCTACTGACAGCACAGCACAGTGATCACGGGGCAGAGTGCTGTACGGGTACAATGTCGACAAGGATCTACAAATATAGGTAGCCCTCGTCCGCTCATCCATCTATCCACGCTTCACACTTCCATGTGTGGAAATAGAATATCAATGTTTTCTTTATGTTGTTGTTCGCCACAATACCGGTACGGGAAATACGACAATGTATGGAAGGTGGGATGGATGGGCGGATATGCTGGTTGCCGCTTGACGTCGCACGCAAGTGTTAGTTGCGGTACAGTAGGCTGCCGGCCGTACTGCACCTGCACCGCATGAGTGCCGTTGAACCCCTTGAAATCCACCATCTCCGTCAGCCCAGGATGGGTTTAGCTTGACTAGTTAACAGAATTGCGGATACCAGTTAATGTGGTCCAACACACCCGGTGGGCTGATCTACGTCATCTCGGAGAGAAGACCAAGGCGCAATATTATTTTTTATGAATTGTGTTTAGGAGTGGCGGGCGGGTCATAGCAGTAGTGACAGTGGTTTTGCAATTGATAGCTTGCTGACGAGAGGGCGTGGGTCCTTGACTACAGCACTAGTTCAGGTACAGTACAGTACAAGTGCTAGGTCAGGAGCTACAGCTAGTTAAACTTAATCCCCGCGGCGCTCCTCCTCCCCGCATTCCATTCACCCCATGATATGATACCGGTATGATGTCTTAAAGTCAATCACTCAACAGTACGGCAGATCAACCGTACTGCGCTTTGTTGCGGGAGTGCTCGAGTACGGTATTTCACGCTCAGGGGAGTATCGGGATCGACTCCAAGGAAATAAGGTTAACCGTTGCGGTACGGTAGCTTGAGCCTTGGGAACTAATTAAGCTATATTCTAGGCTAGGCTGGGCTAGACTAGACTAGAACACCGAAATAAGGCCTGCCATCCTCTCTAACGTCTAGGTTATTTCCTTTTCTTTCCTCTCTCATACAATTAGATAGTCACCCCGTAGATTCCTACCGGTGTCATACATTCACAATAGCACTAGCTATCCCCTCCCTCACTCCCTCCTCCTTTCCCCCTCCCATTCGTTGACAGCAAGGTGTAGTCTAGACCAATAAATAACTACCCAATCAAGCGTGATAGCTGCCCGGAACCATATGATGATAATGTGCTAATGCAGGTATGATATGGCTAGTGCGTAGGAGGAGCGCCGCCTGGAGGGGTTCTTCTATGATGCTTCTTCCTTCCTTCTTTGCTCCCTCAACTGTTCTCGCTAATTAATTGCCTATGGTGGGAAGATTGTCCGCTCCGCTTGCCTTGCCTTGCATGATTTCAACTTCAACTTCAACCTCCTTCCCTACTGCACTCGAGTATGATACCTGTTGTATGATATGAAACCGGATTTTTCTTGATTTCCTGCCCTCTTCATCCACTGTGTGTGTGTGTGGGGGGGGGATTAGGGTCAAAGGGGAGAGGGGGTTATTTTATTTTCATTATTATGATACCATTATTATTTTTAATTAATAACCTACGATCCAACTAAAAAGCAACCCCCGAGCGTTTCTAAATTTTTGTCTTAATCCTCCTTCTCCCCTTACTACTACTACTAGTAGTGTTGTAGTAGTAGTACCTGTAGTAGTAGTACCTGTAGTAGTAGTGGTAGTAGTGGTAGCAGTAGTACCTCCTCTGCTATTGTTGGTGATGCCGTGTATAAGTAGGTATAATATGGGTGAGGAGGTGTGGTGGGGTAATGATTCGGGAATTGATACGTTACCTGTATTTGTGGGGGGGGGGTCCTTTGTAATACGGTAAATCGTACCGTTAGACTATGGAACATGCTTTTTTTTATTTTATCCCTACTATGATATCCTGAGATTAGTTTTTTTTTTGATCTTATCTTTATGGGGGGGTAGCGTATATAAAAGCAAGAGACGTGCTTTCCTTCCATTTCCCCTCCACCTCTTTCCTTCTCAATCTCTCGCCTTAAGAGGGATCGTTAGTCAGAAATCTCTACTTCTTGGATCAAGTCTCACTCGTTGTCTTTTTCCCTCCGGCGGCATTGAAGTAGTGATCTTCAGAATATATACACATATTACACCCTCGACATATAGACCAGCATATTTATATTCCGTCAAACTACCTCCCATCTTCAGCGCTCAGCACTACCTCCTACGATCAAAATGGCTCCAGGACTAACCTCCGAAACTCCCCCACTCCTCCCATCTGGCCGTGAGCTGGAAGAGGTCTCGGACCAAATCGACGCCATCAATGTCCTTCTCTCTTCCCCCACCCCCACTGCCGCTACCACCGAGGGAGACTCCAAACCCAAATCCAGCTTCCGCCGGTACGTCACAGCCTCGCCGCAAGTCAAAGCCTTGTACAAAGAACAGCACGAGAAGCAGACCCTGGAGTACAACATGGCAGCCCGCAAGGCCTTCCACTCGACCGTGCGTGCGAGAATGGGGGTCTGGGAGGCAATGGAGAAGCTGAACACATTGATAGACGAGAGCGATCCCGACACCTCTCTCAGTCAGATACAACATCTCTTGCAGACGGCCGAGGCCATGAGGCGTGATGGAAAGCCCAAGTGGATGCAAGTCACCGGCCTAATCCACGACCTAGGAAAGCTCCTGTTCTTCTTCGGAGCTCAAGGTCAATGGGACGTCGTCGGCGATACCTTCCCCGGTAGATCTCACTCTTCACTCCGTGGGGGACCCAGGAAAAAGTGGCTAATATGACCAACGAATAGTCGGCTGCGCTTTCGACTCCCGTATAATCCTCTCTGAATCCTTCGACCAAAACCCGGACTCCAAGCACCCCATCTTCAGCACGGAGATGGGCATTTACACCCCGCACTGTGGCCTCGACAACCTGCTCCTGTCCTGGGGCCATGACGAGTACCTCTACCACGTCGTCAAGGACCAGTGCTTGCTCCCACCAGAGGCACTGGCTATGATCAGGTATCACTCGTTCTACCCGTGGCACAGAGAGGGCGCGTATAGGCACTTCATGAACGAGAAGGACTGGAAGATGTTGAAGGCCGTCCAAGAGTTCAACCCTTACGACCTTTACTCGAAGAGCGATGCGCCGCCGGTTGTGGCGGAGTTGAAGGTTTGTCGGTAACATCAATCATGACGGATCACTTGCTAATTTGTGGTTGTTTGTGTGTGTGCCAACAGCCGTATTATACCGAGCTAATTGACGAATTCTTCCCCAAGAAGATCCTCGATTGGTAAAAATCCAAGCGGGCTCAACAACCAAAAACCAAACACAAATTTTTGGACTCGGGACGTTTTTTGTATTGGCTAACCCCCGTTTTTGTTTTTTTTCTTCTTCTTTTCTTCCCCACTCATGTTAATATCCCCCCCCCCCCCTTTCCCCAAATTTTGTCCCCGGGTCTTCATTCACCCATCTTTTGTTTTAATTTCTGTTTTTTGGGATCTGTATAGTCACTGCATTTTCTTGCGCTTTGGAAGGTCTCCTTGTAAATATCAGAGCCCCCCTCCCCCCCCAATGCTCGCTCTATGGTAGATGTATATACAAAGCACCCAAACTTAAAAAAGTTTTATCACCATTCAAGGGCCACAGTACGTTATATTATACTAGTAGAATTCCCCTAGATATCGTGGTGCCATTAGTTGGGTTGCTTCCCTTCCCCTTTGCTACCGGTATCAAACTTTTCCTCCGTCGACCTCCGTTTTCTTTTTTTCTTTTGCCGGACACGTAGTATGATTAAACCTGTTGCGGACACAGCAATGATGGAGCCCGATGGATGGGGCATGGTTGTTCTGCCCAAAACAGTAAGGCAGAACAGAATGATAATCACAGGTGCATGGACGGAGGGAGTGGGTGGGTGAGGGCGTCATGAGTTGGTGTGGTGTGTTATGGTGCCGATAAGGTGGTCGCATGACGGGATGTGATGTGGTGGGGATGCTGCATGCATACGATACGTCGCGAATGAGTGAGTGAGATTCGATGATTATGGTTGTTGCTGGGTAGTGACTCTGGCGAGGCCAAGACATGATTCGGGTGTAAGAGTTTGGAGATGTTTACCAGAGAAGCGACGCTCAAAAAAGTGCTACATTGTAGACTAGATATTACTCGAAGGAAACCGGTTATGTTGTAAATGCTATCCTAAAATATATCCCGCATACCTCATCCGGGCCCCCCGCGATCACCAAATCTTTCATGCGTATCACTCGCTGCTCGTTGTCTGGCTCTTATCCTTGTTCTTCCACCAACTCCACCAACTCCACCACTGCCACCCCCTCCTGTACTAATACTACTCCCACTACCACCGGTGGAAACTCCACTCCCCATTCTCGTCATCCCCATCACAGCGCCGCCATGCTCATCCGTCATATCCCAATCTTGACCGCTGCCAGGCGGCTTATTCCGAATCTTCTGGTACAGCCGATCAAGCGCGAACTCGATCTCGCATCTAACCCTAACAAGCTCCACAGCAGGCCAGATGCTCCTCTCGCCTTTCAGGATCCAGTAGTCCAGCGTTTCGGACGTGGGGTTTTCCAGCAACTGTTCAAAGTCCATCACCTTTAGGTGGGGGACCACGGTTATGCTAGCACCCGGGATGGTCTCATCCACTAGAAAACGGCGGACCGAGAAGGGGAGGAGGCCCAGGAGGTCGAGTTGGCTGAGGCGGTGGCGGAGCTCCAATCCTAGCAGCCTGAGGAGTTTGAGGGTTACGCCGCGGCGGCGGTGACGGTGGAGGTCGGAGGTTAGAAACGGGGCTAGGTAGGGTCTTGCTTGAGAGACTATGAAGTGGTTTACGTTGAAGAGCTCTGCTATTCTAGTCGTTGGTGCTTCGCGGTCGGTATAGGAGACCCGAGTCCATGGCTGCCAGACGATCTCTTGTGCGGCCCAGGGGACTATGGCTCCGTTTTCGTCCTTACACATCAGCTCTACCCTATCGTACATTGTTGATGTCGCGTTTGATGCACAGGCTGCGGACCAGATTAGGACGTTTGGCGCTGTGACGTAATTAAGTAAAGTCGGGACTTCGTTCTTTCCAGCTGTGGAGACGGTGATATTTAAGATTCTTTTGGTGCGTGTGTAGGCTTCTTCAAATGTTAGGTCTCCCACATTTGCTCGTACACATTCTTCCAGAACTCCAATGTCTAGGAAGTAGCCATACTGTAGGAACCGGCTTATCTTCCTTTTCCAGCTGCCTTCTCCCCCCCTAGTATCGAAAGCGCTAAGGTCTATGCCACCGCCCGACAAAAACCTGAGCAGCTCATCTTCAGTATGAATCCCAACGAGGGCTGCTATAAGTGCTCCAACTGCGGTTCCAGTGATGATTCTTGGTAACAGGCCACGAAGATGAAGTGCTTTTACGACCCCGAGGTGATACAAACCGAATATTGCTCCCCCCTGGAGAACCAGGGTTGAACGGCCAAACGATTGACGAGTATCATGAAGAAAGTCAAGTTTTGATTGCGATGTTAAGGATGTTAGAGGTGGGAGCGAGGCAATATGCTCCAAGCAGACCCCAACTTCTGAGATATAGTCTTCGATCAGCCGCTTGCTCCCAGCGTAAGACCGATTATACAGATTTATGTTGGAGATATTTCCGAGGTTTCTTAGAAGACCTGATTATATTTTTTAATCAGCACCCGGCACTTACCCAGCCCAAAAAGAAAACTGGCATAGAAAATATATGTACCGGAGCGCAGAAGATTAACTAGCCGTAAGATGTCCCCCTCTTCCCTGGCTTCCGATAAACTCTGAAGACGATCGAGAATTAGTTTATAGTCATAATATTTGCTTGTCGGATTTTGCCGCCTTTGATACAATCAGCGTTCCATAGCACTAGGTGGAGGTATGCAAGTACAGGGGCATGGCAGGTAAGCCGATACGAGCACAGGCAACAGAACCTACCAGAGATCATTCCCCAATACCTCGTCTAGTTGGGTAGCAATCGTTTCCCACTCCTCATAAGATTTTGCTGTTGCGAGCTTCTCCAGGAGCTCTTCTTTTGGCTTCTTGCGTGTATACCATCCCCAGAGTTTCTATTCCATGCTTAGCCGCAAGTCCGTGGAAGACGAGTAATATAAAGGACCTTCTGCCAAAACAGTGAAACCTCTACAAATACATTGCATACCGATGCTGTGAGTACAATGATACTGGACTACTCGATAATAAAAAAATTAGTGGGGGACACACTCCACTGAGGAGCCATAGGGCAAACAAAAATAGCACTCACGGGCATAATGTTAGATATGGCTTCTGCTGGCTGATGCATTTGGATAGGAAGATGCAGAGAGAGCAAACACTCCCATTAAAATAAATGCCGACTCGGTATAAATGTGTGCATCCCAAGCTTGGTCGTTGCAACGGTGGTGAGGGCAGAGGGGAGGGTGGTAGGGGAAAGTGGTAAGGGAGCGGAAGGAGGCCCACTGGGGGGGGGGAACATTTGAAGGTTTGGGGGCTCGGGATTGTGAATTTTGACACTTCTTTCACGTGCCAAAAAATTCGCAACCACCACCACCTATTTTCAGTTGACGGCGGGGATTTTTGAGGCGAGAGAAACAAATGGTTGGGCCAAGCCTAGCTCTAGTCAAAGTTTAGGTTCAGCTCATCCCTTAAGAGTAACGGCTAGGGACCGCCCAGAAAGATGCCATAAGGTCGGACCCCGTATGACGGGCTGTATGATACGGCACCATAAGCTTATTGGAATTTGATCAAAACCCCGCTTTACTGCATCATACTGCACCCGAGTACATACCAGTATTTGAATCACCAGCCACAATCGTCCAGAATGTGACAGCTTTACCAGTGTCATATCTCCTTTGGTCCATTTTCCAGGTATCTAATATCACCCATACCGGTATGCGAGTATATAAATTGATCAACCTTCCTCGTCTTCCTCTCCTTAAACCGCCCGCATTTATATCCACGACACCAGAATATGGAACTCCCTGGGGTGCCCAATGCCTCCCCCCACCCATCATGATAACGTTGCATGCGTACAAACCCTTATTCGCATCCTAGCATTACCACTACTAGTCTGTGGCCTCAGGGTGTAGTTAACTTGGTTTTTTTGGCTGTCGGTGTTCATCTCAAGTAACTTATGCAGCTCCTTTTCATTCCGCTGCGGGCACATTCCTGATCAAGATCGAAATTTGCACAATCTGCTGCTATCCATCTACCGGCACACAGCAACCACTTCCGATCATCTTCTCTCCCCCCCACCACCACCACATCTCCCCCGCACCTCCCCCCAAAGTTCTCTAACCTCAACTCCCTGCACAACTGCCCGCACTGCTCATCGGCCACTGCTCTCCAAATTGGAGGAGGGTCACCACCTTTTGATAATTGCCTACCACTGCTGGCGCTGCTGCCATCTAGTGTGATCACCTTTGGCTCCAGCCTTCCGAGATAACCGCCCTGCCATAGCCAGCTGAGCACTTTTTCGTTTAGGAGATGGCGCCTCCTGCTGCTATGAGCCACCATAGAGCAGAAAATGTGCAGCCTGTTCCTTCTTCAGGAAGCACTTTGAACCCCCGGGCAAATCCGTATCTAGCTGTATCCCCTGTTTCTCAACTACCTCTTCCCGCTCGAGAGGGGATTCGGCAGACAGCCACGAGTTTGAGAAATGGCGACCAGCCCACTCGGCCAACGCTGACAAATACTGCTTCACGGCCTGCATCCATACGAACAGCACCTTTGAGGGGAAATCCAATTTCGTCCAGGCGCGGTTATCTAGGACCTCTAGGTAGAAGAGGTCCGACCAGATCTCGGAATAACGATGAATCCCATCGTAGGTTTTACAACGATCGCGCTCTACCCATGCTCACATCGCTTCCCAGCCGTACCGAAATCCTTGCTCCCCGGTCTGTCGCACGGAACACGCGTGACCGTGGTGACGTAGGACAGGGCTATCATAGCGATAGAGAAAACGGCCGTCCTAGTTACAGCAACTCCCACCCCAACCCACATACAGACCCAAACAACCACTCCCCATCTGAAAGCATGGCTCCCATGGGGTCCAGCATCAACATTCCGAACGGCAATAACTCTCACAGCTCTCGGGGGCTCCCTATCCTAATCCAAAACGACTGGAAGAAGAGCGACGACATCTCTATCAGAATCTCAGGCATTCCGCTTTCATTGGAGTTGTATCAACTTTATAATATCTTCTCGGAATACGGCGAAGTCGAGCTCTTGGAGCTTTACCAAAACGATTCAGGGATCTCGGACGGCAATGGAAGGGTTAAACTTTCGTGAGTATTGCTATCTCTCATTTTCGTTTCCCGCTGCTGACTATGATATGGCCAGCAACGTTGAAAGGCCCTTTTGGGAAGAGCCCTTCAGTTATAGCCTAGGCATAGGGGGCCCTAACGGCTCTCTAAAGCTCCGCTTAGAGAATCAACAAAAACACAGGACGATTCAAAGTCCTATTGATAGGCAAAAGAGCTATCAACAAAAATATGTTTGCATCCCCCAGCTTCTATGTGATATTTCAGTATGTAATTTCTAACAGTTTTCCCGTGAGACAGGTTTTTAAGCTCAGTCTGCTCCAATTCGGAATACTGTATCAGGAGGATACAATGATGTCGATGTTCACAACCGCAGATCAAGACGAGGCAAGCCTTGAGATCGACCTGTACCGCCGGGCTCTCGATATCGTCTTCAAGATATGGTTGAAAAATGATACCAGCCCCGACGCTAGCCCGCGGAAAGAAGAGGCAGAAGAAGGTGATGGTGATTATGACGATGATGGTAGCAATACACCTAAAATCAAGCCGACCGAAAGATTTGAGAGATATCGCTTTCGGATTCCTTTCGCCCATTTAGAGCAACTCATTGAGTTGGAGACTTCGTCTGCTTCGGGTCGCGCATTTTTGATCGATCTCCCTTCGGCCCCTTTCTTCTGGAGGAAATTACACGATCCACGCCTATCTATTGACGACCGCATGAAGTTCTGGACTTCTTGGAATGCTTGGTTTCGTCAAACGTCTATTACATTCGATAACAGTGCAAGAACGGGTCTTCCTGTCTCCCTAGAGCAACGTGGGCAAATTATTAACATTGGTTTGTATATGCACTACTTGGCGCTTTCTAGCTTCATAGAAATATATCCGCTAACCAAATATTAGGCCGTTGGACCACCTATAGATTCGAAGTAGGGGCAAAGGAGGCTGAGTCTGACGGCTTCAACGACATGACTTCCGCGTTGAAAGACTTCAACATCAAGATAAATGTCCGAAAGGACTTCAAGACGCTATCCAAAAAAGGTGATCCTATCTGGGACTACATCGGTATCCAACGTATTCAGCACTCGGATTCTTTTCTAGACCAACTCAAGGCTTCGTCCCCCCTCCTTTCCTACCCGGTTCGCTATCAGCTTGAAGTCTGCATTTCGCATAATTGCCTGAACGAGTATAACATCACTGCTCCATTTATTGACCGTCTAGCAGCGCTTCCCGTTAAAGGAGCCATATCGCTTTTGGAACACGTTGCGGAGAAAAGAGTCCGCTATTATGACCCAATGGATATCTTTACCATTCAAGGGGTTACCGGGAGTACAATTCACTTAAAGCTTCCTGATCACTGTCAACTCCTTAGAAAAGCCAATATAACCCCATCGACGGTTTATTTTTCTACGCCTACTGTCGAGATCACCAATCGGGTTGTGAGGCAGTACTCTGAGCACATAGACAGGTTCCTGAGAGTCCAGTTCGTCGACGAAAAATTTCAGGTATATTTCCAGCACCTTTTATCTATAACCAAACCACTAATCCTCTCCAGGGCCGCATAAATTCCACGGACAAAAAGATCATGAATGAGGTTTTTACCCGCGTTAAGGCTGCCTTGGACCATGGCATAACCATTGGCGATCGAAAGTTTGAATTCCTAGCTTTTGGCAATTCGCAAATCCGCGAACATGGTGCATATTTCTTTGCCTCGACCGATCACCTTTCTGCGGCAGACATTAGAGCATGGATGGGAAGCTTCAAGGAAATTAGGATAGTTGCAAAACACGCTGCAAGACTCGGCCAATGCTTCTGTAAGTATATTAACATCCTTCAATAACGGCCCTACTAATTTGATCTCTTAACGGTAGCTACCACCCGCGCAATCAGTGGAGTAAAAGTTGATGTTCGCACTACTGAAGACATAGTGAACGCGGAAGGGTACAACTTCTCCGATGGAGTTGGCAAGATTTCTGAATTTTTGGCACGTTTGATCACTACTGAGCTTCGTCTCAAATTGGTCGACAAGGAGCCTGCCCCCTCATGCTTTCAATTCCGGCTTGGAGGCCGCAAGGGCGTCTTAGCAGTTAGCCCGGACGCCAACCATCGCGAAGTCTACATCCGGCCTAGCCAGCTCAAATTTGAGGCCAAACATAACATTCTGGAGGTTATACGCTGGTCCAAGTTTGCCACCGCTGCCCTCAATCGACAATTGATCATCGTACTGACCAGTCTGGGCGCTCCTGGCCACTATTTCGAAGACAAACTCCAATTTATGCTGAAATCCTATGAGGAAGCGATGGTTGATCCGGGGGTTGCGGTCAGGCTACTTTGCAAAAACGTCGACCCCAACGAATCTACGTTGGCCATTGCGGCTATGATCCGTGCAGGGTTCATGAGTCGACGGGAGCCATTTGTTATATCTATGCTGAAGCTTTGGCGGGCATGGACCATCAAATACCTGAAAGAGAAGGCTAAAATAATGATTGAAGAGGGTGCGTTTGTGCTTGGGGTAGTGGATGAGACTGGGACCCTCGATGGCTACTATTATCCTCAAGATGGGGATGCAGACAATTCGGAAACCCCGCTCCCTCAAATCTTTCTACAGGTCACCGACCCGGACCAACCCGGGGAATCCCGAATAATTGAGGGACCATGTGTAATCGCACGAAATCCTTCTCTTCATCCCGGCGATGTTCGCAAGGTTATGGCTGTCAACGCCAAAGAGCTACACCATTTGCGTAATGTTGTCGTATTTTCGCAGAAGGGAGATCGAGACTTACCCAATATGCTCTCTGGAGGTGACCTAGATGGGGACGATTATGTTATAATTTGGGACAAAAAACTCACCTCACGTATAAACAACTACGAGCCAATGAACTATTCAGCACAGGCACCAAGAGAACTAGCGCGCGACGTTGAGATTAGTGATATTACCAAATTTTTTGTCAACTATATGAAGAATGACAAACTAGGTACTATAGCCAATGCTCATCTCGCATGGGCAGATAAGCTTGACGAAGGAGTGAAGTCTAACGAATGTAAATCAACTCACCTGGTCCTATTCCTTCAGTGTGCTAAAAATCAATAGGTTTCCGACTTGCGACCCTTCATTCTCACGCAGTCGACTATGTGAAGTCAGGGGAGCCAGCTATCATGCCCCCAGAGCTCCGCCGAAAGACATTCCCTCACTTTATGGAAAAGGAGCCTGAGAAAACATATCGCTCTGACAAGATCCTAGGGGTCTTATACGATTCCGTGTCGAAAATCGATTTTGTTCCCGCCTTCGAACTGGAGTTTGATGATCGCATCCTCAATGCATATACTCTTGATGAGGAAATACTTGAGGTCGTACGAGCAATCAAAATCCGATACGATGCGGCAATGCGCCGCATAATGGCTCAACACGATATCTATACCGAGTTCGAGGTCATATCTACATTTATCATGCATCATTCGATGGCAACGAAGGATTATAAATTCCACGAAGACATTGCCAACATTTGCAGCGGATTGAAGGATACCTTCAAGAAGATCATATACGAAGTTGTCGCCAGTAAAGATGATATCATAATGGGCCCCTTTATCGCAGCCATGTATTCTGTGACGCATCAGGAAATGGTGAAGGCGAAGAGGGGGTTTTTCGCTGCCAGAGCCGAGCAAGCGGCAAAGAGGGCAGCCAAGAGGGCCAGCGGGAATGAAAGGGCACAAGGGGAGGGAAACATCCCCGCGGGCGCGAAGGGTTTGGAAGAACTGGCGGAATTCACTATTGAGGAAGCCAGAGATATGCCGCTGATTTCATTCCCCTGGCTCTTTGGAAGAGCGTTGAGTAGTATTGCGAACCGGGAGTACCCGTTCACGAACCTAGATGGCAGCCCGGTAGACTTCAAACCGGCCGTTGCTGTCACTGACGAACTCGAGGGTCGCATGGGCAAGAAGAAGCACCCCACCTACCGTCATGGCATCTACGACGACGCAGTCGCCACCACCACCACCACCACCCCAGGAACCCAGGGGAATGGAGACGACATACCCGACAACTTTTGGAACGGAGAGAGCAGTTTGGGGACATCCCAACACGAAACCAATCCTGAGGATGTCACCACCACCAACAACACCACCCCCGCCACTCGCACCACCACCATTAACACCTCCCCCGATAGCAACACCGTATACCACGGTGGAGAAGTTAGCCTCATCTAGAAGTCAGAGGAGGTGGAGGGGAGGTAGGACACAGCCCCAACCCAGGCTTCAAGTTACACATTCGCTCACCTTTAAGTTTCTTTCAAAAAAATTTCAAAAAATTTCAAAAAAAAACCCCCCCCACATTCTTTTTTTGCAGGTAGCTAAGCTTTCATGCTCCACTTTTCGAGGGATACCAACCTGTTTTTTGTTTTTTTGTTTTCGTTTTGCTTCCCCCTTCTTTCCCTTCTCTCCCTCCCTTCCTCCCCCTCTCTTTGCGCTCATGGAGGAGGATCTAGGTTCGGGTTTTGGAATTGGATGAGATGGGATGAGATGGGGTTGAAATGAGAGTCATGAGATTACGAGATATCATACGATAGCTTTTTCCCCTTGCTTTTCTTTTCTTTTCTCCCAGCTAGCAAGTTCAAGCACAAACAATTGATTTTATCCTTTTCACAAAAAGAAACTTGATCTTATATTTGATGCTCGTAGGCACAATATCCTAAGTACTCGTGCGTCTTTGCCAAGAATACCTCCGTTAGCCGGAAGTGGAGTACTTTCTGGGCTCAGTCCGGATTGCAGGACATGAAGAATACCTACTTCTACAATAAGGTGTTGCATATGGTGAATAAACAATCATCTCCCAACCCATACACCAAACATCCACATTCTGAAGAGTAAAAGAAAACAAGAAACCAGTCGTGATTCTTGATTAGGTTCAGAGTGGTGTATTGAGAAGGGAATATTGGCACTGTGTATGCAAGAGCACGATTGGTACAAGTATTCTTTGCTCACAGAAGTTGCCACTGGTTGTTGCTGTCGTCAGAGTCCACATTTAGTGCACAAGTACCTAGGTATCGGCTACCGGAGGTATTCTTGGCAAAGACGCGCGAGTAAATAATTGGGACATGGTGCTCTACCAGTACTACAAAGTACATTTCACAGGAAGCCCCTTGTGTGTGGAAGCCACATATTCCCATCAGCACTCTAGTAGGATTCGGGTCACTATTCTGCGTTCGTTCGTGTCTTGCTTCCCATCCCATTCATTACCCAAAATCTCTGCCACAGGCGCACTACTGCAGACATCTTGATCCACCAACACCTTGACATAGCGGGGAGGGGGGCAATGAATAGAGAAGGGCAGCGAGCAATAGGCCGAAAAACCACAAATCTAGTAGGGGTGTTCGCTGTCTCCCTCCGTCCGTTGCTCCCCGTTATGTTATCTTATCATACCCCCGTCCGCAGTACTGGAACAATAAGATATAGGCCCTATATAAGATGCTCAATGCGGATGATTGGGTTAATGGCAGCGCTCAGCCCCGGAAACCTAAAACATAACAAAACATTCACAGTATGAAAGTATTAGATTGCTCGTCTAATCTTTATAGAAACAGAACCTCCTTATCCCCCTAATTCCTTTACTATAAGGGAATAAAAAGGCCAAAGGAACTCCCCAGGGTGTCAAAGTGCGAAAAAGTCTTTGGAAAAACAAGTTTTATTTTCAAAAGGAAAAAATATATCAAGGGCGAGGAGAGAGAGAAAAAGTTCCAGAAAGACCAGTAGATCCAAAAGGAAATTATTAACATGAGTGGGGACGAGCACGATACCAGCAACCGCTTCCTATGCACGCTTCTTTGCTTTTTTCCTTTATTTTTATTTTGACAAACTCATGAAACGTGATTCCACCACTACCAGCCGGACCCAATGTCTAACCATGGACTTTATTGAAATATTCCTTTGACTCCTTGGGATTGGCCTTGATGGTTTCGCCTCCTTGGTTCCAGTTGGCTGGGCAAACCTCACCGTACTTGATGTGCTATGTCAGTCCCCATATACCGGATTAACGGTAGAAGTCTCATCATACCTTCTCGGTGAACTTGAAAGCGTCGACAAGGCGAAGGGTTTCATCGACGGACCTTCCGACGGGGAGATCATTGATAGTGATCTAGCAATTATCCACATTAGTCACTGAAAAAAAGATATCTGATCAAGCAATGTGCATACTTGTCTAATCGTCCCCTTGGGGTCGATAATGAACAAACCCCTAAGGGCCACTCCGTCTTCTTCGATCAAAACTCCATAATCCTTAGCAAGCTTGTGGTTCTTGTCGCTGAACAAGGGAATGTTGATATTCCCAAGACCTCCGTCTTTACGTTCTGTACTGGACCAAGCTAGCAAGCTATAACGGGGTCAGCTACCATTCTAATCACAACGCCAACACCAAATTTGACTTGGATAAAGTGCGACTGTACTAACCTATACTCAGAATCAACAGAGGCAAAGACAATTGAGGCACCACGCTCCTCAAAAGATTTGGCAGCATCAGAGAAAGCAATAATCTGTAAATAATATTTAGTTTAAGCCCTCAATTCACATGTAGGTGTAGAAGGGCCGACTAACTTCAGTCGGGCTGAAGATGGCAAAGCGGGAGTTAGTAACTGATTCCACAGAATAGTGCTCAAACTCACGAAGGAGGCCACATACCAAACAAAAGTCCAGGCCATGGGGATAAATCCAAGGATGAGCCACTTTCCCTTGTAATCCTCAAGAGAAATTTCTATTGAAGGCAATCAGCATCCCTAAGCCTTATATCACATTGGGGGGGTAGAAAATCAAGAAAGGTCGAGGGGTCACCTTCGAAGCTACCATCAACGACGGCAGTTCCCTTGAAAGCAGGAGCAGGATGCTGAACACGAGCGACCATTTTGACTGATTTTACTGTTAAAGTTTGTATTTGCACAGATGTCCGAAGGGTGTAGAGCTGTTATAGATTGGTAGGGGGGAAGGGATAGGGAGGTTGGAGGTGGATGTAGGAGAGAAGATAGAAGGAGAGGGAGGAGAGAAGGAGTCAAGACGTATGGGCTGACCTTAGCTTATAAGCTGCACGAGATGGGAGCGGTACGGTAGGTGCTCACCTCCCCTAGCTAAGTTCTTTTTCCTTCCTGCATTTTTTATTCTTCTCTTTTTCTTTTTTAGGAAAGCGCGTCGCTGCTGCAGTGCCCTCTCCACAACTATGCAGGTCACAGAATCCCAGACAACCAGGTACTGATACTCGAGTACAAGTACGGGTACCAAGAGCAGGCAAAATAGTATAAAAGAAGCAAGGGGAAAGAAAAAAGAAAGAAATTATTCTACTCTATCCAAACCCTGGCCAATAATAATATTGAAACCCGGGGGAAAAAAATGAAGACTGTAAAATAATAGAAGATACAGTGCTAGCATCAGTATCTCCAGCTGTATTACTTAGAAAATGTAAAGGATGAAATTCTAGGCCCAGCCAGCATGAATCCCGGAGCTTAAAATCAACGGCGTGCAAGAAAATTAATTCACTGTGTGGGGTTAGCGGGCGATGGATAGTTGGAATCCTTCATACTACGGTAGCTATCCTTAAGCAGAGAAAGAAGAAGAAACCCATGCTAGGAAAGAGATTGTAATGCAATGCTGAAGCACCGCACTGCACGTGCCCTCGGATCAATTACCGGACGACCAGCCTCTCGCCCTCCTCCTGGCCCGTCTTCTTTTCACCGTCATGGTTCACCCCTCTTCGAAAGAAAAAACCCCCCCCCCATCTCCGTACCTGGGCAAAGACAGTTTGTCCGCGCAGCAGAGTCCCACTTAGACAGCTAAGGTAGCAATCCCCAGAATGTTCAGCTTCAACTCGGCCGTTCTAATACAGCTGGTTTTTACCATTGAGCTCAACACATACGGCAGCTTACTGTACCGGTAGTCAACTCTAGGACATCACGCCTCCCCAATCATTCACACTTGAGTGCTGATCATGACTACCGGTACTGTACCAATATCCAAAGCTGTGGAGGCAAAAGCGTCGCACTGGACATCTCTATCCTGGCTTACTGCTTCTCAGCATAAGCCCCCTGCATGCCCCTGCTTTCAGCACAGATACAAAGCTATTCTTACATACTGTACCTACCGTACTGGTGCTGGCTCAAATGCCCACACTTCGAGACTCGTGACTATTTGCCAGGAATCTTTTACTGGTACAACACCGGTACGGGCAAGAGCAGTTTCCCGGTAGTATATTGCTGTGCGAGTACATGAGCCCGCTGTATGCATGAGTTCTACCTGCAATGCAGCGCAGAAGTCTTGCCATCATTCAGAGCTCGTGGGTTCAATTGTTGGCCCCCCCAATCCTTTTCCCACACATCACATTCGCCTGACTTAGCATTCGCCTAGAAATACCCTTATCTCTTTCGTCTAGTGAAACCAATCTGACACTCTACTATTGTTACCGTATCATATTGTACTCATCCATAGTAATACAGAAACCTTCCTCACGGTTTGAGGAGATGCATCACACAAACAACGGTCGCTGGTAATGGCTAGGCTTTGCACTGAACTACTAGAATCCGGACGAGCATCCGTTCTAATAAATTGATTCAGGTCGGCGCAAAAGTTGAGAGTAGTGTTTCCTGGAAGCCCAAGGGGGGATCTAAGTACTAGTATTCTTCTACTACGAGCAAATGGCCTGTGTCCTTCTGAGGCGTCGTTATTTGAGATGGCCAGATGCCTTTAGATGATCCGTGTGACCAATTAGCTTTGGGAAGGCCAAATTTGAATGCTTTGAACGTTTCGGAAGAGTGCGCTGCATGATTTCGGGGAGGAAGTGGCGGCGCGCTGGGAACCTGCCGACCGGCTTTCGCTGAGCACAACCACCACTCCGCCCCTACCATTACTCTATCCCTCATGATGCGGTAGAGTATCGTACGCAGTTGGAGCCTCAGATACGGGTCGCCGAACCAGAAATTACAAGCACATACTGCATACACACCATACGCACGATAACCAGGCCTACCGGCACCGGTATTAAAGGAGATATCGGGATCCAACCGGAAAGTTCAAATCGTGTAGGTAGCACCCAAATGATGAGCAATCATGGCTTCAGGTTGGTAATCCCTCTTCGCTCCAGGCGGCCTCTTTGGTGAAACATTCAATAGGGTTGATTTCCAGACAGGAGCGATGTGTAATACCGGTACCTTTCTCCACGGCACCGTATAATACAAGCGAAAACTTAAATGATTGTGCTGACCATGTCGTCGGGCTTTCCCCTCTCAGTAAGGTCCCTCTCGGGAGAGGGAAAGGGGCTGAGTTTTTGCGGTGTCCTTAGCCCGCTTTCCAAAGAAGGGAATTTTTGACTACATAGCATACGGTTGAATACTGGAGTTCAAGTAAAGTTAGACCGGGAGCTCTGAATTGTATAATCGGGTGCTGGGCCATGATTGACGCACCGTGCGTGATCCAGCACCGTGCCAGAATGGTGATAACGATGGACCATGAGACCCGGAAAAACTGTCTCGGCAACGGGTGTGGCGTGAATACTGTGCGGGCACAGCTGCAACCCCTCCGGTGGGGGAAGCTTATCGCCCGTACTAAACTGTAGATCTGGAGGAGAGTGAGCCGCTGCATGGTAGACCGCGAATACCGGTACTATGATACACCCCCAGTACCGCTCCCCGGACAGCACGATGGACCGCCCGAAAATGTGCCAACAACCCATCCCAGAACACGCTCGAGGCAATATTCTCTCGGATACCAGCACATATATACTTGTATCATGAACGAGGGAAAGAGATGGGAACCTAGAATCTTCCGTATTGATTTTCTTCTCTGTATGGTACCCCGACCCCGCCCGATCGATATCTCTAAACTCCACAAGGCTCTAGCTTTCCTGTTTCGTTTGGCCTTTGAGCTCCGTGTGTAACCTTGGCCATCCTGCGATGAAGCACGGATACCGTTAAGAATTGGAATAAATGAACCTCATGCTAAGAGGTCTAGGACTCCCCGCTTTGGCTATAGGTGAAGGAGTGGCCTCGGGGGGGGGGGAGGTGAATTGATTTTCTGCCCTCCGCTAAGCTCTTATTGGGGGAGCAACTCTAGCACCCTGGCTTGAGGCCTGATTGTTCCGGTTCTTGCATGCGTCCAATTCTTGCATGAGATGATAGGCGCAGTCCCACATCCAAGTACTCCAACCTTAAGCTGGCGGCCGTAGGGAGATAGTCGGAGATAATGAATCAAACCCCCTCCATTACCACACAGTACTGCTACAAGCCTGACATCGGAACATACCGTACCGTGATAAATTCAAACAGCGAACATTGATTTAAGCTGGGGTTGGACAGTATTGGGAGCCAAACTCTGACCCCACCTTCTACACCCACACCCAATACTATTCCCTTCCTCTCCTCTCGACACCTTTTGACTACACGGTGTTTGCCTACATTTACAGCCAAGGTGAGGTCGAAGACAAAGACAACATGGACTATCAGCCATCAAGTTCGCACTCTGAGGGTGAAGAAGGTAGCTTGTCTCTCCGAAGTTAATCGGTCATTCCCGACCAACCACGTAGCTGATGAGTTTTTCGTATTTCTATCCAGTTGGATCGGGGCTGGAGCAAAATATAGATGAAGAGGAGGAGGAAGAGGATCTTGTCGGCGGAACTACACTTGAGCAAGCCCGACGACTGGCCTATTTACTCTCTGGAAATTCGCCGTTGCGCATCGGACACTTAATACTCGCTTCTGGCGCAGGTAGAAGCTTCCCTGGACGTCGACAGCGCAGAGCGAGTTTGAGGAGTGGGGAAGATGTCGATCCCGTGCCGAACCTAGAGGGGCGGAAGCTAATGAAGTCTGGGGAATTCGGATCAGTGCGTTTCTCGACACAACCTGATTAGTTTAATGGCCACAGTTAATTATCTCTAGGATGACTTTACGAAACGCCCGAGCTGGGAAAGCAAAGGAGACTTAACAGGGGTGAGGAAGAAATCAATTCCAAAAACAAGCCTTAGCAAACTTCTACTGCAAAGGGAACTTGGATACTACACTGGCGGCCGCGAAAGGAGGCTGACTCAATTAATGGCACAAGTAAGTTTGACAATCCTCCCCTCTGCCGAGTTTCTTGTATCACTGCTAATGTATGTGAAAGTCAATGGTGCCGTCCACCAATGCTGATTTCATAGCGCACTATGATAAGCGCTCTTACTCTGGCCAATTTTCTGAGGATGGAAACTTCTTCTATAGCTGCTCTCAGGACTTTCGAGTGCGCATGTATGATACATCGAATCCTTACCAGTGGAAGTATTACAAAACCGTGGACTACATTGGCGGAAGATGGACCATTACGGATGCTACACTTTCACCAGATAATCGCCATCTAGCATACAGCAGTATCACAACTCGAGTATGCTTAGCCAGTACTGCTCCGGAAGACGATGAGATGCACCCGCTTGAATTCAGCAATAGTAGAAGCTACAATCGGAATGCTATGGATCCGCGTTATGGGGTTCGCCTGCCTACTGGAAGTTTTCAGATCTTGGTTGTTGCTAATTCGTGGTACAGATATGGTCCATAAGATTTTCCGGGGATGGTCGCGAGATCGTTGCCGGTGCGAACGATGGCTGTCTCTATGTATACGATATTGAAACACGAACACCGGTTCTTAGGCTCGGGGGTCATGGGGAGGATGTTAACGCTGTCTGCTATGGCGATAGGGCTTCTCCTCACATTATTTATTCCGGATCTGATGATACCACAGTCAAGGTTTGGGATCGAAGAAGTATGGCGGACGGGAGGGAAGTGGGAGTCTTTGTCGGACATACGGAAGGCTTGACATATGTTGACAGCAAGGGAGATGGGAGATATGTGCTTTCAAATGGCAAAGATCAGACGATGAAATTGTGGGATATAAGGTAAGTGATTATTGTATGCAGGCTCACCCAGCTGAGCCCTTGAGCTAACAATTGCAGAAAAATGATGGATAAGGAAAAATTCGATTCCATGGCTCACAAAAATTACGGTACCGGTTTCGATTATCGTCGAGATCGGTGCGTTTACATCAATCTCCTGATTCATGAAAAAAATATGATTACTAATTCAAACAGATATACCGAGCCACCTACCAAACACCCTGATGATTGCAGTCTTGTCACCTACAGAGGCCACAGTGTGCTTAAGACGCTTATCCGCTGCCATTTCTCCCCGCCAACGTCGACCGGATCCCGATACGTCTATACGGGCTCTGCCGACGGCAAAGTCAAAATCTACAACATTGATGCAACCGAAGCGGCAACAATCGATGTCTACAATGCGACTATTGACTCTCGGCCGATGGACTCCGACCTCATGTATAACGCATACCATTGGGGTGACGGTGCAACAGATTGGAGGACTTGCGTAAGAGATGCTAGTTGGCATCCGAGTGCCCCGGTTCTTGCTGGTAAGTTATACTCTGTGACACCAACTAGGTTCTTGTTAAACCAACGTCTTTCAACAGCTACAAGCTGGAACGGCTTCGGCCTCTCAACCGGCACCGTCACCCTCCACAGTTGGAATAGCCCCGGCGGGAAGCCAAAAATCTACAATGCAAAGCTCCAAGTAGACCTCTTAGAGAAGGACATGGGAGAGGAAGGCGAAGAGGAAGGAGAGTATGCCGAGACAGAAAGCGGGGAAAGTGAGGGTTACTAGCTATTGTATGTATAATAACTAAGATGCCCATTACTCAGGGAGTTTTTGCATTCCAATTTGCCTACTATCTTTGTTGGTTTTTCCCACATGCTTCACCGGGATTGGGGTCTTTCTTGACGATTGGCCTGCGGTTGTGCGATGCCGTAGGGATGTCTCCGGCAGAGAAAATTCATCCACCACTAGAGTAGGGCCCTAACTTAGGCGCTTTTTTGCTCCAATACACTCCGCCCCCGGGTGGCGGGAAACCCGTATGATACAACTCCCAGGTCCAACAACCGCCGGCATCGATACAAAAACGCCAACTTCCCACAGAGTCGCAGACCGAGTGATGACCAATGACGCCAACAAAAGCGCGCACCAACAGCGCCCGGCGTGCGAATCAGCCAGCACGAAGCGTCATATAGTATCATACAGGCGCCGCCCACCCCCAGACCGACGATCGGACACCCACCACCCCACAACAGCACTACCCTACCCGGCTAACAGACAACAAACAACAGCAGCACAATCCTCCTCCAATCCACGCTAGATCCGTATTACACCTATATAAAAGTCCCTAGGCAAAAGTGTTCGTGAAAATGTGAGACATCCGGCTAAGCGATTTCACGCGAACACTTTTGCCTAGGGACCGTATGCAGGTAGGCAGCTATCTATCCACACTGTCGGGGACGTAGTCGTGTTAGCATGTAGGCACCATACGATAGTCCCACATGAAATCTGAGCAAGAGCGAGAACGGGAGGGGGGTATGGTCGGGAGAAGAAGAGCAATGAGTGTTACATTGAAGGACTTTTTTTTTTCCCTTGACTTTACTATGATAGCTAGACTATGATTTCCCACTGATATCGTAAATCTTCTGGTATGCACGGTACAGGTGCACTTAGCTGAGCAAAGTATCATACCATCCCCGAGACCTGGCGGGTGGGCGGGAAGGAGGGGGGGGGGGGGAATACTTTATATTGCAGGAATGACTATGGTATATTAGTATATACATTTCTATCTATCCAGCATTCTTCCTTCGAGGGGGCTCGCTAGATAGCTATCATAGTCTATCTTCTCCGTTAATCATGTTTGGTTGCTAGTCTTATTTCCATTTCATTCCTCTTTTCCATTAGTTGGGTAGGTGGCAAGTATTTACCAAGTCATGCCTGGCTCTTGAGCCCCCCCCCCCCCGTTTATCATAACAAAATCAAGATTTGCGATGCTATCTTCAAAGGTCTTTGTGATCGATTGATGGTTTTCTGGGTCCGTGTGGGTGGGATGGGAGGCTTTGGGGATATTGTATTCTGTCGGTCATAACTTAACCGTCTTATTCCTAATATTATTATGATGTTTCCGGCGTGCCGTGGGTGCTGCCTGGTATCGTGTTGTATATTCACAAAAGCAAGCACACGCACAAACTGTTGTAATAAATACTGCAGGGGTGCCCGGGCCTCTCTTCTTTCCTTCCGCCCCGAGTGATGTCTTGTGAGTATTATATGTGATAGCAATGATAACCAACAAACAAACAAACTAATTTACCCATCTAAGTACAGATATATCCCCACTTTTTTCAGCAAAAAAGAAAAGAAAAGAAAAAATCCAGATACTTTGAATACATACCACAAACATCGTTGGTATCGCACTTGCTTGCTTCCTCCCTAGTTTATATTTTTTTTCCAACTGGTATAACGCAACACTCCCAACCCACGTACCCACCCGGAATCTATCATATCCAATCTCACCTATTCAAGAAAAGCCTCTTCCTATTGAGAGCCAAAAGAAAGAAAGAAAAATTCATATAATACACCTCCCCCCTCCTCATCTACCCTAAGGTGACCTAGGCCCACTAGCTTCCCTCCAAGCTTTCAACGGCAACGCGCTCAACCTCGTCGCCGCGGGCTTAATGTATCCCCAGAATGTGACCACGCCAATGATGATGCAGACCACGTTGGTGATGTAGTACCCGTCCTGCTCGATGTTGCACACGCCGCCTTGCTCCTTGCACGACTTCTTGTCGCCCTCAAGGGCACATGAGAAGGGCTCGAAGGGGGTTTTGGCGTCGGGCAGTGCCACGCAGGTCGCTATTGTGAAGGCATCGACTAGTTTTAGGACGAAGATTCTAGGAAAGGTGCCACCGAGATTGCTTACGCTGTTTGAGGGGCTAGTTAGCATCATTGGAAGGGACAGGGGCGAGGGGAGTAGTTACGTTGCGAGTAAGGTCATATAAGTCCCCCCAATCCCTGGATCGGCAATCTTAGCGTGGAAAGCGGACACAGCGACGAACATTACTGTGCCAGCGAATGTTGAAAAGATGTGTTCCGCGATCACAACCATGAGGTAGCCGGACTCAACGACGCCGTTTTTTGGGAATATCCAGACGGTGATGTGCGCTAGCACTGCGGCCAACAGGCGGCCAACGAAAGCCCACATCCAGAGAGTCATAGGCGGGAAGTATGCGCACCACTTTCCGGCGTAGTAACCTAGGCCGATTTCGAAGGGGAAATCAATCAGGACTGTTAGGGCCATGTCTTCCTGTGTGAACCCCTTCTCGAGGAGCTTAAGGTTTGTTACGGCATCGTTTGCTTGGAAACCGATTTTGGCAATCAGGTGGATTATTATGAAGGTCTGGACGTCTGTGCTTGTTCGTTAGCATTACTCCTAACTAATACGGTGGATGCCGGGAGGTGGGGAGTGCACGTTTGAGCTTGATAACTCTCCACATGGTCTTGTAGACGCTAACCAGCCCATCACGGTTACTGGTTTTTTCCTCCTTCTTGAGGATTGCTATTCCAAGGGTCACGATGAGGTATGTCCACCCCCAAAATGTGAGATATCCACCTAGGGTGAAGAGCCCAACATCGGATGGTGTCGTTCTGAAATAGCGATTTGCAAAGTCTGGGGAGTTGAACGCCAAGAATACAGTGAACGAGAGAAACTGCCCAGCGGTAAGACCGACTGTCTGGGCAGTTGAAGCATACGAGAGATTTTCAACGGAAAGTAAAGTCAGGGCCCAGCCTGTAGGATGCTTGTCTTAGCGCACAGGCCTTTCTTGAATCTGGGAAAATCCAGGGGAAAACTCACCATCTACAGCAACGTCCTGCGTCGCGCAAAGCATAACCAGTGAGAAAAAGACAAACGTGAAAGTGTACAGTTTGCTACTGGCCTCGGCCATAAGTTTGTCCGCGTTTGCTCCTAGCCACAGCAACATTATCGCACTGAGGGTTTGTATAGGCACGATCCAACTCTTCCGTCTTCCCATTCTCTTGCTCCATATCGCGTCGACTATAGGTGACCACAGCAGTTTCATAGAATAAGGATAGGAAGCCAAACTAAATACTCCGATCTCCCCATATGATAGCCTACTCTTTAGCAAGAAAGGTACTGAACCCATCGCCAGACCCATGGGAACACCCTGTAGAAAGTAGAGTAGAACCAGCAAGGCAAAGTTCCTCTGATCCTGCGGCGGTAGATCTCTCAGCGACGCGGAGGCCTGCTTCTCGTGGTCATCATCGAGAGAGAACGACTCCCGCTGTAACAACGCTTCCGTCTGCATGGAGGGCGATAGTAGATCGTGGCCATCCACCGAAGCATTCTTGCGCCGATACTCAACGGACGAGGATGAGTTCATGTTTGCCGCGGACGAGCGGTCGTTGTTGTGACGGCGGTCTTTGCGACTGCGTGTCATTGGTGAGGAGGGAGTCGCCGGATCGTCCGAGCTATAATGTGTTTTTAGGTCGTCTACGTATATGTTTTCGAGTTCAAAGTCGTCGGGATGCTCGGCGAAGGAATTGGACTGGTGAGCTCGGGTCGTGGATGAGGACGAGGAGGTGAGGGGGAGAAGGGGATCGCGGGACTCTGAAAGAGGTGCTGGAGACATGCACCACACGCACACTGGCTTCGGGGGGAGGGGGTTAGGTTACTGTAAGTGGAGGGGTACTAACAACCATAAGCTAAGAACAGAAAGGGAAATAGAACAGATGTCCTTCTCGTTCGTGGCGGGAAGAGGAAAGGAGTGGCGACCACCAAGGAAGGAACGGACCAGTAAGGGTCCTGGGATAGCTCTCAAGTCTCCACAGCTTTTTTCTCCCCTTCTCCCCTTCTTTTCCTTTTATTTCTAGAATCTGTCACTGTCAAGGCTGCCTAGGATGACACCGGGGGGGGGGGGGATGAGTATCATAAAGGTTCCGGAGTGATGGGATGACAAAAAAGAGTTATAATACCGGTAGTAATAGCATTCAAGCTTGTTTCTGCCTCAGTTCCTTTGGCCTTGTTTAAAGGGATATCTGGCCCTTTCACTCTCGCACTCTTTCACTCTCTCACGTTCAGTTTAGTAGTGTTGCGAGCGTTTTGGAGTCCGCCAGAATTGAGGGGAGTCTAGGGTAATTTCTCCGGGGGAGCAAGGAACTAAGAATCCCCCCTGAGCTTATAGTATCATACCCTGCTTAAGACGCCAAGAATGTGCGGCGCCGGGAACGGAAGGCTTAAAATAAAGAACTTCTCTGTCGACGCCCCAAGTGAAGTCGTGCATTATCATATTGCATGAACTATTACTCGTATATGATACCAACTCGAGCACGATAAGACCTGCAACATGTTTTTCACCGATTACTCGTACATTCCTGCAACCAGGGCTATGATGAAGGGGGGCCGTGCCATATTCTACCGTTGTAGGGCGTATCTCATGGGCGGGACAGACATGCCAGCCAGCTGAATGTGAACACCGGTATCATAAATTATTCACACTCACTGCACTTGCACTCGAATCATATTAATAACTGTAAGTTGTCTCATGCATAAGAAATACCGGGATGGTGGAATGTCCAAGAGCCTCATTGACATGGTGACCATACTTGTGTGCCTGAAAACATAACGCTTGCACTGGTAGAGTACTGTACGGGTACAAACCTGCTCCATGCTCTTGATTTTCAATCATATATTGGCACGATATTTGTGTTGGATTCTGTCGTATATACCCCAATTCTCCCTCAGTCTGCTCGGGTATCATACTCGCATAGTTTATTGCCAAGCTGTACAGCACCAGTACAAGTACCCGTACTGGTACACAAAAGGAAAAGATTGCCTACGTAAATAAACAATCACCCTCCGGGCCACCTCCCACCATAGTCATCGCCATCATACCATACCAGGTACCCTACAGACCCTCTCTCTCTCTCTCTCCCCCTCCACCACACTACCCACCTACCTCAAATATTATCATCAAACGAGACAAAAATATAATTATAAAAAAAATCATGCCATCTCAATCGAATGAACTCTCCTCAGTAGAGGACTTCGATCTTCTTACAATCGAGGCGCGTCTCACCGAACTCGAACGTCGTAAAAGCCTTCTGACAGCAGAGCTCCTCTCATACCGCTCAACGCTGCCGATATCGACCATACTATCGCAAGCAAAAGTTATACCGAGCTATGAAGACCCCACACCAGTCACATCAGCTGTAGGTCCCAGAACCGAGACCAGCAGCAATGGCAGTGCCGCCTCGGATGGGAAGGCAGAAGCCACCGATGAGGATATCCTCTCCGACGTCATCGCACACATGAGGTATTCACAAAAAGAGCGGTTAAAGAAATTATACCGTATGACGGGCGTGACGACATTCACTTCCCAAGACCCGTCTCCCCCGCACAAGGTTAACGTCGGGATTCGGTTTGAGCTCTTCGGAAATCGTAAGCCTCCTCCCCTCTTCCTCCCCTCTTCCTCCCCTCCTCCCTTCCCCTTTACCCCTCTTCTCTTGTTCCATTATGGGCAAAACTAAATCTCAGAAGGAAAATTTACAAACCGCCAATACATAATTCTATCCCTAACCTCAACCTCCTACACAATCCTCCGACACACAATTCCTCCGTTCCTCCATGTCCACAGCCTCCGGGCTCAGTATCCTCACGACGTGGCGAAGTTTGCTCGTGTGCTCCGCGCCAAACTTCAATTATACGCACGACGTCTCGATGCTGTGGAGAAGCTTGAGCAAACCTTGACGAGCATGGGACGGATCGGAGACGTGCAAGAGCCATGGACTAATAGGATTGAGAGCGTGGAGTGGGATCTCCCCGTACGCCTGATTGTTATCAATTGGTCCATCGGAGCGAGGGGCTCGCTAGTATTGGATGAGAGGGGGAGCATCGAGGCGGTAGTGGTCAGGGACAATGATGGCGAGAGGATGAAGAAGTTGGAGGCTATTATCAGAAGTGGAAACTTGGATGGGGTCGCGGTTAGACTGGAATATGTCATGGATAGGGAGGAGATTTATGAGGAGGGCGACGGGGATGGGGAGGCAGGGGTGACGACTTCTGGAGTGGGAGGAGAGATGGGTTGAGATTGATATTGTGGGATGGGAGGACTGGGATCGGTTATTCCAATGTGATTTCCTCCTTTTTTTTTCTAGGGCATCATGTATGATGTACCTCTTATCACTACTGTATTATTACCAACATTCAAATGGATAGATGAGTGGGGGGACCTGTATAAAACGAGATGGGGAGAGAAAAATGTACAAAAACAGCTCGGGAGTAGCATCAATAGGTTTAACCGGTAGTGATACGCGGGGGAAAGAAACATGGGAAGAATGTGCGAAACAGCCTAACACTTGGCCCTTCAAACTTGCTTTTAAGTTTATAATATTATATACAAAATCAATCGACATCAATCCTATTCGCATTCCCAATGTCCCTCCCCAACGCCCTACCCCCCGCTTCTCCTTCCCTCCTCTTCGCCTCCCTCTCCCTCACCTCCCTCTCCACCATCCTCTTGGCCTCCTCCTTCCTCTCCTTTCTCGCAAGTACACTCACAAGCCACTCCTCAAACTCCTCCTCAGCCTCCCTCGCCGCCGCATCCCTCCCACCCATCCCCTCATGCACCCTTCCCCGCAGCTCCTCCAGCGAGCACACATCCATCGCGAACATCCCCCCACCCACCAGCATCATTCCGAAGCTCATTGTGTTGAGTGTCGCCAGGTTCAAAGCTTCCAGAGCGTCGAGGGCGCCGTTCGGGGGGTTGGCGGGCGGGCGGTTGTTAGGATGGTAGTACTTCGGCACCAGCGAGAGTTTGCGCCGGTGGATTGTGCGGCGGGTTAGTGCTATGCTGAGGGCTAGGAAGGTGGTCCCACCCAGGAGGAGGGTCAATTGGCGGCGGAGGCGGGTTGGTTCGGGGATTGGGGCGGTGGGTGGTGGTAGTGGTAGTGGTGGGGTGGGGATTGATGATGGTGAGGAGGAGGGGGGTGGTGGTGGGGGTGTCGAGGGGGAGGAGGAAGAATCGCTGCCGGACCAGGGCATCCAGGAGCGGAGATTGAATGACATTGCTTTCGTTATTTCGTTGTGATTTCTTGTGGTATGGTGGGTATGATGCGTTCGTAATCTTTATAAATTGGCTCGTTTATTTGCCTGTTCGTCCGCCTCACCACTGCCGTCAGACAGGTTGTAGGCTACCGTTCGGAACTGGTCGGCGGGTAAAAAAAAAAATTAATAAAAAAAGAGCCGCAAGCCCAGTACCGTACTTGTACTCGAGTGCGATGTGCTACATGCATCCTCCCATTAATCATCTTGGCGCTTTCAACCCCACCAACCTCACCTCCCCCGAAAGAAAGAAAAAAATCCCCCCACCCCACAACCGCAACCAAAAATAAATAAATAAATGCGCTCCGAAACCCCCCTCTCCCTCCGCCCTTCCACCCCCTCCTCTATCTCCCCCGCTCCCTCCCCTCCTCCTCCTCCTCCCCCCCGCTCCCCCTCCCCACCCAGCGAAAACCCGGACCTAACCCGCCTCCACCACACCCACCACACGCACGGTTACCTCGCAGGCATCACGCAGGGGAAAACGCTACACCTCCAATCCGGCTTCGATGAGGGCTATGCGCTGGGCGGCCGGTTCGGCTTGAAAATCGGGTGGGTGCTAGGTGCTCTGCAGGGCCTCTCGCACGTCGCTCCGGTGATGGTGCGGGGGGAGCTGGAGAGGGCGAAGCGGGAGTTGGGGTTTGACGGGGTGTTTGCGGAGGAATATTTTGCGCCGGGGGGTGTTTGGTTGTATGCGCTTGGGGAGCGGGGGGGTGGTGAGGAGGAGGAGGGGGAGGGAGGGGAGGGAGGAGGGGCTACGTTGGATAAGGTTGTGGAGATGCATCCTGTTGTGAAGAGGTGGGTGGGTAGGGTGAGGGAGTTGGCGAGCGGGGTTGGAATTGATGTTGAAGAGTTGGAATTGGAGCGAGGGGAGGGCGAGGAAGAGAAGGGTGGGAATAAGGTTGGAACTGAAGCTTTCGTGGAGATCTGAGGGGCGCTGATGATGTGGTTGGTTTGGATTATCTCCGTGGACATCATTTGGGGATCCATATATCATATCATAATATGTGCTTGCTGGCCATCCGTGTACGACATAGACTCACGGCTAGTGGCCTAGCCACGGTAAGCAGTCAACTGCGGATCCCATCTTCCTGCAAAGCTCAAGTTTAATCCGGACTGCTGATCACAGGAAATCACTCGCCGGTATATCAGTCACCACAATCCTCTCACAGCGCAACCTATCCAATTTGCATAATTACATTGTACCGGTATGGTAACCCATCTTCCCTCTTTATAACCCTGCCTCTCAACCCTCGCCTCACCCTATAGGTACCTACAAGTCTATAACAGTGAACTAAACACGGAAACATAATACAGGATCCAAATCAAAAAGAAAAAGAAGTCCCAGAAACAACAATAAAATCCGAGTTAAAAAGCATAATAAATAGGGTTTTGTTGGAAGGTCTAGTTTTTTGTTGCTTTTTTCAGGAAGAAAAAAAACCATATCTTCAAACAAATCAAGGAAAAGAAAAGCCCAAGGGGGGAGAAGGAAAGACGCCAATTCAAAATTAAACATAGCGCAAGGTCCCTAGTGATCTTCAGAAGTTGAATGGTTGTATCATTTTTGTCCCCCGCTTTCTAACAGTTAAACAATTGACTGTCGCTACCACCTCCCTCTCCCTAAAAGTAAAATGCCTCGCACAAGTATATGATACCGAAAATCAAAAACGCGCCAGCCCCACCCAAGGTTACTGCGAGACATATTAGCTTTGCCTGGTAATAAAATACACATGAAGGAGATATGGCTCACCATTTCGAACACTGATGCGGCTCGCCAACATTCTACCGCCGACCACTGCGATACCAGTGCAAATAGCATGTCCAGAGATAGCTCCGACAGTAACGTACCAGTAATCTTGTCCGGCAGCCATCGCAATAGTGGCAATTTGGCTACGATCCCCCCACTCTCCCAGGAAAGTCATTACAAATGTTTGGACCCAAGCGGGTGAGAGCAGCAAGCCGGCAAGGTTTTGGATTCCTTCCAAAGATGTCATTCGTGCTTTCCCAGAGCCACCCTTCCCTCTAGCACGCTCGTAGTCATCCTCATCGGAGTCAGACAATGCTGGAGACGATGTAGATCGATGAATCCCAAGTCCACCGCGGGACGGCGACGATACCAAGCCTGATTCGAGATTTCGGGAGATAGATGCCCCTCTTTCCCGCCCGGCAGCCTTCTCCTCAAGCTCCTGTTCAACCTCCTTCATCTCCTCCTGCACGTTGGCCGTGCCCTTCTCCATTCTAAGACCCTCCAAAACCATGCGTACTCCAAAGACAAGGAAGAGACCAGCAGCAAGAAAGTTGGTAAATCGCTTCGGAATTAATGTAGGAACGGCATGACCTAGAGCTGCCGAGAGAATTGACATGACAATCAGAGAGCCAAGAGCTGCCGTAAATACAAGTACCCGGGGGTGTTTCATTGCCATTAGAGCTGCAATCAAAAATGTTTTATCACCAATCTCTGAGAAGATAATCATAATGAAGGACAAGGCGAACGAATGGAAAGGTTGAGAAATGCCAGAAAGGTCTGCAGCTTCTAACTCCGCGGGTTTCAGGTGTTTCGGGATCTCAACCGGAGGTCCGCCGTTCTTGATGCTATCGCCCTGTGATCCTGTGTATTCTTGATGGCCAGTCTTGGGCACTGGTGGCTTGGGGGTTGACGGGTCGTCTTTGGCGTCCTTGTCCTTGCTCTTTGGGGTTTTGATCTGTTGGAATCTCCGATCAGCTCACCAATATTCCAGTCCGTCTCCATGACGGCGCATGTGAGAATCTTACCGCTGAATCATCACCCTCCGCTGGTTCCTCAATCTCAACGATCTCATGCTCACCAGTATGTGGCGGTGGTTTTTTGATGTCGACGCTAGCTCCGCCACCAGAAACTCCAACCTCCCCCGACCCCCTCTCCTCTGTTCCCGGGTACAAGCCTGGACCATCGTGCGGTTTTCCGTCAAGGCCATCAACGGGCGCATCTGCCGTGCCCTCTACCTTCGATTTCAACGACCCAGCTCCTGGCTGGGTGTATGGTGCCTTAGGGTTCAGTGGATGGATGACATCTTTCTTCCTTCCCACTGCTGCAGCTCCCTCTGGATACTCTATTGGAACATGACTATTTGCTGCCGCAATCAAAGGGGGCGCAACCAATAGCAGTAAAATAGATGTGGACTTCCCGGAGAAGCGCATGACGTTGTGGTGATTAGAATAAGAATACTAGGAGTGAAGAACCCGTTGCCAAGTAATTTTTAAAAGTTTTATCTAAGAAATATTAGGTTAAAGAAAGATGAAGAATGAAGAATGGAAGAAAAAATGTATTTTCGCTGGGAAAGTTGGGGTTGAGGCGAGACTCGTGTTGCAGAGAAGAAATCAAACAGAAGATAGGGGTCCCCAACGGCTTGCTCCAATGGAATAGCTTGGTGTTACCCGGATGCAGCCCAGAAGCCCCTCTCGAGTCTCCATGGTTGCCACCTTTGCTCCGGAGTTATGGAATCAATTGAGCTTTCACGATCAGCATGCCTGTGAAAGCTCCCATCAGATCAGACCAGTTATCTCCACAGTAGCAATGCCTCATATCTACAAATTATTATATGCCAGACACATTCGCATCTCGCAAGAAGGAAAAGATAATTCAGCAAACTGGGTCCAAGTTCCAAAGGCTACCTCACATTCATTGTTCTCCGAGTCCAAACTTGACACTAGATCCTTACACATTCGGGGCACGAGCCACCCTATCGGGTTTAAAAATTTCCCCATTCAAAGATAATTCATCTCGCCAATGTTCTTGGTGCCTGCGAATCATGTTTGCCTACTACTAGCTAGTTGGGTTACTACCAGATACCATATTATATAGCCAGTTCACTGGGCAGGCCAATAGTTGATTTGGGTAGGATACCCAGTAGAACATGTATGCGCTGTGCGCAGTGTTGCAGTATCGCACCGGAAGTGTACGCAAATGTTTTACCTCCTCGATAAGGTGCTTTCCATCTGCATGTAATCGGACGTAATACCGGTATATAACACCCGGTACACCAGTGCCGGGAGATAGCATTTGTATCACATTAGGCTTCGAGGGTGACATACAGTACACCATTAGGAACTTATTTAACGTGTCCACGCAGAATAGGAGATTAATACCTATTTCTTGAGAAGTTTAGATCAACTGCCGGTATGCATAAGTATTCCAAACTAGGCTATCCTTGCACCTTATGCCATCGCATCATTAGAGCATTGGTTCCTCCACAGTACGAAATAAATAAATATAATGTCAGAACCAAAAGAACATTATATCTCAGTGAGCATCAAGTAACTGTAGGGTATCAAATAACTCAAACACGGGCTGGTCAAACATCCTCTATACGGATTCATAAACGTCAATCCTCACCTCAACAGCACTATTCGAAGAATGAAACGCACCCTCAGCAGCCCTGTTAGTGACTAATGCTGTTTTTGACCCTAACACAGCTGACCCAGAGCCACCAGCCCCGTGGGCCTCAGCAGCAAGATGTCGGTACATTTTTAGCTCCTCTTCGAATTCCTTCAATGCTCTTAGCTCTGGATGAATAGGTCAGGCAAGGTTCATTATAAGTCGACAGGAGGGAAACTGACCGCTACCCATAAACAAGAATCCAATTAATCCATCTAAACCGCCAGTGACGGCGACTACCCATGCAACAAACATTAAGGCAAAAGATACTCCATTATGTGGACTCCACCAGACTCCTATGTGAAGTCCTACAAGAGCCACTAGAGATCCCCAAAAATGTGATAGTCTCCAATTATATTCAAAAATCTCCCTTTTTGTGTATTTCGCAACAAGTTCCAAAATTTCGTCTATTATGGTAGGCGGGAGATATTGCTCATATTCTCTCTCTCCGACTTGATTGGTGATTTGGGCTTCTTCGGCCCTGGCAGTCCCCGCTACAGTTGACAACGTCAAATTCGAAACAGGGTCTGGATTCCTTGCCTCAGCAAGGGCTCTTTGCTGCTCTCGGTTCGGTGCCAGAGAAAATGTAACTTCTACTGAGAAATGATCACTCAAAGAACAATTGCCGCCTGCACCACCTTTACCACCTCTTTGTGACGGCATCGACATAGGTTCTGTCATCCCAACCTTGATGTCTTGAACAGAGGAATAGCGCGGTGCATGGAAAATGTAGTCTAATCGTTTCCCCGCTGGGTCCTCGGTCTCTGGGGGCGGTAGAGTTGGCGTGTTCATGCGCCATGTATTGAGAACACTGTCACATGTTGCGCCGAGCACCTCAATATTTGTCTTCGCATCAGTCCTTGGGGGAGCGATAGATGGGGTAGTTGGATTGGCGGACAGCCAGGCGTCAGAAACAAGGCCGTGGGTTGATATGATTCGATGAGCTAGGGACGGCGGGATCATGTTGAAATCACCCAACTAGATTTATTAGCTTATTTTCGTCTTACCGGAGAAATTAGATGCTCTCACCCCAATCGCGATATGCCCTTTCTGGACAGCCCCGCGGAGCAGCTTTGCAATCTCCCACGCCTGGGCAGTACGGTGGCATAAATAAGAATCGTTCTTTTCATAAGGCGCATGTAGCTAATCCGTTCCAAATGTTAGAAGCATGAGATGTTTAAGATACTCCCACGATCGAGTTGAAGTTGGACACTTTCTATGGGAATTGCCACCTTAGGTGTCCAACTTCAACTCGGCTGCGGGAGTATGTCGTTCAAAGTGGACTAACATGTGTATTGAAAACCTCGATCGCCTTCCCGCTGGGATGTCGCACTGTAGCACAAGCGACACCTTTCCCAACATACCAATCCCCTCTCCAGAACGCGGTCGGCCGTCCATTGAGCGGGTATCTGAACATGCTGCTTTGTTCAATTGGCCATTTGGAAAGAATTACCAGCCCACCGCCGATAGCTCCTGAGAAGTAGAATTTCCCATAGGGCAGAATCGACGAGGTCTTCGCGCGCAGGTTCTCATAATCGGCATAGACCCAAAATTCTTGGAGAGCGACAATATCGAACGAAGGTGATGCGCGAACTATACGAAGAGAGACTTCATTGAGTCGAGCTTCTCGGTGCTTGGCGATGTATTTGAGCTAGAGGAGCGACAAACATGTTAGGGCCAGACCTGAGAAAATAGACGCGGGCGTGCTTACTCCCCAGCAATTCATGCTGAAAACGCGAATTGAAGGGATATCGCCATTAATTTGAGAAGGCCCAGCAGCAGACATGATAATAGTCCCGCGTGAATATATATTCTATATATATATAAATAAATAATTTGGATTTGGATGCAATAGGGTTGTTTTCCGGTCGACTCGAGAGTCTGGAGACTGGTGATGCGGGAAGCCAAGCCCGGCCCAAGGCCCCTAGCCTTTGCAGTACCAAGTACTGTATTAGTGCTGCTGTAAGCAAGGTATAGCTATCGGTAGGTGAGTACCAACTTTCCAAGCTAAATCCAGTTGGGATTGAGTACGAGTATAATACAGTACGGTCCTCAACCTATCCTCCCCCTTCACATTGCTTAGTACCCGGGTAAGTTAGATCTACACCAACTTTGAAAGATCGCCCGGGCCCGAATTTGACGATACAGTAAAGCATGTGGAACCATATTATGATACCTTCCTGCAGCGGATGCCCTGCTACGCTGGCGCTGCTGGTATGGATCGAGTCCAACCTCCGATATGCTGCGTTCCAGGGAATGTGTTCCCGTATTATAAAAACCTATACATGAAGTTCCCTATCTGTGATAGACCGGTACCGGTAGAACCCTAAGTTAGTTTACACACCTGTTTATCATACCGAAAATTTTCTGCTCCATCGGGTATTATATAATTGAGATACGATACCGGCACCCTTTCGTGGAGCACACCGTAGACCACCCCGGGCTTCGTTGAACTCTCGAAAGAGCCGCATCTGTTATGGCTTGAAGCTTGGGAACTGATTTTCGGGCGCCAACTTATGAGAACCCAGAAACTTTACACTTTGCGCCCCGTATTCAATGAAAGCCATCATTTTGCCGTAGCCGTGGAGTCCAAGGGAAGAGTTCGCCTTTTCCTTTAAATGGATGCAACCCTACTCTCTCCCTACTCTTCTTGCACGTTACACACCATGTCAACACAGGAACAACCTCCCGGACAGCCAGAGCAAACAGATATAAGAATGTCAGATTCATCGGACACACGGACCGTTCCTAATTACGCACTGAAATACACGCTCAAGGGACATAAGATGGGCGTCTCATCCGTGAAGTTTAGTCCCGATGGCGCATGGCTTGCAAGCTGTTGTATGTGTGCTCTCTTGATGCTATTTCTTTTGTCACTGTGGATAATCCAACTGTTAGATAGCGGCCGACCAGACAATTAAAATATGGCATGCAAAAACTGGAAAATACGAGCAAACGTTGGAAGGACACATGGCAGGCATATCAGATATCGACTGGGCACCAGACTCCCTCACCTTGGTTTCCGGTTCCGATGATAAGACTCTTCGTCTTTGGGATGTTGCCAGTGTATGACCCTTGAGGCCGACCATTGGTTATGTTCGCTGACCAACGATATATAGGGAAAGATGCTCAGGCTTCTCCGCGGCCACCACAATGCGGTGTATACTGTCGCCTTCTCGCCCCGCGGTAACATCGTGGCCTCCGGTTCCTATGATGAGGCTGTTCGTCTGTGGGATATCCGCTCGGGAAAGTGCATGAAAACCTTACCTGCACATGGAGATCCGGTTTCTGGCGTCCATTTCAATCGCGATGGGACAATGATCGTGTCGTGCTCTCACGATGGGCTGATACGGATTTGGGATGTTACCACTGGCCAATGCCTTAGAACATTGGTCGAGGAAGATAACGCTCCTGTCATGGCCGTTAAGTTTTCCCCGAATGGGAAATATCTGTTAGCGGGGACTAAGGATAGCTGTGTCCGATTATGGGACTACCATCGTGGTAAATGTCTTAAAACCTATATGGGACACAAAAATGAAAAGTACAGTATATTTTCAACGTTCATAATTGCTAATGGCAGTTGCTTTGTGTAAGAAGCCATCCCTCGGCCAATTTTTGGTCCTAATATACGCAGGGGATGCTAATGATTGGTTCGCAGAATGGCCGGGTCAGAAAACTCAGATGTCTTCATCTGGGACATTCAGACTAAAGAGATTGTTCATCTTCTGGTGGGCCACCCGGATGTGGTCTTGGGAGTTGACTCACATCCAACAGAGAAAATCGTTGCCAGTTGTGGGTTGGATGGAACAGTAATGGTTTGGATGGATTCCGCAGAAGGATCGGATGAATGAGTGTACTTTGTTCTGTAAAGGCGAATTAGAGTATTGATGTGCTGGGACTCTCGTTTACTTGTAATAGCCCATTCCAATATTCTTAAAGTGAATAAAGTTTGCTATGAATAACATACTCTTGTATTACTGCTGCCATAGCCACCGCCATGCGTTTTGTGGTTTATGAAACATGGGCTCGGGGAAGCCGCTACCGAAAACTTGGGCCGCTTGAGGGGTTAATCCTATGGTAAGTCTCCGCCGCCGCTACAGAACGAGTACTTCTGGGTACATGGCCCGTGCGCCTCCCCACCTCCCCACCTCCCCAGGTTCGGGAATGGTACTATACCCGTACTGTGCAGGTGCCGGTACCATAACTGCTCGAACTATAATTGTCCGCTTCAACAGTGTTTTCAGAGGGCGTGACGGGAGCGGGGTGGAAGAAAGGAACGAAGCAAAAAAGGCATACAAAAACGCAATAGATCGGGTGAAAAGGAAACACTAGAATGATTTGTTGGCTAACGCCAAGAAGAACAATGTGTGGACGGCTCACCAATTTACGAAACAGAGACAACCAGTGAAGATCCCTGGCGGACACAATGACAGCCCAAACCAGACCTCACGAAAAATAATGGAACACTTCTTCCCACCAAGCGATGACCAGATGCCCCTAAAAGTCTTTCAGAGGAAAGAGCTGGAAGAAGACAGTTAAGTCACGCCAGGAGAAGTCTCTGAGGCTTTGAAGAAGTGTAGCAATCGATCAGCCCGGGGACCCGACCAGGTACTGTAAGGGGTGTGGAAGAATATACACAGGATTGAAGAAGGCATAATACTGAAGATGGTGGAAGACATGCTGGAATGGGGCATTCACCCGGCTAGGCTTAAAGAGTTAATCGGGATTATACTCCGGAAGCCAGTCAAAAAAGATTATACTGATTGCGTGACCCTCAGGGTTATCGCACTGATGTAAACCTTCTCCAAAATCACAGAACATATCATCAACCAAAGGCTAATGGTGATAGCATACAAAACGGACATTTACTGTATCAACCAGATGGGGAGCCTACTACAAAGATCAACAGTGGATACGGCTTGGTCATTAAACCATTGGATACACGAGTCTCAATTGGCAGGGAAGAAGGTCTCTTTAGTCTTCCTGAACATTAAAAGGGGTTTTGATAACGTCAATCACAAAAAACTACTCAACCTGCTTGATGCCAATGAAAAGGTGGCTGAGTACTTAGTTGATTGGATATCTAACTTCATATGTACTAGAGTAATTGCGCTGGCCTATCTGGATAGCCCTAGGACTCAAAACAGGGTCAACAAAGTCATTCTCCAAGGATTACAGCTATCACCTTTACTGTTCATAATATAAGTCAGGTTACTGTATTCTGGTGACAAACAAACTGAGACATTCACATACTCATATGTGGACGACTTCCAGATAACGGTCACGTCCACAGACTGGTACCGACACACACTTGCATGAATCCTGGAGGAACAGGTCCAGTGTATTAACTCTGTGGCAGCCAGCTTAGGCCTGTCCTTCAGTATTGCGAAAACTGAACTGATGCAAGGGAGAACCCGAAGGGAGAAGGGTTATCGATCGGAATGCCCAATAATGTTCAAGTGTTATGTTGTCCAGCCGGCAGGAAAGGTAATAAAGTGGCTTGGCTTCTGGCTTACAGATAATAGGAAGACCTCAATGCACGTTATGAAATAATTGGCACTAGCTCAAGTGGCCTTCCTTTGAATACAAAGACTGTCGATGCCAGGAAAGGGCCTGACCCCTGTAACTACCCTAAAGATAGGTAGCTACAGTGGACTAAACTCAAGCCCATATGGTATACCAAGAGGTAACCAGATTGAGGATAGACCAGTATACTAGTATACTAGCAGTAGACATGAGTTGGTACAAGTATCTACAAAGTGACTTGGTAACATCAGGTTAGACAGGGTAACCTTCAGAGAACATGTTCGCGTAAAGTTAAGGAAATATAGTAAATGTTGCACGGGTCTCCGGGGTAACATTATATGTGGTTGTGCAGACTCCGAAGGGAATAAAGGCATAACAGGGTGAAGTTACCTTACCTTGGAAACATGATTACCCTACCTTAGGAACCTAGTTACCCTACCGACGTACCTCAGTTACCCTACCTTCACCGACAAAGTCATCTGCGGACTTAGGGGGAAGTTATCCCACTATAGTGGGGCTCTTAGATGTTCATAAGGCCGCTTCGTAGGGCACGAAGCGGTCTCCTGCCGTAGCAGGAGTGGTCCGAACCTCCTGTAACTTTCAGGGGATATTCCTAACACCCCCCTGCGGCCCCAGCGTTGGTACGGCGTGACAGCACTGTACGGCTGTGTAGTTGTGTGCTTCCTAGTAAAGTGAGATTCATAGGAACACTCCCACAACACTTTAGGAGTTGTGGCCGTCCAACCGACCAGAAGCTGTTCGCAAGATATATAAGGGGTGTGAGGGTGACCGCCTCCTGGGGCGCCACCTGGGGCGCCACCTGGATAACACCTGGGAACCACCTACGGGCATACTTTGACCTCCGGGTAGTTGTATGGTTAACAGTAGAGGGCTTGGGGCTGACCGGGGAAGCTGCAAGGCTTCCAGGACAACCACCCCAAAGCCAGTCCCAGGCTACCCCGTGAACTGTAGCATTACCATGGGTTATTAGAGGACTCGAGAGGTGTGAGACTTGTCGCGATTTATGGGGGTCCCGCATGGTTGACTGTGGGTAGCGTCCATGCAGCCAGGCAGCAGGAGATTTCTTATCGTGGGAGCATGCAGTCAGGTTTAGAAGCTTAGTATAGCCTAGTAGATTTGCCGATGGACTGCGTAGTTTGTATAGATGAAACCACCGCTGGGCCAGTGAGTCACAATGGATATTGTCTCTACAGTGGGCATGTTGGTCGGCCACTGACATGCTACCGATAGGAAAGAATTTTCGCTCATGGAGATGTAGTTGGAGAGACATCACCGGAAGCACTTCCTATTTGTAGAGATAGTTAATATCCGAGGGGTCCGACTGCCTCCGAGTGTTAGCACTTTAGGCAGGTGAGTTGGACAACCCTGAGTAGGCTTCGTTACGGGGCCCCGTTTCTGAGGAGTGGGGACAAAATAACATAGGTTATTCTGATTAACTGGTCGAAAAAATCATCCAAATCGGACAAGAACTGACTGAGATAGAGCTCTTTGAAGTTAGACAACTTCACAGAGCTCTATCTCACTCAGTTTTGGTCCGATTTGGACGATTAATTTTTTAATATGCAGTTAATAACCTGCTCTTGGCGCCCCGTTTGTCAGAAATGGGGCCCAGTAACGAACACTAACCCTGAGCTGAGCAGGGTGCTCGCGAAAGATCAGAATGGTTGACGGGTGTCCTCTGGCTTTACATTATTCTACTTAACTAAAGCTAGAGACGCCCTATTCTGATAACCAACGATCCTCGAGAGAACTTATTGAGTGAAGCTTTCAGGCTTAACGATATTAAGTTTCACTGCTTGATTCTACTCTGAATTATCTTTATTATTATATTAATCCTTACTTCTACTTTGAGTCTTGGGTGTGGTTGCAATCTTAGGATCCGTCTTCCTACAAAGTGCCCCCATTACAACCCCTTATAGCGCAAGGCAATTGGCGAACGGCATAATCCTACCAATACTGCTGTATGAGGCCAAGATTTTCAACCCCACGGTAACCATGATTGACAAAATGCAGAAGTTGTAGAATAGAGTCCTTCGGTGGATTATGAACTCTTTGTATGCAACCAATGTCACTGTCGTGTCGGCTGAGGTGTGTTTAGCACCCATGAAGCTATATATGTGAGAGGCGACTAGTAGAGAAGTGACGCCAGTCAGGGTTACCACGGTGATCTCATGCAACAACATAGCAACAGCTATGCTGTTATGGGGTAGCTAACACGGTAGGATTCTAAGTTAACTAGGCCGAGGATATTCGAGACAACGGATTAATAGTCAGGAAGGCTCGTAGGTAATTGTTTGGTAAAGGTAAAGTAATAACGTGTAGCCAAATATCAAAGAGTTAAAATATAACTCGCTCACTTGTTATATTGTTAAGGTCTCTTCTCCGTTGCTTGATGATTCTTCAACCACCAAGGGAGAGGCCTCTATTTATACTAATGCTCATGCTACATCGACTTCACTAGTTAAGAAGTATCTTCTTAACAATTCAGTTCGTCAGAATAAAGTGCGAACACTGTTTGACCCTGAGAACTTGCCCAGCTCGACTGAGAGAATCTCCCAAACTGCTATTTCATCTGAGGGTGTCCTCACTCTACAAGTAGACAGCCTTCGATCTCTTCGTCATGATAGACAATGAATGAATATGCGGCCCAAATGCCTTCATACCAATAGTAATATAGAATATGGGGTGATTAGTTCCGATATCCAGCTATCAAAGCATTATGCAGCTAATGCATATGCAACTAGAAAATGAGAGGAGTAGTATTCTCTAAACATCGTTCCAATCAGTTAAACATATCTTGAAACGTGCTCTCATCACGTAATCCGAGTCGTCTTCCAGATCCCTCTGTGAAGCTCATAACTCCGGGAGCCTGGGTTTGGATATATGATCAACCTATGAAGCCATATACCTCGCTCTTAATTATTGGGTAAGCTATTCCCGCTAGGGTAAGACAGGCTACCTGGAGGCTATCCCATGGTGGATGACTACAGGTGCCCGACGAATAGGAGATAGGCGTTTGACAATAATAAAGGGAGTATGCGCCCAAAGGTCCATCAGCAAAAACGGATCCTGCGTCTGATCCGTCGGCGTTGCGTCCTGACGCAAGCGACGTATTTTCTGTGTCCCCTGCCTCCTGTGCGTCCTGACTTGCATTCCAACGTTCCTTGTGTCCTGACGCAACGTCACATCCTCCCGATGTCTAGACTGCCCCAGACTCTCGATCTCGTCCTCCTCGCCTCTTCTCCGCGTCCTGATGTATCCCGCCCCTCATCCCCGCTATCACAACTTCAATTAATTCGCTGCTTCCTCAGACGTCGGCCGGCG
>Ga0307517_10000292_pt1 | contig 86497 bp, 120 predicted proteins | sample 23_EM_MG_FD_194515 | JGI IMG/M metagenome (GOLD analysis project Ga0307517, IMG submission 194515) | Populus trichocarpa ectomycorrhiza microbial communities from riparian zone in the Pacific Northwest, United States - 23_EM | ecosystem: Host-associated > Plants > Roots > Unclassified | place...
TATGTAGCGTAACCTTCTCACGGTGGAAGGGGATCTTATAGGTTGCAGTGGGTATGAAAATGTTCCCGCCCCTGGTGATGGTTGCTTCTCGCAGCAGGCAATGGGAACCCTCAAGGCCCCTTGCGACGAGAGGGAGGTGGCTTGACCAGACCCATTCACGCAACAGGGGTTATCTGGGTGACCGATCGCGGTCGAAACGGGGTTAGCGCGTTCACAACGATCGGGTGCAACTGAAACATTAGCACAAGAACAAAGAGTCCGGGACGGATGGCCAGAAGACGACCCCCGGCAGCGGTGGAGACAGATTAGAGTTACGCAAAAGAAAGAGACCCGCCCATGGCTGTCCTTCTGATGCTACATATGTGGGATCGCAACCTTATGTCAAGGGACGTTGCGAGGTGCAGAACCCGGCTTTCGCCCAGCCACATCCCGTCCTCTCCGGGTGAGATTTCGCTCCTTCAGACCACGCAATCGGCGTGCCCGCGGTCGCTGCAGAGTCGCTGCTCAGGGCGAGCGATGAACTGGATCCCCCTGGCGGTGGCTCTACGTAGATAGTGGGTGCAGGTACGGTACCGGACGATCAGACAAATTCGAATCGGCAAAGCACTAAGCGAGGGTGACGGAAGAGTTTCTTCATTTTCCTTCCGCTCCCGCACCTTCCGTCCGTCCGGAAACTCTAGCTGCCTTTGGGATCCTTGAAAGCGCGAGGACCGACTTGGAGACGCTAGACCGGCAAAAGGTCCACCCGCCTTCTGAAGGGTTCCTTATTCGTAACCGATGCGCACGACGGTTTTTCGAATTTGTGGAGGGTGTTTACCGCAGAATCTGCTATCTGCATCCGTGGATCAAGATCATTAGAAGGTGATCTTCTCGTCATCCCACTTGGCCGGAATTCTCCCATTGCATACAGTGACAAACCGGTGTTTTTCTGAAATATTCACCTCGCCCTGTTTCCTGCGGAGACTCAAGGCGCTCCGTCTATTGTCAAGAGCACTCCTTGCAACGGCAGCGGGACGGCCGTGACTATAAAGTCCATGACGCTTTCCCAGTGGGATCCCCACCCCACCCCGTCGTATCTATTCCATCCCAGCTCTATCCGCAATGACTCCCACCTTGGCGGATTTCAAGTGTCCGTGTCCTGTTCTCCATTGTGCCCTGTTCTGGCTGACTCTTATACACCCCAGACTGCACCCTGGCCTTCTTCCTCATCTCGGCCTCGGTCACCGTTGCCCGGATTGCCCTCCGCGTCCAGAAGCGTATGTTTTGGTGGGATGACTTCTGGGCCGTAGTCTCCCTGGCTTGCTTCACCACCTTCGTTCCCGGTATGTCATTCTCCCTATTACCTTTTCTGCATCCATCTGATTGTTCCTAAAGGTGTGTTTATTATTGCCGACGGTCCCTCGTACGCTCGACACACCCGTATTGCCGGTTACTACATGGGTGAGTTGAAGCCTTTTGGGGCTCGATTACACCGTCCACTCATGCGCTGGTCGTAGTTGGTGGATTCTATTACTGCACTGTGTGGGCTGCTCGTCTCTCCATCATCTTCACCGTCGTCCGTATTGCTCCTTGGGCCTCTCAGAAGAGGGTCATGTTGGTCGTCGCCATTTTGATGTTCCTTCAATGGATCCTCTTGGTTGTTCAGATGTTCTGGGTCTGCGAGAGGGGTGACACCGCCTGGAAGGAGGCTCCCTTTGCCTTGTGCCCGCTGGGTCTCCATGTGGCCATCACCCAAGCCGTCAGTAAGTATTCACCCGCCCGCTAGTTTAATTATTGGCGTCTAAGTTTCTTTCCCTTTAGCCGAGACTTTCTCCGACATTCTTCTGATCATTGCTCCCCTCTGGATTCTCCGGAAGGTCCGCGTCACTTCCGCTGTTCGCTTCCGATTGGTTTCCGTTTTCGCTTGTTCCTTGGCCACCACCCTTGTTGCCCTCGCCCACGCAATCTTGGTCATTCGTGTCCCCGGTGTTTGGGAGGCCATCATTGGTTCCCTCGAAAATGGTATCGCCCTAGCCGTGTGCAACCTCTCCGTCATCGTTCCCGCCATCGCTCGTCTCTTCGGTGGTGATGCCGAGAAATACCAGGACGAGAGCAAGGACTATGCCACTGCAACCATCGGAGGAACTGGATCTTCCAAGAACACCCGCAACCTCAATAACACTATGCTCAGCACCTTCAAGGTTGATCCCACGGCCACGTCGGGAGCTGTACGTGTTGATGTCACTGTCGAACAAGACCAAGCTAACTGGGAGGCAAAGAAGGATGTTGAGGCCGGCAGCGGCGAAGACATCTACCATCTTCCTCTGCACAAAAACTAGGCTTTTCCGCAGCCCCGGATGGATCCATAGTTGTCTATAGATTTCTATTGCTATTTGCTGTCGTTCTTTTCTCTCACCGGGGATCATCGATTTATCCAGTGATGGCGTTCGCAAGGGCAGCGCCAGCTGTCTCCTTCTTTCCTTTCGTAGATCGAATTTCCCTTGATTATTTGCGCACATTGTACATATACACGCCACTTGGGGTGCCTGTAGTATTCACATAAACTGGATGGGATAAATCAACAAGTGTGCTACGTCGTTTGTCTGATTTGTGAGATGAGTATTCTTCAGGGGTACTTGTTCACATATTCTCCCCATTTCAGAATAACAGGTTGAACGATGGACTCCCATTCTTTTCCCTTCAGTTTGCCCTTCTTTACCTTCCTGAAGGTAAAGATTTCCTTGTGCGTTGTCCCGCCTGATAGACAAAGGTCAGAGACATCGTCACCAAATTTGGGCACCGGAGACCTACACTCGGTGCATTTCTCTCTGGCCACTACACCGGTCTTCTTCACATTGGCCGCGTCGGTCTTCGGAAATCCCGGGTTGAGGTACTGTTCAGATAAAACGAGATCCCCAAGTTCCAAGTGAATCAAGCGTTCCAGTCGATGGCAATAGGCTCCCTTCTCTCCTGCAACGACCTTCCCTTTGAGGGGGCTGCCATTAGTTATGACATCGCCGCTGTTATCGACGGTACCAGGCCACCATCCGAGAATTATGTGTTCCCTTTGCTTCGTTCCACACTGCTTATCCCATTGGTCCAATCGCTTCGTCAGGTTTACCGCGCGTCCGACCTTAAGGTGGATATGGCCCGGATCCAACTCGTCTATGGGAGCACGATCGAAGTTTCTGGCAACCAGGAGCCATTATTTGAGCTCACCTCTAATCTCGAAGGTATAGATGTACCCTGAAACATCTGCAGTGGAGGGCGCCTTTGTCATCTCGGATCTCAGCGCCGCCTGCGTGTCGGTGTGTAGGTAACTGGGTATCCAATCTACAAATCCCCCCAGGTCAGAAAACCTGAAAGAGATTTGGACGTTTCGCTTAGATCCGTACCGTCGAATTTGATGAATTCGTTTCCTTCTTTTCCCTTGAGGTAGAAACCAGACTGGGAGAACACGTCTTTCACGTGTTGAAAACAGAACCTTTCTACATCCTCTGCGTCCGGATGGACGATCGCGAGCGGTGGGCCGACCTTGACGAGTCGCGCGCATCGCTTTCCGGCTTTAGTCTGGCCACTACACTGGACTTCTCCTTGATCCTTCTTCTCGTCTGATAATGGCGAAGGCGGCTCGGACGATCCTCTCTTCCGTTTGTCGATCGGTGGGGTATCGAAGATCGAACCAGGGGATGTGCCGGGTTTCGCAGGAGTGGGAGGCTGTGATGCCGGAAGCGGACGGGGAAGACTTGTGTCTGAACCCGGGCGTGTCTGGTAAGTGTGACCGGGAGCGGTCGGGTATCCCTGCAGATGGACGTTCGAATTCGTGGGCGGAAACGGCTGTCGTCTGGGGAGGTCCTTTGGAGGAACAGGCGGTCCGTGGTCCCCCCGTGCATATTTCATCGTTAACGACTGTCCAGAGCCTTCTCGATGAGGAGTGGGGATTTGAAACGGTTTGAAGTCGTGCAGAACGGGAGGAGGCGGCACCACATGCATTGGAACAGGAAACACCACTCCGCCGGACGACTGGCGTCTGGGAGCCACTATCCGCCCACCTGCTGGTCGCAAAGATGGAGGAGGAGACCTAGAGTCCTTTGGGGGGGTCTGGGGATTGTTTCCAGAGAAGCCACCGATAAACTTAGGGTTCGGCTGATCCTCAGTCCGCGAACCGATTGTCATATAATGGAACGTCTTCAGGAGATCGTCCTCGTGATCGTCGCCATAACCAGCAGGCGAGCTAGTTTGGTGCTTGCGCGGGTACATGGGGGTTCAGGTTCAAGTGGCACACCGCATTCCAGGGTGCCTTTGTCAACTCGTGCATCAAAGACAATGCGATGAGTCGGTTGTTTGCCACTGTTTACATTTCCATCACGGCGCCTCGATCACTTGACTGATTTTCTTCCGACCCTCCACCTGTCCCGGTTCTGTGCTCCAGTGAGTATCTGTTAGAGATGCTGTCCTTTCGACCTGCAGATGAAACGCACTGGGCTCTGAATAACTCAGATGGAAACGCACTACACTCAATTGCGAGTGGCGGCTTAGAAACCCGTTAACTGATCCTTATCCCTTCCTCTCAACGCCTCTGCTACAGTATCAGGATTCTGACCCACATGTTCTTCCAGAGGAATGGACGTTGCGGCACCCAGTCATGCCTTGAGTACCACAATAAAAAGTGTGACCGAAGGGTTGTCCTCTACGAGGGAACTCCTGAAGACCATCCTCGACAGGTTCGTGTACCATGTTCCTCGGCTACCGCTGTGGCTAAGTATCCGTAGAGGGGAGTCTGCCCCAACAGAGTTCGACACTCGCGATGGAATTTCGCTATTGTCGTTGAAACACCACCTCATGCTTTCGTACCTCCAGGCTGCCACCTTGTTGATCGCTCACCGTGCAGTCGGACATTCGTTGGCTGACCGTAGCCCCCCAGACTTATCCTTTTCATCCTCCTCTCGGCCCGCTCGGGGGGACCAGGCTGGTGACTTGGTCGACCACATGGTCGAGGATCGGCTGGTCCTGGAGAAGATCAAGGTCCTCGAGGGCCGGATGAAGTATCAAATCGAGAAACTCGTTAGAGTTGGCACTGAAAAGCAGACGGCACAAAGCACCCTAAATGGCGAGAGGCAACCTATACTTTGTTTGTGATATGTGTTAACGCGATCCTCGATCCACAGATCCACTATCATTCCGACCCAACCCACAAAACCTCGAAAATCAATCCGACGAGTCTGGCGCAGAAGTAGATGGGGAGGGCCAGGAAGATGAAGGGGTTTATCGACCTCCCAAGGTTGCACCGATGCCATACACCGAACCCAGATCAAAGAAGGATCGCCGAACACACGTCCCGGCTGCACTGCACACGCTCACACACTCCGATCCGTCTAAACCTCACACTGAGACAACATCTGGTCTGGGAAACATGGCCGCTCTTACGTCCAAGCGGGCTCGGGAATTACAGGAGATGGCTGAATGGGAAGAGGCGAACATGGCCCGCCTTGTGATGAAAAAGAAAGATGCTAGGCGACGAGCTCAGGATGAAGCTGACATCGCGCTCGGGGGTATTGGTGCTGGCGGAAGAAGAGGCGGTGGTCTCGTGGATGAGTTTGGTGATGTGTTGAGAACAGTTTCCAGAGACCGGAGCGGAATTACTGGCGATGGGTACGAGGAGTTGAGACAGAGGGGCAAGAAGATGGATGTCCTCAGTCGGGCGAAGGCGAGGAAACGTGATGATGTGTCCGCAGACGAAGGCGACGGACCCAGACAACGGAAACGTTCGCGATTCGAGAGAGCCGTTAAGGCTTCCAAGGCCAGGTCCAAGCGGAAGTAGATCATTCCTTCTTATAAGTAGTAGTTCCTCATAGGCAATGCTACCCTTGGTTGTGACAAATAAGTGTAAACAACGCGTCAATTAGGGATTGCGTCGCGCGGAGTCACATGCACACATCGCCCACAACCACCATGCCCCCCCGTCCTGCAGTGCAGACCACCTTGGATGCAGTATTCGGTGTCAAGACCAAGAGGAGCGCTGCTGAGATTGTTGCAGCGTCCGACAGCACACATGCGAAGAAACGGAGAAAGGTCTCCGAGAGGTATCCTTCCCTACGGCGTTCATTTGTTGGCGGCTACTGATCCACGCGATGCCCTAATAGCAAGGAAATAACACCTGCTGATGAGACTGTTGTTGAAGAAGAACCCATTCCTGCGACCGGAGATAAAGTTGTCGATGGTATCAGCAACCTCGAGAAGGGCACCATGCACGAAAGCTGGTATAAGGCTCTCCAAGGAGAATTCAAGAAACCATATTTCAAGAACGTACGTGGCTCGTGACATTGTTCTCCTCAGTCTTGACCTGGCACAGCTCAAGTCATTCCTGGCCAAGGAGTACGAATCCCAGACGGTTTTCCCGCCGAGTGCGTCTCCTGGCATGATTATATGCGCCGTGATTCCGGTTGATCGCCATCTTCAGTGGCGGACGTGTATTCTTGGTCCCGCTTGACTCCTCTGGATCAAGTTCGGGTTGTTGTGATCGGACAGGTCTGTTGTCCCGCCTTGTTCGGTGCATTCATGGCTGATGGGCCGGTGTTGCCATTCCAAGGATCCCTATCATGATGTTGGGCAAGCTCACGGTGTGTCAACCCCTTTGATCAACTCCTGGATCTGACTGTTGACATCAACATCGAGGCTTGGCATTTTCCGTCCTCCCCCCCACAAAGACGCCCCCCTCTCTAAGGAACATTTACAAGCAAGTTGCATCAGATATACCAGGTTTTGTGATACCAAACCATGGGTCAGATACACGCCTTCGCTCTGATAGAGCGGTGGACTGATTGATCCACTTCCCAGCGATCTCACCAAGGTTGCCGAACAGGGTGTGCTGTGGCTAAATACTTGCTTAACCGTTCGAGCCCACAAAGCGCACTCCCACTCGAAGCAAGGCTGGGAGGCCTTTACAACTGCCGTTCTGAAGGCTGTCACGACACGAAGCATCACGACGGAGGAGGGGGAGACTCGTAAGGGCGTTGTGTTCTTGGCGTGGGGCGCCCCTGCGCTCAAGATCTGTCAGTCCATTGGCGTCAATGGTGTAAGTCTGCCCTGTCTCCTCTCAACACCGTTCCGTTAACTCCGGGCTTTTGGTCTCAGTCTAGAAACCTCTTATTGAAGTAATATTTTTCTTGGGAAAGTGTCAACTCTGGCTTACGTTCCTCGTTTAGGTCCGCCCATCCGTCTCCTTTGTCCGCACATAAGGGGTTCCTGGGTAACGGCCACTTCAAAGCCGCGAACGAATGGCTCAAGAAGGAATACGGCGACGATGGACCGATCGACTGGACGGTCCTCAACTCGTAGTTTCTATCACAGATCAATCTTACGCGATGTTTTTGCTTGAATCTGTTTGTTGTCTATCTCCAATATATCCGTGTTTTCCGTTGACATGTCTACCCGACTGGGTGCACGATGTGTACGTGACAGAATGCGGGCTAGGGACTGATGGGGTTCTAGCCGTCAGTGGGAGGATGAGAGCCGAGACACGCGTCACAGTCGCCCAGGGTACCGAACGCTCAAACAGGCACGCGTCCAGGTGGGGAATCGAGAGCGTGAAATGTACTACGGGTAAATCCCGACGTGTAGGCTCCCATCACCGGGAGTGTGGCGGGAACACGTCGATCCGACCCTCACCTACCTACCCCATCCATGTCGACTTATCGGCCGGCTGATAGGACAATTACGCATGAATACCATCAGCCGATAACATCTCTAGCCTTCGATCCTGTCTCTGACACCCTCTGGACTGGGTCTAGTTCGGGCGCGGTTGTCGCTTATTGTACACCCCAGGCGATCAGAGGAGTTTCGTTCCCTGTCGGTGGCGGTCAACCGGTCCAGAAGCTCGTCGCAGGAGATACTTACGTTCGCGCGCATGGTTTGGCTGGGGAGGGAGTGGGTTCGTGGACCAAGGGAGGTGTGAACAAGTGGTATTTTCGGTCCGTCCAACCCGTATCTCGTTCATCAGATGGTCTCACCCACAAGTTTGTAGTACGACTGCAAAGACCACGTCGTTCTCTAACGCCTCCGGTTCAACACGGGGACTGGCTGCAGCAACCGACGCTCAGGAGCTCATCCACCTCAATGAACTTACTGGCGATGTGATCTGTCGCACAAGCGTGCCGGGAATAATCAACCAGCTCCACTTTTCCCATTCTCTGCTTCTCGCAGGCTCGTCTGATGGTTACATCAGAAGTTACGACCTCCGTAATCCCTCAAGAAGAACCGACTCCGCCGAAAATTCTGTCTATGCTCACGCCGGCGGTGTCCAGGGACTGCAAAGTGGCGGAAATTATGTATACTCGATCGGCTGGGGTTACAGGTGGGGGGATACCTTTGGTTACGATAGTCATGGGACCTAACCTTGCGTCGTGGGCTCAAGGCAATCAATCCCATTCCCGGACCCACTCGTCAAGGTCTACGACGTGCGAACCTTCAAGCCTCTACCCCCCGTTCCTTTCTCCGATGGACCTGCATTTATCTGTTCCTTACCAAAGAAAGACACAAGTCTAGTTGTTGTTTCGAACCAGGGGCTTGTGAACATCGTCGATTGCACGGATCCGAATGTCAACGAGTTCTACCAGGTACGACACAGTAAAACCCCGTGTGACCCCCCTCCTAAACTTGATGACCACAGCTCGACGCACATGCGATAATATCCTCTGCGGCTGTCTCCCCCACAGGCGCATACCTGGCGTTTGGGGACCAGTCCGGCATGATCAACATATTGACGGCTGTGGATGGAAGCGAACAAATCCCTTTTAATGGATTTGAAGGTCAACCTATCGACTGGGCAGACCCTCCAGAAGAATTACCTCTCATTGACTGGGCGGATTCTACGTGGGTCCTGTATCTTAGCTATAACCTCCGATGAATCTAATCTTCCTCAGGCCACTGAACGCGATCGGAATGCCACACTACAATACACTGCTGATGTCCTCGTGGACCAAAGCCTTCATTCCCAGTCGCCCAAAATATTTTCCACCCCCAGATGTGATACCTCCTCAAATTCTCAGCACCATGAAGTTGAACGATAACGTTGCCTACGCTGCTGTGCCCAAGGAACTGAGGGGTCGGAGGAATGTAGTCGCGGATATTAAGAAGGACAGTGGTGCAAGATTCAGAAGTGGAAAAAGGACTAACGTGAGTGGATCCCCGATCTAGGTTGTGTGTATTTGATGACCGGTTTGCAGTCTGACGTGGATGTGGTAGCCCCCGACGAAATAGGGGAGATCCCCCGTGTTTATCGTAGAGTTGAAATCGAGTATTCCAAGTTTGGTGTAGAAGACTTTGATTTTGGGTACGTGCAGCATGTTTTATAGTGGAGCAGCACTGACGTACGGTATAGCTTTTACAACAATACACTGTACAGCGGGCTGGAGACGCACATCTTGAACTCGTATACGAATTCCGTGGTCCAGGCAATGCACTACGTTTATCCGATCCGGCGTTTGGCCAAATCACACATAACTCTGGATTGCCCTAGGGAACATTGCTTGCTTTGCGAGTTCGGTTTCGTCGTTCGCATGCTTGAAGACGCCAAGGGTATTAATTGCCAAGCGAGTAACTTCTGCAAAACCGTTGGAGTCCTCGCTCAGGGTACGACTATCTCCTGTCTCCTTACTTCCCCATCTTACCAGTAACCACCCGTAGGCAAGGGGTTAATCCAGCTTGTTGACTACGGACGTATGCCTACTGGGACCGATTACGCGCAGGTCATACAGTCCTTTCACCGATTTTTTGTCGATCACCTCGTTGTGGAAGGAGACATGACACCATCGAACCCGGTCATTGTGCCTGACCTCAGCTCTTATCCCCCTGCTCCGCTGACCCAGTTGGTGGGGGTTTCAGCGAAGACTGACACCACATGCCTGAGTTGCCGCGCCACTCGATCCAAGCACAACACGACACATATTCTGGATATGGTGTATACCCGCGCTGTATGTTCCATCCCTTCTCTACGATACTTTCCGCCACTCAAACGCATCGACAAGACTGGGACAACAGAATCCTCCGTAGATCTCAATTCAGTCATCCAGGACTCTTTGCTCCGCGAGGTGACCTACAAGGCGACCTGTGCGTTCTGCAGAAGAGTTGCGGTATTTGAGTCGCGCCGCTCGCTTGCTACCAAGGACCTTCCACCGGTTTTAGCCATCAACACGTCCGTATTCAATCAGGAGAACATCAAGTTCTGGCTTGATGTGAAAAAAAGGAGGTTCTTAACCCCAAGTGTCAGCCTTCACGGTCAAGTCGACGGGGTCGACGATCCAGAAGTCGCCGTATACGAACTGAGGGTGCGTGCTCTCCTCATACCGGTTGCAACACAATTAACGAAGCGCGCCGGGACAGTCTCTTGTTGTACAGGTGGTCACACGACACCGGCATTCGCACTTAGTCGCGATCGTGAAAGGTGCAATAGCGCAGATGCCGAGGGATTCGTACGGAACTAACCCTAGTTTCTAGTGCCTGGTTCTGAACAGGATCCGGAGAACATAAGCCCCTGGTTTATTTTCAATGATTTTGCCGTGAAGAACGTTTCGGAGGAGGAGGCGTTGAACTTCCCGGATCTGTGGAAGGCAAGTCACTAAGTGTTTTCCAAAGCAAACCGGGTTTACGTTTACTGCGCAGGTACCTGCTGTTCTGTACTTGGAGAGGGTGGACGTGAAGGACAGGATCGATTTCAATGCACTGCCGGAAGAGATAGATACTTCAGTGCTCAGCCGCGATAGTAACGTCTCTCTGTGCGTTTGCACCTCACTACTCCTGCGGCAAACTGAAGCGAATTTTCAGCAATCGCGATGACACTCACGTCAAGCACGATCTCCTTCACCCGAGCGAGCTTCCTCACGCAGGAATGTTGGTGGCGATTGATGCAGAATTTGTGTCCATGCAACAAGAAGAAACAGAATTCCGGTCAGATGGCACTAAGAAGGTGATACGTCCCGCAAGACTCAGCTTGGCCAGAGTTTCTGTTCTTCGTGGAGATGGTCCGAAGGCTGGGGTGCCGTTTATCGATGATCACATTCACACGAGTGAGGCGATCGTTGATTACCTGACCGAGTATTCTGGCATCAAATGTCGGTATGGATTTCCCCAACCTGTGACACTCACTGACAATTAGTTTCGTTCAGACGGCGACCTTGATCCGCAGTTATCACCACACACGCTCACCCCTCTGAAGATCGTGTACAAGAAGCTTCGTGCTCTAGTAGATCGGGGCTGCGTGTTCATCGGGCATGGGCTATCAAAGGATTTCCGCATCATCAGTGAGTGTCGGACAGGTTTCTGCACAGTACTAGAATCTGATGGATAGACAGACATCTTTGTACCGCCTGAGCAAGTCATCGACACTGTAGATCTGTATTTCATCAAGGCTCGACAACGAAGACTGTCTCTCAAGTTCTTAACGTGGTTCGTACTCGGGGAAAATATCCAGACGGACACGCATGATTCAATAGAAGATGCGCGTTCGGCTCTGAGGTTGTACAAAGCGTACCACGAATTTGAGGAGGATGGGACGTTTGACGAGAAACTTGAAGAGTTGTATCGAGAAGGGAAAGCGAATGTACGTTGGTCATGCAAGGAGATTCGAGAAGAGCTGATGTACCCACCATTTATTGGACAGAACTGGAAGCCGCCTGTTTCCGTATCACCTCCACCACCAGCCGAGGCACCTGCTCCCAGGCTTGTGATACCTGGAACGAGGTTCAATTATTCCTCTTCTACAACCCCTCACACAACAACTACTCCCCAACAAAATCAGGCGCAGTCGTTCATGGTGCCCGGTTACAGCTTCCCGGGTGTGGGGTGGAGTGGTAGCGGCGCGGGTCGGTAGACATTGTTAGATCGAGAATCATGTGTGACCAATAGGAAGCTGATGTATTTATAACCAGCATTGTTCTACTGGGTCGTGGAACTTCCTGCGACCATTGGAAGGACTCGACAGGTGGGATCGCGGCCCGGGCCAAATCCTGGAAGGGAAGCGGTCACATTCCAGAGGGCCGTCCTGAGGAAATTTAAAACCCGGACGTCTGGCTGATCGAACGCCTCGGGAAGCAAGAACTCGAGAGATGAAATGATGTGTGTTCGATTCACCGGTTCCATCCTTCTTCCCTGCAGGCCTGAGTTCGCTTAAACACCATGCCTCCTTAAGCGTGGCCGTCTTCCGTGTGTCCTCTTATTTTTATCCCCCAACCATGCGGTCCCTCGCGCCTCTGCTCGCTCTGGTCTTGCTTCTCGGTGCTTTGCCTGTTACATGGGCCGCCGAACCACCCAAAGAGCTGTACTCCCGCCTCGTCTCCTCAAAGGTCCTTGCCACCGCAGGGGATAGGCGGGACGGCCAGTCGTACCCGCACAACACGGACCAGGTCAACGGGACCTGGAACTACGTTGGAACCGACTGGTGGACGTCCGGGTTCTTCCCTGCCACCCTGTACTCCATGAATCGGAGGTCGAAGCTCTGCCCAAGCACGGTGGATCAGGTGGACTGGGTTAACCTCGGACAGGTGTGGTCTGCAGATTTGACGAGGTTGTTGGTCAGAAATTCGGTCGGACACGACGTCGGGTTCATAAGTTTCCCGTTCGGTGATGAACTGAAGATGTGAGTCCATTCCAAGAAAGGTGTCGTTTGAGAAAGAGACCCGCGCCGACGGTGAACAATGTAGACACCCAAGCAACGAGACTGCGGCTAGGATTCTCGAAGGATTCTCGGAAATCCTCGCGAATAGGTTTGACTGGACCGTCGGGTGCACTCGTAGCTGGGATTCTTCTGGCACCAATTTCCAAGTCATCATTGACAACATGGTGAACCTGGATGTGCGTCTGAGGTTTCCTTTGATATTGCAACCGAATGTGGCTGAATGACGAACGCAGCTCTTCTTTGCTACTTGGGAGTTGACAGGGAATAAGACGCTCATCGACATGGCGATCTCCCATGCGGACAAGACGATAGAAAATCACATTCGGCCGGACGGTAAGGGGCGCTTGCTGCAACAGGTGGAGATCATCGTGTTTACCCCCATCCTGCTTTAGGCTCGAGCTATCACGTTGTGGAGTATGATTCGTCCACTGGGCAGGTAACCAGACGTCGAACTGGACAGGGTTACTCGGACCAAAGGTGAGAGAGGAGGTGGGAGCGGGGTTGCAAACACGCCCACTGATGCTCATACCAACGAAGCACGTGGACCAGAGGGCAGGCCTGGGGGATGTTTGGATTCGCAAACAGTAAGTATGCGATATTTAGATCTGTGGGGATGACGGTTCTGATGTGAAGCGATAGTGTATCGTCGAACAAAGCTCGAACGTTACCTGGAAACGGCTAGAAGGATGTCGAAGCTGTTCCTATCGCGTATCCCGCCCAATGGGATTGTACCTTGGTGATGCGGTCTGACAGAGTTGGTTGGTCCAAGGCGATTGACATGGGCTGCAGGGACTTTGATGCTCCGACGGACCCACCAAGACCGGCCGATGTGTCTGCAGCGAATCTGGCTGCGTATGCCCTGCTGACTCTATCTGAGCAAGAATCGAGCATCAATAACGCAACCGGGGCCAGATACTACGCCGATGCTGCCATCAAGGTTCGTGAATACGCTGACGTTCTCGAAGGGGGATTTATAAGCTGAGAACGTAATCAAGTTGTTGGCAGACACGGTGGATTTCGCGTGGCGGCCCAGCTGGCAGACACTTTTTTCAAACGGGACGATCAACAAGCCGACGAACAACTACTGGACGGGGATCGTATACGGTAAGGAATTCGCATCAGTTCCCAGCGCCACGCGGGACGACGGGGCTGATTCAATGATTACAGCGGACTATTACTTTGTGGAGGCTGGGAACAAACTGCTGGAAATGGGGCTTACGGACTGTACACAGTAGCACGGCTATCACATGGCGGATGTGGGAGATTTTTCCTTTGGATAGAAACGCTCTCCCGCCCACCGTGGGTGAAAAGTTCTGGAATTGACACCTCGCTCGGTCATCTGCATCACCCTCGATATTCAGTATTATGTTCAATGTTGAGCCAGGCCGTATAAATATCTGCTCGACTCCAACCCCTCCCCAGCATCTCCTCCTTACTTACCCTCATACACAATGTCTGCAAGGGTTGCCATCGTCATCTACTCCATGTACGGCCATGTCGCCAAGCGTCAGTCCACCCCTCTCCCTCTCTTTCCTTTTTTCGCTCACACCCCCTCTAACAGTCGCCGAGGGCGTCAAGTCCGGTCTCGAAGCCGCTGGTGGCTCTGCCACCATCTTCCAGTTCGTCCTTGGCTCTCGATCTCATCCAACTCCCCCTAATCTCTCGTTTTACAGGGTTGCAGAGACTCTTCCACAGGACGTCTTGACCAAGCTCCATGCCCCGGAAAAATCTAACTATCCCATCTTTGCCCCTGGTGACCTTGTCAACTACGACGCCTTCCTCTTCGGTGTCCCCACTCGTTACGGTTCTTTCCCCGCCCAGTGGAAGGTGATCCCCGGTTCACCGCCGCGTCTATTTGATAAGATAGCCGAGACTGACCCACAAATTCGCCACAGACCTTCTGGGACGCTACCGGTGGTCTCTGGGCCCAGGGTTCCCTCGCCGGCAAGTACGCTAGCGTCTTTGTTTCCACCGGTACCCCTGGTGGAGGACAGGAGATGACTGTCAATGCCACTCTTTCCACCTTGACCCACCACGGTATCGTCTTCGTTCCTCTCGGCTACAAGAGCGTCTTCCCCCTCTTGACCAACTTGAGCGAGGTCCACGGTGGTACGTTTTTCTTCTTTGGAATCGGCACCGTCGACAGGAGTCTAACCCCCTCCCCTTACTCAGGATCTCCTTGGGGTGCCGGTACCTATGCCGGTGCTGACGGCTCCCGTCAACCGACCAAACTTGAGCTTGAGATCGCCGCGGCCCAGGGCAAACACTTCTGGGAGACCGTCTCCAAGGTCAAGTTCTAAATACATAGGTAGACAACGCATGAAAGTCTGTGTATCCATAGCGCAATACAGTTCAATTGATCGTCCTTGAAAAATAATCGTCTATTAACCTTTCTTCGATGCTCAACGCCTCACGTGCATCATTCATTCTAACCGACGTCGCGTCTGTCCCACTTCTCATTAACCTCCTCCTCAATTGTCCGCGCTCTCCGGCCGCAATCATGGCATCCAAGGTATGCTCCAATGATTCGGGTGTGTGTTGCGCTGAGCATCGTCCAAGAGAAAACGTGGCGAGGAGCAAGAAACGGACCCTGCGGCTACACCGACCCGCGCTACGCGTAGCTCAACCCGCCAGACCAAGTCCACCACCACAACTACGGCCAAAAGGACGACCAAGAAAAAGGCCGAACACGATCCTGCGGACGGAGATGTGTGTATCAATCCTCTCAATTTCTTCCCCCGACCCACAATCCGAGCCCACGATCTCTCTCTCTCTCTCCCTCATAGAGCACGATGGTCGCCCCACAGCCCAAGAAATCGCGAACGACAAAGAACACAGAGGCCACAAAACGAACGACGGCCAAGTCGACGAAATCTATGCGGTATGTGTGCCGCATTCAGCATGCCCGCCTCGCAAGTGCAGTAACCGCTCCCCCGACCCTAATAGGAATGATGTAAGCGACAACGTGGGCGAGGACTTGAACGGGTACGTCCACCTTCACGCCCCCCTCTGCCACACTGCATTCGTTCGGAGGATACACCTTTTCACCCCTTCCGCTACTGGCTAGCGCGGTAGCCTCTCTCTTCTTCGCTTTTGCTCTCATGCTCTTCACGAGTTTCTTCTGCTGTCGATCTAATTCCCATCATCCTGACGATCCCGCCGAACCTAGTTCGTCCACCCAGAAGCAAGACTCGGAGCCTCCTGCCTCCGTGAGTCGACGCGTTTTGCCTTGCGGAAAACCTCCCCTAACCTCCAGCATCAAGAAAACCGAGCCGTACAATGCCGCCGATGTCCAGTCCCTTTTCAAGGCGTACGCAGACGAGGACGATGTCGACACCATCAGCGCTGAAAACTTTGAACGCCTTTGCACCGACGCGAACGTACCGATGGAGGGGCCTATGCCATTAATACTACTATGGCACATGGATGCTCAGGATCTGGGCACCATCAAGAGGGACCAGTGGACCAAGGCTATGCAGGATTCACAGTGAGTGATGCATACAGTCTGCTCATTCACCTTTCCGACACTTTGTCAGGATATCATCACTGGTCACTCTTCGGGTCTTCCTGGGGGATATGGAGGAGCTGCTCCTCACGACTAAACCACCGATTTCACAACCCCCAGCTGCTTCGACCAAGGGCAACAAGAAACCCCCTGGGCCTCCACCTTACGATCGGACCCTATACTATTCGTATGCACGAGACAGGAGCAGCACATTCGCAAAGCTGTACTCGGCTCTGTTCGCCGTCGCCAAGACTGGACAATCACGAAACATCGATATGGAGGTCCGTTTCAACATTTCACCCCCTTTACGTCCCTTGTGTTTATTCGATGATTCCCAGATCGCGAAAGCATTCTGGTCTGTGCTGCTCGCACCCCTATATCCGATCATGACGGAGGTTGTGGAATATATTACGGTGTGTTCTCACGCGCACGACCTCGTGCACGTGAAACTGACGGTTTGGACAGGAGAAGGGGACCTACAAAGCGGTCAACAAGGACGTGTGGAGTATGGTAAGTCCCTTGTTTCCTTCCGTGTTAAGCCCTCGTCAACGTTTGTCGCCAGATGCTCGAGTTTTGCAAGAGTACCAACCCAAATCTCGACAATTATGAGGCGGATGGGGTGAGACGCCTTCCCCAAACATGTCAGAATCATTAATGAAAGTCGAACATCAGGCATGGCCCACACTTATCGACAATTTTGCCGCATGGAAGAAGGAACGGTCGGAAAGTAAGGCTGCTGCGCCCACGACGGACAGGGCCTGAGCGAGGGATGGGTTCCATCGATACGGTTACAATACGCATTAATCTACACATTTTCGCCCGTCACAATGCATCATGTTCTACCATTAACCTTATTTGGGCTCCCCTGGGACGGATCGCAGCGAGGCAAAGTCTCGCAATAGGTCTGCCCTGTCTTTGGGGGGTTCTGGATTTCTGCCTGGGTCCGCGAGACGTAGGGGAAGGTTCGACCCAGACAAGAGTATTATCGGAGATTGTTTTTGAGCGGTGGTCGGCGAGATGGGTAGAGAGATGCCAAGTGCTTGGTGGACTTGATTCCAGCTTCCTTGTGGGTCACCAGCGGGCGAACCGCCCTGGAGATGGAGGAACGAAAAGAGAAGGGCCACTGCGACCGAAGAGAACGATGCGAGCACAGAACTGCGGGACTGAGAGTCGTCTAGTGTTTTGCTGCTGCGGGTCATGGTTTGGGGAAGAGCGCAGTCGGCTATCTCCGACCACCCAACCGTTTTGGATTCGTGCGCCTCTTCCGTCCGGTCTCCAATTTCTTTTCTCTCCTCCACGACGCGAGACGACCACACACGCAACATGGCTACGGGTGGCCTGGGTTCGGAAATCGTGAATGTCGTGAACAAGCTTCAAGATGTCTTTACCGCCGTAGGAACCTCGACGTCGCAGATAGACTTGCCACAGATTTGCGTCTTGGGAAGCCAGAGCAGCGGAAAGAGCAGCGTGCTAGAGGTCGGCGTTCATTGTTCACTGTTACGCGTCTGACGGGTTCTGATGGTGCTTGATGGTCGCGTAGAACATCGTTGGGAAAGATTTCTTGCCTCGTGGTTCCGGTATCGTCACCAGACGACCTTTGGTACGTCTGCCACCGCGTTTCGTTCCGGCATCCGTCCGTCCAACACCTGGATTTAATCATGACCCAAGGTTCTGCAACTGATCAACCGACCCGCCACGACGCCCATACCAAAAGGTTTGCACGCGTACGTCACCCGAAGACGGGGTAACTGATTTTTCGGATGACGGCTAGATAACGCCAACCCGAACATCGACCCCAATGAGTGGGGCGAATTCCTGCACATCCCGGGCGAAAAGCTCTACGATTTTGACAGGATCCGACAGGAAATCGTGAAAGACACTGAGGCGAAGACGGGGCGCAATGCTGGGATCTCTTCCGTCCCAATCAACCTGCGAATCTACTCCCCCAACGTCCTCACGCTGACGCTCGTCGATCTACCCGGCATGACCAAGGTGCCCGTGGGCGACCAGCCGAAGGACATTGAGAAGCAGATCAGGGATATGCTGATGAAGTACGTTTCGAAGCCGAGCTGCATCATCCTTGCGGTCACGCCCGGCAACCAGGATCTGGCCAACTCGGACGGGCTGAAGCTGGCGAGGGAGGTGGACCCGGAGGGGACGCGGACGATAGGTGTGCTGACCAAGATTGATCTCATGTGCGCGCGATCTGCCCCCGTCCCGGAACTGGGGCCCAGGCTGACATGTGAAACAGGGACGCGGGAACAGACGTGGTTGATATTCTGGCGGGACGGGTCATTCCTCTGAGATTGGGCTACGTCCCGGTGGTGAACCGGGGCCAGAGAGACATTGAGACAAACAAGAAGATCAGCATTGCCCTCGAGGCCGAGCGCGAGTTCTTCGAGAACCACGCTTCCTACAAAGGCAAGGCGCAGTACTGCGGAACTCCATTCCTGGCTCGGAAACTCAACATGGTGCGTTCCCTTCCACTGTCAATACGGAAGGGAAGCAGTGAGCTAAAAATACCTAGATTCTTATGCATCATATCCGAGCAACCCTTCCCGATATCAAACAGCGCATTACCACACAGCTGCAGAAGTACAGTGCCGAGCTGCAGACGCTCGGGGGCATCATGGGCGACCAGAGCTCGAGCAGCGTGGTCCTCTCTGTCATCACCGAGTTCACTTCCGAATTTCGGAGTGCCATTGACGGCAACACCAACGACCTCTCTGTGAACGAGCTCGCCGGTGGCGCTCGCATCAGCTTCGTGTTCCACGAGCTCTTCAATAACGGTATCAAATCCATCGATCCCTTTGATCAAGTCAAGGACGGCGACATTCGCACCATCCTCTACAATTCCTCGGTGATTTCCCCCCGGGCATACATCGTTGGAGCAGTTCATTGATAACGGACCGTTTCAGGGATCTACGCCGGCACTGTTCGTTGGAACGACCGCGTTTGAGGTTATCGTAAAGCAGCAAATCAAACGCCTGGAGGAGCCGGCGCTCAAGTGTTGCCAATTGGTGTACGACGAGCTGATCCGAATCCTAGGACAGCTGCTTGGCAAGATTGTGAGTCAGCCTTTCTGTCGGGCCGGGGGGGGGGAGAGATTTCTGACCCGCGCCACGTCTAGCAATCTTTCAGGCGGTACCCTGCGCTGCGGGAGAGGTTCAACAGCGTGGTCGTCAACTTCTTCAAGACCGCCATGAATCCGACGAGCAAGCTGGTGTCTGATATGGTTGCGTGAGTATTCGCGGTCGGCGCGGAACGAGGATGTTGATCTCGAGACAGGATGCAAGCGTGTTATGTAAACACGACGCACCCAGACTTTTTAAACGGCCACAAGGTACGGTCGCAGCATCTGCCGGTGTAGACCCGGAAGCTAATTCCTCAAACGAGCAGGCGATGGCAATGGTGTCGGACAGGCTGAATGCCAACAAACCACCGCCCACGACGGAGAAAGGAAAGGTCGCCCCAGGACAGATTAACAACAACAAGGACCTGGATGTGGAGGCTAAGAAGGAAGAGCCAGGCTTCTTTGGATCATTTTGGAATCAGAAGGCGGCAGGAAAGCAGAAAAAGGTTGGGGCTGCAACAATGGAATCGGTGAGTAGGATGCGGGGATTACGTGTTACCGGACATGGTCTTGTGTGACACTGACCACGTTCAGCCTCCATCGGTTATCAAGCCGCAATCTGCGTTGAATGAGAGGGAGACGATGGAAACCGAAGTGATCAGTTAGTGTTCTTCTTCATTGTGTCGGACATGTGGCAGAATTCATTTCGGGAACGCTAACGCACGGGTATTCTGTTTTCAGAACTGCTCATCCACTCCTACTTCAACATTGTGAAACGGGAGATGATTGATATGGTGCCCAAAGCAATCACATTGACGCTGGTCAGCCACTCCAAGGAGAACCTGCAGAGGGAGTTGCTGCAGGAGCTGTACAAGCCCGAGGTCCTGGACGACCTGCTGAAGGAGAGCGAGTTTGTTGTCAACAGGAGGAAAGAGGTGATTTCCATGGTGCAGGCGCTGAACAAGGCGGAAGAGTAAGTGACCGAGTCTCAAGGTGAAAGTTTGGGTGTCTGATCGGACTATTCCAGGATCGTTGCAGGTGTTTAAGGGGTGCGATAGAGAGGGCTGTGTTTAATCTTTCTCCCTCGAGGAGACCCGGTTCGTTTCGGGAGAGTGTTTGCTTGCCACGATATATATTTCGAATAATACCCGGATTTACGTCAGGGGATGAAGGTTAATGCTATGCATGGGGCGGCGGCTGCGCGGTGAGTGGGGCCAGGGTGAAGCGGATTTGTGATCGGCGATCGACGGCGGGAGACAAGGAATGAAAGTGAAGAGGGAATTTGGGCTTACGTTATCCTGTTGACATCACGCCTCGCAGGAGGGAAGAGCACGGGAGGGAGCACGGATGATGTCAAGTGAGGCGGAAAGACTCCGCGCGCCTGCTGCCCTGCGGCGTCTGGGCTGGCGCAGCCAGATGTCTCGCCCGTGTCGCTTGGGGCGTTGGCCCGGTCATGGGCGAGATAAGGGGTGTCCTGACGATTTGGCCGATTATCGCCATTGGCCGACGCGGAAAGCCATCTCAAGTCAAGCCAACGCCAAGCCAACGCTCAACCATTATTTTCGTTAATTTTCCCGTTTTGGAATTACCACGGAATGATCCGGCAGGATGTGCAAAAAATCGGATATTTAGATATTTAGGCTCCGAGCCCATACGTCCATCTCCTCCTCCTCCTCCCCGTCCTCCTCCTCCCCTGGTCGAAGACCATGGCCCTGCAATCAATCCTCCTCAGTCCATCTCCCATCGGTCCATCTCCCCTCAATCCCTCCAGGTCCCTCCCCAGCTCCCCTGCCCTCAATGCCACCGCTCTCCCTTCAGACGACGACTCCAACCCGACCCAGTCCAGAAAAATAAGATTCGCTCCTCTGCCCGTTGTCCCAGACCCGAACGACACTCAAGACGACGGCCAACGCGACGACTTTCTCGGCTCCGAAGCAGCAGAGCTCATCCAATCTACACCCATACCCATCCCACCCCCACCCCTTCCTCCGGTCGTGAGCCTCAACCCGTCTACCTCCTCCTCTTCCTCCCAGCAGTCCCTCCCCACATCCAAAAGGTCCTTCTCCTCAAAGTTCATCAAACCCCTCCTCACCCCCTGGTCCAAGTCCGTTTCCGCCCCATCCTCGACCGATGGCTCTCCTCCTCTTTCACGTATATCATCAATCGAGTCCTCCCAATCTCTTCGAGCTGGCACCCCCCTCGATCGGTGGGCCTCTGCTGGGTCGGTCCGTTCGTTCATGTCCGACACTGGTCATTCTCGCACACGTCGGCACAAATCATCCCCTTCGCTCTCATCCGTCCTCAATCCCCTATCCCATCGTTCAAAGTCCACCCCACTCCCCACCAGACAGTACACCCCCTCCGCTAAGCCTGGTATGCGCATGCTTAACGGTCGGGTGTACGGCCGAAAACGGCCATACTCTCAGGCTTCGACGAATCCCTTCGCCAATGTCCGTGATACCGAGCCCGAGTTTGTCGAGTGGGGCTACGGTGGTATGGGCTCCAACAAATCCAACAGAAATTCATCTATGGGTTCCGCTTGGAGGGTCGTACAGAACGGCTCGAATGCCTCCGCTTTTGGTAACGACGAGGATGATTCTACTGGTATGGCTTGGGTAAAAAAGCGCAGGGCCGAGCGTGAGAAGGCTAAGCTAGAGACCGAGGGAAAGGACCAGGAACGTGGAGACGCCGATCTCCAAAAGTCTCACCCCACCATTACCGAGGAAGAGGAAGAACAGACGCCCCGATTACCCAAGGAGGACAACACCCCTCGCCCGTCCATCGTCACCTCTACCGTGGGTTCGGCCGAACAGCCTCACGTGAAGCCAGAGCACATTACTACTGCCGTCAACCTCCCACCCCAAAGGCTTCACAAACGAGAGTTATCGTTCAGTCACCGTATCCAAATCCCCCAGGCCGAGAGCCCGACCAAGGACATGCCTCCTTTTGGTGTCGATGTCTTTAATATGGAGCTCGCAGAGAGGCCCGAAGTCACACCAGAAACTCCTGAGGCGAGCACTGGTTCTACAAGTGAAGATGATGATTCACCGTCATCGAGCGACGAAGAGGATGAGGATGAAAGTGATGTGTATTCCGAGGTTTGTATCTCTTCCTTTCCGGTCCGCGCCCCACTCCTTGACCTCGGGCGTTTCAGGAGAATGCACATAGCAAGACGGCCTTGGGCGCCGGAGTCGAGAAAGTCAGCAGACACAAGGACGCGCCTCAGTCGAAGACTCCCAATTTGCCGCACTCCCCTTTGAAAAACCAGTTACCCACCACCGCTATAGAAGCCTAGACGCTTTGGGTTCGTCCGTCGTTGACTCCTCTATCCAAAGGGAGTTTTGTTGACGTGCTCGGAAACAGTTTCCATCTTTGCTTTCGTTTTAAGTGGGCACGAATCACACTTGTACCATTTCGGACCAGTGTCACACGCATCTTTTACTCTATCATCCATCTTTTTTATTGGGTCTTAATTTCCTTTTCGCCACCTCTCCCTCCTCCCTGCCCCTGTGGCTTGGGTCAAGCCCCGCTGACTGCCATTCACTTGCTACCTCCATTTACCCCCTCTCCTCCACGTGAGTTCTGCTCTGACTGCGTCGACCTGCAGATCGTCGATATTTTACAATGTCGAAAATCGATTTACCTTGCGCCCTAACTCGAGAAAGTTTCGGGAAGGGATGAATTTCGGCGTTCATCTCATCTACTTGTCAGCTGTTATATCGTCGAGCGCGCTGGGATTACCTTGCATCGTCTGCTGCCGTCGTGCCGCCTCAGGCCACTCAATTAAGACGTTCGGATGTAGCCGGGGGAAAAGATGGTTTACCAAGCAGAATCATCCCAGCCTCATGGCTGTGATTCTTTTCCACGGTGCCCTCACGTTCGATGGACGTTTGCTCTCGTCGAAGAGGGTCCAGTGCAGCCCCGTGGGGAACATGTGGATTACTATTTGCTGACCGAATTGCGTTCATCCGTTGCCCTTGCATCTTTCTGGTTATTTCCTTATCTGTGGACGGTATATCGTGTATGATTGCTGCTTTCCGCTTGTCCGTTATTGAATCTCACGCTGTAATTGTGCCGACGCCATTATTCTTTCCTATGTACTCGTTGTTTATGTGAACTGTTGTATAATACAGAGGTTGTACAATACACACATGTAGGTTAAAACTGCTCTTGGCACCGGCTAGGGTGCGAGATCTGATCCACGAACGTGCGACGACAATCTTTTTGTGGTCGTTGCCCTCCGGTTGGTTCGGAACGATGATGGGTGGGGAGAGTTTTGGAGGGGTCGCCCGAGTGGTATGTATGTGCATGGGGTGGATTACTCAATGGACTGAATGTTCACTCGGCTCCGTCGGTCCTGTTGGTTCAAGCTTGTGGCGAGAGGCACGGTAGGCGGAAACGGACGTGGGAGTGTTATGGGCGCCAGACACAGGGCCCCGTGGGACAGGCGAGGCGTCCGGAGATGGATGTCGTGAGCGATTTGAACAGATAAGATGTTCACCTGTGCCCCGTTTCCTCCTCCTCATCACAAGCTGTCAACCGGCGAATATAGCTCAGCCCTTGCCAAGAAACAAGCAAAATTTGATTTTACCCCAGACCATCTCCGCCTGATTGCGTGTGGCGGGGGTTTCATGGATTCCGTGCCCAGTTCCTATCATGATCACAATCAGTCTGGGTTGTGGTCACGAGCACGAGCGAATCCTCGAACCGATTCACTGAACCGGCCGGCTAGTGGATCAACATGAGTACCCCCGTGGAGGTCATATTCGTGTGATACGTCGCGGGAATGAAAAGGTCGAGGTCAGACCGGCGGAGGGCCAGTGGGCTCCCGGCCACTCCCAACCGGAGCACTAGACGGCAGATCCTGATCTCATATACAGCGATAAGATTAAAATAGAGGCGGAGGCTGTCGTCGTCCGTGTGACGGTGGGGTTCCACTCTGTGGTGTCTCGTATACGCCCCGCAGTATGAGGACACCGCTCCGGCCGGGTGGGCGTTATACTAAGGCATTCCTTTATCACCGATCATGCGCATCCATTGGGGCAGGCACAGATTTGGATTCGCGATGACGAGTTCCCGGATGAGCGTATCACCACCCCAGGAGGACGGCCCCTCTCGCCAGGGGTCAAGCTTCAAGCTTCAAGGTCCAGACCCAGAGGAGATGCCGATCGTCGTATGAACGTGGCTATACCGCGCGCGTCCAGGGTTTAAGCAGGGGGGGAGCGCAGAGCAGACGAGAAAGGACCAGGATTGGCACCCTCTCCTTTCCGCTGGTCAGGCCGTGGTGAGGAAAATGTCGCGATGGATTACCAAGATGAGGTCGATGAGGGGTGAGAATTCGGTCGAACACGGATCGATGGGTAAGCACGAACCAAATCCTCGCAATCCGATAAATACTTCCAAAAACTGGCTCTCCGTCTCCTCTCTCGCCAACAGCGTCGGCTGTCCCCTCTCCAAAGACTCTCCCAGGTCTGTCTATCTTTTTTCCCCGTCTCCCAGCCCCTCGCTCATGCAGCCACGAAGATCTCCAGAGCGTTCCACTCGTCCAAGATGGCCCCAGTTCAACTTGCCGACAAGTACGACATCGTCTTCATTGGAGGTGGCAGCGGAGGCTCTGGAGGTGCCCGTCGCGCCGCCTCGTACGGAAAGAAAGTCGCGATCGTCGAATCCACCCCGTACTACGGAGGCACCTGCGTCAACGTCGGTCCGTACTTCCGCAGAATCGCGCCCCTGGCCAATCCATCTCACCTTCGCTTCTACCCCTCCCAGGATGCGTTCCCAAAAAGTTGATGTGGCATGCCGCCGATCTCGCTGACAAGCTTCGTCATACCGCGGGATACAAGTTCCAGGGTCTTGACCAGCCAAAGTTTGACTGGGCCACCTTCAAGCTTCAGCGCGACGCTTACATCGAGAAACTCCGTGGTATCTACCAGAGCAATTGGAACAGGGAGGGCATCGACCTCCTCAACGGTCACGCTACCATCTTGTCCCCCACCGAGGTCCAGGTCTCTCACCCCGGTGAGGAGCCCTATACCGTCAAGACCGATAACGTTTGCGTCGCCGTTGGTGGTCACCCCACCATCCCCTCCGACCAAGACATCCCCGGCGCGAGCCTCGGTATTACCTCTGATGGCTTCTTTGACCTCGAAGACCAACCGAAACGAGTCGTCGTCGTCGGTGCCGGTTACATCGCCGTCGAACTTGCGGGTATTTTCAACACCCTCGGAACCGAGACTCATCTCCTCATTCGTGGTGACACCGTTCTCCGGACTTTCGACCCCGCCATCCAAGAAGTCCTTACTCCTTGGATGGAGCACACTGGCATCAAACTTCATCGGCAGACACAGATCACAAAAGTTGAGGGTGAGCCAGGGAATTTGACCATCCACACCAACCAGGGCGACAAGATCGAGGCCGATGTTCTTTTGTGGGCAATCGGTCGCCAAGCTAATACCAAGAAGCTCGGTTTGGACGCTCTTGGCGTCAAGACTACCCCCAAGGGCGACATCATCGTCGACGAGTACCAGAACTCCAATATTCCTGGTATCAGTTCCATCGGAGACGTTACTGGCAAGTGGCTCTTGACCCCTGTCGCCATCGCTGCTGGACGAAGGCTTTCCAACCGCCTCTTTGGTCCCTCCGAATTCGCGGATGACAAGCTCAGCTACGATAACATTGCCACCGTTGTCTTCTCGTAAGTTTGGCCCCTCCAGACCTATGCGCGTTCTCACCGTGTTTCCATAGTCACCCTCCTGTGGGAACCGTCGGCCTGACCGAGCCCGAGGCTCGGAAGAAGTACGGTGACACCGTCAAGATTTGTACGTGAATTCCGTTGCTTCAGTCCGATAACCATGTTGAGAGTGGTCCCCTTTCAGACAAGACTTCCTTCAAGTCCCTCTACTTCAGCATGATCGATGAACGCCACAAGGAGCCCACAACCTTCAAACTTATCGTGCAGGGTCCCGAAGAACGAGTTGTGGGTCTCCACATCATCGGTCAGGGCTCCGACGAGATTATCCAAGGCTTTGCCGTCGCCGTAAAGATGGGGGCCCGCAAGGTTGATTTCGACAACACCGTTGCCATCCACCCAACGTCCGGGGAAGGTAAGCTTACGACTGTCCAGACCGCTTTGAAAGAGAAGCTGAAATTTTCCCACCCACAGAATTGGTTACTCTTCGATGATTTCTTTGTCTTGGCCTAGTCAGCCCATGTAGACACACTCCATGTATCATATTACTCCCGTAGTTCCCATCAATGGCATTCTCGTTTTCCTTCTTTAGTTGGATCGGCTTCATGAGTGAGTGGCGTTATTTTATTGAACGCTAACTACTACTGTGTGTGACCCTCCGGTCCAGATACACCTAAGCACCCCCGTTTTGTTTCTTCCAGCTCTCGAGCCACTGTTTGAGATCGGGAGTCGACCTTTCGATCCACTTGGCCCTGGCCCTGATTCCGTCCAGAGATTGGGCCAATACCATGTCGTACCTGCTGGTGTCCTTATCCTGTGTCATAATAATGTGTGAGTCGCGCCGAAAAAAACCCGAGTCGGTACGGGAATCTATTCCCACCTTGAAGAATTCCTCAATCTCTTGGGCGTCCTTCTCCGAAGAGAAGGAACCGATCGATCCCTGGATCAGGTACTTGTACAACGAATTTCCACCGAACCTTGCCGTGATCTAAGATCCCGCAACGGCGTCAGCGAGAGGTCTTCGCGATAACCCCGGAGTGTTTATCATACCTTGTCATAGTTCTCGAATACGTAAGACCTAAGCAACCTCTTCGTCTTGACATTGCTCGAGAGACCAAAGAAGAAGTAATGGAAGTCCTGGTCTTTGGCTTTCGTCCACATGTAATTCAAGGTTTCATTGGCAATGTCCAGATCCTGGGTTTGACCCAAAGCACGACTTCCAGAGCAAACGCGGGATCAGTAAATGAAAATCGTTACGACGAATGGGACTGCTTACATTGCAGCGATGCGTGAAGTGGGAGTCTTTCCGGCCTCGTTGATGCCCTTGACGAACTCCCACTGTTCCCTGCCTCCGTGCTTGACCGCGATCCTGTAAGTAATGGTCTCCAAGTCGGGCGGGATCCTCGAATCGTCTCCGGTTTTAACCAAGTGGTTGAAGCGAGATTGGAGTTCCTTGATGACCCTTGGGAAGAAGTTAGGGGAACCTTGAACGAATGCGGCTGAAGGACTGCGCACTCTTCGTCACCGCGAATGGCCGCAATACTAATCACGTCCGTCCTCAGTTTGGTAGTACTGGGGTGTTCCCCAGTTGGGTACTCGAAGCCCAAACGCTGCACGAGAGGCCAGTACACTTCCTGTGTGGATGAGTTAATGAAATGGGTAACCAAGAGAATGGCCATTGGATACTCACCCTCACGAATTCGCTAGTGAGGTCGACGATCTCCTCATTCTCCCACCAGGTGTTTGTCACCTGGGCGAAACCGTCCGAAATGCTGTGCCAAACCAAATCTGTATCCCATTTCAGTACCGAACAATCCGGCACGGTCAGAGTCGAGAGAACATACATTCTTTCTCCCCCCTCAAGCTATTAATCAATGTGAACATACTGCTCGTGTCGGAGAATCCAGCCTTCGCCAGAGCGACGCTGTCAAGTATTAGTCCGATACGGTCGTTTAAGCTAAAGACAGAGTCTGGTTTGGCAGCCTCAGCGGAGATCTTGGCCGTGATATCAGAGCCATAAAGCACGCGATCTACCCAAGGGAGTGAGACACAAGAAGGGAGGTGACCAAATGATACCGGACATACAAACGCCAGTGGTGTCTGCGTTGAGCTTGTAGGGTTTGTTTGTATCAAGCGGGATGGTTTTCTCCCGGGTGTCAAGGATGAGGGAATTATCGATTGTGGGTTTTCCGTCCTTTCCAACAGAGAGAAGGGAGAGAGGGACCGTCCTATGGTATCCACCATCAATGTCAGGCGATCATTGGGGGAGAGTGAGGGACGCACCAAACGGTTTGGTTATCCTTTTCCTCGGCAGGCCCAGACTCAAGGAATCTGTCCTGGCGAACGTGGATTCCACCCTCGACTTCAGTGACCTTAATGACTGGGTAGCCCATCTAGGAGCTAAGTTATAACGTGTCATTCTCGCGTGCAGGGTCGTACACACCTTAGTAACCCAATTATTCATCACCCTCGGAACATCAATGCCACTTGCCTCAGCGACACCCGACCATAGGTCGTTGGTGACGCTGTTGCCGTACAGGTGCTTCTTGAGATAGATAGATACCCCCTTGAGGAAGACATCCTCCCCGACGTAGTTCGCCAGCATCCTCAAAACCGAACCAGCCTTGGAATACGATAAGCTGTCAAAGATCTAACAAGAACTTGTCAGAAAAACCACACCGCTCTTGAATGACGGATGAAACGAACCTGGTCAATCTGCTCGGCATCTGGGACATCGACCTCGATAGGATGAGAAGAGAGCTTGGAGTCAAGTAGGAGAGCGGCGCTCAGGTGGTTGCAGATGAAATCAGAGTGGACGTTCCATTCAGGGAAGACCTTGTCTGCAAGGGGTAGTTAGATCTCGCCCCTCTCGAGTTCCTGGGGACTAACCAATGATGATGACCTCCCCCATCTATTCACAGAACGAGATCAGACCAGAGGCGAGCCAGAACCCGAAAGTCAACGCACCAGGGTAGCGAAACCTATGGCAGTGCTGGTTTGAGTTTCGTACGAATGATCAAGGGAGTTGCGCCACACCTTCGTTGAGATAGAGATTATCCCACCACTTCATGGTCACAATATCACCGAACCACATGTGGGCGACCTCGTGGGACTGGGTAGCAGCAACGTTCTGCTTTCCAGCGAGATCTGTCTTTTCGGGATCAACCAAAAATGCGCTCGTCCTACCAGTAATTAAACCCTTGGAAACGTGAGATAGAGGTCAGAGGTGAAGATAATAGGGTGGGTACCCAGTTTTCCATGGCGCCTTTAATTATACGAGTAAGAACCGGGAGGGATCGAGAAACAGAGAGATTGCTCTACCTGCGTCGAAGTCGCTAGCCACCAGGGTATCAAGTTTGGGCAGCGGGTATTCGATATCAAAGACTTTCTCGTAAATAGGGAGGGTCTTGGTCTTGACGTCGAGGGCAAATTGGGTCAAAGGAACGAAATCCGGGGTGGCTGTGAAGTATTTGATTAAGATGGTGGGGTTCGTCGGTGCAAGTAGGGATAAACATGCCGTAGACACGCAATGGTCGAGTTTTTCCACTCAAGGGGCTGGTGTAAGAGCTCTCGAGATACTCGAACACGCCGTTAGCATAGGCAACGAGATAGGTGGACATCTGAACCTTGTATCAGACAACACAATTAAAGTTAGAGTGATACGCACGGGAGGGGATTTCTCGAAACGGGTGATCTTCCACTGATTGTTGACCTCGCCGATACTTAAAGCGGCGAGAGAAGAAGCCAGAGAGTCATCGGAAGAGTCCGAACCGGTTGAATAGACCTTCTCGGATTCAACGGGCATATTGCTAAGGTTGACAGTGTTTTCGCGGGAGATCATAGTGACGGAGAAGGTTGCCTTGAGCAGGGGCTCGTCCCAACAGGGGAAGGCTCTTCGGGCGGAAGTAGCCTATATGAAGGTAATTGTGAGAGAGGTAAAGGGTCGAGAGGGCGTAGCTGGAGCTACCTCAAACTGGGTGAGGGAGTAGTAGTCCTTTTTACCATCGTGGTCCCAAACTGACTTGTAGTATCCAGTCATGTTTGAGAGAAGTTTGCCCTCGTAAGCGATTTTGAATTTGGCCTTGGAGCCTGCGGGAAGGGTCTTGGCCAGTTTGACGGTAGCACGACCACGCTTCTCGTTGAAGATGATTGAGGGATCGACATCGACGGACGAGGCGAGGGTCTCGGAGTAGAGGGAGGGGCGGGTTAGAGTGAGATCAGAAGTGTTGAAGGTGAGTTCTGAAGCATCTTGGAGGATATCGAGGCTGAGAGGGGTGATGAGGGTGCCTGGGGGCAGATTAGATTAGATCAGCCACTCACTGGACATCGACGAAGCCGTCGAACGTCTGGTTTTCGAGGTTTGTGCGGATGGTCAGGTCATAGTGGGTGGGCTTTGCGTTGAGTGGGAGACGGTATTCTGGGTGGGAGGTGGAGGAAGACATGTGCGCGATGGAGGAACAAGCACGCCGCGTGCTGGCTGAGAGCGGCTCCGGGCTCCGAGGGCTCGCTGTCGGCCATCTCCCCGACGCGTGCAACAAGTCCGATCCGACCTGGGGAGAACGAACGCGAGAAAAGGCAGAAAATAACGAGCGACGACGACAGGAACTGGCTGGACGGCCAACTGTCCTGAGCAGAGACTGCATCCTCACCACTCGCCCAGATTCCGCACCCCAAAGGCTTCCGCTGGCAGTAGGACGCGGTAAACACGATCGACCTCGGATGCTCACGCTTGCCGTCGATCCCCTCTTCCACCCCGGAACAACCGTCTGTCCCAGCCCTGGCCCTCATCGTGTTTCACGACCCCCGCAACTCATCCTGGTTGACCCGCTGATGGTCCATCTATGCATCCCGTTACGCGTTTGACGGATGTTGCGCGTGACCGTTACTAACCTCACCCATCGCCCACCTCCAACCACAACTTCCATCATGAAGAAAAAGATCCCCATCGACGACTCAACTTACTGTGCGTTCCTTCAAGGTGAATACTCGTCTTTCTTTGCAGGACGCTCATAGTTCTCACTGTCCGGCAGCAATGTATAAATACTCTCGACTTCCTAATCTCTCTCGTCACCGTTCTACGTTCGTCCTTGTTCCCCCCCGTTACACACACACGGATCCTGACTACCCCGTTTGGCAGCTATGCTCGCAGGTTAAAGCTCGTTCAGAACCACATCTACCACAAGACGGGTAGATTGCACCCTATGCGGCGCTTGATCGATCAAACAAATGTCCTCAAATCCAAAGACTCATCCGGTGAGCTATACTTCCTGTGGTTTCTGTGGACTGCAAATTCACCGCCTGTTCAGCAAAAACCGTGACGTCCAAACTGGTTAAGGAACCCCGGGTGGAGGCTGAGGTATTGCCACCGGTTGCTCCACCCACCACAGTACACTCCACGGACCCTGCGGATTACAATCACGCCGTACTGTCCACCTCGCCCGGGATCTCTCGTAGACGTCCTAAGCTTGTTATCCCGACTTTGCAGGGTCGATTGCCCCCCTCTCCAGCCTTTGATCATCGTCCGTCTTCTTCCGGTTCACAACCCAAACCCCAATGCCATTCCCCCCTCGGTCCCCCTTCTCAAGCTGAAACATCCCCCTCTTTACCCTACACTCCAGTAGAACAGATCACTCATACCCCGCTTCTCCCCCCGGAGATGCCTCGCTTTCCCAGGGAGAAGACAAACCTCCGTGTCGCCTTAGCCCACCAGTCCTCTTCCGAGTATAATACTCCCATCCTATCCCCCCCCACACCCCAGGATCCCTCCAGTCCACTCTTAGAAACTTTGCGCCCCCATAGTGCCTCTGCTAATCCCCGCCCACTGCTTCGTCCTCGCCAGTTGTCCTACTTTCACTCTGTTCCCACAGTTTCTGATTCTATCACCAGCCCCAAGGTTGGAGGTGCCTTGGAAGCGGCTCCTGGCGTCCTTCGTACAGAGTCATTGGCTTCCCCGTTAATCCTTTTCCAACCCAACTTGTCTTCCGGCCTTAAACGCCCCCTCTGACTTACCTCTTATAATTACCCTTTTCCTTGTTCTCACCATCTGTTTTGTTTTCGGACCCAAATTCCCCTGTCTCGATATCACCTGTACTAATCCGTGTTCTCGTTTTCGCCCCTGTTCCTTGTTCATCCCAAATGTACACCCTAGATAATCGCCTTGTTTTCGTTACCCAAGTCGTGTGTATCCTACCCGTTCTTTAGCCGCGTGCCCACCGATCACTGCCCCCGGGTTAAGCGCGCCCGGTAAGGACACCCACCGCATTCTTTGTCCGCCCCCACATCGTCGCTGGCGAAGATGAGCCCAGAGTCGCAGCGAAAAGAGACGGACGCGTTCCTGTCTTTCTTTGGAACTTTTGAACTCCCGCATCCCGCTGTGACTGTCGCCGACCTATCTGATGGAGCCGCCCTGCTACAAGTCCTCACCCTGGTGTTAGTCCTCCCCCTCGAGAACTCCGTCATCATCCCTGACACGTTGTAATCGATCTAGGGACGTGGAGTACTTCCGCCAGCCTACTCGTCCCCCAGCTCAACTCTCGGATAACTGGGTGTTACGCTTCAACGCTCTCAAACGGCTTTATCGGCTGTTGATCCAGTATTTCTCCGATGTCCTCAACCAAAACACCTCCGCGCTCGAAGTTCCCGACTTGCAGGCCATGGCGAAGGATCATAGCGTGAAGGACACATTGGTCATGTGCAGACTCACAATCTCGATTGCCGTCCAGTGCGAGGAAAACAAACATATCATTGACAAGATTCAGAGCTTGAGCGATACGAGTCAGCATTACCTTATGAAGGCTATCGAACAGGTCCGTGAACAGACGATTCTTGTACCTGTGTTGCTCATCGTTTATAGGTTATGGCCAAGGTTCAAGCATCTGGAGGCACCCTGGGCGCGTCAACGATGACAGAGTGCGTGCATTCCAATCCCCTACCGCGCAAACTCAAGATTGACTTCATCGCTTCGCCAGCGACGATCATTACTACCATCTGCAGTCAGACCGACGTCGAATTCTCGCCGAGAAGGAAACCCTCGAGAAAGTCTACCAAAACCTTCTCGAAGAACAACGCACCTTACAAACCAGCTATGACGATGCCGTCTCTGAGAGGGAGGATGCGCTTGCTCGGGTGCGGCAGACACAGCGGGAGGTAGACGATACCAGGAGAAATGACAAAGCCGACCACGTCATGCGGGCGGAGATCGACCGACTACGGGCAGAGCTGTGAGTTCTTTTTTGGGTTGCGAGATGTAATTTCACTTAATCATATGGAGGGTGCTAGCCAGAAGAGCGAAGATAACCTCGCAGTCGCAGAGGCTGAGCTCGATAAACAAAACAACCTAAATCAAGATCTGAACAAGAGATTGGATGAACTACACTTGAAGACGGAGGAGGCTGCTCGGCTAAAGGACCAAGTTGATGAGTATGATATTCTACGTTCCTTCTGCGACAGTCTTTCTAACGGGTATGCGAAGGTTACGGCACGCTGCGGATAAACTACAGAAGACCGAGAACGTCATGGAGAAGTACAAAAAAAAACTACAAGAAGGCGCAGATCTCCGTCAACAGCTTAAGGTCTGTTGTCTATCATCCGGTCGGAATTGGATACATCTCAACGCCTCACATAGGCATTGGAAAAGCAAAACGCGGACCTAGTCGACAAGAATGCATCTATCGAAGAGGAATACAGAAAGGTCGCCGCTTTCAAGCCTCTCATGGAATCTTACAAGACGCAGATCGCTGAGCTGGAATCGAAAATCTCTACTCGAACGAAAGAGAGCGAGACATTCAAGTTTGAGCTAGAACAGACTCGTATCAAACTCAAGATCGCCAATGAAGAGAGGGCGAAAGACTCGGAGACCCTGGAGTTGTACCAGGAACGTGTAAGGGAGCTGGAGCTCCAATCTCACCAACGGCCGTCCGTCACTTCGCCCAAGACGCCGGTCGCGACTGTTGTGCACGAGGATGGGTCGGTCACAGAAGGGGAGAGTATGACCGTTCTAGAAGATGAAGATGATGAAGGTGGTTTGGGAGAAGAGCTGGATACGGTCCTCAGTGGAACCACCATGACAGACCTCAAGCTCCAGGTTCGACGATTGAAGCGAGAGCTAGAAGCTGTCCAAAAGAACGAAGTGGATTCGAGTAGGATTCTCGTACTGGAGAACCTGCTGGAGGACGCGAACAGGATGAAGGCCAGGTATGAGTCCGATTACATGACGGAGCACAGGGAGAAGCTGGTGCTCCAGAGTGCCATGGAGGAGATCAGGAGCGGAAAGTCTATGGGTGATGGGTACGACTGGTTGCTTTCCCGGCGAATGATCTACTGATCGTGATGACAGCCCTGAGGCTGCAATTGCATTACGACAGAGACTCAACGAGACCGTCGAACAGCTCGACGAGTTGCGCTGCAAGCACACCGAGTTGGAGGTCAACTTCGAGAACCAGAGTAAAGAGTTGACGATAACCAAGTCGGACCGTAAGCTATGCTACCTTTCCCAAGCCTTCCTGAATGACATCGGCTTCAGTGACCCTTGTAAACAAGGACCAGCTCGATATTCTTGCCTCACTCAGGGAATCGGTTAATGAGGACAAGGTTGAGATGGAGGCTGACCTAAAGAAGCTCAAGAACCAACTCAAGGAGTCAAACGACAGGAACAAGATGCAGCTTGAACAGATCAATGGCTTGTTGCTTGAGAAGGTAAATCTACAAGGAGACAGCATTGATGTTCGCGAGAAGATGTTGGCCCGAGAGCGTGACTTTAGGTATGTTGGTAGTACCTACTTCTTCGAGAATGACGATTTTGATTCTGGGCTTAGTGACCTCAAGCGGGTCATTGCGGGCAAAGATCTCCCGGAGGATGTCAAGTCCCAACTGGTTGCCCTTCACGAAGAAGTCGGCATGTTGAAAGAACAGTACAAGGAGACTCAGGACAAGCTGAACAAGGCTAAGGCGGTATGTGCAAACTTGGTCCCCAGGTCCGTTCCCTTCACTGAGCGTATTTCTAGTTCATCAAATCCCAAGACAAGCTGTTCAAAGAGGAACACGCGAAAAGGGGTGGAGGAGTTAGCGCAGTACGTCGGTGCTAGGTTTCATTTCAGCACGCGTTGCCTGATAGGCCCCCCGTAGGGCGTGCACGAAGAATCTGAAACTAGAATCAAGGTCCTTGAGGAAGAAGGCCAGAGGCTTAAGGTTCGTTCGTGGTGCAAATTTCAACCTATCCACCTCTGACTAGAATTTTTTTCTCCAGGGGCTTCTAGTAGAACAGAGAGCCAGATTCGAGAAGGAAGTGCATTTGCTCCTCGGGTTTATCCACTCATTTGGTATGAACACGATGCGGGACCTGACAACGTCCGGAGCCCAACACCAAAGTCGGGCGGCTCCGAACAGCTGGCTCGCACAGCAACGTTCAAACGTATGTGAGACTCTCTGGTACGCGCAGCCATATCTGATGTTTTCCGATAGCTTGGGGCACACCTCAGGCGATAGCCCTGACAGAAGGACTAGCCTTGCATTCACACGTATACCTCTGGCGGAAATTATCGTACTCTCTTGCTTAGTCGTAATTTTTTTTTCATACTGCCCGTATCAGGGACCGCATAGTATCCCGTAGATCTGAGGGAAGAATGTGATCGCGGTGTTGTAACTTAGAATGGAAGTGCTCGCGGCAGGTCGGGATGTCGGATGACAGTGGTTATGACTATGATTTCAGCTCCCGTCAGGGTCTCATAAACGCCATGACTCCTGTAGGGACTCCCTTACGCTTTGCCATGGCATCAGCTATAGCCCCGCTCATCATCGACGGGAGCATGCTCGAGGGAGGTGGACAGCTGCTGCGTAACTCAGTTACGCTTTCCGCACTGTTGTGCAAGCCCATATCTATCCAGAAAATTCGGAACGGCAGGCGGCCTCCAGGGTTAAAAGCACAACACGAAGCAGGTGAGCACTCCACGACCACCAGATACGGCCATTCGTAACGTGCCAACTTGCCATCAGGATTGAATTTGGTTGCGGAGATCTGTTCTGCTCGGACGAACGGAGTCCGCAAGGCTTCGTCTGAAGTCGATTTTTCCCCTGGTCCGATCCGGCTTGGGCAGAAGTACACCGCGGACCCCGGGACAGCTGCGGCAACGGGTTTGTTGCTCCAGGTCTCACTTCCCTGCGTTTTATTCTCCCAACCCGCTCCGCCGGACTCGAGCTCGGATATAGCTTCACCCGCAGCTACCCAAGAGACGGATGAATGGACCACCCTTCAACTTCACGGAGGTACAAATGCCACATCTGCACCCCAAGTCGACTACACGACCAACATCTTCCTTCCTTTCCTCGCCCGCCACTACAATATCCATCCAAAGCTCGAAATACTCAAGCGAGGGTATTACCCCCGTGGCGGAGGCTTGATCACGTTTTCTGTTCCTCCTCTCCCACCGGGGACTACCCTACCGAGCATAACCGTGACGGAACGTGGGGAAATAACCAGGATTTACGGAATGTCCTACGTTGCAGGGGCACTTCCTCTCCATATCGCCACAGGAATGTCTAAGTCTGCCAAGACCCGGCTGACTTCGCAACTGGGATTGAATCCAAAGATGGTCTCAATAGAGGTGATGAAGGAGGATGCTAAGGACGTCGGAAACAACGGTAGTGGAAGTGGGATAGTGCTATGGGCAGAGACTGATACAGGATGCGTACTTGGTGGGAGCGGGCTTGGATCCAAGGGCACCGACGCCGCAACAGTGGGAAGAGACGCTGCAGACGAGCTGGTCAAGGCCATTAAAGGAGGTGGCTGTGTGGATGAGTACCTACAGGATCAGATCATCATATTTCTTGCCCTAGCGAAGGGGAGGTCGATGGTGAAGACAGGACTGCCCCTCACCCTCCATACTCAGTGAGTGCACATAAATCTGTTCCAGCTCAAGGTGATCTGACCCGTGGCCGCCATCCAGAACTGCAATCTGGGTAGCCGAGCAAATAACCGGCGCAACGTTCACTGTCCAAGAGAGCGAGCCTGGTCTTACAACAATTATCTGTGATGGGATCGGGTACACGTCGCAGCCAAAGCCTTCGAGCAAAGACCCAGGGCCAGAGGAAGAGGTTGAAAGCCATAAATAGATCATTATCATCAAAGAATGGAACTGTCTGATCTCGAACAAGCATGATACAAAGAGAGATATAGGGTCTGATACACTGAACGCGGGATCTGTCCACGCTCACCGATTCCACGACAACAATGACATGTCTCCCAGTCGCCTGTTACACGATGGTCGTGAGTCAGAAAGTCGAGAAAAGAGTTGTCACCGGAACGAACCTTGGTCGGACGAGATGCCTGATGGTCCCCAGGACGGCCAACAGCACAAAGACAGCAGCAGCAGCGACGTAGGCCCATCCAAGGAAAGGGTTCTTTCCACCGATCCAGGAAACCGTTGAGATGACAATGGATTTCGTACCCTTGTATGATTTGACGGGGAAGTCTATACCGTGTGTGAGTGACATGGCCTGATAAGTAGGCATATAGAAACGGACTCATGTCGACGACAATCTGGTATGTCCCCCTCGATAGTGTGTCCACATCATTCCGCGAGTACAATTTGGTGAATGTGGGTAAACCAGCGGTCCTCATCCAGTTTTGGAAGTGTTCATTCTCCTTGAGATTCGGGGGAGGATTGGATTCGGTGTAGCCGTCGGGATAACGAGCACGCCAATTAGGAGGAGGTACGATCTCCGAGAGGTCGTAGTTGGGTTGGTCGGCGTATTTCTTGGCTTCTCCAGGCCAAGCGATATTCTTCTCGGACATTGTGTACTCGCTGGGTACGCCGGCCCCAGGGTTCAACAAGGTGAGACTTGAGAAAGTATCTGAGGCGGTGTAAACATTGGTGGCAATCGTCGATATTAGGGACTAGTTACCATTGAACAGGGAGTTGGCAATCAGTCCACAGGGGTAGATGACCCTGTCACCCTCAACGGCAACCGGTTTACAGTCACCATTCCTGAGGTCACTAACGGTCCTGTGCTTCCCCTTCAGCTGGTCAGAATCCAGACTGCTCACATATCGTCGGTGGTTTTGGTAGAAATTGGTAAGCTTGTAATAAAGCAGGATAGACGGCTCCAAATCCGCAGGCACGTCGAACCGGACAATGCATTGGGATTGCGACCCCAAAGCCGCGCTCGAGTTCTGGATAAATGCGTACTGAGGCGTGCTGAATTGTGCGTCGGAATCGGCTGCGCGAAGCTGGTATCTGTACTTGGGAATGTCGACCAGGGTGAGAGTGTCGAGGGAACCCGAAGGTTGGACTGTGTCGCAGTCTGTGTAGTCGAAAGTCATTTCTGTGACCTGAAGACGGACCAAAGGTAAGACAGACAGTTTGAGAACGTCTGGATTGGGGGAAATGGGGAACGGACCCGACTGTTACCAAAGATGAGCAGGGCGCCGATTGGAGCGAATAGGATGCCAATGATGAAGAGCGTTGGAAGAACGGTTTTCGGGGTGAGGATGGGCTGCCATGCCTTCAGACGTTGCTGCTTGAAGGCGGTATCTACGGGCCAGTTAGTGATTCCGGGCGAGACTGCGGGAGCTGGAGGCGTCAGTACGCACTGGCTGGCCTCCTCCAACCACTCTTATCTTTCTTTGTCCCGGAGGTGTCAGTAGAGTCGGCTGTGGACTTTTTTCCACGTCGGAAGAGAGCCATGGTGGAGGGGGGGCAGGGAGAGAATCGGCGGGGGGTTGGTAAGAGGGAGAGAGATGAAACGGCGGAGATCAGCTTGATGACACAGCGCCGCGTCTGGCGGTCAAGGGGGCCCGGCCGATCACAAAATATCCAGAGATTTATCCTCCTCGATTCTCGTTCTCGCTATAGTAGACCCTAGCTACCTCCTACTTGAAGAAAGAAAGAAAAAAACACCTTCTGTGAACTAGTCACAGGCAGAGGACACGGAAAATCACACCCAGTCTCCAGAATCACCAGCACTCGGAGATCAGTGAACACTTGGTACACACGGCACAGCCCCTCACCACAGGGAGGAAGAAGGAAAGGAGAGTTAAAAATGAGAGAAAAAACTCAAGAAAGGGTCATCGCTGAACCGCAGTCAGGATGGGAAAGAAAAAAGGAAAAAGTGGGTGCCTGCCGATAGGAAAAGCGAGGACAAACACGAGGATGAGCGGAAACCAAGGTGACGATATGTACAACGTGTACAACCGAGTCGAAACGGCAGAAACCTTGAGGAAGAGGGGCGAAGGTTTACACGAATCCTCGTCCACCGCGTTTTGCGTCAATCTTCTTGAATCGCTCTTCCTTCTTTCGCTGGAACCGGCTGTCAGCCCGCATGTCTTTGCCACTGCAGATTTAGGCACGAACCTCGTTGATAACGCAGAGAGTAGCCATGAAGAAACACAAAAGAACGGCCATGAATCCATAAACGGTGCTATGACGACACGTTAGCCGCCGTCATAAGAATCTTGCTATGGAGGCTTACGAGAAAATGGGATTCAAAGTGTTGTCGGCCTTGAGCGTTATGGGGGTCACACAGAAAGATTGCGTCTGTGCGACAAAAGTGGGATCGGCACAGAATGTTCCACCCATCTCTACAAGATCCGTTCCGTTGTAGTAGCCACAACACTTGAACTAGAAGAAAGACCATCAGGAGATGATAACCCAGAAAAGGTTGTCAACCGACCATATCTTGGATTGCGATCCTGGTGCTAGAAGTCTGCTCAGACCAAACCGCGCGGAAGTTGTCCCGCTCGCGAAGAGTAAAGAACCAGATGTAGGTGCCAGCAATGGTCAAGTAAACCATATTGCTGATGAGCAACCAGTTCAGGAAGACGAGGCCGCCTGTGACGTGGTTTCTCTGGATCACGGTCCCGACGGAGACCGCCCAGGTAACGAGGAAACAAACACCTAGAACAAGCCCAACTGGACCATGGCAACAACAATGGTGAGCGTGGGAAACCCATCGTCAACCGCGACGGATGAACGCACCAGTGAGATCCATGCTAGGCAGGATCATGTTCATGAGGACATCGGGCTGTCGCCACACGATTGACAGTGCGATGGCGACGGTGCCGGCAGCCAGGAGGGTGACATTGAAAAACCACCAACTGAGCATTAACTTCTTGGACGGCATGTTGTTGTGAAAATGAGAGGCTGCGATCAGGGTGGTTGTCAGCACCAACACCCACAGAAAATGAGGATTGCAACGGACCTGTGTGGGTTGAGATTTATGTCTCGAGTGAGAGATACGGGGGGTGGAGACCGGGAGAGAGTGTTGTTGGAAAGGGTTTGTGAGGGTGAAGCTGTCTCCGCTGGAGAAAGGCGTCTTGAGCACCAAGAAGGAGGGGGGAAAGAACGAATCGAGGGTGGATTGAAGGAGAGAAAGGGGCCAGGGACGGTCAACGCCTTGCGAGCTGTGGAAGAAATCGTGACAAAAAGAATAATTTAGCGACAAAGGGAAGTGAAAAGTTCTCCTCCGGGGAAAAGCGACAGCTCTCACCTTACCGACGCAAGCTGCTCTTATAACGAAACCGACCGATGGAAATGGGTAGAAGCAAAGGAAAGGAAAGATGCGCAGTCCGAGCGGAACAGATTCAAGCGATCGCCTAGTCCACACGTGACCTACCCTCTCTTCATCCGTCCACCACAAGGCTTTGTTGCGGCCCGACTTGCAATGCCGTCCACATCTCTCCTCCTCGCCTGGCAGCTCAAGGGCAAACGCGTCCTCATTGTCGGCGGCGGCGAAGTTGCCTCTGGCAGGCTCGAGTCTGCTCTAGCGGCCGAAGCCTTGGTTACCCTAACTAGTCCTCGGCGGGGTTTGCACCCCAAGACGCTCAATCTATTGCAACAAACCCCCGATCGCATTCTCTATCACGATCGCGATTTTTCTGCTATCCAAGACCTCGAGGGTGTCGACATGGTCCTCACAGCCATCGATGACCCAAATGTTTCGCGTTACATTTGTAATCTCGCGCGGGAGAGGCGCATCCCCATCAACGTCGCCGACATCCCGCCTTTGTGCGACTTTTATTTTGGCTCGCAAGTCCAGCGCGGTAACCTCCAGATCCTCATCTCCACCAACGGTCAGAGCCCCAAGCTCGCCAACATAATCAAGAAGCAGATCGAGTCCAGCCTACCTGATAGCGTGGCCAAAGCGATCGAGAATGTCGGTGTATTGAGAGCGAAGCTGAGGGAACGGGCGCCGGGAATAGGAGGTGATGTGGGAAAGAGGCGGATGAGGTGGATGATTGATGTGTGCAACAAGTGGAGCCTGGACGACTTGGCTCTCCTGGACGAGGAGGGGATCGAAAGGATGCTGAACTTGGGATGGGAGAAGGGCACGGTCATATCCACCTCCGAGGCCGGGATACCAGCTTCTTCTCGTTTTAGGCTACCGGAATACACACTCCCGGCCGTAGCAGGTTTCCTTGCAGGCTCTCTTATCACCTGCCTCGCAGTCGCTGCCAGACAACGGAGATAAGATCATGGCAGAATCTGTGGCTCCCGCCCTCCTTCCTGGGACTGTATAGGTCCGTGCCTCCCCAATTTCATCGTTTCCGCGGTTTCGAGGATACTTAACGGCATTACCAGTTGGTCCCTGGTGCCTCACTGACACCACCTCTGATACGAGCGGAATTCTCGTGGACCTTGCCAGAATTCGTCCCGACTGTTATCTATTCGTTATCTATGGTGCAACGGCCGCTGGATCGGTCAACGCGTGTCAAACGGAGGTCATTCGCGCCCGAACGTACAAGGCATAGAGATGTTGTATTTTATTGGTCGTCCACACGGATGACTACCCTCGGCGTCCAATCGTGCTTCTGCACCACCTGGACCCATCTTTACCCTGGGACCTGCCCACGGAAACCGGGTGGCCCTGGAAATCACCTCTTGAAGTGACCGGATCTCTCCCGGTAATTGTATGTATTTCGGAACCCCCTGGGATGTTTCTGAAGTAGTACGTATCAATATTTATCTCCTCGCCTAGAGTTTTTCTTGAAACGTTGGGTCCGTTGGTCCCTCGGATGTTTCACCGTGTGATTCTGCGTGATTGAGCCCTTTTGATCAAGTTTGGGTTCAGTCGCGTATGAAGGGATCCAAGTACGGTTTCGACGCCAACACGTTACGGGAGGCTTTTTTTACTTTACCTGCCGCCTCCAGACCCAGAACCTCGTGGCCTCAGGACGAGCATAACACACACCACGCCGGTGTCTGCGTGGATCCTACAGTAGCAGACTCTCGCCCATTTGGCACATGACGCCTGACATGACTTTCTCAGTGAACCGGTGTGGATTTCACCTCCCACTTGATTTTGATCAAAGATCTAACAGAGGATTAGCCGGAGCCATAATTTTATCCATAGCCGTAGTCCAACCACAGACTCGATATATATTTTCCGGTTTTGAGAAGATGGAGAGTCCGTGAGAAAAAGGTCCCCAAACTCGGCAGCCGAAGCTCCCGCTTTTTCCAGACGGTCGATCATGAGGGTCGAGAAGTGTTACTTTTGTTCGAAAAGCGTGTACCCCGGACACGGTATGTCCATCCAAGGTCAGCTCGCCTGGAACAACCTTCTGATTCTCGTATGAACCATAGGGTCGGCTTTCGTAAGGAACGATGCGAAGGTGTTCCGATTCTGCACCTCAAAGTAAGCACACCAGGAACACGCAGTTATCCAGTCTCACTCATTTCAGTTCTCAGATGTCATAAGAACTTCAAGTAATTCCAAACTCCGAGGCCCCCTAATCACAGCTGATATCTCCGTGATTGATAGGATGAAGCGCAACCCACGGAAGGTCCGGTGGACGAAAGCCTTCCGCAAGGCGGCCGGAAAGGAAATGACCATCGTACGCTCAGCGTGTCCTTCTAAAATTTCTGTTTCGTTAAAACTCCTTGTCACAGGACTCAACCATCGATTTCGAAAAGCGCAGAAACGTCCCAGTGCGCTACAACCGTGACTTGGTCCAGACCACGATCAAGGCTATGAAACGTATCGCAGATATCAAGAAGAGGAGGGAGCACGTATTCTGGAAGAACAGGTAGGTTCACACCGATTAGTTTGCGGTGGCTGCTTTGACCCTGATCGGATTTACCCTTCAAAAGGATGACCGCGGCCAAGGAGAAGGCTAGGGCCCACCGACGAAAGGTTCTTGCAACCAAAGAGTCCGTCTCGACGAAACTAGTGGAGCCAATCCTCACCTCTACCTCGCCCATACGAGAGAAAATCAAAGTCAAGTCCTCGGTTCGCAGTGCACTTATCCCCGGTGAAGGCCAATCCATGGGTATGGACATCGACTAACCATTTTCCCTGTCCCGTATGCATATTGTACATTGCTGTAGCTCGTCTTGGGGAATTAATATATACACATTGAGTGGTACATCAGAAAGTATCGGAGTTCTGGGGGAAGAGGTGTTGTCTGAACGTATGGCGATAAAGGCAGACTACCGTTGCTTGTATTTGGTTTCTGTTTCGTGCCTGGAATTGGGATCTAACGTGTTGTGCAGTCCAAGGAGTGTCTTGCTGACGGCTTCGCTCGCGCCGATCATAGGCCTGAGCACTGCGATGGGTACTGCGCGAACAACTGCTCGCACAGGGCCCTGGAAAAGGATGTCAATACCTCACTGGCAGCGATGACTGGAACAAGAGCCTACCTCATTGCTCGATTCATACACTTCCATAGGAACGGCCAAGATAGTCTGGGCCGCCGAATTGACGTTCCTCTTGAGACTCTTGTATCCAGAGTGCAAACCCTCCCGCACGTTCTGCGGCTGCTCCGCATACTTACTGATCAACTCCTTCGTGTCCTCGTCCACGCCAAGCTCTCCGACATATAACCCAGGAGAGAGTTGTAGAGCCTCCGCAGTTACAGGGTCTTTGGTCCCAAGCACGTTCTCCGCTTGTTCTAGAATGACCTGTGTCCCGGTCGCCAGCCTCGCGCCGAGTTTGATCGCCTCCATCGCGGTCGACTTGAAGAAGGACGTAGCACCTTTTTGAACCCCCCTGAGCACTCGTCCATCCTTTTTGTATTGCGCAATCGGAAGCAGGACGAGATCCGCGACGCCCGAGCCGACGTTCACAACCGAACGTATGGGTGCGACACCCGAGATGACGTCCACCAGCTGTGTTGCCTTCACATCGGGTGTCCAGATGTCATTCAGAAGGTCGAACAGACGCGGCCATCCGGTGACCTATGATAGGTTAGGACTGGGATCAGTAATAGCAAGCACCAACGTACTCCGTAAAGGGTGATGTGCCGCAAGGTCATCTCAGCGTTATCGAAATGGAAGAAGTTCATCAGTTCGATTGTTCTCCCTTCCTTCAGAGCGCGGTAATCGACCCTTCTCGGCTTATAGTCCAAAGAGATGTCAACGGGGAAAACCTCGGCGCATTCTAATAGATTTGAGCGAAGAGGACGGGCAAACAGTGTATGCAGACGACTTACGGAAGTATGGTTCCGGTTCTGGAGGGCTCCTTGTTGGTGGCGGTATCACGGCTGGATCTTTAAAGTTGAAGAACTGCTTGAGGAAATCCAGTGCGTCTTGGTCTACGTTCAACCGAAGCGGCAATAACTTAGCCTAAATCTAGAGGTCAGAAAAACAGTATATATACTCCGGGTGGACGGGCACCAACCCTCAACCTTGATTCCACTGAAGGGTTCCCAGGTATCGGTTTGACATCGCGCAGCTCGATCCGAATCATGTTTGACCCACTCTCCCTCACGTCACCCCGAGAATCCGAACGCATCTCAGTGAGGAACGCCCGCCAGGTAGACGTTTTCATGTGGTCCAGAATTTCGAAATCTCGGACCGTCACCAGCGTCCTCGACGCTATGGTCTCTTTCGGCAGATACTGATCGATCTCTGCGTCTACACCCGAAAACTTGAACTCGATTGAAGGCCCCCTGGACCTCGTTAGGCGTTTATTGCGACCGACGCTTGGGATGCGGGTGAGTTTTGGAGCAGCTTGTTGGGAAGGGGCAACAGGCAATGATTGCCAAGAGCTCTGGCTGGCCGTCTCGAGGTCCTCGGCAAGTTTTCCATCAATAGCTGCCATGAGTTCATCCCGTTCCATATCTTCAGCATTCTCATCCAACCCTATGTATACCGAATTGAACAACAGGGCACTTGTCTGATCCATTTCTGGCGTTTGCGTCTCCCCACTAGCCAGGAGCTGACGTATTTTCGCGAGCCTGCGACGCATGAGTTTGACTTGGTCTTCAATAGTCTTGCGTGTCCTTGCCCAGTCGTAACCATCGTATAAGAAAGCTTGGATGTCGACCTGGTGTAGTCGCACACGCGATGATATCTCGCCATAGCTACGAAGCGTTAAGGGCGAATAGTATCTGTGAAAAACGGTGCACTCACTGTGAACTGTCGCCCAAGGCGTCAGGAGGGAGGTTGTCAAAGTGATGCTCAACAATCTTGATACCCGAGTCTGATAGCATTCGGATCGTCTCCCCGCCAATAGAGAAAACCCCTTCAGCATCGGTATTGGATGTGGGGATATCCTCTTCATCAAACTCGTCGTCCCTGATTTCCCGAAACCCGGCCGCGGCGCCGAAAGACTCGTCCAGGTAATCCAGGTTGCTTGGTAGATCGTCATTGATCATATCAGGAGCGGCTCCTACCTCAGGAAGCGTCTTGAATGCCTCTTCATCAAGTGAACCTAGGAGTTCTGTCTGTATGTGTTCGCCTTCTGTGATTGTCATCGGGACACGTCTGGGAACCGAGGCCTGAGCAGCCCTGGGATCTATTTTAGAGTAAACAAATTGGTTGAATGAACCTTACGTACGAAGGGTCTGGTTGCTTCTTGAATGGGGCAGACAGATGGCCGATGAAAGAGGACAGTGTTGCTATTGTATCCGCACAAAGGTGTAAGCGAAGAACAGCTCCGTTCACAACCACCTATACAGCGATGGTGGGCTTCTGGCGACTGTAGAGGCACACTATAAGACATACCTTGACGTCTGGTTCCGTTTTGCTGGAGGTGTGACGTAAGTCCAGGTTTTGCAACTCTGCGAGCAGCGCAAATCCCCCAGACTAGGACCGGTTTCAGAGCAATCCAAGCCACAGAGATACGAGGGCGAACCTTCCAGTATGCAACTCCTTGATTCACAGAAGCGGTTAGTTTGTCCGACACGAGTCCATCCGTTCTAGAGTCCAAGTCATCGAGCAGGAGTATCGAGAGGTCCGGAACCAAGACATGTAAAAGGGGAGACGGCGTATCTCCGACAATGTCCGTGTTCACGGTGAGGTCGCCGACGTAAAAGACAAGAGCCCCGGGATGGGTCGATGTATGGGCCTTCACCGAGCCATCAGTAATGCGAACAGACAATTTCGTCCTCTCTGCAGGGACTACGGTTTCGAATGTCTACAGGGCGAGAGTGGGATGAATTACGATACCAACAAGTACACACACCGCGAGAACTTACCCCTGGTGGCGCTTTGAAGAAAGTTCCCAAATCGGTAGCAAAATCGAAGTCGGTGAATAGGTTGTACGTGAAGGAGTGCAAGGACACCTTAATCCTCGACTCCTTGGCGTTGGTCCCCCTGACGGCCTTCGATATGAGGTGCAGCTCGAGCGATGGCCGCGGGTTGGATCTCTGTAACAAAGTGAGATCTCCGGGATAGACTGTGATGTCTCGCGGCATACGAACCAGGTCGTTGTATTCAGCCGGTGATAACAATGACGTAACGCGACCAGCCTTATTCCTGTCTTGAACAGTGATATCTTTGACGGTCAATATGATGACTGTCTCCTCCTAGTAGAATAAATCGTTGATTCAAGACCTCCTGCGTCTCATCTCACCTTTCCATCCGGACATAGTTCGACCAGACAATCCAAGGACGAGACCGAAACGTCGAACGGTTTGACGGTTCCCGGTTTCTCTGCCACTCTCGGGACGTTGAACACCACGAAACCTGCTATAAGGTTAGCGTTGCAACTTAAGTTGCGAACGAGCTCACGGACCTTCTGAAACCGAAAGTTTCAGAACAGTTTCGCTTGCACCTTCACCCAGTGGTTTTGGAGAGAACTCCGCCTCGCTCCCTCCGCTTGACTGGGCAAAGTAGTGGCTACCGAGGAGACTAGAGTTCCTGCTAAGACCACTTTCCGAAGTAGGATATTTCGGCTTGTCCCCAAAAATTCGTTCCGCCAACTGACTGACGTCATCCACCCAGTACTGGAGTCCGTCCAGAAGGGGTTTATCCAGATTGACATATACTGATGGAATGTCCGTTGTGACGACAAGAGTGCCTGGTTTCTGTTGCCGGGATTTCGGTGCCGTTTTGCTGACAGAGATGCTGATAGCGGGGGGGGAGAAGCCTTGGTCCCCTGGCGGGGGACTCCTGCCGCCAAAACGAGGGGTTGCAACACCTGGCGAAATTGGAACGGGTGACAGAGGGCCCAAAGAAACAAGTAAGTGGGCTTTTCCCTCGTCAGCCAGGGAATGAGCCACAACTATCCTTCCTATGTCAAGAAGGAATAAGTTGTGGGGAGCACGCCGTGACGAGAGATGTGATATGTCTCCAGATGCGTCGAGATCAGCGAACCGAGCCTTCAAAGTGGATCCATCCCCAGACGAGCCACCTGGGGATAGATTGATATTGTGTAAATCAAGAATCAGCGCCCCTGACCGACTGTCGGGGAAGCGCGGTGGTTGAGGACAACGGACTTCTACGCGAATGACAGGTATCTTGACCGACAATCGAAACGCTTCCTCCTTCTCAACAGAACGGTTATGCTGTAGAAACTCAGCTTGGTATCACAAAAAAAGAGATGCGTTATTACCTCACGCCAAGCCTTGACCTTCTCTGAGGGCAAAGGTCGTGTGGATTGTTTTGGTGTTGACGACCGGTAATCCAACCCCAGACCCAAATCATCGAAGACCATTTGCTCCAACCTTTTTCTCTCGCTCTGTCTGTCGCTATCCCTCCGCGAAAAGCCTGCGAAGTGACGAGGAGTGGCAGGTGGGGTGTCCTTCTCATCCTCGTCTGACATCTCCACATGGAAATCTTCGTTAGTATTTTCCTTTACTCGAGGGAGAACTGTGGGAGCGCAATCTTGAAGGAATTCTAACAATCCGTAACCTCGGCCAGGGAAGAGTGCTCCAAGGTCGACGAAGACATGGAGTGGCGTAACTCTCACTTCCACGTGCGTACGAGACTCCGGGACTTTCTCTCCCTTGTGAGATTTGTGGCCGCCAGAAGTGACCGTCACTGTGACCGAGACCACAGGAGGAGTGTGTGTCGGGGGTTTCTGAAGAAAATCTGGAGTTGATTTCCCCGGAGAAGGCGACAGCCCCAGGGCTCCAACAGAACCACCGCGTCCGTGTGTTGAAGTTCGTTGCTGAGGATGATTCTGTGGAATACGAGCCTTCCAATGGGAAGGTTTAGGAGTTGTACTTTTGTTAGCTACATCCGTCCAATCCGAGACATCGAAGGTCGGGAAATTTGGGTAGGGATTGTACTGGTTCACTGGATGGGCGTGTGATGAGGTGTACTGGGCGAGTATATTGGGGTCGGTGATCAGGATTGGAGAAGTCGTGTGCTCGGAACCGAGAGAACTGCTGGGTTCAAAGAGGAAAACGGCCAGATCCGCTGTTGTTAACGAAGCGTCCACCTTCGTCACTCCGGATGTGCGGCGGTCACCTCTACCGACAGCAAGTGGTTGGGAGAACGAGGCCGAGATCCCGTCGGAGTGAATGCGTAAGTAACCGTAAGGCAATTTCGGTGGGATCAATTGGTGACGGAAGAAGTCGACTCGGGTGAGTTCGTAAGAGGGCTCCTTGAACAGGAGTAATAAACCAACCACCCCACGAATGTGTACCGATACGTTGAGTCTTGGCAGCAATGAGGAAGCCGGGACAGCTCCCTGAGGTTTCGGAGGTGGTGGAGAGGTCGAACCAATGTTGCCAAGAGCAGTCACATGCTCTGTCAGGGCCTGGATATGTCGCGCGCGAAGGGCAAAACTAAGAACCCCTGTTGTGATGGAAAGACGAAGAGAGTCGTCCCGGTTCTCCACCATGTGCTGTCCAGGTCGGCTCCCTGAGGAAGGTGGCGTGGTCAACCGGATGACGATGGGGTCAGAGCCAAACGAAAGTATAGTTTCTTCCGGAATCCCGGTACCTCGAGGGGGAGGAACACCGCTCGATGGAGGTTGATCTTTGGAGGTCGACAAAGGCTGATCTTCGGGTTTGGCGGTCAATCCAATCGGAGGCTGTTCCTGCACCTCAGGAATTGGTTCATGAATGGTGGTTGACCTGAGCGGCACTTCCGAAACAGCGCTATGATACATACTGCTCGCGACAGATGCACTCATGGACGAAGATGAAAGGGGTTGCGGAGGGAGGAGAGCAATCGATTGGGACATCATCATTTGGGTTTCATCGTCGATGTCGGAGTCTGGTGATGGAGAGCGTGAATGGGACTCCCGCGGTGGTTGGCCATATGGCGGATGGGGGGACAAGGAGACGACTGATGAGACGATTGAAGGGAAGGACGGTTTCGCCGTGCCCTCGGGTCGCAGATCCAACATTGTAATCTCGACCCCGGAGATGGTTATTGTCCTCGTTTCTCCAGTAGCATCATTCCGGAGAGGTGCCTGAGGGGTAGACCCCTCGTTGGTGGACGACACCCCCGACTCCGTCCCGTATCGTATGTTTGGAATAATCAGAGTAAAGCTGGAACGCTCTGGGTGCCGAATGGTGATCCGGGTGTCAGCTGCGTCGAACGCGAACCGAGCCAGGAGGCGTTCGATCAGAGAGGCGAAGATTCCAACCCCGTCAGGGTCGGTATCATTGGGAGGGAGTTCTTCCGTGTTTAGGAAGGGGTCAATTCCCCCAGGGACGTAATCAGCAGAGTCGGGAGGCGAGCCTCGGTCAGGATGGAAGGATTCGCGCAACGTGGCTTCCTCTCCTGGGCTGAGCTCGCCGTGCAGGAACTCCGCAGCAACAGAAGCAACGGAATCAGCGAGTTTTGACGTCTGACTTGGTTTGTCGTTGGGCGGGTTGTCCAGCAGATCCAACGTCAAGTGCAGAGATTGTAACGATAGACCGAGGGTAGACGTTAGCGGGTTGGGCCACGGGATCCGTGCGGTAATGTGCCCAACGTGACTGCTATGCAATTCTACCGGAAGACCGACGAGCAAAGCGTTGATTGCCTGACCTGAAATCAATGGAAGGGAAACCGTGAGGCTGGACATGACCGGTACGTACCGTAGGATCCAGTTCAATATCTTTCACTTGTACATATCCTGATCCGATCTGAGAATCGATGCTCCGTGCGTCAAACTGGCCATTCTTCACGAAGTGGCCGAGGAACTTGTTGAGAGCATATGATAGGAAGTGACGCTGCAATCCAGTCGGGAGGGAGAGGTCAAACGATGGGAGGCTGGGGAGCCAAGCCGGTGACCACCACGACATCTGTCCGGGTGATAAACGGCGTCTTCGACGGTATGCGGAGTCCCTACAAGCGACTTTTGGGTCGCCTGGATCTTCGACAGGTTTGTGTGTTCAGTGAGGATTGAAGAGCATTAATCTCTGGTGGCTGAACGGGAGCAGAACAGGGGAGGCGTCCACGTGAGGGCGCGTCTCATCGTCTACCACAGCCCAGTGACATGACAGCAGAGCACACTGAGTGTACGATGGCTGACTACAAGGACCATATTGGCCCCTACTGGCCTGGATACCCTGGGATCGCAAACTTAGTCATATTGTAGGAAAGCCTCTCTAGTTTATTCTGGCTGGGGGTTGATCATATCACACACGCAGCGGCGATTCTTACTCTTCTGTCGGCAAGTTGGAGGTGATCCATGTCCGCCTGCATCGTCACTGACCCGTTTCAAAGGCTTTGATACCTTTTACCCTAGACCAGATAAGGAACATCCCCTCGGATCTCCTTCGCCTGCCTATGTTTGGACAGAGTCCGCTGATAAACCCAATTGGGTTGGTCATTTGGTGGCAAAGCACAAAGCAAACCCCGATCTCCTGGTGTACAACTACGCCGTCGGTGGTGATGACATACGTGGTCTTGAACGTCAGGTAAAGAAACGGTTTATCCCCCACGTGGGACAGCAGCCAGAGTGGGCACCATGGAGGAGTAGCAATACATTATTTGGTACGTATAAGGGTATTTCTCAATCGTAAACTTGGATCCTAATGATCCACCAGTGACCTGGATTGGGATCAACGATTGCGCGTGAGGTTCCCAGACCCCAGAACCCCCTATATCAGACTATTCTAACCCGATTTCCAGGTTCTTGAGCTCGGAGGAGGCCATCCAGCAGACGCAAAAGAAGCTTTTCAACCTACAACAAGAGCTTTACGATGAAGGCGCTCGGAATTTCTTGTTCATCGATGTCCCGCCGATGGAAACATCTCCTGCATGTGAGCCCATTCCACCTTTATTGAGGTAACGAACGCTGAGCACGCACTGGACGCCTCAGTCCAGAAGGGCGCTGGGGAGTTGGCTGGCCAGACGTACGAACAATGGAACGAAACACTTCGGGGGAATGTGGCAGCCTTTTTGTCAGAAAACGAAGACGTGACGACAATGGTCTTATCTTCGTGGAAGTTTTTTAAGCTGGTCTTCAGAACCCCTTCTGAGTACGGTTTTGGAGAGGGGGATACCCTCAAGCGGTATGGACCTGTGTGGGCTGACCATATCCACCCTACTAGTCGTATGCATGAGCTCATCGCTGCACGGGTCAACGAGTTCCTCAGCGGTCATCCGGCTGGTGCCGGTGCTCAACTCGACTGATTCCCGTGTAGTTCATAATAGTGAAGTGAAATATCGTTACATAGAATCAACCGGCGGCATAGAGGTTTCCATAAGCATAGTGGAATAGCGGTGTATTGTACGATTGGACATATGAGTACATGTAGGCTTTGTTTGGTGAGCGACGAACGGATGAGTGCTTGGCTATGTGTACAAAATGAGGGGTGGGAGCAGTGCAGAAGGGGCAAGAGAGGTCGGCTTAAGAGGAAGCCCAGAACAGCGAATGATGTACAACGCGGGGGCAACATCGCTCGCCCACATCAATAGAAAAGGGGGATATACGGCAAAATACTTGGGTAAAATATTGGTTGGGGTTGGCAGGTGATATTGATCGTAAATACTTGAGCTTGAGTCTGAGCTTGAGCTTGAGAATTGCTGGGGATCTTCAAACGCGAAGGAAGCGGAAACTTGCGGTGTGTTGACGGAGTTGCGCACACAAAGACTCACTGACTTGAGGCAGACACTCATGATGATGGGTTTGATTTGGTGGAAAAGAATGCGTGGATACGTTTGAAGAGAGATAGTGGTGGAACTTCTTCTTGGACTTGAAACGACTCAATGCCCGGGGACGGTTTGCAGGTAACGATATCGAACTGAGCTGTGTGTCAGGAAGGGGGCGAAAAAAAACGAAGAGAAATAGATGTACAGGATATACAAGGTATACCGGCCCGTCTTCGAAGGTGTAATACACCTTTCGCTTTGATGGAAAAAGGTTAGAATCCAAGGTGGTCGGGCACAGCGGCCGTCTCAGTCGTACCAGAAGATCTTCAGGGTTCGGCTCTTTGAGAGTCTCGCTGAGCAGATCGAATTCTTCTCCTTCATCGTAGTCGCTTGAGGAAGAGCTGATGCTTGGGTGAATCAGACATGAACCGCTTGGCTTTCTTGAGATGACTTCAGAGTGGAAAGATGCGGAAGACATGGGTGATTATATTCAAACGGGGGGAAAAGAGAGGAGGGTGCGACGGATGGCCAACAGGAGAGAAAGCGGGAGCAGCTGATGGAACAAACCTGAACGAGAGCGACCCTTTTATAGGGATGTGGTGCTTGACTCATATGGACAGAATGGGCAGTGTGCAAGAGACACTTGCTCGCATGTCGTGCCACGGCGAACAGGAAATTATGACAAATTATCACGAAAAACGCTCTGCGGTGACAGAAACCGCGTGTTCAGGGAGTCGGCACTGGCGCGACGCGCCCAAATGAGGTCGCGTCGTTAATGAGTCACGTCTCGCTTGCAATAAACAGCCGAGAGCGCGTTGAACCTGGCGGGGTAGCTCGAAATCGCCGTCGTGGGGTCCTGAGGGTTCCGCAGAAGCCAGGCGCAGGGCGGCCGCATACCGCAGGTGCATGTGTGTCGTATCCCACACCCACAGCTGAGGCCAAGATCCTACGGTTGGAGGCGGTTGGTCAATCGCACACTGCCGCCCGGCGTGCCACGTGGTCCGCGTCGGTTGGGAGGCGGGCGAGTCAGAAACCCTTTTTCTGGTGGGAACCGTCCAGTCTCCATGGCGAAGAGCAATATGGAACTCAAGTCACGGGAAGCGGAGTCTGTTCGGACGGAGAAGCGGATGAACCGACTCGCCTGGTGGCCGCTGCAGGGCTCGACCCAGGTTCCCCGTGGGCCGGACCAGATCTCCTGCTTTCCCAACAAGAACCGCGGAATCCGTGTTTCGTCCGGACTCCCACCCTTTTTGAATCACCGCGCGTTGCGGTCGGTTAAGATCTTATCTGATAAACAATCCCCGTTCCTCGCCAAGCCCGATGATCTCCGGGAGAAAGGTGTAATTGTGAGGGCCATCAGATCGCTGATTGTCAAACGTTCATCGTTCCTTTTGCCGAATCTAAATTACGTGTAGAGTTGGAGGTCTAATACAACTTCCCGAAAAGATACCCACCCCAACGGTGGAGAGCGAAGCCTGCAATCCCGTCATGCTCTCATAAGATCTCCTGCAATTTCTCCCGCCTTTATGCCGATGACACTCAACAAGGTGTCGCCAAGTCCGTGGGTAGACTCCGTGCAACCCTGGATATACACCCTCGGGAGCGGCTCCATGCCTGCATCCTTGGGCACCAGCTGGTACGTCCTCGTGACGTACACCTTCAAAACAGGGTCTCGGCCGATACCACGACAACCCAGGTGCCCACTGAGGATGGGTGAAGATGATCCCGGGGAGGTGGGCGGTGTATTGACGCTGCTCGAGGTCGAAGGGGAACTTCTCGTCGTTCCTGGCGCATCGACGTGGAAGTCTGATGGCAATAAACCCTGGGAATCGCTCTCTTGCGCGTGTTCGGGAAGAATATGGACCGGCCCACGGGATGACAGGTCCCCGCAAATGAAATGCTTCCCTAGTTCTGACCGGCGCAACAACTGGAGCCAAGAAGTCCTGTCGTATCCGGTGGCGCAGATGACAACGTCGTATTTGAGTTGGCTCACTTGCTTCGTGAGACCGTTTTGGAACGTGAGGAGGAAGACGTCGCTACCGCTGTCTGCCAAAGCACTAGTGGACGCCTGGATGAGGTCTACGGCGATAAGAGAGGAGTAATTGCGGATGGTGACACGAGGTGGCAAGACGGATTGTTGATGGGTCTCTTCATCAGGTTTCGCCCGTTTAGCAATGGAATCGTCGATCTGTTGATCGTACAACAGCTCGAAAAGCTACGGACGAGTGTGAGATGAAATAAACACCAGGAGAACAACTGACTCACGTTATCGATTGTGTGTGGATTGACTACACCATAATTAGTCGCCCTAAACTCTTTGAGCACTATGTCTCTCGCGGCCTTGGTCCTCAAGTTGAATAACATATCCGTGGCTAAGGATAAAATTAAATGGAAGGCATGTGGGTAAATGTTCATACGCGTACATGCAGGATCAAATATCTCGTTGGAGAATTGGGAATCGTCGCTGGGCTTAAGGGAACCCTTGTTAATAATGAGGTCAATCTCGTGCCTCATGGGATTGCCTTTTTCGTCGGGGGGTAGAGGAAGTACATCTTGAAGCTTGGAACGCAGATCAATCACAACCTCGGCCGCAGACTGACCGCCACCAATGACTGCGACCTTGACAGGGTGGTGGGAGTGCTTTACGGATGCGTTCCGTGGTGGGGGGAGCGAAGAGAGAATGGAATGAATAGAAGTCGAGTAGGTGGAGCTGTGAATGATCTTGTGGTGAGGTGAGATAATGCTGACAGCATCCGGCATGCGGGAGCTTCCTCCTGGGGATATGACGAGGTTTTCTGTGTGGGTGCGAGGGGTATTCCGCGATTAAAATTCTGCCATGAATAATTAAATCGGTAGATACTGACTGGCCCTCCTGGTGATGTGCTCCCCTGTCTTCAAATTTCGGCTCACGACATCAACAGTGTCGCCCGGCCCTTTTGGGATTGCAATTACTTGCTCACTGAAGTGGACAGAGACGCCCTTGGACTGGACGTAGCTCGCGGCCCAAGCGAGGTAGTCGGTGAATTCCTTCCTCGAGGGTATCGGGGAGCCGTTGTTAATAAAGGAGATAAGACGGCCCTCGGAGTGGAGGTAGTTCAAGAAGGTTATCGGCGACTGGGGGTTGCGAAGAGTCGCGAGATCCTTGAGCCAGCTTTTGCGGGTGGATTGGACATCAGCATGGATTGATGTCGTAATTGGATCGTTTCATTGCACCTTATTTGCATTCGTGTACCTGGAAGTAACATTCCAGGGTGCCAGCGGAATTTTTCGTGCTTCTCTATGAAGCATATGTTTTTGCATGGCGACTAGAAGGACAGCATGACGGGCGATAAGTGAATACGGCGCGAATCGAGATAGGTTTCAACGTACGTCACATTCCAAAAGAGCGCCGGAGAGAGCGAGATTGGCTGGGCCAAAACCAAGGCCGATCAAATCATAGGCTTGGGGAGGGAGAGGAGAGGAATCCATTAGAGAGGAGAGGAATGGGGAGGAAGAAAAGAACAGTGCGGTTTATATAACGGCCAAGCCGGGGGAATCAGGAAGAAGCAGAGGGAAAAAAATACGGGGGTGGAACCACAGGTAGAAGCGGTTGGTATGATGCGGAGGAATGAAGATTCCACGAGTAATCTTATCTGATTGTTGCTCGGTGTTATCTGATTAGACTATCGTTGCCGGGCTGCATCAAGACACTCCTGTTCCAAGCCTTTCAGCCATATGACTTCGACCCCACTCCTCCTGAGTTTTTCAGCGCCTTCGCATATCACAAAATCATCCGGCTCTGCCACCCCAATGTAGCACCGCCGGACCTGGACACCCACCAGAGCGTCCGCGCACGCCGGCAGCCCAGACGTTCGAATCGAACAGGGCTCTAGAGTCGTGTACACGTCAGCTTCCTTCAGCAGCCCTCCGACACCTCCATCTGATGGCACCCCTTCTGGGAAGAAATTTTCGAGCTCGGCTGAACTGAGGTCCTGAGCCTTGGCTAGCGCATTCGCTTCTGCGTGGGTATTTCCCTCCAATTCCCTCGAGTAACCGGTTGAGAGGATCACCTTCTCCTCGGTGCCCGTCGTCGAACGAACCGGGACAATGATCACGCAGCCGACGCAGAATGCGGTTGGGGTCGGAATGCACTTTTTTGCCTCATCGAGCGCGATTTTCATAAACGCGAGATGTTCCGAACTGTCAGAGATCATCCTCCTACACACCAATCAACCACAAGCTCTCAGATTTGACCCGCGCGGCCTCCTCACCTTATGGAACACCGGAACCTAGAGTGGATGGTGGGATTCCGGCCGAAGTGGTGGGCACTAACAACTTGTCAGAGCGATCGAATGCAAATGGTGGTGGACTGCCAAATTTGGAAGTTCCGCTTACGTCAGCCGGTAGCTGGAAGCGAAATTCCAAGTTGACGAAAATCAGCGGCTTGGTTGTGTTCGACCACCATGTCTTCCTCCTCCCGAGACGTCACCGGCCATCAAAATCCGATAGACGAAGATGACCCCATGTTAGGTGTCGCCGAGGAAGAAGACGAGGAAGACCAGCCAGAAGGCACCGCCTCGCACGATAGCTCCGAAGAGGAAGAGGAAGACGAGGAGGAGGAGCGCAGAATCAGGGAAGGCTTCATTGTCGATGAGGACGAGGACGAGGAGGCTGAGGCCGAGGATGCCAATGATCGCAAAAGGAGGCGAAAGAGGAGGAAGAGAAGACACCGTCGTGGTACGTCTGACGACATGTTTGCGCCACGGTGTATCCTCTGACAACTTGGCCACAAACTAGATGAAGAAGAGGTGGACTTGGAGGAGGATGACATTGCCCTTCTCCAAGAGAACACAGGTGCAGACTTCTCCCATCGTTTGACGCGTCTGCGTCGCGGTCGTGTTTCCACCTCTCCCGCACCCGCCGCTTCATCCTCCAAGCGCAAAGTCGTCGTTCAATCTTCCGACGAGGACGACCTGGACAATGACGCGACTGCCCACGATATTTCGAACATCTGGGATGACGACCGAGGTGGTAGGGCAGACGAGGACGAAGATATGGACTTGGACGATATGGACAACTTTATCGAGTACGAGGACGAGGAAATGGACGGCGCGGGTGCAATGGACGAGGCTGAGAGGGAGCAGAGGCGTAGGGAACGACGGCGTATGGAGAAGGAGAGACGGAAAGCCTTGGGTAATCGACCTGAATTGTCAGGAATCGACGCCAAGTGAGTCTACCCAGCTATCTTTTCCTATGTTAAACCTTCTGACACGCCGCATTAGTGCTTGGGATGAGATACACCAGGTATTTGGTGACGGCAGCGATTACGCGTGGGCTCTGGAGGACGACAACGAATACGACGAAGAGCTTCAGCAACAGAAACTCGACATGAAGTACACAGACGTTTGTGAACCTTCCTTGAGCTCTCTGTGTGCCACTTATGTTTCTCTAGGTTTTTGAACCCTCTGAAATCCGCGCACGCATGCTGACGGAAGACGACGATCTGATCCGGGCTCAGGACACCCCGGAACGCATGCAGCTCGTTACCTCTTCATTGTCACTCACCAACGTCACACTCGCCACGCGGTATGAGTGGCAAGAAGAAGATCTTGATGACGCTGCGCCTTGGATTCTTACTCGTCTCTCTCCGTCCAAGGATCGCGAGTTCCTCCAGTCTTCAGGGCGATACCACAAATACCTGCAAGACCTCGTCGAAGCGATCAAGTTCTCACTCCGTTGCCTGTTCATACTCGAGTTCGAGGTTCCATACATCTACACCTACAAGCGAGATTACATCACCTACTTCAACCCCGAGGACATGCGCACCAAGCTCGATCTGCTTACTCAGGATGAGTTGTGGCGTCTATATAGCCTGGGCCAAAAGTATTCCTCGTTCTTGGAACGGCGAGCAGCCCTGGATGTCTTCTATGGGAGGTCGGGCACCAAGGACTCGTACTTCGAGACTGAGCTGCGAAGGAAGCTCGGAAGTGTTGAGATGGTCGCCGATGCTACAGAATGGTTGGGAATGAAATACCCTCGGCCGGTCGAGAAAGGCAGGATGCCGGCGGAAATCCGGTTTCACGATGATGTCGAAGAGCAGGAACCCGTTCTCAAAAAGCATCAGCGACCGAGTAGGGTATCGGCGTACGAGGTCGCGAAGAAAAGTATTGTGGCAAAACTTGCCGAGGTACGTTAATATAGCACTGTTCCGAGGCTGTGGTCTAAACGTGTTTTACAGGGCTTTGGGATCAGCTCGCAACACATAGTGTCAAACTTTTCATCCCACCGGATGTACGATGTCGAAGACCCGGATCTCAATCCAATCGCATTTGCGGACCAGTTCGTCGACCCCGATCCAGCCAAAGCTCAACCACCGGAAGAACTCCTTCGGAGGGCGAGAATGATTATTGCCACTGAGCTCGGTAAGGATCCATTGCTACGGCAGGCGATCAGGGATGCCTTCAAAACCGATGCTCTGATTTCTGTTACCCCCACTGAACGCGGAGTCGCGAAGATCGATGAGCACAACCAATATTACGTGAGTGCGGACGATGAGATAGATCAATGATTGCTCTAATTCCACGTCCAGAACTTCAAATATCTCTACAATAAACCGATCGCAGAGATGCTCGAAACCCCACAGTTCCTCAATATCCTCTCCGCTGAACACGAGCACTTAGTAATGGTTTCTATAACACTCCACCCAGACGCATATGCTCGGTTCGAACGCAAACTCGGTGAAGCGTTCGAGAGCTCCAGTTACAGCGAGACCGCCAAAGCCTGGAACGAAGAACGTTCGAGGGTTGTTCAGGAGACCTTGGAAGGGCATCTTGTCCCTGTAGGTGTCAAATGGATTCGGGAGTGGCTGCGCGACGAAGTTGAGGACTGGCTGTCGAAGCGTTGCGCCATAGAGTTGCGAAACGTAAGTCCCCCTACGCAGACCTCCTTGACAATCTGAGTTGACGGTAGATAGCGCGTCGATGTCATGCCGTACGTCACCCCCACTACTCAACCTGGAGATACGCCATCCATTCTCGCCATCTCCTGGGGTAAGGGTGATCCGCAGAAGGACGCTATAACCATGGTCTTCTTGGACGAGGCCGGTCGATTCAGAGAGCACGTGAAGATCGATAACTTGGTAGATGAAGAAACCAAGGACCAGTTCAGGGACCTGGTTCAAAGGCGACGCCCAGACGTTATTGCAATTGGCGGCTTCTCGCTCACCACCACAAAATTGTCACAACGAGTCAAGGAAACAATTGGCAGGAAGCAGCCGGCCGAGCAACCGCAATCATGGGGTTCTGACCCCCCGCCGCCTGCTACCGAGGGTGATCTCAACGTTCCAGTAATCTACGCGCAGGACGAGGTTGCCCGAATTTTCCAACACAGTAAACGTGCCGAGGAGGAGTTTGGTGCCCTTCCAACCATTGGGAGGTATTGCGTCGGTTTGGCACGCTACGTCCAAAACCCCTTGAACGAATACGCTGCTCTTGGCTCCGATATTACGGCTATCTCGTTCGATGAGGACTGTCAGCAACTGGTGAGCTTCTACACCCTTGAAATACGTCGAACTTAACTCATGAGGAAATAGCTACCCCACGACAAGCTTCTCTTTGCATTAGAGAGGGTATTGGTCGAGCTAACTAACAAAGTTGGTGTCGATATCAACCGGGCAATCACCGATTCCTATTACCAAAGGTTACTTCCACTCGTTTGTGGTCTGGGGCCGAGGAAAGCTCAGGCTCTGGTGAAGAAGATCGCAGCTATAGTAATTCCCGCTCATCACCTTTACCACCCACGGATATTCACCCGAATTTTACAGGGTGGTACAGTCATCAACCGAGAGGCATTCATCAAGAGCAGCCTCCTCACGACCAAGATCTTTTTGAATTCTGCCGGTTTCCTTCGCATTGTCAACGACACGACCCCTGTAGCGAAGCACTCCAAGAACCGACAGGTGGAAGATGTCGAAGTTAGCGACCCCCTTGACAACACCCGTATTCACCCGGAGGACTACGAATTGGCGCGAAAAATGGCCACCGATGCTCTAGAACTCGACGAGGAAGATATCCATGATGAACACCCTTCGCACGTCGTATTGACTATCATGCGGGACGAGGACAGCGAACGGAAGCTAAACGAATTGAACCTCGACGATTTTGCCGTCAGCTTGTTCGAGACAAATCAGGACAAGAAGCGGTACACCCTGTTCGATATCCGCAGGGAGATCCTCAAACCGTTTGGCGACCTGAGAAAGTCATATAGGCTTCCGACTTCGTGGGATGTCTTGACAATGCTAACCGGGGAGACTCCGCGAACACTCAGGACCGGACTTATCGTATCCGTTTTGGTTATCAGGACCGTCAAGCGAAACGACAAAGGCGGGGGGGCTGTTGCTGTTCGTCTGAACTCTGGCATCGAAGGGATAATCGAAAAGGGGTACCTAGCTGACACCCTTGACGTAGAGGTTGAGGAGGTGTTCCCCAAAGGTAGAACAGTTCCTGCAGTTGTCTTCCACGTCGAGATGGTTCCAGAGACGGATTCCTTCTGGGTGCGATTATCCGCGCGACAATCTGACGTTGCCCAGGGGGACAGTCAATATAGGCGGGTCCGACCGGACGAATACTGGGACCACAGTCAGTACGAGCGTGACATGGATGTCCAGAAGAGGAAGAAACGAGCGGAGGCAAACCAGACTCGACGGGTGATCAAGCATCCCAATTTCCACAATTTCAACTCGGGACAGGCGGAGGCTTACCTCGACAAGCAACAGCGGGGAGATGTTGTCATCCGACCATCGTCGAAGGGTCAAGATCATCTGGCGGTCACTTGGAAGGTGGACGACAAACTGTATCAGCACATTGGTGCGCTCACATCCCTTGTACCTAAGCGTCATTGCTGACAGGATACATTATTCACAGACGTAACTGAACCGAATGCGGACGTCACCGGTCAAAGCCTCGGCAACCGGTTTTTCGTCGAAGGTGGCAAAGAGTACTCTGATCTCGACGAGTTGATCGTCAACCATGTCCAAGCCATCGCTCGACGCGTAGAGGAGTTAATGGCACACGAGAAGTTCAAGGCGGGCCCCGAAGACGAGCTTCGTAAGTTACACCTTACACCGCTGTAGCTTCTCTAACCCCCTCCCAAGACCTGTTCTTGAAGAACTTCGTGAAGGCCAATCCGTCCAAGAGTGCTTACGGTTTCACTCTGAACCGTCGAAAGCCGGGACACTTCAACCTCTGTTTCCTGGCAAACAAAAGTTCCGCAGTCCAAACCTGGGTAAGCATCGTGACACTCGTACCTCCCAAAAAGATCCTCAACATTCTATTATCAACGACAGCCCGTCCGTGTCGCTCCTGAAGCATACTACTTGTTTGATGCGCCAGCACCTGGTGTCCCAGAACTTTGCGACGCGTTCAAGGTCCGACACTTGAATGAGTCCCAAAACAAAGCGCTCGGAGGTGGTGTTACACCTTACCCTGGACGGACACCAGCGCGGACCCCTGGCCACGTCACTCCGGGACACGCATCAGTTCGCCATCCCGTTCGGACTCCAAACCCCTATGGTGGCCAGCCGCCTCACCCCTCTTCCACTCCTTACAACGGTGCTCCTCCCTACGGCGCACCACCTCCTAACCAATATGGCTACCAGACTCCCGGCTATCCCCCAGCCCGGACGCCCGCTCATCCTGGCACACAGCCTCTCCCGGCTGGTATGAACCCCCAGAGGGCGGCTATGTTGCAGAGCTCCGGAGGGTGGGGCACGACCAACTCCGGGGGTTGGGGTTCATGATTGTGTTCCGCGTCTCCAACCATTTGCTTATTGCTCACTGTTTACCGTTGACTGTCATGCTATACAATATTCTGTTCATTATTTCATGTTTTCTTCATCTGCAATGACAACGAGTTTTATCGGGAGCGCCCCGACCACAAATGAATCGATGACCGCGAGTGCAACACGTGTGCTCCACCATCGCTACGGTGATCTACAACTACACCTCCAAACATTCCAACTTCATTCTAGATGGCCGAGAGTTTTGAACTTCAGGACATGTTGGAGAGACCTCAAAAAGCGGTGCCATTAACACCCGCGATTGACTCCGATGATGATGTCGACGGAACCATCACTGCCTGGTCGTTGGCCGCGTTCGCTTCGTCCGTCCCACCCCTTGGTGTTCTCTGGTTGACAGCTCACATGTCTCATGCGCTAGGCTGCTTGTTCTCGCTGGATTATTCGTGATATCGCCCAGACTCTTGATATTTATGACAGGGGAACCCCGGACACTCCTAACACCATTGGAAGCCTTCCTGGCATTCCAGTTCGGTATCCTGTTGTTTGCGGTGTCCCTTGGGGTGTTAGCGAACGTACGCGCGCCGTCCGGTATTTCCTGTGTCCCTGCTTACAAGTGCAAAGGCCCCTTCTGGCGCCCTATACACTGTTCATCCCACAGATGACCCGAGTCGACGCCAGTTTTCTCATCCGTTACTCGCTCCTATCACTGGCGCGTCACTCCTTATGTCTCTCTCAGCATATAACACCACCGAAATTGGGATGCTGTCTACCGTGTTTTCCATAATCACTGGTATAGTTGGGTTGTGGGGGTCATGGACGGTGAGACTAATCGTTTTGTCATATGTGACCGTTCCTGATACAGGGTCTTCAAGATCACCTTCGCCGGCTCTGGTCGGCGCTCGAAACTTGGGGCGGACAAACGTACCTCTGCCTTCATCTTCGGCAACAAATCTGCAGTGTCGGAGATCAAGAAAAGTGCAAGGAAGGAGCGGTCCTGACCGCGCTCGTTATAGTTTCTCGGTGGATACTTATATTGCAATCCCAGGCGAACGGCAGCTGAATTACTTACTGTTTTCGATTAATTGTGTATGTATTCAAGGAGTACACTATCTGCCACCACGACCCATACCTCCCATCATCTTGAACATCTCCGACATGTTGGGCATACCGCCTCCGAGCCCACCCAGGCCGCCAAGTCCGCCCAAACCTCCTCCCATTTGCTGCATCATACCTACGCGAGTTTCAGAAACATCCCGATATCTCGATGGAACTCGCTTACGTTGCATCTCTTCCATGTCGAACTGGTCCCCGCCCTGTCCTTGCATCATTGCCTTCATCATCTCTTGTATGCCTCCACCACCCCTCATCTGCCGTTGCATTTGCTGAAGCATACCGGGCGGCATCGCTCGCTACAGAGGGGGTTAGTGATAATTCATCCGATCGTGAAGGTAACGACATGTACCTGCATAGCTTGTATTTGAGCTGGTGTTGGCATCCCACCGGCACCACGTCCGCGGCCACCACCAGCCGCTTGCATCTTCTGCATTGCCTGTAGCCAACCGTTCTTTCCCCCCGCTTGCTTGGCCATGTTAGCCATCATACGGTATTGACACAACAGCTCTTCGACCTCTCGTACACTCGTTCCACTTCCCTTTGCCACCCGGGTCATCCTCCATGTCAGACCGGTGGGTTTCCCATCCCTGCCCACCTCGAGGAATGGCGAACCGTCGGAATCGAGTTCTTCAGCCGTCATACTGTCCGTGATGTAGATCATGCGCTTCATTCGTAACGATCCTTCCTCGTCGGAACCAGCCAAGAGATCCTGAGGTAAACCTGGAATCATAGAGGCGATCTTGCTTATTGGACCCATACTCATGACGTTCTGGATCTGTTCCCTCCAGTCCCGAATGCTGAGTTTACCCTCCTCGAGTTTCTTGGCCATCTCCTTCTGCTTGTCAGGATTCTGAGTAGCCATGTCCTGCATATGCTCCATAAGTCCTTGGATGTCTCCGAGACCAAGAAGCTTGGAGACGAAAGGTTGAGGGGAGAAACGGTCGAGGTCGTGCAAGTGCTCTCCAACTCCCAAGAAGATAATGGGTGTTTTTGTGGCCGCTACCCTAATCAGAGGTTGAATATCATCCCACAGAGCTTTCGAGGCATAAACTTACGCGGATATTGCACCTCCTCCCTTTGCGTGACCATCCATCTTGGTCACAATTATCGCACCAAAGTCAGCACTGTCTTTAAAGGCACGACTCTGGGCCTCGGCAGCCTGACCAATGCTAGCGTCAAGGACAAGTACGGTCATGTTTGGCTTGACAGCTTCCCCAATCTGTATCATCTCCTGGAAGAGCTCCGATTCCTGTTTATGCCGACCGGACGTGTCAACGATGATGACGTCGAACCGTTCCTTCTTGAATTTTGCGACACCCTGTGCAGCGATGGAGACAGGATCGGTTTCGGTATAGGATCCGAAGTATGCAACCTTGGCTTTAGTAGCTGACTGTCGTGTCTGGTCGAAAGCACCGGCACGGAAAGTATCAGCACAGACGATACATGATTTGAAGCCTCTTTTTTGATAATAGACTGCGAGCTTTGTGCAGGTTGTGGTTTTACCATTACCCTAGGTGATCGTTAGGGTGCGAACATTAGATACTAGGGATGTAAACGCACCTGCAAACCAACGGCCATGATGATGTTCGGCTGACCCTTCTTTGGTTTGTAGGGCTCGACACCGGGGTCGACGAGATTTACGAGCTCATCGAACACAGCCTGGAATCGTGAGTGGACTGAAGACCACGCGTGGACCGAATACCTTTTGAACGACGCTTTTCCTGTTCCCCTCTTTCCCTTTGTCCGCTCCGCCTTCCAGCACCGCCTTCACTTTCGCTTTGACCTTTTGCCGGAGAGATGAGACCAACTTGACGTTGACATCCGATTCGAGCAGAGCGGCGCAGACCTCCTTGAGGATCGCATCGAGGACCTTCTCGTCGACGACTGGGGCCCTGTTGAGGGAAGAAAGGGCCGCGTTCAGTTTGCGGCCGAGGTCGGCCAGAACCATCGTTGATGAAGGGGGTGTCGGGTGATCGCCAGTGCAAGTCGATCACACTCACCATGAGTGATACCTCCTCCGATGATATCCTCGATGGCCTCGTCGAAGACGTTGAGGAAAACCTCAACGAGTCCGACGCCGACGAGGTCGACGTCGACGAAGACATTTTAGAAGCCCTTGAGGGCGGCCTCATGGAACAGGCCTCGGATGCAGACGATGTATGTCTCACTGCGTTGTTCAGACCACCGGCGGGCTTATTTGGAACAACCCCGTAGGATTCTGACAATGACTCTGACGATTCGGATGACGAATCCGAGTCTGAAGCCGCTCCGAGCGCGACCGTTCCACAACCTATGGTGGACATCACGGTTCCGGTCATAAACGTCGAGCAGAGTAACGAGTACGGTGCGCAGACAAACTCCACCTTCCGTCTCGTTTCCAAATACATATCGCTCCACAGAGTATCATGAACCACGGAAATTGACACAGTCGCCGCCACAAAGCTCTCCACCCCCGGAATCCAACACTCAGTCCGAGGAGCTTGTCTCAACCCCAAAGGAACGTTCTCCATCACCAGCATTCCTCCGGAGGTCATCCCTGTTCCCTCCATCGCCAACACCAAGGTCCTACACTGTAGAGGCTATTTGTGCACTTCCGCATCCAACGGCTTCATACGCACTCGCATCATCACTTTGCATGACCCATCTGCTCACAGGGTCTGAAGACGGGTACATTCGTGACTACGACATATTTACCGGCCTTAATGGCAAAACCTTCCTGTCCGCTCCTCAGCGTCATCACTGTAATGTTGTGGAAGGTATCCTCAAGTATGCGCCAATAAGGTTCTGGTGGGAGAACCCCTCAGACTTCAAGAAGGAAGAAGGGGTGGACGAACCTCCGTTGTCACCTGTATACAGCCTTCTAATGCAATCTGACGCCATCTGGTCTCTTGCTGGCACGGAGGTATGACCATCTCCTTCCACGTACTCACGTTCGTTGACTGGAATCCAAGTCAGGTAACATTAACCTTTTCACCGTTCGACATGACCCTGGTCGCCTTTGTCATGTCCTACAGGGACATCGTGGGGTAGTTTCAGCCATGTCAATGGCACACGACGAAAAGAGCTTCTTCAGTGCTGGGTGGGACGGCGTGGCCCTCGTCAGTTCTGCGACGCATCTAGTCCGAGTTCGTTCATCTAAAGCGTTTCTAGAACTGGGACCTGCACACCGGACAAGTCGTCCGGAATTTTGCTGGGCACGGTTCCCAGCTAACAGCAGTCGCTGTTCAACCCCTCAACCAACCATCCGCCGAATTGGACGACGATATGGACGACGTTCAACCCACAGGGGACGGGATGCGGGACAGTGATGCTGCTGGTGGGATGGGCGAGGGAGACGATGCAAAGTCTGACGGTTCCTACGATCCGCTCTTCGACGAGCCCGAGGTAGATGGCGTACCAGCCCTAACGAATGGATCACAAGATCGTGGTCTCGATCTGTCACTACCTGGAACCGTACCAAACCCACAGTTCAATAGGCACATGCCTTCCAGCACAGTACCGAAGAACGCACCACCATTGTTGGATCCACATACATATTCTACCTACTCGTCGGATGTGCTGATGACCGCTTCAATCGACGGCCAAATCTTTCTCTGGGATCGAAGGGTGGAAACGCAAGGTAAAGGGGTCGGGAGGTTATTCATGAGTGAGAGAACACCCCCGTGGTGTGTTTCTGTAAGCTCGAGATCCTCTACCTTGGTATGCCAGGATTATAACTTATTTCTCCAGGCATGCTGGTCGGTGAATGGTACCCAAATCTATGCTGGACGTAGAAACGGCACGGTTGATATTTGGGACGTTCGGAAGTACGGATCAAACAGCAGGACGCCTCGACACCTCAAGGTCCTCAGAAATCCCGCCAGCTCAGGCGTCGTCTCGTGCGTCGCCGCGTTCCCGGATGGGCGTCACCTCGCTTCGTGAGTTCTGTGTTGGATGGATACCTTCAATCGATCGTCTAATTTGCCGTCGGTCAGAGCATCCATTGACAACATTCGATTATGGAATGTTGCAGAGGTAGGTGAGTTCGACAAGAAGGTGAAGAACGGGGTTCAATTCAAGATCATCGCGGGCCACCACGGAGGATTCATCTCTCAGATGCGTGCGTGTGATTTTGGTCCTCCGTTCAATCTGCTTTCTCATCTCGGGTCCCAGTTGTCGATCCAGGGGCTCGTTTCCTCATAACAGCATGTGGGAACCGAGGGTGGCATGGAGAGTCAACACGGACGATCTTTGTCCACGAGATAAAATCTACGTTTTGATGTTCATTGTATATTCATAGCTCCAGCTTGATTCTTGTTCGGTGGATCACCCAAGCTCGTGAGAGTTTCAGCAGTTGTATCACCTCTGTTCTGTAAAAAGTTTGCAGTACAAAACAACCAGTATATCTACACCCAACCGTATCGAATAATAAGAAAGCGAAACGAAAGACAACCAGCAACACGAAGAGCACTCTGGCTGCTAGGTACCATCATCCCAACCAAAGCTAGCCGGTGGGGACCGATAGAGAAGGGTGGCTCAAACGGATAAGGACCAAGATGATGCAACAATAGCACCACAACAATGCACACACAACGCACAACGACGCGAGACTTGGAATAAAAGGAGTGGGTGAAGAGTCGAGACGGAAGGGGTACGGGCGATCACTGAGCTGGTTGGTCCTGTTTGGTAGCCGCCTCTTTCTGGGCAAATTCGTGCAAGACGCTGAGAGCTTCCTGAACTTTTGCACCCAAACCCTCTGGAGAATCGAGCAAGCCCAGGAGCTCGGCGTTGTCCATCTCCAGCAACATACCGGTGATCTTTCCGGCAAGGTCAGGTTGAGATCTGTGATTAGACGTGTAAGAGGCAGATCGGGCAAATAAATGCAGGCAGGCACTTACGGGGCAATGCGCATGTAGAGAATTTCACCAAGCATCTGTTTCTGCTCCATCGGTGGGGCGTTAGCAAGAGTGGAGGGATTGAAAGGAGGGACGTCAGGGGGATGGCCGATGGGTGGGGCAGGAGTAGGAGCACCACCACTACGCTGAGGACCTTTAGCGTTCTGGGGCCGGTTGCTCGTCGTAGGACCCCCGCCGCGCGGGGGCTGGCCGGGTTGGGGACCAGGCTGCCTTCCGCCAGCGTTGGGTTGGCCGGGGCCGCCGTTCTGAGGAGGACGGGGAGCGCCGCGGTAGTTGGGAACGTTTCCATAGCCCTGAGGAGGGGGTTGGCCGTAGGGACCAGGTGGGATCATACCAGGTACCTGAGGATTGGGAGGGTAACGAGGACGAGGCGGGACCATGCCCGGTTGACCATAGCCCATCATCCCACGTCCGCCAGGGGGAGGGAAGTTGCCACCAGGGGGGTAGTACATCGGACCGTTCATATAGCCACCAGGGATGCCGGCGGCGGCGGCCTGCTGCATGCGGATCTGGTTACGTTGAGCGATCTGGCTCTCCAGCTGTTGCCTGCGGACCTCACGGCGTTGGGCGAGAGAGACATAGAGAGGCTTGGAACCAATCATCTTATTGTTCATCTCTGCGACGGCCTTGGTGGCTTCCTCGGGGTTGGAGTAGCAGACGAACCCGAAGCCTTTGGAATGATCTTTTTCGTCGCGCATGACCTTGGCACTGGTAATGGTTCCGAAAGGCTCGAACTCGGCGCGGAGTTTTTCATCGTCGATGTCGTCGTCCAGGTTCTTAATGTAGAGGTTGACGCCGTGATACTTGCTCAACTTCTCCATCTTGGCATGCTCGTAAGATTTCCTCAACTCTTCCTCACGTTCGGCCTTCTTTTGTGCCCGGGCGACGAAAATCTTCTTGCCATTATGCTCGCTATCGTGGAGGGCATCAACAGCTTTGGCAGCATCGATGTGGGACTCGAAGTTGACGAATCCAAAGCCTTTGCTCTTTCCCTCGGCGTCGGTCTGGAGGACAGCGGAAGTGATCGTTCCGAACTGGGCGAACATTTCCCTGAATTCTTCCTCAGGGACCTCAGTGTCCAAGTTCTTGATGTAGACGTTGGTGAACTGTTTCTTCTGCTCGTCGATCTTGGCCATGCGTTCCTGATTCAAAAACAGCTTAAATAACTTGGATCCCGCAAAAAGGAGGCGATATACCGACCTTCTTGGACACATGGTGTCCAACGTAGACCTTCTTATCATTCAACAGCATACCGTCGACGGCCTTGATGGCAGACTCGGCAGCCTCAGCGCTGTCATAGTGAACAAAACCATAACCCTTGGAGCGTCCGCGCTCGTCTGTTGCGACCTTGCACGAAAGGACGTTACCAAAAGCGGCAAAAGTATCATGGAGAGCCTGAGGACACGGAGTCAGATAAATAGATCGCATGAGAGAGAGGTGGGTGGACTGGCTACTTTGTTGTCAATCTGTTCGTCAAGGTTCTTGATGAAAATGTTGCCCTGGCCGGTCTTGCGGAGGGCTGGGTCTCGCTGAGACCACATGATACGGCTAGAATCGAGGTATGGGTCCAGGCGGCGCTAATGCTTATCGGTGGTGGCGACGTACCAGGCTCTGCCCTTGATGAGAGAGTAGTTGAGTTGTTCCAACGCACGTTCACCTGTGATCAGAGGACCTGAGTCACACGAGCGAATGCACCGTGCACAGGTGGCTACTTACCGTCGGCAGTGTTGAGGTAATTGACGTATGCATACCCGAGAGAACGGCGAGTCACGGCATCACGGCAAACACGAATGCTACAGATAGCCCCAACTCAGCTGAGCCGCAGCAGAATGACAAAACAAGCGGCCACCTACCTCGCCACGGGTCCGATCATGTTGAAAATCTCAAAGAGCATCGCCTCGGTGACGGTAGGATCGAGTTCGCCGACATAGAGGGAAGCAGAAGGAGAAGAGCCAGACGTAGCGGGAGGATGATAAGGGGCAACCGGGGCAGGAGCGGGGGCAGGAGAGGGAGCAGGAACCGTCGCCTCGGGGGTGGGCTGGGCAGGGACCTCTGGAGCAGCGGTGGTCGACATCTTGCTGGAGTTTTTCGTTTGGCTTTTTTCTTATTCGATAAGGTCGTTACTGCTGGTAAACTTTTTTATGACTGGGCAAGGTGTAATCGCGGTGAGCACGCAAAGAAAAATAGAGCGGAGATGATGACACGCACACAGAAGGCAACACCGTGACTGCCGGTTTGGGATTTTATATTTATATGATTTAAAGGGGATTTTTCGGCTGTGGAGAGGGGAGGATCGTCAGCGACGTTGCGCTCAGCACAGGGCAGAGGGGGCGACAAGGAGACTGACCTTTAAAATGGAGGTGGTAGAACGAGAGACGTGAAACGGGTGATTATCATATTTTATTCGTTTCAAACTCCGCCTGATCGGAGGGTGATGGAAACAAACCCAATTCGCGTTTGTCCGTGGGACTTAAGCTCAAGGTCATTCATGCAGTATGTAGATACACCAAAGAACATAGGAGATGGACAACTCAGGCATCTTACAATCTGAAATAACACTTATCCGCGGCTGAAATAAGATTTTGCGCCGTGGGTCGCCAGTTCTGCTTTGGCCTGCGGAGTGGTGGCAATCAGCCAGGGTGGAGCGACCAGGGCAGGAGTTCTCATACCTTGTCTACACTGTGTCCAGCAGCATTGTGGTGTTGCAATATCTGTGCGCAAGTTCATACGAAAATGTCCGGGCAACGAGTCGCGAAACGTTACCTGACGGTAGTACCAGCCGTTTCCAAGACCTTGGACGGTCCAGCCAACGGTAGCGATGATACAGAAGATACCTGCAACCCAATGGCCGCTACCAAAGACGCGGATCGTCTGAATTATGCCCGCGGATCCGGTGCTAGAATGAATATCGTTGGCAGCTTGGTCAGGATTTGGGCCATTCGCAAGCCTACCTTGGGATACCGAGGATCCTAAAGATAGAAAATTAGGGCGCGGATGGAAAAAGGGCGGGGTATGTGTCGCACATGTAAATGGAGAAGAGGAGGTGCCATCCGCAGAAGAGGAAATAGATATCTGGGAAAGTGGTCAGGGCCAGTGACTGCGGCAGCGTGGATCGAGCGTACAATAATACAGTGCTTGCTCCTTTATGGGAGTGCGGTAAGCTGTCGGGAAGGGCGAATCAAACACGGAACACACACACCTTCATGTAACCATTGTAGATGGGCCTAAGAGTGGAGTTATCAGGGGTTGTTAACGGCAACGACGAAAATTGTTCACCTGTACCACAGCAAGAAGGAAAGTGGTGTGATGAAGATGAAGTACCTGGAGGTGAATGAGGACGACAACGGTGGAATGGGATGGGTCACGGGGAACGCACCCGATGCTAGAGCCCAGGTCACTGCCGCTGTCTTTGGCACCGACGGCAAAATTTACGATGCAAGCGACCATGTTGAGGAGCAATGTGACGCCTAGGACCATCCACAGCTGAAAGAGGCGGGTGATCAGAGGACGAGATGCTTCTGGGATCTCATCCGCAATTGAATGGTAGATGAGTGGGTAGACTGTCGGAAACGTTAGACGTAGACCTGGGCGGACTCTGGTGGAGGACTTGCATGGGGGAAAGTTGTTTCTTCCGTGTCTCTTGATGTGATCGGCTTTTTGGGCGAGCTCGGTCTCCCTCCTCTCGAGATCTCGCTCGCGTTGCGCAAGCTCCTCCATGCGGGTGGTGTGGGACGGGTCTGGGGTTGGGTCATCGAAGGGATTTGCGTCGAGAGAGTGGGTGGAGGCGAAGGGGTTCTCGGTGTATTGTGCTGGGGAAAAGGATGAGAAATGGCCACGGGTGATTCGCAGCAGACGCACACATCTCGGTCGTAGTCTGAGGTCAAGGCGGGCGCAGATCAAGGCTGTCGCCGGCAACGGTGATGCGGCGACAACAGGGGCTGTGAGAAACCGCATATAAGACGGGGGCGACGCACAAATTTCTTGCCCACGATTCGTGTCTGTCTCTTCCTCTCCTTCACGCCCTCCCCCCTCTGAACGCTTCGTTCCTTCAGCGTTTCCGCTCCCTCAACCTACACTCTTTTCTCTCGCGAGCTGTCGTCATGTTCAAGTTCACTTCTCTTGCTCTCGTCGCTCTCGCCGCCGTCTCTGCGGTCAATGGCCTCGCCGTCTTCCCCCGCAAGACTCCCCCTGCGGGCTGGATTGCCGCCATTCTCGAGGTGGGTAGTATGGTTGAACCGATCATCGCTTGATGCTCAGACGCTCCGCAGTCATATGACGACTACAACACCCGTTACCTTGCCATCGGTTGTCAGAACAAACACAACACCCAGTTCTTCGATGATTGTTGTCACCCCATGAAGAAAGGGGAGACCCTCGAGAAGAACCGCAAGGCTTACTGCCGCCCTGGCGCCGAGTCCCCCGCCCAGCCGTCCCCGTCTCCCGCCGAGCCTACCCCCTCGCCTCCTCAATCCTCTCCTGTTCCAGACGATGACGAGGACGATGGTGATGACGATGGCGACTGTGAAGAAGAGCCCGAGCATTCTTCTTCCGTCGAGTATCCTCCCAACCCAGACCCTACTCCTACCACCAAGCCCACCCTCGACCCCACCCCCAAGCCTACCCCTACTCCTACTCCTACCCCCGATCCTGCCCCCAGCCCCAGCCCCACGAAGACCACCGAGACCAAGCCTGCCCCGACTCCCACCGGAAACCCCTCATCCGAGACTCACACCGGCGGACAGTAAGCACATCCTTCGTGCTTTGCCTACCATTTTCTCACCCCAATTTCAGCGTAACTTGGTTCACTCAGAACGGCAACTTTGGTGCCTGTGGCGTCAAGCACTCTGACAACGACTTCATCGCCGCCCTCGACTACCGTGTCTATGGAAACACCAGTGCCAAATCCAAGTATTGTGGCCAGAAGATCAGGGTTTCCTGGAAGGGCAAGTCTGTTGATGTTATCGTGGCGGACGCCTGCCCGACCTGCGACAACTCTGGCTCGGTCGACCTCTCTCTGGCCGCTTTCAAGGCTCTCGCTCCCCTTGACACTGGGTTGCTCACCGATGGTAAGTAGCTCAACTGATCGCCTCGTTTATGTCCTCTAAAGATTGCTCTCCATCATCTAGTCTCTTGGGAATTGCTCTAAGTGGCTTCAATCCCAGCCTCTTTTTATTTTTTATTTTTTATCTTTTCTCCTTTCCTTTTCTCTCATCTTAGAGCATGCCAGCCCTGCTCCTCTGTGCCTCACTCCTGGTTTTGGACGGCAAAGCAAGACTTCGATGCTTGAGACGAAATGCTTAATGCTTACGACCCTGGCGGTGACCTCTCAAACATCGGCGGTCCGTCCAATGACCCTCTCTCTTGTTTTCTCTGCTTCTCGTCGGTTCCCTCTCTTGCTCTCATACCCAACACGCTGTGGAGTTCTCGGTTAGCTCTCACTTGTAGTAGACTACTAGGTAGCCTGTGCATTGGTCGTGGAATTTATATCAAGTTTGCATCATCCTACTTTTTTCTGTCTCCGGGGTTGTCCAAGGCTTGCAACTGAGGCACAATTTCCCCGCCCACCCAGTGATTCATGAAATTCTCCGAACAGCATCCGTGACCGTTGATCACGTGAATGTGACAAACTCCTAATGATCGCGTCGCGACCGAGGATTCTGGGACCTCCATCGCCTGTTTGACTCCACCCACCAACAATTATGCCAACCGCATAGTGAGTGCATACCGCTCCCAGTTGTCTCTACCTTAAACCGAACCTTGACGCGAATACCCCATTTTGGTTTAATCTTAGCGAACTCGAGAGGCAGGCAAACATCGCCAGGAACAAGGCGTTACTCGAGGAGTTACAGCTGGTAGATGCCGTGAATGACATCGGATTTTCAGTGAACCCTCCCCCTCCCCTTCCCAAGGCGAAAGCAAAAGCCAAACCTGTAAAACCTGCAAATCCGGCGAAACGCAAGGCCGTCGAGGATCCTGGCCCTCGAAGGCAGAGCGCACGATTGAAGAGGTCTGCTGACGATCCCAACGAAAGCCCAAAGAAGAAGAGGGCAAGATTGGTGCGTGATCTGCTCAACGCCGTTCCTGTTATCCCATGTTCGACTTTTGGCTCAACTATTTTAGCAAGGAGAGGAAGAGCAGAGACGAAAGGCAGAAGACGAACGTCTCCAAGCCGAGGAGCGTGACAGGCAGGCGAAGAAGCCTCGTCACCAAGACCTTGAACTCGAGACTCTCCTCGGCTTTGAAAACACCGAAGACAAAGATGAACAGAAGGACCTCTGGCGATTGAAAGATACCATGGTCAACATATGGCCAAGGCCTCAGCCGTCGGGCAAATATGACTCCTTTACTTACGAAGATGCAAAAGAGGAGGAACGCGAGGTCGCGGAGCTCAGAAAGCAGTTGACCAAGCTGAAGATCGTCGCGAGGGCCAAGGTCACAATGGATAGGGTTTACTGTGCACAATACCACCCGGAGAAGTCCAAGGATTTAATATTCTTTGGAGGTAATACTCCCCGTTTTGACCCACGTCTCCTTGTCACCAACTCTACCAATCCGTTGCGCAGATAAACACGGACAGTTAGGCATCTGGGATCCCAGAGCACCCGTGGATGAGGCCGGAGACGACGAGACCGACTCAGAAGCGCAGGAAGGCGGAAAGTATTGGAGATTGCAGGTCCACTGGCCTGCCACCTCCCGATCGTCAATATCTTGTATCCGCTTTGACCCCACAAACTGCCACGATGCAAGTCGACCGAGTTTAATTCTTGGCAGTTCCCGACTTACCAAGCTCTCGTGTCACAGATCTATACAAGCTCTTACGACTGCACAATTCGGAGCCTCTCAATGGGCTCTGGAATCTCCCGGGAGATCTTCTCCTCAGGGGACGTTCTCATTAATTCTATTGACTTCGACCCTGCCGGGCATGTCATGTGGATTTCCGATGCCGCCGGAGGAATCACACACCTTGATCTGCGAATGGACCGATCCAAGGCTACTTGGTATGGTCTTTCTGGGGAGAAAGTGGGGAGCGTTAGCGTAAATCCAACAAGACCCCACTTCCTGTTAACCGCATCCAATTCACGAGCTTTAAGGTTTATTGAATTCGCAACTGAGTCCTTCGGGGTCTGCTGACCTGGTATTTGTAGGGTATGGGACACGCGGAAGCTAGGTGGACTCTCCGGAGGCTCGAAGCCTTCCTCATCCGACATCCTAGAGTACGACAATGCAACAGTGGAAGAGTTCTGCAAGGGTACGGATGGGTCTGCGATGTTGAGGGCCGAGTGGGCACATAAGAAGTCTGTTTCTTCTGCCTATTGGGACCCTCGGGGAAGGTCCATCGTCAGCACGAGTTACGATGATACCATTAGACGTGAGTCTTCTACTCGTGTCCTCTAAACCACTGGATTTATCAGGATTCCAGTGTGGGATATAAACCCTCCAGCGTTGGATGGTGATGATAAGTTCGCATCCTCCCGGCCATTCAAACAGATCTCACACAATTGTCAAACCGTAAGGGCACTTGAATCCATCTCATCCGCTTGACGATCCTAACATAGAGCACAGGGTAAATGGTTGACGATTCTCAAAGCGCAGTGGACACAGAACCCGGACGTCTACCCGCACTTTACGATAGGCAACATGAACCATTCCTTGAACATATTCTCTGCGAAGGGAGACTTGCTCGCAAAACTATCGGATAGCTCAAAGTAGATATCATTCGTCGTGTCGATGTTGACGTTCTGACCTCACTGAACCTGACAGGGTTACCGCCGTCCAAGCTGTCACTTGTTCTCACCCCAGCATTGTGGAACGCGTCGCAAGTGGGAATGCCTCTGGGAGATGCGTACTTTGGGCACCCCCTGAAGACCCCGAACCATAGGGCGATGATGATTCGTAAGGGCGTGGGAGAGCGTGAGCGTTTTTCCCTTTGGGCCGTACAATTGCATGTACATCATATATCTATCATAATTAATCATGCGCATCATGTGGGGCTGGTTACGTAGAACATAATTCACGCGTACATATCGTCCCAGTCGTCATCGTCTGCAGGCGTGAGCGGTTTCCCCGGAGGGTCGGTCCCCTCGTTCGGTTTCGCTTGGGCCTGCAGTTCATCCACGATGTCCCACATGTCCTGATCTTCATCTTGGTTAAGTGACGGTGCCGGTGGTTTTGTCCAAGGTTTTGGCGGGCCGGTGGTGGGGTTGGTCGTGTTGGTAGAGGTAGACGTAGGACCAGTGACAAAAGGAGTATCATCCCACATCTCCACCTCGAAATCGAACTCGTCCCCACCTCCTTGCGACCCGGTGGATTTTGCTCCAGGGGCACCGTCAATGTCAAAGCCACTATCTAAACCTGATGTCCGTTCTGAAGCGGAAGACGGCGGTCGTGTGGGCGGCTCTGAGGTTTGTCCGGAACCCGAGGGTTCCATTTGACCCTCTTCTTCGTCGGAGTTGATTCCATCGATGTCGATTGACTCCTCGGGAGGCGCCTGGTGTCGCGAAATCCCTCTGGCTTCGTCGTGCCATACACTCAGAGCAACCTGTACGTTGTGAGTCGTGAGATCGAGGAACGGAGATCTGTAGGAAATGTAGAGTCGTACGTGCATCCTCCGACTATGTGTCAGTTTCTCGACCCTCTCAATCGTGTCGTTGAACGTATGCCGTGGGTACATCTGGTGAGCCCAATATTGGTACATCCTAATGAGACGATTGAGATCCGAAATCTGGCACTTCTGGTGAGCTCCATGGGTACATTAGAAACAATTGGTTGAACCAGTTCACCTCGTGTCCCTTTCCTTTTGGCTCCCACCCCTTTGCATCTTTGATGAGTGCTTGGATGCCCTTATCACTTAACAGTAGCTCCTCGTCCAGTTTCGGTATCGTACGCTTGGTAGTTTCGTTCTCTCCACTTTTATCCTTCTTGTTCGACTTGGGTCCGGCGGCCGAGGCTTCTTCTAACGAGCCCTCCCCAGCTTCCTGGCTTCCTTCAATCGAGGGACCGTTATCAGGCACCTTTCCGCCCGACTGAGCGTCCTTGCGGAGCTGTTCGTATGTGACGTTCGATAGTTGCCCGTTTTCATCGTCATCGTCGATCTCAAAGAGAGCTCCAATATTATCCGGGGCTTTTGAACGTCGTGACCCAGCAGCACCCGACCCTCCTTCGTTGTCAGAATCTGACTGAAGAAAGAGAGGATCCTCAGAAGTCACAGGTTTCGTCGCGAGATGAGGAGCGGGTTCTGATTCGGCAGGTTCGTCCCAGAGGTTGTCGATTGTCGCCATCTGGAAACCGAAGGGGTCTTGAGATATCAGCTCCGAGCCCAGGATCAGACGCGACCGGTGGACGCGACCTCGCGTTCTGATCAGTCACGTGCGCCTCATAACTTTATGTCTGGCGCATCTAATCGTTTCGCCCATCTGGCAGATCAGGAGCCCGTCGTCGAGGATGGTATCGAATATTGGGAATCACAACCAGCCAGCTTGGATGGTGTTTTAGGTGTGTATTTCTCTCAAATCTCCCTGAGGATTTTCGATTTCTGAGGAGCTCAAGGCGGATTTGGGTCCGGTGTAGGTCAATTTTCTCCAATTTACAGGATCGTTACCACGGGAGTTCACGCGCATATGTGAAGTCTCTCCCACGAATCGATGCCTTAGGATCTCGTCAGCTCCTCCTCCAACTGTTCCCAGAGTTATGCACAGTCCCATCGCCGCTTAAGCCAGCTACCATCCGAGAAAGATCTGCCAGATTCCGCGCGCTAGATGTCGGTGCAGGTATCGGCCGTGTAACTCGAGATGTCCTTCTCCACCTCGCCCAGGACGTCGTGCTTGTAGAGCCCGTTGACAAGTACATACAAGAGGCGTGGTCTCGCGCACAGTTCCAAGAGAACCCCGTACTAGACCAAGACTCGATCGACGTGGAGGATGAAACCCTGGAGGAAATCGACTTCCGCATCCCTTGGAAGGGCGTACGAGAAAAGAGGACGAGCGTTACTCTGATTCAGTCGACGCACCAATCTCTGGACCCCTCGAACCCGCTCTCGTCGACGAAATTTATTGGACGGGTCGGGTATAAGCCCAGCCCCAATGAGCTCGAGGACATCAACTCAAAGTTTGATGTGATATGGTGTCAGTGGAGTTTAGGACACCTCTCCAACCCTGACCTCGTTCTTTTCCTTATACGAGCCAAACAAGCGTTACGAGACACAGAAAGTGTCATCATTATCAAGGAAAACGTGTGTGCGGAGATAGGAGGACCAACGAACGACGGCATAGTCTTCGATGACCAAGACTCGAGCCTTACACGGTGCGTGGGTGAAGGTCCTCCTAATGTGGTCGGCGTTGACGCGCATGAAAGCTCCGACCGGACGTTTAAAGGGTTGTTCGCGGAGGCAGGCCTGTCCCTCCAACTCGAGAAGACACAGGAAGGTTTTCCCGAGGGGCTGTTCGAGGTGAAAATGTAAGCACGATGTCTTATTAATCGTCTACGTTTCACTTAAATAGAATGTCCAGGTGGGTCCTAAAATCTACGTAGCACCCTCCGATCCAGCGGCTCTTGATATCGATCGGTCAATATATACAGAGAGCGTGGTCCATCACCAGGGATTCGATTGATCACATGAACGCACTCGGACCCACTGGGTTCTCATCCTTGTGGTGATTATTCCCAACGGTCAGAAAGTATTGGTGTTCCGCTTCTTCAGCCAAACGAGCAGAGCTCCAGAAATTCAGGTGGTCATATGCTTCCTCGAAGTACTTGCCCCTTGCAGCGAGAAGCCCTGGATCCGGAGGTACCACGATGCGGTACATCCAACACGGAAAAAGAAGTACGAATGCGATACAGATGTATCCTGTGAAAATCGCTTGAAGAATCCAGAATGCGTGAGAGTTGAATATGTCGCCGAGAGCGCCGAGAGTCAGAATAAAACCAGCTGCGACGTGGGGGTTAATGTATCTATGCGAGCGGGAAGAAGTACCCTATACTTACTGCAAGGAAAGGTTAGTGGCCAAGCACCAGCAGGGTTGTACATGATGTGTTTCGTGAAGGTGAAACTATTTTTGGTTAGCCATGGGTGGGGCCTCGAAACCGTAGGTCCACTTACATCCAAGGGAGCATGGCGAATACCCAACAATACATCGCCACGCCTAGGAGGCACAGAGCCATCGGGATGCTTGAATAGTATATGATGTCCGCCGCCTCTTGGGGAAGAGGCGTATGTATAGGCAATCTGCATTACACCGTCGGTTTAATATCCCGTCGATCCTGATGTATTTTTGCTCACATCGTCCTCCCATAAGCACCGAGTCTTAGTACGGCCAGGGCAGTGAATCCTAGTGGGGGATTTAGCCTTGCATCATTACGATGCATAGTGGAGTTACCTGGCGGGCCAACGGAGATGAAGGTAGAATTTGCAGCAGCACCTCTACGTGTTCAATTAGTGGGGTTGCAAATATGTAGTAGACATGGTGCACGCACCGATGGAAACCGTACCGGATAGCCCGGTAAAAATGTACGGTTATGAACTGGATTGTTATTAGTGGGGAATCACAACGCGAAAGGGACCCAGGACTCACGATAAAGGCAATGGCCATTCCAAGTCCTTGAAACACATACCCCAAGACCCAGATCGAAAGCGCGTTAGGGCTCGATGGATCGATGATTCTGAGTGTGTTGAAAGCCACAGTTCCCACAAGCATCTGGAGCGGGGTCAGTTCCTACACATGACATTCTTCCATAATCACACATACCAAAGGGAAAACCAGGAATGCTCCGGTCATGGCAAAGGAGCGAAGCTGGAATGATTTTCCCCAACCGAACCAAACAAGCGACATGGAGCCGCAAAAAAGAAGCGCGAGTGCGAGATACGACCTAAAGGGTGTTCAGTCAGCGTTCCAACGATGCGCTCTCGGCGAATTACCAGAACAGCCCTTGGAAGGAATTCGTTTCTATTGCACCCAACTCTTCAGCGTACAGCATTGCGCCGATACATATTGTGCCGTAGTCAAGGACGATAAGAGGTGCAAATAGAGGCGTTGTTGGGTCAATCAATTGGTTTCGAACTATGTCCTTCCTCAGGTGCACTAATCAATGGATGAGATCTCGAACGCGCAGTGCCTGTGCACCCAAGGGGGACGCACACAGTGTGTTGATGATCAATAGTATCAAGTTGACGGAGAATATGGTCACGTTTGTGAAAAAAAGGATGAGTCTGTGCGTCACGGCAATAGAGGGTGAGGGCGCTGTCAGGAGAAGGTTCAGCATGGCAAAACGTACTCGATGATTGTGATCCAACGAGGATGCCAGTGCAAGCCGTGCAGGGACACATATGCGGCTCCGGTACCGATACCAGCTGCGAAGTTCTGCCACTTGCCAGCGTGTATGGCCTTTCTCCAGATGTTGTGAGCCTTGCGACGCAGGAGGCCGGCTGACTCGTGGGGAAGGTGGACGGGAGGAAGATTGTAGAGGAAGTGTATCCCGTCGAAGGGATACATTTTCGCCACATCCGACAGGTTCATGGCTGTAGAGGTGCAGGGGAAGGAGGGTTGAACGCTGACGAGTCGCAAGGCAAGCAGCCTGATAATAATAAACGCAGCCAGGCTTGGAATGAACACATCATGGCCACGGTGAGGCCGGGCCGGATCAATTGGCGGAACTGACGGGGACCTTCTTATCCCGTTGATCCCACGACTCGGAATGGGCGTGCTGCAGAAAGTCGTGGTCATTGGAGGCAATGGCTTCGTGGGTACGTTCCCAAAGCTTCTCCAGTAGCAACCTCTCACACAGAATCGCCTAGGCTCGGCCGTCTGCAAGGCCATCCTTGCCAAAGGGATAAAGGTCACGAGCATCAGGTGAAGGTTCCTGAAGTTGAGCAGTCCGGGTCCCCTCTCACTCTCGATGTTGCAGCTCAAGCGGAAAACCATTCACTACACCAAAGGAGTACTCGCCAGCTTGGACATCCAACGTGTGACTGGTCTTTCGAGGATTTCATTCCGAGGTTGCTGACCAGAATCGCACCGCCCTCAGGTCGATTGGCAGAAGGGAGACGCGCTCGACCCCGACTCCTACGCGCACCATTTATCGGATGCAACAGCTATCGTCCACACACTCGGTACCCTGATTGAAGGGGCCCAGTACAAGGAAGCCTTAAAGGAAGGGAACCTGCCTGGCTTGGTCTCTTCCCTCACAAATGCGTTTGGGTCTTCGAACCCGTTGGGTGTAGCGGACTCGAAGACGTCATATGCCACACTCAACCGGGACTCTGCGCTACGAACATGCGAGACGTACATTTCGACTAAACCGCCTGCCCCATTGACCAAACCTCGAGCTTTCGTGCACGTCTCAGCGGAAGATGTTTTCCGGCCCTGGATACCCGCGGGCTACATCGAGATGAAGCGGGAGGCAGAACTTGGAATCAACAAGTTGGTATCCGGTCATCCAGACCTGAGAGCCGTGCACATCAGACCCAGTCAGTGTGAAGCCGCGTCGAGCGCTCCGTGATCCCTTACTCACGCCTTCTGAAACAGGCCTGATCTATCATCCTCACTACCGGCCCCTGACGTCCCCACTCGCGGCTGCCTTGGACATTTCGTCCGTGCTTCACTCCAAAACACCTGAGGGGATTCCTACACCGTCGGGACTCCTCCGGGTCCTTGCCTCCATGAGTCGATCACCCTCGTCTCCGTTTCCCCCAGCTTTTGACGCTGTGGCAAACGCGTTGACTATCCCGCCGATTCATGTAGATCACGTTGGCGAAACGATTGCGGCGGCGGTAGATGTTGATAGGGACGATATTAGAGGTGTATATGGGGTACGGGAGATGAGAGAGCTGATAGGCTGGCGCAGTGCTTCGCCAGAGTACGCGCACTGAAGGGCTGAGCCTCCGAGAAGAAATACTATAGACAGTTCCGAGTGGTCAGATGATGTCGGCAATGTGTTCGGTGGCAATCGTCCGGCCTGTTCAACTCTGTGCCCCAATCCCCATAAATGTTCCCCCGTGCACGTATAACTTGCAGCGGGCCGCGATCTCATCTCCCCAACCGTCTCCTCCCTCCATTCCTCCCCCTTGCCCATGCTGATATCTCCACTGCAATTGTCACCCAAGCACCGTGGTCCCACGCTGTTTAGAGTCGCAAAGTCGCCCCCCTCAACCGTTTCCTCGCGTAGCCTCTTCCTCAATGCAGCCAGGACCAAGGATGAGTCTGGAAAGGCCGGGAGGGACGGAAAGGTGTTAAGGATGGTCATGTTCGGGAAACCCGGGGCAGGCAAAGGCACCCTGTCCTCCAAGCTCGTCAAAAAGTATGATATCGTGTCCTTATCGACCGGAGACATCCTCCGGCAGAACATTCTTGAGAGGTGGGAGATCCGTCGCCGGTGGAGTGCTGTCGGTCGGCTTACGCACATCCTCGCAGGACCGAGGTTGGAATAATGGCCGAGGAACTCGTGAAGCGGGGAGAGCTGGTCTCCGACGGAATAATGCTCAAGATCCTCACGAATAAGCTAGACACTCTACATAATCAGGTACGCCCCTCCGACCCCGTCAGCGCGCAGTCAGGCTCAACTCAGCACCGCAGCCGTGGATCCTCGACGGTTTCCCAAGGACCCTTGGGCAGGGAAAGATGTTGAATGAGCACTTGCAGTGTGTACATCGTTACTTCTCTCGCTGCCCAGACGTATGACTCGGACACAGGAACAAATCGATCCCTCTGACTTTGATCGTCAATCTGGACGTCCCGGACGAAGTTATCCTTTCTCGCATTTCCGACAGACACGTTCACCTCCCGTCAGGGAGGGTGTACAACATGTCGTACAACAAACCCAATGTCCCTGGATTCGATGATATCACGGGCGAGGCTTTGACCAAGCGCCCCGACGACAATCCCGTAAGTCGTGTAACACTGCCACCCAACTCAACCATTCACTCTATGACGCCGTCACAGGAAACATTTGCTCTCAGACTGAACAAGTTCTACGAGGCTACCTCACCTCTCCTCAACTACTACGCGTCACAACCCTCGACGGGCACGAAGCTCGTTACCCTCAAAGGATCGACTTCAGACGAGATCTGGCCCCAGTTGGATGCCATCATCCGTCAGGCGTTCCCCAGCCTTTCTGAAAGAACCGAGCCCAAGAAGAGACATAGCCTGGCCGACGCCGTCATCAGCAGCGAGGAGAGGCAGAAGCGAACTGACTCTACGCTCCCTATGTTGTAGACCTGACTGCATCTTGGAATCTTGTGCGGCCTTTAGTATGCTAAACTAATTAATCCTGTTGTGTATGATATGTCATTGTATTTACTTAGATTGTAGAAGGAGGTTATCGAACGACTCTTATCGTCAGCCGACCAGACCGGTCGCGTGCTGGCGAACTTGTTGGAAGCTGCTGCGCCTTATCTGTGTCCGCTATCTGTCGCTCTCCCACGAGTGTCTGGTCTTGGCTGGTACAGGACTCAGTGGGTCCTGATGTGGATAAGCGAAACCAGTTCGCAACGCATAGGGCTCAAGATAAGGATGCGAAATCTTCTCACGTCCGAAAGCCTACACCTCCGTGGACCAATGCACTACCCAGCGGCTTACGAAACGCCTTCTTTCTGATGCACTATATAAAGCCCCGCTATCTCGGGAGCGTTCCGCCATGTCCGCCTCACCGACCACCGAACAACCCCCACCGTCAGGGGCCCCAAGGCTCCAGCATCTCTCTCAGAAAGCTCTTGTTGTCGGGAGGAAGGTCACCACGCGACATGGATGGGTTGGAGATTACGACTACGCTTGGTTATGCATGCCGTCTATCCCATTTTTCCGCAGGCATCACGTCTCCCCACCGTTCTATGGTCTGGACTCCGAAATCCCACTCTTGGTCGCGATTACTTGTGGTTTGCAGCATGCTCTGGCTATGCTCGCCGGTTTGATCACCCCGCCCATCATCTTTGCAAGTTCCCTGAGCTTGGACCCCGGGATCTCCGCATACATGATCTCGGCTTCGTTGATAGGATGCGGTAAAGATATATTCCTTCGCGCCACGCTCACTTTCTGACGTGCGATGACCAGGAATACTCAGTCTCGTGCAAATGTCGAGGTTTAGGATATGGCGGAACTATTACTTGGGGACCGGGATGTTAACGGTCGTAGGCACAAGTTTTGCGACCCTCAGTACCGCCAGCGGAGTATGCACCAGTCTATTTCCCATTGAGTCGAATACACTAACGTTTCCAAAGATCTTCAACGTACTGTATTCCAACGGGACGTGCCCCTCAACAACCGGGCAGGATGGTACGATCACACGACTCCCTTGCCCTGACGCCTATGGATACGTCCTTGGTATGGCTTTAGCCTTTGTTGTAGAATAGTATCTAACATTCCAACAGGAACGTCCCTCATCTGTGCCTTCCTCGAGATTTTCATGTCTTTGGTGTCTCCTAAGGTCCTCAAACGGATATTCCCTCCGATGGTGACTGGAACTGTCATCCTGATTATCGGTGCTTCACTCGTTGGCGAGTCGGGTATTCCAAATTGGGGAGGAGGGTCAGGCGATTGCCGCAGTCGCCCAGAGACCGGATTCTTCCAACTTTGCCCTAATATCGCCGCGCCTAAACCTAAACTGTATGTCTGCATTTACACTCAACCCAACCTGCCGCTCACAGTCCTGGAGGTGGGGATCTCCCGAGTTCATCGGTCTCGGATTCGTCTCCTTCGTTTCGATCATCTTGACGGAAATTTTCGGATCCCCATTCCTCAAGAACATCAGTATCATCGTAGGATTGGTCGTGGGATGTATCGTTGCAGGTGCTACCGGTTACATCGATGACAGTAGCATCAAGTCCGCCCCGGCAATTACTTTCCTCTGGTAAGGTTTCCGACCGGAAGTTCTGAACTCTGGTTAACGAGGCTCGTACCCAGGGTTCATACGTTCAGGATCCGAGTATATGCTCCAGCGATTCTCCCGATGTTGGCCGTTTACGGTAGGGACTCCGTGCCTGGATCTGTCGTCTCTGTCCTGAATACTGAATAACAGTATCGTTGGCCATGGAGGCTATCGGCGATATCACTGCATCAGCAGAGGTGTCCCAACTTCCTGTCCATGGTGAAGAATTCGACACCAGAATACAAGGCGGTATTCTCGTGAGTAACCTTGATCTGATTTACCGGCAGATCCGCCGACTTTGGGATTTAGGCCGACGGTTTGGGAGGTTTCTTCTCGGCGCTTTTCACGGTTACCCCATTGTCTGTGTTCGCTCAGGTGTGTCGCCGCATGACGTTTTTTTCTGAGGACCACCTGACAAAGAGGGTAGAATAACGGTGTTATCGCCATTACCAGATGTGCTAACCGCGCTGCTGGACGATGGTGTTGTTTCTTCCTCATCCTCTTCGGGGTTCTAGGGAAGCTTTCTGGTGTTTTCCTCGCAAGTTCGTTCACTTTCCTCTCTCATCTACGCTCGGGCTCATTGAGGCCGTAAAGTCCCCAACTCGGTCCTCGGTGGGGTTACGACATTCCTTTTCGCGAGTGTGGCAACCTCTGGCGTCAGGGTATTGGGTTATGCCAAATATACTCGCCGGGATCGGTTCATCATCGCCGCTGCTTTGTGTTTCGGATTTGGGAACCTACTCGTGCCCGATATCTTTTCCCACTTGTTCGATGGCGTCCACAATCCCTCATCTGGATTGAGGGGCCTTTTGGATGCCATTGAAATTGTATTAACGACTCCATGTGAGTGTAGATCTCCCGTTCGTCCAGCCCTCTCGCGCAAACAAGTGGTTGACTGGCGTGATAGTCTTGCTCGCAGGTTTGGTTGCAATGGTGCTAAACCTCATTTTGCCTCAAGAGGACGAACCTCTCGAAGAACACTACGAAGTTGAACAAAGTTTGGATAATGCCGAAGCAGGCTCACTGCACAAGAAAGGGAGGTTGGATGCTTGATCTTCTACGTCTCCACGCCGATAAAAACTGTGGCTCTGGCTGTACTTTCTGGATTACGTAGATTCTGTGGTTTAGGGGTAGGATGAATACACAAGAGGTTCTAAAAACGGACGGGTCATCTTCGCCGCCCTGTTACATCGTCGAATAGCTGACAACGACGATAATGGTCGGATACTGCCTTCTGAATCTCCCCTCGGAGAGCGGATTTGACGATGAGTTGACCGCAAACATAACAAAAGTGGCTGCGGATGGCGGGTGAGAAATGCTACATCTGGGTTGGGCAGTGTCGCTTACGTGTTACATGCAGGGACCATACACTAAGAGATTAAACGTCAGTAAACATTGGGGGGAAACTGATGTTTACTCCCTTACCGTCATATGGTGACAACCCGATTCTTTTTGGATTGGCGTATCACAACCTACGGACACGGTTAGCCGATGAATCGAGTGGCAGAAAGAAGCAGCTCACCTGGACAGTGCTTCCAGCCTTTCTCTTTCATCAAGTGGCGGAATTCTGATGAACCATCGCAAGAATGCCGTGGACCGCCGATTTCGATGTTCGCTTGACATGACTTACACCAGGCGTAGTTGCACCCTGGAAGAGGGCAGGTCAGGGTGCGGGCCTCTTGGTACTCCGACCTATCAACGAACGCAGACCTCTTGCATCTAGTGGGGACGGTAGTCAGAGTGGATGGCAAGT
>Ga0307517_10000293_pt1 | contig 86455 bp, 94 predicted proteins | sample 23_EM_MG_FD_194515 | JGI IMG/M metagenome (GOLD analysis project Ga0307517, IMG submission 194515) | Populus trichocarpa ectomycorrhiza microbial communities from riparian zone in the Pacific Northwest, United States - 23_EM | ecosystem: Host-associated > Plants > Roots > Unclassified | place...
CGCCCCTCAATAGCGTGTCCAAACCCGCGCAGGAGTCGGTAAGTTATGTCAAGCGGAAACCAAGTCACAGCGTGGGTGGAGGATGCAGGCAAAGTCTGTCCGATCGGTTCGAATTCATGGACCAATTGGGTCCCGTACGTGAAGTTCATTGGGACGGGGGGCCGCGGGACAAACTGCCCTGCCCTTGCCTTCAAGGCAACCAAACAACTGAGAGGATTGAGAGAGGAGGGTCTGATCCCTGTAACCTTCGCGGAGCTTGGACGACCAATAATATCCGGGACCCGTGACATTCAAGTTACACACGTACGATCAAATATAGCCTACACCTGGATATAATATAGCAGAAGAACCGTTGGGAAAGATGGAAAGGTCGCTTGAAAGCTTCTAGCCTCCAATTGATGGTATACAACAACCTAGTTTACAAGAGATCCGCGTTCCGAGATGCTATTGGTCCTCTGGGGACGTTTCTAACAATGCTGAAAGAAAGAATAAAATGAAAGACTTTGTGTTATTAAATCCGGCGTTAAAGCGTCCAGAACAGACCAAAACTAAGCTTGCTGATAGACGGAGATATAGTTGACCTTGATTTGAGCCCCTATGGTGAAAAGTAATGTGAGTCTCGACCCGAAGAAGCAGTTGAGGGAGTACGTACAATCGTAGTTGGCAGTGTTTGAGACAGCATCGGCACAAGTTCCTCCTGAGTTACCGTTATTGAAAACGGCACCGGCCCAGTCACCGCAGATGGTGATGTTGATGACGACTAGAGAACAAAATAAATCCCTTAGCTAAGTCTCAAGAAACTGGGGGTGAGGAACGTACGGTTGAGGTCGCGGAAGGAGGCGGCGATATCGCACGACTCGTCTGACCATAAGGCGGCAGGAGTTCCCCAAGCCTCAGGGTTAGGGTCATCGCTCTGAATGTCCTGAGGGATCTGGTCCCGCTCGAATCGCCAGATGGCAATATGCGTGTTATCCCAAAGCATAGCGTAGACGCCACCGGAAGCCATGTTGAAAGGAGTACCAGCGCTTCCATCGATGTCGGTGAAGGCGCAACCGGCGTTGTTACTGGGAGAACTCTGGCACTCAGTCGTGAGGGGGTTTCCGAGGAAGCCTTTGTTCGTCGTGCCGTTCGCGCTCTTGTACTTGGGTGCGACATTGGGGTTCATCCTGCAAACGCCTCTGGTGCCGGTATGGAGAGTGTATTGGTTGAACGTGTCGGTGTTGACGTATTCGACGATGTCAATCTGAGAGGAAAGATTGAAATCAAAATGTTGGTCTGGATACGACGAGAAAATAGTAATTACCTCTCCACTGTTTGGCCATTCCGGGCTATAAGTTGACAACCTAGGTTAGTTTCGTGCATAAAAAACACAGCGAACACAAAAGACATACCCAACAGCTGGGAGAATAACAGATATCAGCATCAAATTTTTTCGACAAACGAGCTTGGTAAACTCACCCCAAAAGGCCGGCCAAACAGAGGGGCCGTGAGCAAACTTCCAGAAGTCAGCGATCACGAGAGCGCCATTGTAAGCAGCCTTGCTTGTGATGCGGACGCTATCCGGGAGAAGTGACTGGTGAGCTGATGATTTCGGATCAACGGTCCCACGGAAACTTACGATCGTCGGTTACCACCAGGGGCAACGTTTGTCGTGTTGTCGACTTTCATAACGGCGGTCCCATCCGGCTGGACGTAGGCAAGGTCTTGAGACTCCTCCTTGGATCCATAGATCACGTTTCCGTGAGTTGGATCGGGCTGGGTAAAAAAATCCCATCCGCTAAGATAGGGGAACCGATCAGCACGAGGCAATTGTGGGTAAGTTGGTCTGGGCTCACTCAAAGAACGTCTGGCCTTGGTGCTTATCCTGCAGCTTGTACTTGGTTGTTCTGGCGACGTTGTGAGATCTTGAACCGTAGTGTTGAGGATCCCGCCTGATATGCATTCGAGCAAAAGATCCCACTGGGAGGACAGCGACCAAAAGGAGTGACAGGAGATGCATTGTCGTTCTGGGGGTGCTTGAGAAAGAGAAGAGAAAGAAATAGGGAAAAGGTCGAGGGGAAGGGAAGGAATGTGAGGGATGAGGGGCGGTTCCCATGCAGGGACCCTGAGCCTTTTATAAGAGCAAGCAATTTGGTCACCGCTGTCCGAGCATGGCCCCGAAAAGCTCCTTTACATCAGTTAAAAACACCATTGAGATCGGGAGGGCCACCTGGCAACCGAACAAAGGGTGGCCAGTCACTCCAGAGGCATGCGCACGTATCAATTGACCATTTTCTGTTTGTCGGGTCCTCTTTGTGTTCAGAACCACGGACGGCCATTCCACACGGCCAGAGTCACCCAGTATTCCTAGAACAGTGTGGTATTTCGGAGAAGCCCCCTGTCGCCAATGCTGGTGCACGGATCCTTGGCCTTGGAGGAGGGGTCCTGGCCTGTGCATGGCTTCATCGGAACGGTTACGGTTCAGTGTGTTGATCCGTGGCTCTCCACCGCCACTCGGTTCTACTCGGACGATCCCCACCGGTATCGGCAAAACATTCTACGGTTACCCATCTCCTAAGCTTACCGCTTAAGTATTCCAGACACTGCTCTCGAGGTTTAGGAGGCAGAATTTCAAGCTTCAAGCCCCAAACCTCGAATCCACCGGTTCAGCGTTACCGAGCGGCTCAATGTTCCCCCAAATCGGCATACAATGGTCATTGACGCGCGCACACAAAGTAACCATCACTTTTCACGACCCTCTCCCCCTCCCCCTTATCGCATGGACACTGCATACGAGATCCCGTCGAATAAATCAAGGAACAGAGCTCGTGTTTTATTAGCGAACGCTTTCGAAACTACTTCGCGATGAGCTCATGTCAGGCCCATCTCCCACGTGGTGTGCAGCCACTGATTTGAGTTATCATACCATCGTCAATCTCCGCCTGTGTCCCAGCGGGCCATTAGTTCTACGGCAACGCCTCGAAAGATGCTACTTATGCGTTGTCCGAGGTTTACGTTCCCAGCGAAAGATGTCCCTTGGAAGGTAAGCGCTCACGATGGACCACGGTTCCCTGACCCACCCCTGTCCGGCATGTCGGTGAATATATTCTTGCTTCCTTCCTCGTCACGACTCTTGAGAATCTCAAGTCTGGTAACTTGTAAGAACGAGGTGTATCTGACTTTCCGTCGGCTTTCGGTCTTTCCCGACCAGGACAGATAAGATTAGCTTCCGGTTTGAAATTACAAGTCCACAACCTCCCACCACACACAAACTGCGTCCATGGCCCCAGGCGGTCAGCGGATTCCCAAGCATCTAGTCATGAACTGCGAGGGCTAACACATGGCGAGAACAGATGCACGGCCTTCTCCAAAACCACAACCTCTAACAGGCATCCCATTCATCTTCCTGTTCACGACTTGCGGACTGTGCGCGATCTTCCTTCTGTGGCGAAAATCTGACGCGTTGAGATCCGTGGTCGCTCACGGGTGAGTCTCCGAGGAATATTATCTGAAAGGACTCAGTTAACACTCGTCGAAGGCTTCAACCTTGGTCGGAAAGTGGCCGTATTCGACTTTCTGAAGATGATGGACCAGCAGCTACGGAGTTTCTCGACGATGACGATGACGACGGTGACGATCGAGCAATCGCGCTGGGTGGGAGCCTCCCGGACGTGGAATCCGAGGCCCACGAAGCCTGGGAACGAGAGGAGAGCAGAAACCTCTCGCCGTTGCCTTCGCCAACGCCGGCGGATCGATGACGGTGGGGCGGAGGCGGGTCGGACGATTGTATAGGGGTCGGATGGCGTGAGCAAGAAAACCGGAGCCGGTGATTGGATTAAATATTCATACTTATCAGTCTCTTCCGCCCTTCCCACTTCTCTCCATGTTATTACCGCTAGAGGTTCTTGAGGACGTCGCCTTCTGGGTAGCTACCGAAGATACATCTACCGTGTCTCTGAGCAACCTGATCCCCCTTCTCCTTTTGGACCGAGAAACGAGTAAGTTCTTGTCCTTCGACTCCAACCACCCTCTGTACGCGCGCATCTATGCAACCAAGTTTGACATCAAGCCGACCACTCGGAGACTTGGGAGGGAGAGGCTGACAGCCAAGGGTCTGGCCGAGGAACTAAAGCAACGATGTGTCCATCTGAGGGCCATACATACCCTCTCCTTCGAGTTGGAGCTGATCGAACCTGCAATATGGACGGCGTTCGTGATGATGCTCGAGAACGACGGGAAGAACGAGAGGCTCCTTCTCGAATACGCGCAGATAACGCATTGGCTGAAGCACTATTGGGTTACGATATCGACCGCTCTAGAAGGTGAAGGCTGGCCCTCCAACAACCTCTTCCACTCCATCTGTATGTGGCTTCTATGTAACTTTTACCCCAAAGGTGTGCAGCGAAAACTCGACAATGAAGCATTTAATCTGACAGGTTTACAGGAAACTACGAACAAGACACGTTGAAGATACTCGTAAACGCGATGAAACTATTCTCCGTAGGAGCGCATTGTTACCCCATCGCTCACCTTTCCTGGACGGACTACACTCCACTCGAAGGTGCCGACGATCTACCCTCCCACGAAATATCTCTCTACGGAGAACGGGTGAAGTTGACTCCCCTTCCGATCGCGATTCCGGCAACGATAGCCTACCTCGGCATCACGGAAACGCTGGAGAATAAGAACGAGCTGTCTGCTATCGGAAAAAACCTCGGGGATACCGAGTGGAATAGGGTGTTTGGCCCGTCCAACAGCAATCTATCCAAGCTCCACACAATCGGTAGCCTAGAGGGTATCTGGGAAGGCGCGTTCACAGTAAGTCGCATCCGGATCTACATCGCTCCTTCGCTTCACGGGTAGCGTCCCACGTTGTTTACCCGTGACAAACAGTACACGGATTTCATGGCATACAACGCCTTCCTCCGGGGGTCAAGTTCAAACATTGTGGTCCATACCCCTTTCGCGCGCCATCGTCAGACATTCAGAGCGCGCGAATACGTCGCCTTTGAACCCACCACACTTCGCGTAGGAGACACCCTCGACGCATTCCTACCAGAGAAACCCACGATCAAAGAGACGCTCTCTGGGGTCGAAATAGAAGGGGTGGAATACCTGGCCGTAGCTGATCTATCGGAAGAACAGAAGGAAGGGAAGACGGTGCAGGATGTGGTCCTCCTCGGAGAGGTGACAATTTTTACCTAGCTCCAACCTCAACCATCTGCTTACGAGTAGGTCTAACAGGGACATTCATCGTGGGGACAATTCCGTGTCCTTGGTCGTGTGAGGCCGTACGACGGTTTAGTTTGCTTCCTCAAAGATTATGTACGCTTCACACGCCTGCACGCCTGACGCCACTCTCTGATACTCGGTTTCTCCCTCGGTAGATGGAAGACGATCGTGGGATGTGGTTGTATCGGGGGTATCTCGTTGGCGACGCGGATGGGACAATAGCGGGGCGCTGGAGGGATACATTTAGCCCGCCAGTCTTTCTCGGTTATGAGGGGTCGTTCATGATGACCCGCAGAAAATGATCGTTGGGATGGAGGGAAGGCGTGTACGCGTCCGGGGTTCACGGCACATGGTTACTTTTTGTTCAAGGGATATGGACGTTCTGATACAGTCATGCGGATGTGCCTTGCCTTTGTTCACGGACACCGTCACGTCCTATGGTGTGAGACGAGTCTGGATCACTCGGGATTCCTTACCCGTATCCTCCCCATCAGGTGTAGGATGGGGTGTTGGGTAGCCGCTTACTATCAGCGAAGACGGGTGGTCCGTGGGAGGATTTGTGGTCCACGCGATAAAAGGCAAACGAAGGCCTCCCTCCCGTCTATTTAAATTTCCGCGCGATACGACTTCCACGACAAAGACGGCAAAACATGGTGGTTATTTCATATCCAAAAGACGGTGGTGCAGCAAATCGGTATACAAAAGAGCGGGTCTTGAAGCAGGGGTGTAAGTACCGAAGGGTGGGAAACCATCTGTGTGGATGGTGATGGTAACCAAGCCTCAGGAGGCTATCAGAAATGCTCCTGGAGATAGGGAACAGATCGACAAAGTCAGCCGAAGCTCCCACGAACAAAAGAAACCGACGTCGGGGAAAGCGGATCGAGAGGGTAGCTCACCTTGGCGAAAGTAAACTGAACGGTGCTAGTAGTTGCATCCTCCGTCGCCTTCTTAATCGCCTTCGCCAACACGCCAGGACCACAGAAGTAGGTACCAACAGTCGTCTTCAACTGCGACTTGCTTCCCGGAAGATAGGATCCGTTGTCAATTGCTTCCCTCATCTTGCCAAAGATTGACTTCCAATCAGGCCGTCCGAACATGGTGCGACTTCGAAGGAGCGTAAGAGGATCGTAGTCCGCTCCGGCGTCGTTGATAGCGATGTTCCATAACATGTCTTCGCCAATCTTCTGGGTGAGATAGATATTGATACGTAGGAAGTTGGGATCTGCCTGGGCGGCCTCGACTTCTTGAAGCAAGGTCTGGAACCAACCGAACGAAGGAGTGTCTCTGCAAACCCAGAAAAACTCGACACGCCTCAACGAGCCAATACTGCCTTTCTTCTGTCTGTACCAGATGTGTTTCAAAATCGATGCGAAGGGGGTGACACCAATGCCAGCACCGATGAGGACGGCGACCTCACAGCTAGAGAACTGCTCGGCAGGGGCACCGTAGGGACCGTCGATCCTAACAACCGGCAATTCGCGATTATCAAGGGCAGAATCGATTTCGACAAAGTCTCCCCGACCGATCGCTTCCCCTTTCTCCGAACCTTTCATTGCGGCTGAGGTGAGGGCAGCAACGACTGACGGTCCTGCCCCGAGGCGTTCTCCAAGAGCTTGAGTCCAATCCCCAACCTGGCGGATGTGCACGGAGACGTAGGGGTCGTCTGGCGCGGAGGTGATCGTAAACTAAAACACAAAAGGAACGTTTAAACAAAGCCAGTCCAGGAACGAGAACAAGAGAAGGAGCAACTCACGGGATGCCATTGATACTTGGAGACATCGGGCACCTGGATGAAGAGCCACTGACCAGGGACGTACTTGAGGCTTGGTTTGATAATCCGCAACTCCATGGCACCTGAAAAAACGGGCCCGATCAGTCCGACCTGTTGTTGGTGGCAGGGCCTCGGAGGAACAACAGACCACTGGGATGGACGAGAACCTTTGAGAGCCGAGTGGCCTTTCTCGCTCTGATTTCCCTCCACACCCGCTCACCGAAATAGAGGATTCCGGGCCAGATGATGAACCTCCAGCTGAGGTATCCAAGACAGTGATCGGTGGAGTAGAATGGAAAGGTTGGGATGTAATCTGGATCGACGGTGTCCCGGACGAAACAGCCCGTGGCGTGGGTGTAGAGGGCGATCATGAAGAAAAATGCCAAGTGGTGGGTGTACCAAAACGCCTCGAAGCACTGTTGGCGGATCTTGTGGTGGGCAGTCGTGTACATGATGAGCATGATGAGCAGCATGAAATGACCAGTGATACCGCCAGCCTGTTTGTAGTGGATATCTAGTGCGGTAACCTTACGGATCTCTGTGTTGGAGATTAGAAGGAACTGAAAGCCAGGGAACATCAGGTAGAAGACGTACGGGTCCTCTCGACGTTTATGAAGTTGACGTAGTGGGCTGTAGTATGGACCATGGCCCAGAAGGCCATTGAATAGGCAACTTGCCTGTGGAACCAGATGTTCTCATCGGCGGGGAAGAGCCAGCTCAATTTCGGACGAACGAAGCGAATAATGTTACGCAACATAGGGATAAGGATTAAGCCGCCGTCGAAAGCGAGAACAAGTCCGGCACCACGAGAGGTCCAGACCGACCACTTGAGGGTGTTGAGACCGGCGAGCCGGGCATTGGTGTACTACTCTTGTGAGCTTTTGGGAAGAGGATGACGATAGACATCCACACACCTGCGAGTACCAACCATATCCAAAGAAGAAAAAATGTAAGCCGTAGAAGGTGATGTTGAAGGCAAGCCTCCTTGGCGTGAGGAACTCTCTTTGAAACCAAGACCCTTCAGCCATTTGTTGCGAGATCAGTGTCTCCTGTTGACGTCCAATATACGGCCGATTGAGAAAGAAAGCACCAGGCTGAGCACCAGGCAAAAAATCGAGAGAAATAAGGAGAGAGAAGATGAAAGAATGACGGCGGGGTAAGAGAAGGACGGGAGCGAAGGTGCGATGGTGGGAACAAAGGTTTTATAGAGTGCCGAAATCGCGCCGACCGCCATTGTTATGGTGACTGCCCGGTCGCTACCGACCCTGATTAGACCAGGAACTATCTTAACGTGGGTACCTCGGGACATAAGTAAAGACAACGATCATGACCCTTCGTATCGGTACGCAACCATCGCCTCAATTCGATGAATATCCGTGCTGAAACTCCGTAGCTTCACCTGCTGGCTCTTGCCGGCTTCAATTGCCAATGGGTCAGTATCAACCCATTCGTCTGCGGGGACCTCTGCCGACTCCGAGGCATAGGCGAGGATGTTGAAGACGGTGGGCTCATCGATGATTGGCAGGAAGGTCACACTGGACACGATCTGCTTGAGGATGGATCGGATTTCTGCTTGTATCTCTTCCTCGGGCTTGGTTGAAACCGCATCCCTGGGAGCGAAACGTGTGATGAGCGGTGTATCCGAAATAATGGTAAGGCGTGCCCACTTGGCGTCTGTTCCCTCTTCGCCCTCCGTTTGGACAAGGTTGATATCAAACACCCAGCGTTCAAGCGGTGTGCGCGTATCCTTCGAGATGATGGCGAGAACGAGTTGGGTGATGGACCCGGTGAGCAACCATTCTGGGACACATCCGAGCTGTTCATCGTCCGCCCCACTGTGAAGCCGCCAAACACTCACTCTGGATCTGTTTCAATATTCTATTTCACCGTTAATAAAGGTTGAACACGAGACCGGACGTGTAAATACGTACTTGTCGAGATACGCCTCGAGTGCGGCGTCTTGAGTAATCAACACGGTCTGGCCGTATTTCTTGACCATCTGAAAGTCATCTGAAGGATATACACCGCGTTGGAAAAGGATCCTGGAAGCGAGGGACTGAGTGACGCATCGCTGGTGGATGAAGTGGATCAGACACACGTATTGGCGGCGTACTTGAAGAACTCTGTAACGAGTTTTGTCGAACCCTTGAGGGTGATGGCCTGACGGGTCGGGGCGGGCTTCTGCCTTTGCTTCGCTGCTGGCGGCATGTTGGATGGTGATGGATCTTAATAAGTTATTTGTGTTCGTCGCGTAGGTGAAAGGGAAGGGCGCGTTGAAAACGCGTCGGTCACGAGTCGGGTTCCGCATTTCTCTTCCGGCCTGAGGATACACAAGACGCGTCCGGTTGTGCGCCTCAACACGATCGCCGCTAGGCTGAACATCCCCTCCATGTCTTTCGTCTCCTTCAACAACCTCACAAACCCTTCCACAAATGTCCTTGCCATTAAACAGCAGCAACCGCCACCTATAGTCGACCTCGACGTTCTCCAGGCTGCGAGCAGGGTGTTGCAGGAACAACTGCTCAAGGATGCTCAAATCATTCCAGACCATGGGGAAATGTTCGCATACAGTGCGTATATCCATCTCTGTCCCGTCTAATCCTTCAGTTTCTCACGTGAAACAGCCGGAAGCTCTGGCCAGTATAGCGTTTTCCCGGATGACTATCGAGTGCCATTCCTCAAGAGAAAACTCGCGGGAATTCCGGAGGGTTTGTTCCAGTATTTCACCGGTCCGTACCTGCCCAGCGTCGCTCGCAACCTATGGTCTGATTCCGCGCCCAGCTGCAAACACCATCTCACATATGGGACTTATGCCCGAAATCGACCGTGCTTGGGTCACGATCGACAACAAACTATTCTTGTGGGACTATGTTGAAGGGTGGGCCATCAGCCTCTACACTCTCCTGACTTTGGAATTGACTCTTCTGCTGACAGTGAAGAGATGAGCTCATTCTCCGACCAACCAGACGTCATAACCTATGTCGCCACCGTCCAACCCAAACCCGGCATCTTCATTGACGATATTTCTCAACTTCTCGTCCTCTGTACACCAATAAGCGTCGTCTTGATCGGAGTCTCCGTTTCGCCTGTTACTGGCCAGGATGGCAGGGTCCATAAAGAGATTAAGATGTATGCCACCGATATGTCTGTGTCAGCCGACGTCGAAATGACATCAGTGGTCGGGACTGCGGATGGGAGGATATTCATGTGCGGCTCCCAGGATGGCTGTCTATACGAGCTGCATTATCAAGAGAAAGAAGGGTGGTTTGGGAAGAGGGTCCAGCTGATTAACCACTCAGTTGGCGGCGTGCAGACACTTTTCCCGAAATTGATGGGGAAATCTGATGGTACGCGAGCTCGAATGGCGTGCTACAGCAAAGTTGACCTTGGTATAGATCGTGTCACCTCTGTGGTCGTTGACAACAAGCGCAACGTTTTCTACACATTATCATCCAGCAGTACAATTTCGGTGTACAGGACAAACGGAGATAAAGCAGTTCAGCACCTACAAACCCTCTCCAACATTTACAAACTTGCCCAAGACAAAGCCCTTTCTTCGCCGGCATTATCGGCGAAGAACTTCTCCATCGTATTCATACAAGTCATTGACCCCGTAGAATCTCGTGGCCACATCCAACTGCACCTCATGGCGATCACGACCAACGGGGTTCGACTCTTTTTCTCTCCTCAAGCCTCGATGGGGGGTTATGGTTATTCGAGTGCTCCCGGGGCATACAAAACGCTCGGCGTGCAACACGTCAGGCTCCCGCCAACGAACCTTCTCCACCCTGACGAGCAAACCAACCCGATGCATTCACAAGCCATGAGTTCCTACTCCCTCGTCCAAGCCAACCCGCCTCCTACCGCCTCCCGACCGTATATGCTCTCTGCTATCGAGAACGCCTCGTATTTTGCTGGGTTGACAATAGCCACTCAACAAGGAGATGTCGAAACCCTCGATTACATACTTCTGCTCTCACCGGACCTACCAAAGATCGGCTCATTTGGCCAACCCCAACAGCCACCTAGCCAACAAGTGACCTCTTACCAACTTTCTACTTACTCTGGGTATGGGGGTCCCCAAGGATCCCAACGACCACCGTTGACAGAACAAGCAACGCTCTTACCGATTCCAGGACGGACGTGGGCAATGTGCCCTGCGCCGCGCGATCCCCACGATGAACTGTATGCCACACACGATCCGGTTATCACGAATGAACTTGTCTACCAGTTTACGGAGCCGACTCGGGAGTTTATCGTGATGACAAACGTCGGGCTGTCATTCTTAGCAAAAAGACGACCTATAGACGCGCTGAAGGTTGCGCTTGAAGAAGCGATGGACGGGAACACGGGTTCAATTGTCCACTTCCGGGATAGGCAAGTCGCTCTGCCACTTCCATATTGATTTATGGTACAATAATGACATAACACTCACGAACCTACTTCTATATTTTATCCCTTGCAGTTACGGCAGAGACCAGACTTGTGCCATGCTACTCGCGATCGCGGCCGGAAACACTTTCCTCGATATTACCCCCAAATCTGCTTCGACCGCTCTCACACTCCGAAACGGGCTCGGGGGTCTCGGGATAAGCAAGGGGCCGTCTGTCCAAGGTGACTTGAGTAATACTGCGAAGCAGGTCTTTTATGATTTCGGGGAGAGGCCAATGTGGGCCGAAAGGTCGTACGTGACCACCCCAAATTCTGGGACTGCCATCTTCAGCGGCAGACGCGAGGGTCTGGCGATCTATCTTGGTAGGCTTGTGCGGCCTTTCTGGAAGTGCACGCTGGTAAAGCCTGGGTGAGTGAATGACGCAACCCGCTAGCGCTCAACCGTTTGAGGCTAATACATCTTACTCGGTAAAGGGCGTTCGGCCTGAACGAGTCCGCAGTTCATGAGAACGTGTACATCACCGCCCAGAAGAACCTGTACGCCCTGAAGGAACTCTTGGACACCAATCCCCAGCTGTTCCATTCGACTCCTGGAGACCAGGCTGGCGCCAGGGGTGCAACGACCAGTGAGCAGGAAGCATGGAAGGCGGAGCAGAGTTCCGTATCCCAGATGCTTTCGTTGTTGACCAGAACAATCGAGGCCATTTCATTCGCCTTGCTTTTGATTGACCATAGGTGGGGGGAGCTAATCGCTCAATGTGACCCCTCGGTGCAGAAGTTATTGTCGGATATGTCCTTTGAGGATCTGGTGACCAGCCAGAACGGTGTAACCGTCTCAAGAGCACTCGTCAACGTCGTCATAGACCAACAAATTGGTCAGCAGATCAGCGTACGTCCCTTTTACGCTCGCGCTATTTATTGTTTTCGTATTTCCCCCACCTTTACCTCGTGCCCGGGTCTCGACGACGAACTCGTGACGTCGTTCCGAGCCACGGACCTCGCTATCTTTGCTGTGTATACACGCACTCTTTCCGCGAGTTGTGGACACGCCCCCGGAACCGGAACTGACGCCCACCTTATCCGTCGCCATCGCCCCTGCCACACAGGTTGATACCATTAGCGATGTATTACAACAACGATGCGGCTCGTTCTGCAGCACCGACGATGTAATGTTATATAAGGTGAGTTAAGGACGGCGTGGGTGGGTGCGTCGTTTACCAGGACACATCCTGAACCCGTCGCCTTACAGGCGAAGGAAAACATCCGAAAGGCCATCGAGACTAGCAGCCTCACGGAGAGACAAAATTGGTTAGGTGAAGCCCTCAGGTAGGTAACGTAAAGCAACAAGATCTGAGGTACTGATTCATCGCCTGGCCCTTAGGCTGCTAGTCAAAGGCGCGCGAGTCCTCGAGTTCGACAAGCTTGGTGAGATCTGCGGCCATTTCCAAGAGCTCAACTTCGCAAAAGGTAAGCGTAACCCGTCGGAGCTTTGGTACGATCCTGAATTGATGGTCTAGGTGCGGTGGAGCTGCCGCTGAGGTGCGCCCAGACAGTCGATCCGGACTCTGTCGGTCGGGAGTATTGGCACGAGGGGTCCACGGATACTTCTGATCCGAGGGCTACGTTCTGGGGACTCCGAAAAAAGTGCTACGATCTAGTTCTCCAGTCGCTTCAACGCTTCGAAGACAAGAGTGTCGAATCTTCCAAGGCTCCTGGTACCGGCCAGACAGACGATCCGGAGGTCGCGAGGTCTCACGCTTACGAGCTGGCGTTCTCGAGCGAGGATGAGCTATTCCATTCCACCTTGTACGATTGGTTGATCAGCAGGGGGTTAGCGGATGAGTTGCTGGAGGTCAGTGTTTGAGACCATTTACTTTTTTGGTTGGCTGATGTCCGGCGTGCCACCTCGTAGATGCGACCGGCGTACCTTGAGGCCCACTTGAAGAGGGAACCGGGGACTGTGGAGAAATACCAGCTCCTTTGGCAGTTCTACGTCAAGGACGGGCAGCCGCTGCGAGCCGCGGAGGTTCTCACCGCCCTCGCGAAATCAACAGCGTAAGCACGGCGTTCGAAATCTCCAGACTGTGGAGAGAAAGCACCTGACCCTTGACCTCTTTGGATATTAGGTTCGATCTGATCCTCAACGCGAGGCTAGAATATTTGACTTTGGCTGTGGGAAACGCCAAGTCCCACCCCGTTGCTGTCGGGGATCGGCACGAGGACGCTATCTCATTCTTGACAGAGTTGGAGGAAGAGCTTGAGGTTGCGCAAGTGCAACTCGAACTGTATCATATCCTCGCCCCAAGAATAAATGAAGCCGGTGAAGTTGGGGAAAAAATTAAGTTCTTGACAACGAGGCTGTTCAGCATCACAGAGGTGAATCAGTGGTTGTTTCCTTTCCCATCAGTTTTTTTTGTTGTAGATTGGGTGACAAGTGTGCTGACGGGTGAGACTTGTTTTGATTTCCACGGCAGCTTTACCAAGGGTGGGCAGAGCCATTCGATTTGGTCACGATGAAGCTCCTTATCTATCGCGTCTCGGAACACCGGGATGATAACTTGGTCCGGCCCCTATGGAGTAGGATATTTGACGAAAGTAAGCATTTCACGTTCCACCGCGCGCTTACCCTTGACGCCCAATCTGATATTTTCCATACTTTGCAAATGCAGCGCTAGAGGGTGTCGATCCAAGCGACGCAGCCGATCGCCTGGTGGCGAAGGTGGTTCCCCTTGGTCAAAGGTTTTACCCATCAGAGTGCGCCTTCCCACTACGTGAGTGTCCCCCTGATACGGCGGGAAGGTAAGACAAACAAGCGCTAGGTTGCTGACGAAATTTTACCTCATGTCATTTGCGACATGACCCACAGGTCACGTTGCCAACCTTCTGGTGCGCTTCGCGCTGGCGAGCGATAAAGTCGTACCCGCAGGATGGGCGCCCCGGACGCTGACTCAGTGTGGAGTTGCGTACGTCGAGATATGGGATATTCTGCACGGAATGTATGAATCGCAGGTAATGTTCATTCTTCCCATTTATGCCCCCCCTTTTTCTTTCATTTCATTTCACTCTTTTCTACCATTCTTCGGGTTTTTGTTCCCATTCGACTGTGAAATAGCAGATACGCTTGCAAGTTCTCGTCTCTCTTACGTGTTCACCGCCCCCCGCTCCATTGGCTCTATCCCCAGTATATCCTCCCGTCTCACCGCCTCTACGTTTCATCTCAGATACCTCCATTTAATCAGCAGCAAAACGTACAAGCAATCTCATGTGACATCGCAGTGTTGCTCGACGATTGGCTCGAGGAAGCCAAACGCTCGAGGCAGACGCACTCGTATGGCAGTGGTCTTGGTTCCTCGGTATCGGGTGCAGGTGCTGGAGTTCGCGAGGACGAGTTTCCGGTATTCAGGATTGATCAGGCAATCGACCAATACCTTGCGGAGCTGGAGCCGAGCAAGACGGAGGCGAAAGCCTTGTACGAGGGTGTCAAGCGGCAACTGAGGCGGAGCTTCTAAAGTGCCGGCTTCTACGCAGCACGGCGATAGTAGATAGAACATTTCCCTCGTCCCGCCGCCACACTTACTCCCGCCGGGCGTATAGTAACTAGCCCGTTCTTCCATGGTCGCTCCATCATTCTTATCCCGTATAATCGTGTATAACTTGGACTGCCGTCGTGAATGTATCGGAACGCATAAGCGCCTCACGCTCGGTTATCATGGTTTAGTCTTTCTTGTGACATGCAGGGCCAGTGGATGGTTTCTTGTTTCCAAGCTTTGGCTTACATGCTTACAAAATCATGTGGGTCTCTCGTAATTTCTCGAAGTCCTTGGCCATTAACCACTCTCCGCTGTCACGCGTTCGCAGTGGGTCAAATGAGCATGGGGGGTGATCGTGTATGGTGACATGGGACAGGAATAAGATTCGCGTAACGATCGGGAAGATATATCCAATACGGAACACTTCAAGGGCACTTCGGGGGCACTACGGTATACAGGGCGGCGATGCGGGTTCGAACAATAAAAGCGGATGTCGGAGCGCGATGCGGGGTGTCCGCTGCCCGTTTTAACCGACTTCGAGGATGATGTCTTCCGCCCGAAGGAGCAGTCGTTTGGCGAGCTTCTGGGTGAAATCGTAAACCTTAACGAGAGCCCTATAAGAAAACACGACAGAAAGAATTGAGCATGCGAGCATAATTGTAGGTTTAAGGATTGATATATGAACCTTAAGGCGCCAATGAGCATAAGTCCAACGATGATAATGGCCGTCATATCTCTGCTGGAGCCTCTGCGACCCCGAGAGGAACGATAGCGCGCGATCCACTGGACTGGGCCGAGGACCGGCATGGATAGGATCATGTGAACCAGGGAACCGACGCCCACGAGGGGGAGGCCAAGGAGGAGCTTCTTGACCAGTCTGACGACCAAACTGTCGGGTTTGGCGATGAGCGGGGTAGGGCGATGCTGGAATCTGCGATGAAGACCGTCGGGCTGCTCAATTATACCAAACTCGTCGTTCAATATCGATAGAGTGGAGGAGACGAGGTCTTTGAAGGTGTCAATCGGGTAAAAGTAGTACGAGAAGATGTAGGAGTCCTCGGACACCCCTTGCTCGAACAGGTCGAGACAGGCGGCGGTAACCAAGGAGGAGACGTAGACGACGAGGGTAAATATGACCGCTGAGACAGCAGCCACAACCGCTGGACCATGGTCGACGTAAGGAAGAATCCACTGGATGTAAGGTTGAAGGAAACTTGCCTGGATTGGTGGCCAGCCCAGACACTCGAGTCCTGGCGAAATGGTAGCGGTAGTGGCACTGAGGGCATATCCAGAATGCGTTCCTAGAGGGGGAAGTAGTCCTCCACTTCTGTAAACACTTGACATGGACGTGCTAAGAGGAGGGAGAGCGGAGAGGGGATATACAGCTTGCGATTGATGACAGTCCGTGCGAACACATACGCTTATTGAACCCTTGCAAAGGCATGGTCTGATCAGCCTGCCAAGCTCTTGGTCTGGGCCGTCAAGGCAGATTCTACACTGCGGCAACCCGTTGGAAGGGGCATTGCCAGTGCTTTCCTCGTTTGCGTCGTCGACTCTCTTCATGCTTACTGGGGGTGATGCGTCACGTGCGGCTCGATCTCGGACCGCCGTTGGTTCCGCCCCACCACACGCCGGAACCGCTTTATGAGTTTGATAGGTATGGACAGAGAGATCCCCCAAACCTTGGGATCTCCCCAAAGAAACAAAATCAGCTAGATGTCATTCTGGATCCCCGGGTGCCTTGGGGAAATGGAAGGCCACAAATTATCCACCCGAGGCGTTCAAAAAGAGGGTGCAGCATGATCCTCCGTTCGGTCTGGACTGGCTGCTCGGAAGCACCTTCAATATTTCCAATTTTTGTCTGGTGTCCAAATCTCCATATCACATTGCTTGCCCTTGCCAGGTTTAAAGAGTCGCCAGGAGCCTCCAAGAAATATCAGCCATCTCTGCTGTCCTCTGCTGTCTTTTCTTCGTCGATCCTTAGTTTTCGCGGTGCAACCTTGCTTCATAACCTAATGCTCACCACCAAGTACATCGCCCTCTCCACCCAATCCGTCGGTGTTGGCCCAGGCAGGTCCCATGCTCCCGATCGACCGCTATTTTCCGAGTCTAACCATCCCTCGTCGCTGGTTTCGAAACAAGCCGGCTCAACTTCCATGCTTGCGTGAGTCTCCAGCTCTTCCTATCGTTCCCGCCAATCCGGCCCCCTCATCACTCTACTGTGATCTTACATAGGCGTGTTGCGATAGTGGACTATAGAGGTGGAACCCTCTTCGACCGCTTCGTCAAACCCACTTTGCCCGTTTCTGATTATCGGACAAATGTGACCGGCATTTCGCAACAAGACCTAGAGTCTGGTGAGCGTGGAATATTCATTTTCCCTGATGGCACATCCCCAACTGACGCCTTGACGTCTTATGTTCTGCGGCTTTCCGTAGATGAAGCTCTCTCCTTTGATGACACCCAAATGAACGTGTCAGTGATCATTGCCAACAAGATAATTGTTGGTCACTCCCTCTGGAACGACTTTTCTGGTACGTTGCTACTCCCGCTCTTCTTTCTCCCCGCGCATCTCGTGTCTCGCTCCCAATTCCTTCTTCTCGTCTGTCCGTTGCGCTAACCCGTGTTTAGTTCTCGGTCTCCCGCACCCGGCAGTCACCACGAGAGACGTCGCCCTCTATCGGCCGTTCAGAGACACCCTCCGCTCCAGCCATGTCATCGGGCTCCAAACTCTAATGTGGCATTTCATGAATCGCCAGGTTCAGCAGGAGCACGTTGTTCCTGTCAGTTGCATTCTTCCTTTCTTGAATTCATTCGGCCGGAACTGACTCTCGATCTTCTCCGGCTGTTCCCTGTTTCCATAGCTGGAAAACGCCCGAGCTGTCATCGACCTCTACCGATCCGTAGAAACTGATTGCGAAGCGAAAATCGTGGCTGGAGACTGGCCATTCCTCCTTCCTCCGGAGAACTTTTCCCGCTGCTATTTGTAATTCCATTGCTCCGTCCCGGCTGGTTTGCCGCCCATCGATATTCCGCCCTCTCCCGACATTTTGGCTCCCACCCAGTAATTATTGGTCGAGGTTAATCCTCCCCACCCCACCCCCCTCGCTGGTTTGCGACGGGGTCCACTTTTTTCTCCCTTATTTATTTATTTTCTCCGGTGTAGCAACAACGCCTGGCCATCCGGAGCGCAAGATCGCTCCATGAGACACGCGGAGGAAATGCCCGGTCACCTAGATGGCACTGTGTGGGTCTCCGTGCTCGGGTGAGGTAGCGACCTCACCGTCTACGTCTACGACGTACGGGCGCAATACTCACGGGGTCCACTTTTCTTAAACTAAACCACTGCTTATTTTATTCTGCGAATGCTCCACTCCACTAGTCTCCCACTCCGTTGCATCTCTTGTTCGGGGTCTCCACCCTGTTTCCCTCTTTGCATCATACACTGTCATGTCTCTGCCGCATTTTGGTCATTCGGTTCCATCCTAGGCGCCACTGGGTTTCGTTTATCTGGTCGCCTCCGAGACGTATCTCTAGTTCTTGATAATTTTTTGTTCTAAACCATCCTAATTAATGACTCCCTACTTGTTTCTTGCGAACCTCGCCCAGAGAAGCGCACGCGTCTCCAAAGCCTTGCTCAGGTGGTCACCCCGCCAAGGCGGACTCACGACTAGCATGGGATAGGAAAATCAAATCGTAAATACAAATTCACGACTTTATTTTCGTCTATTTTTTCTCTTCCGAGGAACATCCTGCTTACGGAAAAAAACTGGCGGAGCCCAACACAGGCACCAAACCACCCGCTTAGGTCACCATGTCGTTTCCGTCTTTAGCGGGCGGCCGTGTCAAATGCCAGCGCTTCGGCTTCCCCGAACCTCTCCAATCTTCCTTCGACGTCGGCAACCTGCAACTACTTCGGGTCACGATGAAGCCATGAAGCCCTCTCCCTCATCAAACGTGCACGCCTCCTAGCCAGGGCCGCTCCATTCCATCTGAAACTCGTTGGAGTTGACGCGGACGCTAGGCTCCTCCGAAATACCGTTGGGTTGTTTTGTTTGATGGCAAAACTCGCCAGCCGCAACCAAACTCGCTCGTCGTCCACCCCATCCCCATACAACCTCCTGTACCTTGTCACCAGCCTAACGCCGTTTTCAGCGCATTTTGCTGTTGACCGCAGGTGTCGCAACAACAGTAGAATCGTCGTCGAATTAGGTTTAACCCTCGGATTGAGCTTTATCAACTCGTTGACAACCGCCTCCATTTCGCGGACCAAAGCGAAGCCCTTCGGGACTCCCGACCCAGCCGCCCGCTGCCCGCTCGGGAGCGGGAACGCGAGAGCCAGGTACAGGTGCAGGAGCCTGAGGCACGCCCTATCGCCTTTAGTGTCGGTTTTAGCCTTTTCGGACCCCATCCGCTCAAACCAGTTTCGGATGACGCTCATCGACCATTCTCGATCCCCTAACCGCAATCGGGCACGAACGAGGGCGTAGATCGTCCGCGGCCGGACGTTTGTGAACTGAGAATGGTTACGATGGGGAGGCTGACACATCAACAGCTTGTGTTGTTCCTCTAGGCCCAGTTCTCCGGTCCCCACTAGGTTTTGAGCGTCCAGCGGTCCCTCATCAGTTAGGCAATCCCGTCGTCGTGAGCCAGAACCTGATGGTGATGGTCGATCAGCGCTCTTGTGCGCCTTGCCCAGAAACTCTATCCAAATCGCGTGCGGAAGTCCTTCAGACGCCAACTCGGAAGCAGAAAGCTTGGCCATCTTGGTTCTCCATCTCTGGGCCATGTTCCACGCTTCGGTCCACCTCCCTTGCCTCACCATCCACCTCACCCAGACCGCCCAGAGGGAAATGCCTCCGTCGTCGAGGGAATCCCAGTTACTTAAGATTCCTTTTCGATCCATCTCAATCCAGAGATGCCGTACGGCCTCGAACTTTGCTTCGTTGATCGCAATCTCTGCAAGGACACGGAAGGATTGATGTGTCTGGAGCGCCGGAAAACGGGCATGATAAGCGTGGAGGACTTGAAAACCCAGAGTAGGGGACTTGTTGGTCGGACTCGAAGGTAATTCCTGATAGAGCGAGGTGATTGTAGGTTTTGGGGGACGTCTACGCCATTTGTCCAGGTTGTTTAACAGATCGAGGGATGTGGTTGAGTCAGGTAGGCCGGCCAGGCCGCGCGAGTAGGGTAGATGTCGTCTTGGCTGATGAATGGGGGTCCGAGAACAGATTTCCGTGGTCTCAAGTGAAACGTGGGGGTCATGGGCGATTGGATTGACACCCTGATGATCGATTTGCTGCGTGTTGAACTCCGAGGGTGTGAAATGAGCCGTACACCGTGCAAGTGTTTTGGGGTATGTTGAGGGTTGCCTTGCCTTGGAACTGGACTCTCCTGGGCCCACGAGGGGGTCACCTTCGACCCACGCCGACGAGGCATTTCGATCACTATATGCGCGTCAGTACGTCTCCAATGTGGTGTGGTAACCTGCGCACGCAAAAGGAGGAGCCCGTTGCCCATTCAACCGATTCTCGGGGTCACTGTCGGAAGGGACACCCGGAAGAAGCTCCTTCACCGGAGTTGTATTCTCCTCCCCTAAGATCACAGATGTAGCAGGTGGAACGTTCCGAAAGTTCCGTACGACAGTCCGAGTCCAAGCACGCGCGGCGGCGACCTGTAGAGCGGCGGCGAATGGTGAGGCAGGCAAAATCTTCGCGGGTTCGGGCGACGAGGCGCGGGTTAACAGTGTTCTCTTCGAGGCCCGGACTGCATGATAAAGCATGCATGTGCCTACCTTGAATCTGTCAGAGAGATGGAGACTGGAATACGCTGTCCCGACGAACCTTGGGTTAGTTGAAACGAACAAACGGAAGAGGATGTCGCGTCACGTGGGAACGGAACCGGGTCCGTCCAGCTGGGCCACTGGCACCAAGTCTTTGGATTTCACTCTAAGCTACATAGCAGATGGGAATGCGAGATAGGTGACATTGGTTAGGTTAAAGAGGGGGGGAGAAACAAGTGAGAAAATGTGGACCGCACTATCGTAAACATGTGAGGGTCATAGAGGCTTGCGGATATGAGATGAGGAAAGAACACATGCGGAGGAAAACAAGACGAGGCAGCAATTACGAAAGGAAATGGGATGAACCGTACAAAAACCTCAAACGAAGATCCTATGCTCTAACCGCCTTCCAACAAGCCAGCCAACCTTAGAGACCCACCCATCCCGAATCTGTCGGAAGACTTCCAGTCCGTTGCCCTTCGCCTGGGCCAGCTCATCTAACGTTCGCTCCCAGCTTTTCACCGTTTCACCTCCAAACATCCCGGCCTGTCGGTTAACAACCTCGTCTAACTGGTTCACCCATGCATTCCATTCTTGTTGGAGACGGGGAAGGACGGCGGGGATTAGCGAGTCCTGGGTGAGTGGAGGTTGTGAGAGGATTTGCGAAGTCACTGCAGAAAGAATGATAAACGTTTCTGATGGATGTGACTTTGTTTGCGACTGCTGGTGGTGGGGATTGGAGGAGGGGACATAGGAAAAGTATGGGAGGTAGGAGAGGCAGGCGGAAACATATTCTGATATGTGAGGCCGGAGCCGAGATAGAATATATTCATCCCTCATTCCATTGTTGGTGTGACTGGTGGAGGAGGCGGCGCCGAATTGTGATGCCCGGCCGAAGCCTGGAGAACTCGGCATGGCACCAAACGTGCTGGAACGTGGATTGAGCGCGGTCCCAAAACCAAATGATGAGGAAGGGGTGGCAGAGGAGGACGTGTTCGAATACGGGTATGCGTCACGCAGTTTCTTTGCTGACTGTGCTAGCGCCTGTACCGCACTTTCCACAGTTGGTCGGGGTATTAAACCGAGGACTATGGGCTTGAGAGAGGGCTGGGAGTCGATTAATGCTGTAAGAATCGGGAGCAGCGATTGCGGTGGAAGTGTGGCTACGCATATATTTGGTCAGAGATGGACATGGGACGGACTCGGGATAAAAGATACCTAGGAGCACGCCGATATCGACCTCATTCTCCGGGGATCCTCCATCCTTGGAATCCTGATTATTCTGAGACCCACCGCTGCTCGACGGGTCCACCCGGGCCCTCTTGGGTGGGGCTCGTTTTGGTCGCTCAGGAGTGGGGCTTCTCTCCATTACGACGTCCAGCCTACCTTCTCCATCTTCGTCTTCGTGTTCCAGACGACGTTTCTGGACCCTGGTCGCGGGGAGTTGGTGGTTGGAGGGTAGTTGGTGGACGACAGGACCCCAGCCGGCCATGATCGCAGGGGTGGGAGCAACGGGCAACGGAGGGTGATTTGGAGAGTGAGGGTGGTTAAATCCAAACTGAGGGAGCTGGGCTAAAACGTTGGCCATGGTGGGCAGAGTGTTGACCGTCCGCCGTTGGGTGTCCCTGAGCCGAGGGTCGTGGTGTCCGTGGTCAAAAGGCTTGGATTGGCCAGAGCATGCAGTGACTGTTCGACGCGTGCTGGCGGAAGTTTAGGGCAGGACGCGAGCACGCGTCAAACAGGTGATTGAAATTTGCCTCTCACCCTCACTCTTTCCTCTTGCGAGCTCAAGGTATGTGGACACTCTGGAATGCATCTATGTCAATGAAGACAAAGAAAGAATCGCTACGAAGCCCTTTTTAGGGCTGATGAGCTCTTTATTTGTATACCCAAATTTCTGAGCCTTTTCTCCAACCAAAACGACGGGTCGTGGCGTGTTCTGACGCACTTGCTAGGCACGCATGACTCCCGTTAACGTCGCAAGTTAGATGAGCGTCATCTCCTTCGTGCCCTTGCAGGATAGAAAAAGCTCAAGGTAGGTGGACACTCCGGAATGCATCTATGTCAATGAAGAGACAAAGAAAGAATCGCTACTTCGAAGCCCTTTTTAGGGCTGATGAGCTCTTTATTCGTATACCCAAATTTCTGAGCCTTTTCTCCAACCAAAACGACGGGTCGCGGTGTTCTGACGCACTTGCTAGGCACGCATGACTCCCGTTAATGTCGCAAGTTAGGTGAGCGTCATCCCCTTCGTGCCCTTGCAGGATAGAAAACCATAGAGTCAAGCACTGAACGCGTCATGGACGTGGCTTGTAGTTAATACCATGCTAATTCTGATTTTTTCTCCTTTCTTCACCACTGATTCACAGATGCTGACCACCTGCCCAGCTCCGTTTTGTATAGGTTGGTGTCATAATGCTTCTTCGTTCAAATGATTATACCATTGTGTACCATCAAATTCCAAGTGTTCCCTCAAAGGGTTCACGATGTGGACCAAAGCATTGTCTTCAACCGAATGATTTGCCACTCTTCCTGTCCCCTTTCGTCAGTCGCTGATCATTCCCATCTTCCTCCCTTAGGTCACCACAACATGGGATATTTGGAGGATCTCTGCTTGGTCGAGATGTGTTTGATCTTCGTTTCTGCATCTCGATCTTACGGAACTTTGTTCGTGCACCGGAGATATCGGTGGGATCTTGTGAATCTCGTTGGTCGGGCTCGGGCGACGATGATCACATCCCCACCGTTTAACGTCGAACCCTTGACCCTTTCCGTGATCTCGTCAGTGTCGTAACATTTTTCTTTGCGGTGGGGATTATTGTACAACCACCCTTATTTATCAATCTGATAACCTTTCCCGTGAAACTCTGTGTTCATTCACTTCTACCACGACCCCGTGTGAAGACTCCCGGTCTATAGACCTGAAGAATGGAGGCATCCCCCATGTGAAAGGCTTACGGGCCGATTCGTAGCTCACTCGATCGACCCATCGTCAACGCTGCGTCATCACGCTTCAAAACTGGACGCTGAACATATCTCGAGGGTCTAAACCGAGGTCTGTATCTAGGTGTATGCAGTTGGAACCAAAGCGACCCGCTCTCACCCTGAGTCTCATCCACTCGTTGGGAATGTCGAAGGTGTTGCGGTCACGCCAATAGGATGAAAACATCAGGACGGGGGACATCGGCGTAACACCAGTATCGAAAAATTCTGTTACAAGTAACGCACAACCACCTTCCAGCGTGGCAGACAATTAAAAAAACCTCTGGCCCACCCTAATCGTCATCGTCCCCAATGATGTGCCTCGCCTCTTCTCGCTCAGCAGAACTTGTCGGGACAGGCGCATACCATTTCGGTCGTCCATTCACACTAGGATGCATTTCAATTACGTCCCCGTCGGTGGTAGTTTTGTTGGTGGCGTTTCTCCCAGAGTTGGAGTACAGGTGGATGAGACAGAGGATGAGGGTGTACATGAAAAATGCGATACTTTTGGGGAGCATGGAGCCAGAAGGTGTGAGAAAATAAGGTTTAGACTGGCTCAGGCTGACTCTCACCTAAACATAATTAGAATATACGTGACGTGGTCCATCCCTGTCCCGTTCACGTATCTGGTTTCTTCGTCAGTCGCAGACATAAATAAAAGGCCACCCGCGACGAGAAACTGCATAGCCGGGATTAAAACTTGTGCTTCCTCTAACTGGCGGGGACGACCAACTTACGAAAGGGGGGAGATATCTAAAGGCTCTCAGAGGAGAGATTTCGCTGCTTGTTGGTGTCTCCCGGGGAATTTCGTCGTTGGCATCATCTCCCCGATGGCCTGGGGTCGTGTCCTTGTGCGCGATGAAGCACACCTCAATGATACGGGTAATCCCCGCGACAGCCAAGGTGTAGCCAAACACTGTGTGGACCATCGTGGAGAACATCAGGGCTTGAGCATGCCCACCGAACGCCCAACCAGTAATAATAACACTGAAAATGGTCTGTAAGCACCATCTAAATCCCTGCACCCCACATACATCAATGCGGGAACCACGTTACGCTACGTGGGGTGGTCAGTATCGGGTCGGGTTGGCGGCATGTAGGTGGGTATATGCGCACCTGTCCGTTGCGAGAGAGGAAAAGGCCCAGGATCCCACCAGTCCACCCTTGACATCGGGGATTCAGTCAGTCGGAAAGCGAAGAGGGAAATGACCTACAAAGTATGCCAAGGATTCTGTAACGGCGTTCATTAACTCTGAAAATTCAAGGAAGTGCTGACTCACGTGTGCTGCATATCTTTAACTGACCAGGTGTTCCCTCTGTGCTCTGTGAATGTGTTCACTAGGAGGGGATCTTGAGTCAACAAAATATCGGTCTCGGGTACCGCGTACCTATGCCCTATACCAAGTCGTTCAGCACGTGCAAGGGAAAAGTCGATATAACTTGGGCACACCCAAAGCGTGATGATCAGAGAATCATAAAACTCTGGACTTCTACCCTTCCGCCGTATCCATCCCTCCCCAACAAGGAGCATGACCGACATGATGATAGCATACGCGATGAACCCGCTTCCCTAAGAGATACACAACTCTGCGTAAGAGAGAGGAGGACCTGGACTACTAACATCCGTACCATGATGTAATGCGCCAGACATTGCCCCAAATGGACCCCTCTGCAATACCCCATGTATGCGATCGCTCCGAACAACATCTGAGTCCAACCGATAATTGGGTATGCCTTTCCAATAATCCCATGCAATACCACAGCGTATGGTCGTATTGACCTCTCGTGAATGTGAAGCTTGAGGTAGATTCCAAGCGTGAGCTGCGCAGCGAGGAATATCATGACAATAACGGCGAATGTCCCATGAGCGGAGTTAAGGAATTTCCGACCACCATGCATGTGTCCAAGGAAGTATCCTCCGATTGTTAACGCAAAACCCGTACTCTGAAAAATGCCCGACGTGTCTATTGGCATGACCAGGTACGGACGGTGATCAGGTGCTCTGGGTGCGTACCTGTATTGGCACATGCCATCTGCTCCTCGACAACCCCAGCACCATCCCAACCGGGAAGAGGAAACCCCATACGACAGCTTGCAAGAATATATGAATCCACAGAATCGCATCCACAGGCGCATTCATATCCTCTTCTGAAATCTCGTCGTCGTGTTCATGCCCCAGCGCCGGCGTCGCGACCAGACACAACAAAAACACAGGAAGGATGTGCCGTAGTTGTGATGTGTGGATGGTCACCGAGTTCGTCGTCATCATAGTGCGGGGGTAAGAAAACCAACCCCGATTGTGGGTTTTGAATTTGTAAGGCAGATCGGAGCAGTCGGCTTCCATCCCGGCCGGATCAATGATTACCGGTCCTTGGCGAGGGGACTGCCAGCCTGCACCAAACCGCGAGGCAGCTGCCATGGCTGTCAGGGCGAAACCACGTTCCTCTCTCGCCTGCGGACCGCCATGTCTGACCCTCAATCGTCCACGGAACCCCAACCCCAGGTAGCCTATGGGATAAAATACACCCCAGCAGACCCGGATATCACGTTCGAGGCACCTGCATGGACCGGGTCGGCAGCTGGGAATGATACCAGGTTCATCCGCCTCACCTGGGTGGATATCTCATCTGTCATCAGATGCAAAGTCTTGACTCTGAAACATTTCCGGACTATGGTATCTAAATCTCCTAATCGTGCCCCCACCACCACACTCTCCATCGCGAGCTTGGGGCTCGTTGGGCGGACTCTGGTCGGTGGGTTCTCCATCGCTGGGGACCACCTGTTTGAAGTGGACCTGTCCTCTTTGAGGCTCCTGCCGTATATTCCTGGTCACGCGATGGTCTTTGGATGGCTGAAACCGATAAACATCGGTCCTGAGCCTCAACTGACTGACCCGCTCTGTCCACGAACAATCTTGAAGAACATCGTCGAGTGCGTCGCCCAAACATTATATATCCTACAGGAGTACCGACGTGTTTCGTAGAGGGGCTCTCGCCCGCGAATTGACCTTCCTCGTCGGATTTGAACTCGAGTTTACCCTGCTAAAAGATAAGAAAGGGGTGGAGGTTCTGGATAACCACAGTTGGAGCACTTCTTCCTCCCTACACTCCGGCGCACCCGCAGAAATCCTTGACGCGATGGTCACCGCTTTGGAACGAGGAGGGATAGTGGTTCATTCATTCCATGCAGAGGCTGGGCCGGGACAATATAAGATCGTTACTGGGCCGTTACAACCGTTACAAGCCGCAGATGCGCTTTCGTTCTCTATAGACGTTATACGTGGGACGGCGAGTGGACATCAGCGTCGAGCAACGTTTGCACCTTGGATTTACGAACATCAATGTACGGAATCCTCTCGTCCCCGGTTACTTCGGGACACTCACATCCAGTTCTTGCAGATGGCAACGGGCTCCACACCCACGTCTCCATTCACTCTCCCAAAGCCTCAGAAGGAGAAACATCTCCCCTTGCACCTACGCTGAACCCCCTCGAAGCTATCTTCCTTCAATCGCTACTCGATAACCTGGGAGGAATCTGTGCGTTCTCAATGACGACACCTTCATCCTACGAACGCACGAACGAGTACATCCGTGGGTCGGGACAGCACGTGTGGGGTCCAGGGAAGCACGTTTGCTGGGGGACCCACCATCGACAAGTCCCTATCCGATTATGTGGACCGCCAGGGGCTCACAAATTCGAGCTGAGGAGTGTCGATGCGACTTCGAATCCTTACCTTCTCCTCGCGTCCATCGTGGCGGCTGCGATTGAAGGGGTGGATAATCAGATGTCATTGACCGCCAGCGATTCCACGGTTCTGTTAGCTCAAGGCTCGAAGGTGGTGACCGTCATTCCAGATGAATTGCCGCACTCGTTCCATGAGGCATTCCGTTGCCTCGAAGAACAGGACACAATGGGGAAGTTCTTTGGGGAGGGTTTTATCCAGGCGTATCGGGGGGTTATCGAGGTTCGTAGTCCAACCTCCGGAGTTGGATCCAGTCACTGACACATATGGAAAATAGGAAGTTCACCGGTACCTTGGCCCTGGAGGCGAAGGTCGGTCCGACAAGGTCGTAGAAATGTACTAGAATCCTTTATTCCCATAGATCTACACCTTCAAGGGTGAGGGGAATACAATTCCATTGTTGGTTTCCTGCTATGACATCGGGTTTCGTGAGATGGCATCATACGAGGCCTGGGGGCGTAGAATCACGCCGCCGTATCCCTCTTGCAAGCCCAAGCGGTCGCTTTGGGGCCTTTCTGGAGCTCTGTTAGGGTGGTTCGTGTCAGAAACAACGATCAGCAGTGACGCACGACGTGAATATAGACGAACGCAACGTTGCAATACGAAAACCCGACCACGTTGTCCAAGACAACGAGCAGTGTCCACCATTGATTGCCATAAGATCCATGAACTGAAGCAATGTAGCTATATGTGCGTGAAAAATACAATGTGAGGGACTGCATGCATGTGTGGATGAGGGGGGGCATATGCAAGTAAGGTTCGGAGTATGATTACTACTTCATAGATCCTTTCAACTGGTATGCAACTTCTCTGATCTTCTCAGCTTTGGCTTCAGTGGATAGCTGGGCAGAGAGAAACCAGATCAGTGAGGCTCAGGGTAATTGATCGAGAATGCATCACAGCTCACCTGAGCGAAGGCATAACTCCGTTGACGGCCATCCGGATTTAACTTGTCTGCGTAACTAGAAACAAGTTTGGGGAGGGGCAGAGGAGCTTGTTCGGGGTTTCGAGCATTAGATACGCGGTCCGGCGTTCTATCGCTGTTAACCTGTTGATGGTCTCGCCAGTCGGGGTGTTCGTAGACAGCATCGTTGGTCCAATTGTTGAAGTCGTCGGGGTGATACTCGCCCCAAGCAGGTGAGGCAGTGACATCCTTCGTCTCCTTGGCCCAATCGTTCAGTTCATCCGGTTCTCCACCCCAACCCCATGTGTGAGGGTCGTTCAGTCGCTCATTCCACCTCTCCCGCTCCCTATCAAGACGGTCATACAGGTCCTCCATCTTCTGCGACTCGCCACCGTTCTCCGCAGCGAAGACGTTCTGGCGCCACACTAATATGATCTCCTTACTGATATCGGCCTCATCTGATATCACCGGGACTACGTAAGGCCACGTCAGAGAGAAAAACCTGCAACAGATCACTCACCCATCGTCCCGGGCCACGGGCGTGCGGTGGATCCCCAGCCTTCAGCCTGGACGTTGGCGGCGGGTGGATTAGCCACAACTGGTTCCTTCTGCGGCTGGCGCCGCGGCTTACGTCTCCGGTTGTGATTCGAATTGGCGTTCATCGTGGTATTTTTGCGGGGCTGCATGGCCTGTGGATGGGAGTAGATGTGCTGGAGTCAGATGACAAGCGTCCAGGGCAAGTCTGAATCCAATGCCAATCCATGGTTGACCGATTTGGGCGAGTTACCGTTTCGATCAGGTGACTGGTGGTAAAAATTCTCAGAGTCACGTGCTGCCCCGATCCTCGCGCCGGCCCGGGTGAGCTCAGGTGAGGAACTAGAGTAAGCTTAACACGAAGACATCGGGTCAAAGAGGTCGTCGGCAACATGAATGCTATGCGACATCTAAGGCCCAATGCGGGTTCCAACAGACATACTGGAACGCTCATTCAGGCAGTTGCACTGGGTAAGAACACGATAACAAGTTTGGTTCATCCACACGTGCTATTCCGATACACAGCTACCGAATTAGCACTTAGAGTGACTTGAGGTGACGCAACCGCAGAAACTACCTCTGAGGGGAGGTGAGGAGTGAGGTCACCAACGAGAGACGGGATTCACGCACCCGGAGAACACAGCATAGTCGGAACCGAGACTGAACCCTGGTGGGTTGCTGCAGCTAGAGAAGCTGGCGCGTATCGACGTACCCCTGCTAGTCTTTGCGCGGCTTATCTCTGCCGGGGAGTACGTTTTTCCTGGACAAGAGCAGGCTCCAATAGAGTATCAGAATCGTGTGGACCAGCAGAGGGAGCATGCACCAAAACTCACCACCATGCTTGAGAATAGCACCGTTGGCGGAGACAACGAGAAAGATCAAGAGGGCGATGAGTTTGAATTGCATGACGGTCGTGAAGACTTTGATTCGGGGTAAGAGTGTAGAGAGGAGTGGCACCAGGCCGAAGGAAGCCTCGTGAGGGAGAAGAGGATGCTCAGTCGCACAGCGGCTGAGGAATTTGGGGTTTGCATCTCCAGGCTTTTATAGCTCCCCAAATCCCATCGGTGAGCCCCCGAGCCCCCGGGCCTCAACGAATACAGGGCATGTGTCCGGACCGGCTCCGGGAAGGCGGTCTGTCTATGGTGATCGTCCCGACTAGATCAGCGGAAGAATCTAAAGCCAGGGGGGAGATTTCGCGACAACTGTGGCATCGCCAGACTAAATCGTGGACGTGAAACAATTATGTATTGTGGGCATCACACAAGATGGGGATCGACGGCAAGTGGGAGAAGACGATGTCCCTGGGAGAAGGAAGATCATAGGGAGGCATGAAAAGAATGGCGATATCGAAGGATGTAGCAGGAGACAGGGTGAAAGGACGAGTTGTTGGTGGTTCGTAGATTGAAGGATACATCCGGGGAGATCGAGACGATCGCCGATGTCACTATTCCATTCCTTGAGCCAAGAATGGAGGTAGGTGAAAAAAGTAGCGCTATCTCCAGGAACTCACCGTCGGAATCCGATTCGCCAAAGGCAACCGGTTTTTCGCTCCTTCTTTGATCTCCGAGGAATTGACCGGGTATCTTCTGACTCTGCACACCTTCAATACATCCGAAGCAGCGCGCGAAGCCTCGGACTTTGTCTCTTCAATCCTGTCTCATTTCCACCAAAAAATAGCTCGCAGGCCCATCGTGCGATCCAAAAGGTATGCGGTACGTGTCGTTGACTGCACATGGCTTGGCGCATTCAACATGGGCACGAGTGCCGTCAAACCTCCCGCCATCGAAGGATAGTTGCGCCAGGCAGTAATGACCCCAAAACTGTCCACTGCACCGGTTGGAGGAGAGCGTGATCCTGATGATTACCTCGAGATGGGTGATGGACTTTTCTCTCTCGCTCATGGGACGATGTACATCCCCTAGGACACGGCAACATTGACAGGTATCGGTCAACCGCTCGGGCTGTGGTTTCCTCTGCGACTACGGGCCGGTTCTCCGCGCAGAATAACTCAGCAAGCAACGGCAAATAGTGTCCCCGTTCCAATGTATCACTGGGCGATTCACAAGATCCAACGTCCTTTTCGCCTGTTGTGCTCCTCCCTTGAAGAGGCCTATCTACCGGTTCGCATCAGGTAGCAACCCCAGCGTTTGGACGATTCGGAAGTCATTCTCACACCTCCCCAGGGATTCGTGGTACGGATGAGAAGCCATGCGATATAAGATGTCGATCCATTGATAGTTGAAGTTGCTGATCTGTTTTGGTTCTAGTGTTTATCCAGTGGCCTGGGATGTCGGATACAGGCATCTGAAGCTGAAGATTTGAGAGTAGTGACCATGTGGTTGTCTTGTTCTGTGATCTTTGTTCTGGTTCTCCAGACGGCCAAGACCCGAGCGGCTGTGAGAATGCGGTTCAGCAAGATCAAAGGTGTCGTTGCCGAAGACGGAGGCAACGCTGCAGGAACTGTCTGGGGTGCTTTCACCTGGAATGCAGAACTCGGGCATCATCTCGGCGACGAGTGAGTGACATTCCATGTCATGTCCTTACATTTATCTGAGGACACCCCATGCGGCGGGCCTGGAGAGGAAACAACAGCCAACCATTAGCAGCTTGGCCATTTACTGAGTAACGCTCCCCTCGATGCAGGTAAACACCATCCGACCGCTTCGAATTCACAAACCCGTCATAATATTTTTGTACACCCAACGCCGACTCGCGGTACGGCCTGTGTAGAACGTAGCACACTGTTAGTGGTTGAGTTGGGCCAGGCGCCCGCTTGAGTTGGACGCGGCGTGAAGGAGCTGCCGGGGAGGGCGGGACCCACCTCCGCGATTTTGGTGCCGCGCTACATGAATATCTTGGCAGGAAAAACACGCACGCGAGACAACGAGATACGCATGTGCGGGGGGCTTAATAAAGAGGACTAGTACGAAATGAGAAACGGCTGCGAGCACAGCGTGTGAGGGCAAGGGGGAACAACGATCTACGCGTACGAGGGTTACCAATATTGGTGGCTTATTAGTGTTTCAGAACTCTCTTTGTGCCGCAAATTTCTCATCAATATGTGGCTCCACCCGCACCCGGTGGGCCTGGCCAGGACTGCACAGAGTGTACTAGCGGCGATGTACCCACCCCCAGTTCCACTTTGTACTTGTCATCAAAACGACGTAGTTGAATGTCTTCGGCAGTTGGCGGACTCCGATGCTATGCGCTCCCCGTGACCTCATTACAGCCCCGGTGGGGTGCGCAGCAAGAGCTCCAGTTATAAAGCCGAGGAAACAACTCCAGATGCTCGTTCCACACACCTCTCATCTGTTCAGTCATGCAATCCGAACGATACCCTCTGCCTTTCGGTTGGGTCAAAGTCGACCAGACCTCAGACCGTCCATTCTACGTGCGTTCCAACTCTGATGTCTGTCGTCCCACCGATTGCTAACGCCCGCTTTGTTTGACAGGTCGACACCAAGGCTAATCCGCCTCGGAGTATTTGGGTCCATCCCTACGAGGATGAAGAGTACCTTGCGGGTCACCCAGACATTCGAGAGAAGCTCGATGCTGGTCGCTTCGGCGGTTCGGACCCAGGCCTCCCCCCGCCTTCTTTCGAGGAAAGCCAACGACGTCATTCCTTTGGCGCACCATCCTCTTCGAGCCAGCCTCAAGCCACTGGCATATCTGCCGCCGGTTCAAGTAAACACAAGGATCGCGGGTTCCTTGGAAAGCTCAAGGACAAAGCTATTGGAACCAAAGAGGAGCGCGCGGCAGAAAAGAAGAGGAGGGAGGAAGAGGTAATTTGCTATGCTACTGCTCGACTGCGATCCGAAGCTAATTCTTTGCACAGGAGCGTCGTCGCATGGAGGCGCAGCGACAGCGAGTCCAACAGATGATTATGGCCCGCCAACAACTCTACGCTAACCAGCCCCAGTATAGTCATGGCCCCACGCTCATGGGTTCTCCGTACGGAGGTGGGTACGGATCCCACCGCCGGAGACCAGGTGGGGGTATGGGTATGGGTCTTCCACTGCTTGGTGGTCTTGCCGGTGGTCTGCTGTTGGGTGAAGCACTCGATAACGATTACGGAGACTATGGCGGTGGTGACTTTGGTGGTGGCGATTTTGGCGGTGGCGATTTTGGCGGCGGCGATTTTGGCGGCGGCTTCTAACTTCCGAGCAACCCTCTCTCTCCGGCCTTGATGTCTGGTCTTCTTTCGTGCACATTTTTTGCGACCGGGCTCTTCCCTTGTATCTCGTTATTGGTATGTAGCATAGGCATCCATTGTACACGTATGTTTTTGGGCCTGTAATACCCACATCGTAATATACAACACGCGTGTGTTCATCCCGATTTTCTATGACGCGTCGATCTCCGTCTTACTTGTCTCGTCTCATCCTCAGCTGGCCCGGAGATGCCTCCGACGCTTCCGGTGTCTCTCAGTCCACACATATGCGTCGTATGTTCTCCAGACGTAGATGTCGCCCTGAGATCCGGTGCTCTACCGCCTCTCCCCCAAATCCTCCAATCTTTCTCCCCGCTCGGCTCAGGTAAAGTGGCACAACAAGGTATCGAATTCACAGACCGATGATTGTAAACTGCTATTCGCACTTCGTATGTCGTTTGGACAGTTACCACTAGAACCCCTACCCCAATCCAGCATGCCCAATTCACGCTCAGATTCTCCGATCTAGCTGAAATTGAAGAAGCGTGCCGAGAAGACGATGAAGAACGGGCGAACAGGACGATCGACTGGATGAGCTCGCGTATTGGTGAAAAAGCTGCGAAGTGGGTCGAGATTATGGACCGAGCCAAGTCGGAGGGTGTGACAACGCCGTGGTGGGAGGAGCTGAAGAAGTGTGCCGAGGGGGATGTTGTGCCGTCGAGAACTGAAGGATGGAACCATCCCGTCGCCAGTGAGTTATAACTGCCGCTCGTCCGTTCGTCCCACGTGTTTTGACCTCCGACTGTAGTCGTCTTTGCCGTATCTACGGCTGCTGCGAATCCGCTTCAAGCCCTGCAGGACCTACATGCAAGACAGATCGACTTGCCACCGTGGGTAGACCCCACATATCTTCGTTGTACACTCGTTATCCAGTGTGGAACCTCATCGCTCTCAGACCCAATGTATGCGCGCTCCACTGAGATGCGGACCTCGAGAAACTGAAATTCAACTATGCCAGCACAGACTCACTCTTCAATGCTGTCAAGACGCAGTACGGTAATAGTCACCTCCTCAAACTCACCCTCCCCAGTCCCCCGCCTTCAGGTGTACCCTCACCTGCCCTTCTCCCTCGACTACCAAATAACTCGGAAACTTCTGGACCAGGTGGACCTCAACCACAAACTCATGCTGAGTCCGTCACCATCAAGATGATTGAAATGGATTTAGCGTCAACCGCTAAGTTCGTACGAGAACTCGCCGTGGAGAGTCTGATTCCTTGGATGGGGAAGTGCATCCTTGAGTGGAACGAAGCCGTGAGTCTCCCCTTCGCCCCTCTCAGCGTCAAGGCCTGACCAGACGTATGCACTTGACGCCGGCCGTCAGTATTCGTCATCTCGAAGACTTCCTTCCCGGTTGTTCTCTTCTACTAGGCGATTGTTTGGTACGGGGTCGATCTCAAATTCCCCCGCCCAAAGCTCAGTTTCACTCCCTCCACACGGACATACGGGTTCAACAAGTTCTGTGACTTCTCTACCTGGGAATGTGACTCCACTTGCTCAGCAACGGAGACTTGCAGAGTTTGCGACCGTCCTCGGCGACTATAAACTAGCCATTCCCATCTGGGAGGTTGTCAGGAAGGAAGGAAAGGGTGGCTCTGTAAGCATTGATGCGTCTCATCGTTCCGTTCGGGACTTTCCAGATTTACTCTGATCATAAATGATAGGAAATCCTTCCATTATTGCTCGCCGCCGGTCCCGCTGTGGGGTTACACGCCAAACATGCGATCACGAGCATCAATACCAATTATCCAGCGTCCATGCTGATCACCGCACTAGCATACACAGTGCGCTGGGACTTAGGAATCACCAAACAAGATTTCCTCGGCAAAGAGCTAGAGGGTGAGCGGTGGTTGATTTGGGCTGCGGGTTCTGTGCGTTCCTTTCCTTCACGGTATGACCTTTCGAAGGTTTCTGATGCGCGCAAGGCTGCTTTATAGGCCGAAGAAGCACCTGCGGCGTTATTACTCGCGCATGCGGCACAGTTGAGTGTGATCAAAGGTGCTCATAGAAGAGCAGCGCTTTGGTTTCTCCTCGCAGCTGGTAGACTTGAGAAATGCGGCATCGTAAGTACATCTGCAACGTATACCTCAGGCCTTTTAGTTACCTATTTCACCAGAAACCTTTGACAACTTATTTCTTGAGAAGGGCACAGATGTTGTACAAATTGCCCATAGAAAAGGAGTTCTCGCCGTCTTTTTGGGAAAGCGAGGATAGGTCTCAGAATGATTGGAAAGGGTTCGAAGGCATCATTCCTGGGATCGAACATGCGCTTGGTAGGGAAAGCTCTATTCATCTGTGCTTTAGCTGACTTTGGAGAATAGGGCGCCTTTTATATACCACGGGAGACGTTGAAGGTGCCGTCAAGCTGTTCCTGGGTCTTCTCAAAGGGACCTCCTCGAGTTCGCCGTCGTTATCGCTTCCCGGGCCTGTCATGGGGCCGAATGGCGTTGTGCCAGCTCCTCCGACGCCAGAAGCGCAAGTTAACTTGGACAGGATATTCCTCGAAGATTTTCGTGTTGCTTTCAATGTGAGTCGATTCCTTGATATTCTTAGATTTACGCTAAACTGCCCCGATGCTTTGTGTAGCATTGGATAGATACCACGGGCGTTAAAGTAGATTTGGCCTCTTTCCGCCTTCCTATCACCTTCTGTAAACCCAAGTTGACCAGGCTACGGCTTCGAAATGACCACTTGGAAGACAGCGAGGGCGAGTGGAAGGAACGGGAGCGGGAGTGGACAGAATTTTGGCGAGCGAGAGGAAAGGAGAAGCTGGATAACAGGCGGAGAGGGGTTGTCAACGGTATGCATCGCTTCTCGTACCGATGGTCCTGTCGTTGACGGTCTCGTACTCGCCTCTAGAAACGATATGGGCGGACTTTGTGTTAAAGAACCCACTTCAGGTGGAGGTGGAACTGACGGATCTAACCGTGGTGGTGAAAGAGGCTGGAAAGACTCAGACGGACGAGCCCCAAGAAGGGTTGGTGGAGGTTGAAGAGATAGACAGGATATCCTTGGCTCCCGGAGAGCAACGAACAGTAAGCACGTTTCCGGGTTATATTTCCCTCGTCCTGATTATCCTCCCGTACTGAACGCTAGATCCCGATCTCTATCAAATCCCTTCGACCGACGAAATTGGTGCTGACAGAACTCACCTACAATTTTTTTGCTTCCATCCCTTGCTCAGAGACCCTCGGTGCCCATGGGCGACGACTCAACGACACCGCTGTTCAAAGGCAAAATAAGACTTACGCCCCGGATATTTTCGTCGAAATCGAGACTGAGGAATGCAGAAAACGACTAGACGCGACCTTCGTGGAGGATAAGCAAGTGGCGTTGATCCAGGGTGAGAGGAGACGATTGGAGTTGTGGATCAATAATACGGGAGTGGAGGATGTAAGCGAGGTTTGGATGGTTTCTGGCTCGAAAAATGTGGTGTGGATAGACAAGTCCGCTGTCGAGGAACCAGCAGGTGAGACCTTGGTAATCAAGACGAACGAAACTAATTTGCTGTTTAGGTTCCAGTGAGGAGGTTTTCCGGTCGCCAAACAGTGTCTCGAACCCTTTGCCGTCACAAATACGAATTGAGGACTACACTGGGTCGCGGGTATTGAAACCCGAAGGATACTTCAAACTTCCCATCGTCTATCATGCGGACAGGATGGAAGGCGGGAACATTTGTTTGATGTTTGTCTACAATCTGGTATGCATAGTTCGCTTGTCTGAGAGATAAAATTCTGACCAACCTCCCACACAAAGGACGATGGAGGATTTAGATCAACACGAGCTTCGCTTTCCGTTCAGATCCAACCTGCGTTCGAGATTTCGGTTTCGTCAAAACCGGGCAAGAGTGGTGACTCTGAGTTCTTGTTGAGTTTGGAAGTAGAGAACACCACTCCGTCGACCTCACTAAAGATTTCGCAAATCTCCACCATGAGCCCGTCGTGGGTCTGTCATTCCCCTACGAGCGGATTTATGTGGGTTTTTCACCGGTTCAGAGGTCTGAGGTGGATGGCTGACGGCATCTTCTCAAGCGTCGATCTGTCTCCAAGTCAGATAGTCCGTGTGGGATTCGGCGTGAAGAGGTGGGAAGATGGTGCAGGAGGGATTGAAGAGACAAGGAAGTATGTCAGACAGAAACTGGGGGCGGTATTACGTGGAGAAGAGATCGACCCGTCGGAACCTCCTCCATTGGAGGTCTCATGCACTCATTTCTCAGGCGTAAGTCGATACCTATCCCAAGGTGTTTATGCTTCGTTGACGTGAGACTCGTCACAGTCGGATCCAGCTCTCACGTTTGACTCGGAAGATATCTCGTATCTCGTCCGACAAAACAAACGAAAGGTCATCCGGCAACTGCTCTCGAGGGCATATCCGAGCATAGAAAGTGCATCCTACCACACGGTTTTCCCGCTATACAACCCGGCCTCTCTAGATGCACTCGTTTTCTGGGAAATACCCTCTCAGAAACGGTCCGGACATGTTTTAGTGTCTGGGTTGACCTTGGGAGCGGAGCATGGGGATTTAGGAGGCATAATCGAGGAAGCGGAGAGCGCCAAGGTCAAGAGGATCATGTATGCGGAGACGCAGAAGGAAAAGATGGAGGTCATGCAGGCAGTGAAGGGTGGAGAGTGGAATGTGAATTCGAACCCGGTGGTTGTCAACATCAAGTACGATTTGGTGGTCGAGCATGATTTCGAGTCGGGGTAAGTGTTTTGCTGACTGAACATTCGACCTGTTGGCGACGAGAGTTGATATCACCGTGCCCAGGTCGTGCAGTATCCCTGTGACGTTCGTCATTTCAAACTGCTCGTTAACACACCCAGCAAAGTTTGTCTTCCGGCTACCGTCTTCTGAGAGCAAGAAGGGTTCTTCGTCGTGAGTTCTACCTTTTCCTCAATCACCCCCGAAACCACTAATGGAACGGGCATAGGAATATCCTCCCACCACAATACACCGGCCGACGGACGTTCCGCGGGTTGGTGGAACGATCTCAAGTAGCGAAACTTCAGGCGAGGGTGTGGATCCACCGTCCGGGGACGTACAGTCTCGATGGGTGGGTTATGGAAAGTGAAGTTGGGGATCTACAAGAGGACGGAACGTGGAAGACGAGACATCGGTATTCGTCACACCAGCATCAAACTGGTGGCGGGATTTCTTGCGTCACTGTTCTGAGTGCATCCAAGTCCCCGCGAACATTCAATTGAGTGTTTCGGGTGAAGGGCAGCACGGTCCAGCAATGTATTGTGGGATCGGCGTTCCACGTTCCTGAAGACTGGGGTTGGTGACACCTGTTCGCTCCCGCTTTCCCCCTCTTCTCATCAGGCAGAGTTATAGTTACCGACCCCATCGATGACATAACTTAGGGCCGCGATGTACTCGATTAGATATATTTAATGGTAGAAAAGTCTTATCCCCCCCGACCCATTGTTCGCACTTGCACGACCACCGACCACAAATTCTCATAGTCATTGGCCAGGCTATAGCCGATGTCCGTCCGGGGGGGGGGTACCGCAGTGAAGCGAACAGTTTCACCCCATACGACATGGTTCCTCCCCCCTGCTCATCAGAGATGTGTAGCACATAGGAGAAGAGGGGCTAAGGTCGTTCTCTGAGTAGAAAATGAAAATGCGGTCCCTGTGCCGCTTCAAAACCCTCTTGCTGAAGTGGCCGGATCGTTGCCCATGGTGGCTAGAGGTTCGACGGGGTTCCCCCCAAGGCAACATCGCGACTGGGCCTCCTGATCCCGCTCCGACAGAGGCTAAGGCTGCGTAGATTTCCCTGTAATGTAGACAGTTACGCGGTCACTCGAGAAATAGTAGATCCGACTCATTATTTCGGGTGACTGCAGCGTAGAGGGTACAGGGTGGTAGAAACACTACAATACGTCGAAAAGCAGGAAAGCGGTAAGACCGAAGATCGTGGGAAAGGGTGAGAAAGCGCACGAGTGGATAATTGGAGAGCAACTCAATGGAGAAGTTGGCTGTAATAAATACTAGTTGTACAACGTTAATCCTTCTTTGTTTCCTTCTTCTGCGCCTTGAGTGCAGCTTTGATCGCAGCGGTGTTGAAGAAGAGCTAAATCCAAGATAGGTTAGCGTGACGGGGACTCGGGAATGAAGTGGAGAAGGGTCTTACCCCGGTGCAGAACTGGACCAAATTGAAGAACGGAACCCCAAACTACGAAGAAACCGATTAGCGAAAACATCCACAAGGTAACAAGATGCAAACGAGAAACCGCGCACTTCAGGTGGCAGGAACGTCTGAGCAAAGATGATAGCAGTCGGGCTCGTAACCCACGTAACACCCAAAACCGGCGCAAACCCTCTCTTCAACACCCTCAAAATAGCCTCCTTGGTCCTCGCACCCTCAACGACAGCGCTGTTCGTCAAAAACACAGCGATCTGAATGGGAGCGATGACGAGCATGCTCGTAGCCAGCATCCCCAACTTCGCGGTCGATCCAGTGCGTCCGGCGAATGCTCTGTGCATGGTTTTAACCAAGACGTGGCCCAAGGGCGCTGACACAAGGAAGCCAAACAGGGCCATTTTGAAGGCTTTGGCGTTGATCTTTGATGCCGCGAAGAGGTGCTCGAGTGGACCGGCAGATTGGTGGACTTTACGAGATGGGACCCCTGCGAGGTGTCGCGCGAGGACCTCTTGAAGGAAACCCAAAACGCCTACGGAAAGCAAGTAAGAGCGTGCACCTTAGCTTACTGCGCTGAATAGTGTTGCCAGAGCAGTTAGACGTACCAGCTGTGATGGCCTTCGTCCTCAACTCATTGTTCTTGAGTTGATGCAGATAGGCCTGCATAAGGTGGCTCGTCTGGACGGCCTTGAGAGACATTAGGGTATTGGAGCGCGGCGGTGTGTCGTAGAGGGAGAGGGAGATGAGGGAAGCGGGGAGAGAGCGAGGCGGAGGTCTGCGACGCCGTGCCCCGATGTGATGATGGGGCCTAACGGTTGCGCCAATCAAATGATCAAAATGTTCTTCCGGGGCTCTCCTGATCTCTATATAATTTGTAGTAGTCTATCGATTAAAGGTGAGGTATGTGCTGCTGTTCATAAGTTACGCCACCAAAGCGTGACCCTGACCCCCAGAAAGGAGCCACCTCTTGACGAGCATTAAGGTATCCCCATCCCAGGAAAGAGATATCACTTTTTCACCCAATCCTTCACGTAGTCCGCAAACGAAACCATGCACACCGTCTGCCAGATACCGAGGCCAATACGAGGAGTGACACCACGGTAGAGACCCTTGATGCCGTTCTCCTTGTAGATGAAGGCGAGAGTGTTGAAAATCGTCAACTTGGCGGGTCGGTTCGAGTTGGCGGTAGCTTTGGACATGGATTGCATCTAAATTGATCCGCGGGTCAACCGATCGTTCCTCACTCGGACTTGAAGCAACTCACCTCGACACGGACAACCTCAATTGGCTGATTCCAAGTGGCCAGAGCACCACCAATGCTAGAAGCGGCAATCTTGTCCAACGCACTCAACCCGTCATTTTCGGACTTGCCCCGAGCTTTCCGGATCATTGATTCTGCGAGACGCGCGAAACCCATACTGGAATAAGAACTAAGTCACAAAATATCGCCTCAGATGTGGTCGGGACGTACCGGGAACCCCAGTTAGTACACTGGCGCACGGCGACGGCATTCACGCCCTTGTTGATCCCCCTGATACCCTCCCGACGGTAGATATCGGCGAACACCGCCCAGGTCGATGGAGGGGTGACACCAACCGCGGCCTGTTTGTGACGTGTGATCTCTGCTGTCTTCATACACGTACAGAAACCTGACAAGGATGGCAGTCAGTATGCAAAACCCACTTGATTCACGGGGTGCACGTGATGCTCAGAAGACATGGGTTAGATTCTAAGTCAAGCAGCATCGTGAAAGATCACTAGCTGACACCAGCGGACGCGGGTTCCGATCATCACGGGGTGGTACACCACAGAGAGCACCGAGCTACGGTTGCAGGGGCGTAAATGAACTCACCCATGGTAGCGTAAGCCTGAGCGATGCCACCACCCATACCACCAAGTAAACCGGCGGCGGCGGGGTTGACTCCCATGGCGGTCGTGGCTGTCTCGATTTCGGAGGCGGTGAACAAAAGGACGGCACCCTTGGTTGAGGCCTCAATCCAGGCCTGTGATGATCAAGTAGAGTGATGTTAGCAAGGGGCGGAAGAATAATCACACGGGGGAAGAACGCGCGATCACATACCCAAGGGATGAGTCCCTGATAGAAACCTGCAACACCTCCTCGACTCCAAACGGTTTGGACGGCTTGGAACATTGTCTGAGACCTGTTGGCAGCCATTTGTGTCTTGAGCACCTCTAGCGGTTGACCCAACGTCGTGACTTCCTGCAAGTCCAAGACCTTCAGCGGCAGAAAGATGGGGGAACATTCGGAACAACTTACAAACTGTAAATTTCGGACACGCAAGATTGTACACTTCGTTCAGCAGAGGTGCCTTGCATCGCATATAATGAAATTACCATGTTCATGATACCACCTATGCGGGGCTTGAGGGTAAGTAGATAGTCCGTACGGGTCGCGTCGTACGACAGGTCGAACTTACCGACAGCAATGTTAGACCAGTTGACGCCTTTCTGGCCAGGCTCGCGTTGAACACCCATAGCGAATCGTGAGGTATAGGGAGGGATATGAGCAGAAAATGAGGCAAGGAGCTGGTCGGGGAGAAAAGGACAAGGGAAGAGTCCGATCACAAACAGCGGCTCTTTTGACTTCTCCGCTGCCCCGAGGGAATTAGACGGCGGTATCCCCAGCGAAGCTTCGCCTCTCCTGGTGACATAATATCCGAGCAAGTCGTTCGATCCCCAATCGATTGTCTCAATTTACAATTGGTCAATCCATATTTCCATGCGAACGCGTGAGACAAGAGGTGGCAAGAGGAATCGCTAAGTGAAACGTATACTACAGTAATCGGTGGCGGGGGTATGCATGTGAGAGTAACTGTGCAAAGTGCTAGTTCCAGAAAAAGAATGAATGTCCATGAAAACGAGGGCGAGAGAGCGATCCGAAAACACAAGGCGAGTGCGCGTCGGCTTGGTTTATGAAAACCAGACCATATCCACGAGGCTTCTATCGACCTAGGTTGGCCTTCAATGTGTCCAGGTCTTCTTGGAGGCTAGGAAACGGGTGTCGTAAGCGGGAGCTCAAACGGGGGAACGGGGAGGGCAATAAGGGTGCGGGCGAGAGACGGAAGGAGTGAACGAATAGCAATAGTCGCAATAAGGATAAAAATAAGGATAAGAATAGGTTATCTAATAGCCGCAGAACACGGAACAAGGAGGAAGGGAAACCCAAATAACAAACGGAAGCGGGGAAACATGAGGAATTCGAAGCAGATACGAAAACCGATGCGAATAAGAAAGCAAAATAGCAAAGCAATAGAGAGAAGAGACGATCCCTCAGAAATAAATCAAAGCGAGAGCAAGCACACATCCAAGGAAACTCTTGAACCCAAGCAACCTCACATACCTGGTGATCGTATCATTCGCCTCCTCCTGGTCTTGTTCCAAATACGAAATCTCCATAGTCTTCCGTGAAACCTCATCTTCGAGCTCCTTCGTCTTCTCACCCGCAGCCTCGAGTTCTTCCCGCATCTCCTTGAGCTTCTTCTCATACTCCGCCTGGAGATCGTTCATCTTCAGGTTATGCGCCTCGTGCATCTTCTGAATCTCCTCCTTCGTCACTGCCCCCGACCCGGTGCGTCCGTGGCCAAGAGTGCGAGTGGCAGCGGGAATAGCAGGCTCCGCAGCAATCCTCGCCTTCAAAGTGGCAATCTCGCTCTGCGCATCCGATAGCTTGCTCACCAAATCCGACTTCTCCTTCGTCAGTTGACCGCGTTCGGATTCGTAAGCTGATTTCAGTTTGGTCACCTCTGCCGCGCGTGCGCTCGCAGTCTCCTCGAGGTCTTTCCCGTGTCGGTTCGACATGTCCGCGATGGACTCGTTCGTGGCCGCCAAGACTTCCTGAAGAGCTGCCAGGTCGGACCTGGCATCTCCGAGGTCCTTTCTCAGCGCGTTCACTTCCTCTGTCCGGTCGGGGGGAGCAGAAGAGGCGAGAACCTCAGCAGTCGCACGAGCAACCTCCAGTTGCGCCTTGAGCGACTCCAATTCGTGTGCAGAGGTGGTCAGCGCGGCTTTGGACTTGGCCAAGTCGTCTTGCGTTGCTTTGAGTTCAAGCGTGAGTTTTGAGATTTGTTTGCTCAGGTCGCCAGTCTGTTCCTCAAGGATGGCAGCGTGCTCAGCCTTAAGGCTATTCATCGTACTCTCGTGGGACTGGGTGACTTGTTCCACAACAGCAGTCGATTCAGCACGAAAAGCCTGGAGGTCGACACTATGCTTAGCCTGGAAGGTGGGTCAGCGTCAGCAGAAGTTCGACGAGACAGAGGGGCTCACGCTGGCTTCCCGGGACGCTTCTTGCAATCGCTGTTCGTGTTCTTCCTCGACGGCCTTGACCCTATCAGCGATGATCTCTTCTTGGCTCTAACCCATCCGTCAGCACTAATGAAGTGACGTCAATGCAATCAAATAGCTACCTCGAGTTCAGTCCTACTCCTCTGCAGTTCGGCATTGAGCGCGTCCAGAACCAACTGGTTGGATTGTTCCAAACTCTGTAAATTGGCAGCGTGCTCCTCAGCAACCAACTGTTGGTCCTGGCTCGCCTTCTCCAACGCAACTTGCGCATCGGCAAGTTTACCCTCGAGAGTAGCGAGCTGAGAGAGTAGTTTGTCCTGTTCCTGCTGGAGCTCAGCCATATGGGCTTCACGTTCTTTCTTGGTCTCGTCGAGCTGCGCCAGAAGACCCTTTTCCCTCTCCTCCAGCGCACCCTCGGATGCAACCTTCGCCTTGGCAAGCTCATCCTCGAGTCCCTTGGCTATAGACTCAGCCCTAGTCTTCGCATCTTCCGCCTCCTCGACAGCATCCTTAGCTTCAAGTACCTCAATCTCCAGTTCGGAGATCCTATTGGCCATATCCTCCTTCTCCCTCTTCAATCCAGCAAGCTCCCCCTCGAGCGTCTCTACCTCTTTCACCTTCTCCTCAGCGGCAGATAACTTTTGCTGAAGCTCATTGAGAGCGGCGGTGTGGGCGGACGTGAGGGCAGACGTCTCAACGTTGATTGCCTCAAGGTCTGCATGAGCTTTGAGTAAAGCCTCGTGCTCAAGCGCGGCTGCGGCCGCCGCATCCGAAGAGGCGACCTGGCTAGACGCACGCAGTGCATCGAGCTCGGACCTGGTAGAAGTGATTTCTGATTCCAGGGAGGTTAACTGTGACTGAAGGGTCTCGACAGACGCCCGCTCGGATTGGAGGAGCTCCTTCGACTCATGTAGCTGGGTTCCACAGACATCGCATCAACATCCAGACCACATGCGGCGCAATGAATTGACATACCTCGGCTTTGATGGACTCAAGGAGAGCAGCAGAGTCATCCGCACTTCGCTCGTCCTGAAGGCTCTGCAGCTTAACCTGGGCCTCCTCCAACTGCTGCTCAGCAGCAGTTTTGACCTGTTCGAGCTCCTCGAGTTTCACCTGTCTCTCCTGGATGTCCGCAAGGGCAGACTCCAGGGAAAGTTTCGTTTCCGAGACTTGGGACTCGAGGTCAGCGATGACAGTTTCCTTTGCCGAAAGGGCCCCGATCGCACTGTCCAACTAAGCAAGAGTATTTTAGTCAACTCGGATACAGGGAGATGCGACCGTGTGCACCTTTTGTTGCAGGTCATCGTGGGCCTTGCTGCCGGGTGGTTTACCATTCTCCTTAATCTCCTTTAACGATGACACAGACCCTACGCCGGGGGTGCGCGGCGGCCGCGTGACTGTCGTGCTGGAGGGAGGCTTTGATATTCCACCGGTGGATGATTTCGAGATGGACGGGGTCCTTCTGGCGGCATCTGTGATCGAAGCTCGAGGCCTAATTGGGGGTTTGACGGTGCCAGGATCAGGCGAAGGAACCATAGAAGTTCTCGATGGAGGTTTAGCATTGGTAGAAACCGACGGCCTCGACGAAAGAGTAAGTTTTGCACCGATGGAGGAAGCTAGCGATTTCTTGTCGGCTGAAGGTTGGACCCTGGGTGGAACGATAGAGGTCCTGCGGGTGTGGGTAGGAACGGGGGGTTTGGAAGATTGCATCGCGGCCTTTGTGGGGGTGGATGGGCTTTTCTTTACGGGCGAAGCGGTGGGGGAAGGTTTGACACCCGAACCTGTGACCTTGGACAGAGCGGGCTTCGTACCAGCAGCACCAACAACCTAGAAGCCAGCGAAACAGATACGCAACAACAAGTCCCGAAGCATTCGAAGCGGAGGCGAATGAATACGAAGAACCGTCAGCTTGAGCTTATTTCCAAGACAAATCACAAACGGTCGAGCGAATGGGGACTACACGTGCCTTTTTTCCAACAATTGCTGGCGGCTTGGTAACAGGGGTTTTTGAAGGAACTTTCTGAGGGAGGGGTTCGCCTTTTGTTTCCTCCTCAACGTGTTCCGCAGGGGGACCGGCCTCATCAGTGCTTTCGCCTGCTGCATCAGAGGTGGAGACAGGGTGCGGGGAAAGCGTGTCGTCTAGAGGGGACAAGACATCGGATCCCTCGTGATGTCCGTTGGTCGTGTCGAGGACGTCCACGTCTGACATGGGGACGGTACTTAATGTTCGTTGAACGGAACGAAGGCGTGCCAAGCGGACGTCAGAGGCCAGAAGCGGGAGCGGGGTGTTGTGGTATATTTGTTATCTGGCTGAAGGTCGGTAACAAAATTTTGTTACCTTTTTGTTACTGGATTACAATAGCGCGCGGTGAGACTACATTGTTTGCCTTCCTTTTCCGGGGAGACGCCACTGAAACCCTAGCCGATCTGCGTCAAAGGCGGTGCGCGCGGTTAGAGACGCTTTTGGGTGATGGGTTTTCCAGGTAAATTTCTGGTTTGGCGTACAATGCTTACGCTTGGTTTGAGGAAATTGGCAAGCAATGTTGCAGGTAATTTGAGATAGTGCGGGGGATAAGTAGACCTAATGTTCGTGGTATCGTTGACAGACAGTCGGGCGAACAATCAGATTCAGACCTCCTGGCTTCTCTTCATCAGCCAACTCGCTTTGCCTCCCACCCTCTACCTCTCCTTCGGCCCCCCTTGCCTCCTCCCCGCTTGCTCTTTGAATCTGTACCACCCCCTAGCTTTTAGAATCCCGAAACGAATCCTCGAGCCTCCCCACTCCCGTGCGGTGTTGTGTTGAAAGCCCGTTAACGAAATGCAAGCCATTAAATGCAAGTCGCCCCACGCCCCACTCCCCGCGCCCCCTCGGTTTCGCCCTGTTCTGACGCTCCTTTGGCATTTTTGCGTGTCGTTTCTCCATTCACACAGGTGTTGTTGTTGGTGATGGTGCGGTTGGAAAGGCGAGTATATTCCCGGACAATCGTGTTTCATTTCCTTGAATCGCCAGCTCACCTTGGAATGCCCTGAAATTAGACCTGTCTCTTGATTTCTTATACCACGAATGCGTTCCCCGTACGTCCCGCTCCTGTTCACCCCTACCCGCCCCGCCTCACTCACGCCGTAACTATAGGGCGAATACATCCCGACCGGTATGCATCATATCAATTTAAACGGAGGATGGATCAGTGTCCCTTATTCGCGGTCTTGTTAGTGTTTGACAACTACTCCGCCAATGTGATGGTCGATGGAAAGACGATTTCTCTCGGTCTTTGGGATACCGCCGGGCAAGAGGATTACGATAGGCTCCGCCCGCTTTCATACCCCCAGACCGACGTGTTTTTGATTTGTTTCTCGCTTGTCAGCCCACCGAGCTACGAGAACGTCCGGACTAAGGTTCGTTTCCCTTGACCTTTGTGGAAGGAAGCTCCGGGCTTTGAACAGGGTCTTGCAGTGGCATCCCGAGATCTCGCACCACGCTCCTTCCACATCTATCGTGCTCGTGGGCACGAAACTGGATCTTCGTGAAGACCCGGGCACCATTGAAAAGCTGAGGGAAAGGTGAGGGATTACACGCACATCCGACGTGTCATTCGTCGATTACTGATACATGAATTCTCCGTGTCTGGCGTCTAGGCGCATGGCACCAATTCAGTACTCACAGGGCGTGGCGATGGCTAAGGACATCGGAGCCGTCAAGTACTTGGAATGCTCCGCCCTTACGCAGAAAGGCCTCAAGACCGTATTCGACGAGGCGATCCGCGCAGTCTGTACGTGAAAGTATACATACCTGATGCCAAGTCGGGATTAACGTTTCCCCAGTGAATCCTCCCGTGCGGGACAAGCAGGCTCGCAAAAGTGGTAGCAAGTGCATCGTTGCATGAGAGGAATACCTTTTTGCTATATGTATTAGTCGCGCGGGTACACTCTTGGCAACACGTCTCATGATGATATTACAACATTTATGGCTCCTGTTGATGACCTCTTTTCTCTTCTTTTCCTCTCTCCCCCTACCCTCATGTTCGTCCTTGAATCACAGCAAACCTACGTACACTTTTTACTTGTTCTTCCATCATCTCCTTGTTTGGCTCCGCAAGTGATCTGATGGTGGTGGTGTGCCGTCCGGTGGATAGTTCTCCCGGACGGTCTTTCGCTTTTGTTCTATAACTGGCGTAGCATCCTTCGGAGACGCGGTCATGGTCGGATGCGGCCGCAGAGAATGGAGCGCTCTTTGTTGTTTCCTGATCGAGTGACCGGAGTGCTATCCGTCCGTGCAGCTAGCGGGGACATCCCCTTTCATCACGACGGGGATGTTTGGCCCGTAGATCCGGAGTATTGATCCTCTCACACGCACACGCTCGGGGGCGCAACGTGCACACGGATGATAAGTGACAGGGGGATCTTCCGGAGATGAGCCATCCGGCATGTACATGGTTAACCTCGGGACAGTGGGACTCGTTAAGGCTGGCATTGTTTCAGCCCTCTGTCAAAAGTATGACGATAGGCTTCGCGAGCACTTATTAATATTCTTAGGTTCTGATAACCACAAGTGGCGCTGTTCGCATCAAGCCCCGGCCAACACGAGCTGGATTGTAATCCCTCTGGCTTTCCACCGTTGCCGCATTTCCCGGCGGAAGGAGCGGTCTCCGGTGCATGCGCTCGACAGTGTCGGAGGCACGCATGACAAGTGATGGACGCCACCCGGTGGGGTCTAGATCTGAACTGTAAGGCTTCCAGGGCCGAGAAGTGCCATTCCCAGGGGTCGCTACCAGACGTGCGTCGCTCCCCTGGATATCGATGCTTCCCAGCTGGTCTGGCGAGGGTGGAATTCCGGAAGCCCCCACCCCTGGCAGCCTTAGCTAAGGGTTATTCAATTTCCTTGCCGATGTCGGTCGGTTAAAGTCGAGAAATCTCGGGTAGAGCTACCTGGCGTGGCGGGTTCTTCAGACATTCTCTCTCGCGAATAATTAGGCAATCATTGGAGAAATAGCCGACGTACCACGGGACCGGGGACTCCAGGCGGGTTCCAACGGAGTCTCCGTCAAGAAAGCCTGGCTGGCACCTCTCGCCGAGAGCAGATACAAAGGATCGCTCGACCAGACCAGCCTCAAAGCTCAACCACCCGTCCTGGTGGTGCACAGTCCGGCAACTCCCGGGTCAATTGACAAAAGGACAACGCGGTGATCTGGTTGCCATAAATGGGGCTGGAACAACGGAATTACCAATTAGGGAAATTCATGGGTGATTCTTGCCGTTCCGTGTGTGCCTGGCTGCTGTTTCTCCAGCGCCCACCAGGGGAGAAGGTCGGGCAAGTTCTCTGACAGTAACCCCCACCTCGCCCCCTTCACCCCCGACAACCCACCGTCGTCGTCCTTTCTTTTGCCCCACGCTCCTTTCCGACACAGACACTCTTTTCACAGGCGATCACAAACAGACCCGAGCCCCTGGCAGCCGCATCAACATCTGTTCCCAACAGATCCCAGGCATTGTGGGAGGCCAAACTTTTATCTCCGGGACTATTTGCCCCTTGGTTATGTCCGCAGCCAGGACAAGCCCCGTCCTGGATTGCTAAACAACGTTGAACAGTATGTCCCCCGCCAGCTTTCCCTGCTTCCGTCTGTTGGAGTGTTGAAATTGGGCCGCTAGCAACCATGTTCGACCCGACGTACAATGAGGTCGTTGAGCCTGCGACCCCCATCTCCCCGGCTTCAAGACATCGCCAAGGTCGTTCAATAACCACCACCGCATCCGGGATTGCAGACAGCACAATCAGTTATACAACTGTCGACGCTCTGCACTCCCAGCTCGGTCATTTCCCCCCACCTCCCACCGAATTGCCAACCCCGACAACTCCCCGGTCCCACGCTTTCCACATCCCCATCGCCCCCTTGAAACTCCCCCAAAGGAACCCCCATCCCGATGTCCCAAGTGAAACTTCTCGAGGACCGCCGCCACAGCCTCCACCTATATATTACTCTGTTGAGCAACCAATCCCCCCAAACGGCCCCCTGCGACAGCTGAGGCGACAACCGTCACTCAAAACTTATGCCACAAATGGAACAGTTGGCTCCTTATCTCCGTTCGATTGGCACGAAGGTTCATCTAGCATCGACATCGACCCCCACGATGACAGGATGCTTCCAACTTCGTTCATTACTTCTCTCATATCCACTTCCGACCATGGCAGTCCCCGTTCCAACCCCACTCCAATGCCTCCGCTGCAGAATACCGTTCAGTTATTCAGCGGGAGAAACAATCAGGACGCGATGAGCTCAATTTCTGAAGCTACGTATCCTCCTCACAACTACCCCCCGGTTTTACCTCAAAGCAAGGCCGTCCCCCCCGGCCCAGCGTACTTGGAGTCTTCTGGACGTTCGTCGAAGACGAGTTCTGTAGGGGCGATGACGTTGGACACCGAGTACGATAAACCCTCAGTGCAGAGCCACACCCCGCTCACCAACCCCGCCCATCGATACGAGCCGATTGAAGAGGATACAATTGGTGAGCTACAGGCTCGAGGGGAAACGTCGAAACACTCTTCGGGGGCCAATCCCAGCTGGCACTCCTCTCGGGGTCGTAGACATTCATTTGTATCGACGGGGACGACAAAGAGCTATGTCTCGTCACTCATCTCCAAGTTGTCCCGCGCTACGAGTAGGAAACAAACCACAGCGAAACCACTCCCACCCGTACCTACCATTCCTATCGGGCTGCGGAACTCTGATTATCAGAAATTCGAGGAATCGATGCCATTACCACAGCTCGCAAACCGTGCGGAAGTATTATCAAAGATGTTGGCGGTGGGACGCAGGCCACACAGCGATTACTCTCCAAATTTCTGGCACTCCACGCCAACGTCGGGGGTGGAAGCTCAATGTAATGGTGTTACACAGCCACTGGAACCGTCTAGGTCGAATTGGCAGGTGATTCACGAGGAACCACCTTATAAATTCCACTCGGAGAAGGTTGTGAGTTCGAATCACCCAGCGGTGCTCTGGGAACGACTCACGACGAGGTTCGGCGAGAAGAGGACCAAACTGGTGCTCGTCGTGGTCGCTGCTCTACTAATTATTCTCGCTGTGCTTCTTGGAGTCCTCCTCAGTAGGAAGTCCGCACCGGGGCTTCCAAAGTGCCCTACCGGAAAGACAGGTATAGACTGTGACATCGGTGCGGTTATTTTTCCGTTGTCTTTTCCGTTACCTTCTCTGGCGCCACGGTAACCCGTCTGACTTCCATTCCGTCCATCTACAGCTGCGAACTGTGTATGCTTTGGCGGGTCATCGAGCACGTGTGTGGCCCAGGGGTTGCTCGACCTGCTTCCGGCGACGAACTCGGCTTTCAACACGAACTTCACAACCCAGGATGTGGCGACTTCGTTATTCGATGCCATGGGTATTCCGCAAGATAACGACTGCGCGCACCAGGCAATTCTCGTGGATACTGGTTCCAAGCTTCGTGTCGGTGTCTTCCCCATGCGGACGTCGTGGACTCGATCTGCCTTGCTGTGGCATTTGATTCAGACCACCGACATCCCGACAATCTCGAATGTTCGAGCGTTCCTTGGGAAGTCCGATTTTTCCGTACTGGGGTCCGACGGTGTTGTCGACAAGTCCGGTTACCAGGTTGCGAGTAGCGGATTCGTGTTTGATTTCGCGGAAATGTCCGTCAGCATCGAGAACGTATCGTGGAGGGACGATGCCCAACCGTCCAGTGACGAAGCGTCAAAGGTCAGGGACACCCTGAGCGTGGTGCTGGATAGGATGTATTCGAATGCTCTTGGTGAGTTTCCATACCTAGTGTTGTGCAGGGGTGGTTCTGAAGTGGGGGTCCGCTTTCCGCAGCTGGGTCCACACAACGTCAAACGGCGCTGGCTAAATATTGGGAGTCTTCCCTAAGCCAGAGGCCAGGGGATCTCAGCAGGTTCTTAGCCACCATCGCGGGGTCTCCCATCATGATCCCCCTTGACGCCACAGCTTCGATAGCTGGTTGGAAGATCGTCGATCTGATGCCGAACGCTACAAACTCCCATTCCTTCCCGCCTCCCCTTGCATGTTATCCTGGCCTCGACGCCTCCACCATCACCCAGGTAAACCAGATTGAACAACAAATATTTGGTCTTCCTGCGGCTTCGACTCAATCGAATTTCGACACGGGCTGTTTCGATACGCGGCCGATATACGGACGTCTGAACCTCCTCCAGTTGAGGCTTCCGTTCTATGATTCAAGGAAAAACGCGCCTAGACAAGGTGTCGCGCTCAAGCGATCCATCAATTCTCGTGCTGTACTATATGCTGGGGAGTACTTGAGTCCGCTCCCACACCTGTCACCAACACCCTCGTCATCCGGCTCACTCGAGTTTAATACGAACCCGCTGCAATATGGAACAACGAATCACCTCAACCATGTTATTCTCCAATACCTGAAATCCATCCCTGATATCAACGTCGCCATCGCCTTCGTGCAATTCGTACTCTCTTCAGTTGCCACTCCTCCCGCTGTAGATTCTGCGCTGTACAATGCGTTGGACAGGATTCCAGCACTCGAGGTCGCTGTATTCGGGACCATAGCGCCATCAGATGTATCCTTCGTCGCGTCTTCATTTGCCACGCCTTCGGATGGACTATTCTTCGGATCGGACGAGGCGCTGAAGACTCGCCAGTACGCGATCAACATTACGAAGACGAGCGCCGTCTGGGCGCAGGAGGCCGATTCACCCACTGTGGTGAGGGACTCTTCGTTCGACGACCAGGCCTTCAACTCTGTCTGGACCCCTGCTTTCACGTACTTGCACTTGAGCCCCGAGGAACAACAAAACCACAACGTCGACGTCAAGAACATCACGAGCGCGTTCGAGGTCGTCGACAAATTCGTTCCTTGATGGTGTTTCGCCTAGGATCAATGACTTTTATTTTATTTTTCGCTTGTTGTTGTACCCCGACTTCGCTGCATTTCGGTTTTCTGGCCCTGTCATTCGCTCTGTGCTCTCTTCCATCTCAGCCGCTGCTTACACTCTCCTTGCTCACTCAGCCATCGCGACCCCCCTGCAATTGATTTGCCTCTAATCGAATCCCAAGGAACCACGTAAAGTTTCGGTCCTTGCTCCACTCACCGCCCGCCTACGCGCTTCCTGTAATATTTTTTCCAGTCGCATTCATTCAACTTTACAGCACCGTATATACGTATAGTAGACTCTTCTTGATGTGTTCTCGGTCTTGGGTTCATTCCATTCTCCTTCGTTTTACTCGCTGCTTAGGTGCTACACCGCCACCCATCCATCTTTAGTTCATGTATAATCGGATCATAGTCTGAAATAAGAGTAGTGACACAACAACGCTGTGGATTGCAGCTGAGAGCGAGGGATGACGACAGTACGGCTGATCCGGCCCGTCGGCTCATCGGCGCTCCAGCAATTCAGCGTTCACCGTTGTCAGCCATCAGTCATGTGAGCAATCCCCATCAGGAGCTGTGCCCGCACAAGTCGACGCTCAAACAAGTGGCTGCGACCCCCGACACAACGAAACCATTGAATTCACACCAGCGTGAATGAAAACCCAAAACACGTCCTCATACCCATTTGATAATCCTTGTTGTGCATCAAATCTCCCTTTCCCTGCACCATCCACTGGGAACTGAACACTGCATTGGGCAACCTTCAAAGGGTCCCCAAGTACCTGACCCTACTCTTGTCCATCTCCATCATCCGAAGAGTGGGATCTCTGTTCCGTACAGGCGCGCGCCCATCCCCCGCAACGACAGCGACAACGGCACACGTTGTTTAACGATCTTTTTTTTCTTCTCTTGACGAGGCCCCGCACCTGAGCGATCTAACGATGCCCAAGGCGAACAGTCCCAGCGGATCCAGAGATTCAACGGTTAGTCCCCCTCAGGGGACGCTGAAGCGGAACCAGGTGCGTATCTTCCCCTACCATAATGTCAGTCGTCGGCCTGGTAACTCACCAAAATGTGGTTCTTCCCCCTCCTGTGACCCTCCCTTTTGCAGGCATGCCACCAATGTAGGAAGCGGAAACTGGTGAGAGACCTTTGCGACCGTTGTAGAGGAAGAAGGATGAAAGTGTGCTGACATCCCCGGCCGGTTACCCTCCTTAGAAATGGTAAGCACTGTCATCCCCCTCTCAGGGGAGCTGTCCCCTCGAGTCGGGCTTCTCCTTCCCCCACTCCCGTCCTTTGTTCCCGCGCGACATACCTCCATACCCCTATTCGTTCGATCGTAGACCCCGCCATCCCAGATGCTCGACGACGTTGGAGATCCGACCAGCGGCCCCAATGACCTGATTTTCTCATTCGATGTTGTACTGACGGGTCTTATCTCTCACCAGTGATGCCAAAAGGCCTTGTTCGACTTGCGTAAGGTCGCACAACCACGCTGTTGCTCATGCTGGCCCGGATATTGTTTTGCCACCATTCCCAGATTGCACGTTTGATGAGGGTCAGTGTGCGCCGACCCCTCCTATTCCATTTATTGTTCGATGTACTAACGTATGCCTGTGATGGGCCCTGCTTTCGGCAGTGAAGGACCCAGTATTTCCGAGCAGTGACACCCCCAAGAGCAAATATGAGAAGCTGGAAAATAGGATTAGTGGGTCGCCCCTCCATCCTGATTTTTTGTAGACACCGTTTCTGATTCGGGCGTGTCGATACAGATGAGCTCGAAGCTATGTTGAGACAAAAAGATAGCGAGTCGCCTTTAATGAACTCGCCACCCAGAAAGCCGTCACCGGGGAATCCTCTGGGCAACGGTCATGACATGTCACTTCTCCAAGGTCAGCACACCATCCTTCCTGGGGATCGTTTAATTGGGTCCGCTTATTGTTAGGTGCATCTGCAGACGAATTCGGGTTGTCCGCAGACATTATCTCAGGCAACCTCGGGCCGACTTCGCTTATTAGTGATAACGCTATGTTTAGTTCGGCTACCGCGGCCCCGCTTCCTGTTCATCCCATTGGGCTCGGATTATCGGATTCTCCTTCGATGACTGCGTACATCACGACAGGATCCCCAGCAGGATCAGACACCAACAACTCACAGCTCATTTGGAAACAGTCGGCAAACTTGCCTGATCCAGACCTGCTCAGACACCTGTATGGAGTTCCATTCCTCACGCGCGCAAGCGGATCTGGATTTACATCATTATCGCAGGGTTGATGTCTTCTTCGCTTGCCATCCTCACGCAAACCGACTCTTACACCGACCCACATTCCTTTTGTAAACGTTCTTTCCTTATCGCCTCGTAACATCTCATTGACCCGTGTGATTTAGCAACCTCTCGCTGCCACAGACCCATCCAAAGTATCCCCGCGCCGCCCTTTTACATGCCATATGTGCTGTGGCGAGCGTTTACAGTCCCGCCGTGACAAACCCTCGTCTACACGGAGCCCGAGGTGACACAAGAAACTAGCCTCTAAATTGTGTCCTTGGATTTCTGACCATCGTGTCCGTACTCAGATGAACCCTTTGCAATGAAGCGAAGGGGGGGAGATTCACCTTCCGCTTTTGCAGAAGAGCAGGCGAAGTGGGCCGCTGAGCAGATTGACCTGCTGGCTAATCTTGGCGAAAGTTTGTTCGAGTCCCTACAAGGTGTGAAACAGTCGGGCTCTATGGTCGTATGGCGTCGTGATCGTTGCTCCAAGCTTTGGTTGTTTTAAGTTGGTTTTATTGGATGCATGCCAAATGGGTTGAGGTATAGCTGCCCCTCGGATTTCCGTTCAGCTCCGCGCTGACAGACAATCAAGGTTTTTATTGCCACCGGGCGGGCTTTGCGAAGTTGCGTCCCTATGGGCATCAATCTTTGTCCACCTTTCCTGTCAATCCAGGAGTCACCACGGTTCCCGTCTATTCTACCCCCTGCAAACACCGTGCTGGAGGACGAGATGAGGAGAAACACGTTTTACTTTTGCTATTTGTTGGACAGGCAACAGGGGTTCGGGAATGCGTGGGCGATGGCTTTAGGTGGGTGTTGGGAGAGCATTGTCATTGTAGTGCGACTTACGCGGAACACCCAAAGATGACATGGACGTTACCCAACTTCTCCCCCTACGAGGGGACCAGTTTGACCAAGGGGTACGAATCCGACCGATGCCTCGCCTCCGAGGAAGCGCTAACTCTCCGCTGGTGACAGATGCTTGTACTCGCGGAGGAGCGGCAGTGGTTCCACGATCCGCATATTTTGCTCGCCCATCCTGAGGGCCAGACCGATTCTTTCATTTTGATGATCAAGGCTTCCATAATCCTCTCGAGGGTCAAAAATTTCAACCTCCGGTATCGATCTCGGTACTTTGCGAAAGACTTGGAGTACACTCCAACCGCCAATATACCGATACCGGGCTCGAACATGGTGGACCCAAGGTCAACTCCTGCGTTCATCGAGGTCAATAGTCTCGCGAGCAACTTCAGGAGCTCGTTCCCCCCGGACCTGAGGAACCCCATCAATGGAAATGTTGTGGATATCCACTTATTCACGGCCTGCACGATCCCCCACATGTAGGCAATTTCTCTGATCACCCGGCGCGCGTTACTCAGAGATGACGTTTGATAGGGCAATGATCGTCCTACATGAACCCCATGCGGCTTTACAGGCTAACGGATGCACTTCCGCGACGAGCCTTCTTGTCGCCGCCAGGCAGATCCTTACGTTGATATACTCTATTTGGTCGACGAGCTTCGACTTGGCCCTGCTGGACGTGTTTGTCTCCGTGTGTGGTTTTTGTAATATCGATGCACGATCGTTCCTGACCCTGGTTTGTTCGGTTCTTACAGTTTAGCTGGTACACGTGCGGGAGGATCTTTGCGAAGTTCATTCAAGCCGCCCATGAGGCAAACCGACCCGATCAGGTCGAGACCCTAAAAACCGAACTTCAGTCCGTCCAATTCGCCTTGGGGAAGATGGGTGAAAGGATCCCAATAGCCCGTACGTGTTCTCGAATTCAGCAGGGCTCCCACCAATGTTCATTGTTGTATCCTGCAGATCGATATTACAATATGCTATCGGTCATCGCGTCACAAGTGATCAGGGAAACATCGCAAGTAGTTGCTGAAGAGTCGATGTTTAATGATATCAGGTTTTACTCTAACACGGCGCCCGTCCAACAAACCACAGGTCCGAGGTAATCGAATTTTCCCCTCGATGCGTCTCATATTCTGTTCGTGTCCTGGCTCTTATCGTCCTCCTGCTATTCTTTGCCTCTTGCTATCGCTGATTGCCTGACGCTCTTTATTTATATGAACGAGGTCTTATCAATCGCATTTTCCCTCTGTTCCTGGTCTGTTGTTTGTAGTTATATAGAGCATGCAGATGGACATTTATAATAATGCTATGCGGTTTCGGTTACCTGATGGAGATGTTGTGGATCGCCTGATGAATCCGCGGTCCCGTCTTTAAGGTCGGGCGTTGGTGTTTTTTCTCGAGCTCCAGTGAACTCAGAGCTGCAGCCTTCCCTTCGTCCGGCGCAGAGTGGTGGCAAGTATTGGGTAAAACCACGCCATGGGCGGGTACTGAGAGGCGTATCATTGGCAGCGAGCTCGACGCTCAACGTCAACCCAGGATCCGGGATTACCCACGTAGAGTATTTTATGTTCGGATGACAACCCTACGCCACCGTTCGAAAACGGCGTTATTCTGATACCAACCGCCACCTCGGTTTATATTAGGGGCGTTTACCATCATCTTGTATACCCTACGACACCATGCCCACCGTTGTGACTCCAAGTTTCGCCTCTTCTCGATTACCTTCCACGACCGGGATGAAACCGGAGTTGGCCTTCCTTGGTCCAAAGGGAACATACTCGCATCAGGTCAGTGACTCACGCCCTGGGATGGAAATTTGAGTTTAGACGTTCTGATTTTGATGGCCGGCGACTTTGGGACGACCTTTCGTGTGGTGCTTCCTTGTGTGTTTGTCCCTGGTTAGGCGGCTCACGACCGATTTGGCGAATCTGTAGAGTACGCTGGGAAGACCACTATCGCAGGTGAGTGGTCGAGTTCCCTTTTTTGAGGGCGCCCGCAGGAACACGATGGAGCTTACGTTTTTTTTTTTTCATTCTGCGTTTACCCCTCGCATGGTATGGTATCTCCCCTGATCAGATGTATACGAATCTGTGCGCTCGGGAGAGTGCCCGATTGGAGTTATCCCCCAGGAGAACTCGATCCACGGAATCGTGATCGAAACATACGATATCCTTAGAGGACCGGACGTCGGGAGAGATGTCTTCGTCAGGGGGGAAGTCACGGTCAGCATCCAGCACTGTTTAATTACCCGGAAAGGCGTCGAACTCAAGGATGTGAGGCGTGTCCTCAGCCACGAGCAGGTACGCATGGTCCCTTTTCTTCTTGTCGCACAATGCTAATCTATCAAAACTGATTATCCTGATGCATGTTTCGCTCTGTCTGGTCGCATGCTGTTGGCTGCCGTGCGCTTCACCGTGTCATCGTGCTATCACGTGGCGGGAACTCGGGGATTCACGTCCTATTGCCGGTCTGTTCTTCCCTTCCATCAAATGCATACACCCTTCCTGTGCTTTCCATTCTCTCTTTGTATTCTTTGCAGGCGCTCGGACAGTGTGGCAAATTCATCCAGACTCACTTGAAGGATGCGGTGCTTGTGAAGACGCCTTCGACGGTTGCCGCGGTAGAAGCACTATTGAGCGACGAGCAGGATGGCTGTTCTTCGGCAGCTATCGCCTCCGGCGTATGCGAACGCTTGTTCGATGACATCCAGGTGCTTCAGAAAGGGATCCAGGATGAAACGTGTGAGTAGTTATCGCTGTTGGCTCGTTCACGCGCGCTTTTTCTTCTCTCTGCGGTTATCTGTCGAGCGCGTGGCTTACCCTCTTTCGGCATCGGTTTTCCCAGCGAATTTCACGAGATTTTACGTCCTCGCTCGATCAATGGACGAGCAAATTCCGTTAGCCGCCAATCCCTGCGCAGACTCACGGAATAAGGGGCTATTGCGGGTTCGTGAATTGCAGAGCGATAGCCCATCACTCGGCTCCGCACACGCTCGCCCGCGGTCCAGTAACGGAACGCCTAGAAAAGGCTTGGCGACCCTGTTGTCGGCGTTGGATCTGCAGATTTGTCGGTTGGACCGGCGGCCCGTGCTTGGCGCGAAGACGTTCGCACATGTATATATCGTTGAAGTGGATGACGATGGTCAACTATCAGGTTCGGCCGACAGTTCCCCCATCGTCCCAGATCCCGCGCTGGCTGTTGAGGCGTATGGTGAGGACACGGCTGATCTGCAGTCCAACAAGCCGTTTGTGCGATTAGAGGGCGACGGAGTGTGGGCTTTGAGGTTGCGAGAGGCTGCGGGAAGGGTCGTGGGAGCTGGTGGTGATGCTGAGGTGCTGGGATGCTGGTGAGGGGATGCACTTGTGGCTTGTATTAAGTAAACATCTCGTGTTTGAACCCCTGTTTACAGTTTTCCTGTATTGTGGTCGGAGAGTCGCGTGTTTGAAACATTAGAGGTCCTAGAATTTACTGACCAATGTTGACCAGGCCCACCACAAGCCGGTGTGATCCGATGAAGCTATGGGCGTTATATAGGAGTTGATCGAGCTAATTCATGACATGTAGTTGACAGCTATGCATTCCCTGTTAGATTGTTGGAACAATGGCCGCCGGATGACCGGCCCAGGGAGCGGGATTCGGAAGAGTCTCATGCCGGTGGCCGGGGTTCATGGGCGTAGCGATCGTGGGCAATTATTTCCGCATTAGGTTAGGGAAGGATTTGGTGCTGACGCCGGAGCGCGTCACATACTTCCGATACTTACTCATCGACCATGACTTTGAATGCTCAGTCCGATCCTTTGACTGGCCCTTCGCCACTTCGGGACATCGTCAGACCCCAGTTTCATCAGAACAACTTCTCCCAGGAGTTGTTCATTAAGAACGAGCTGGGTTTGAAGCTCGATAAAGGTACGTGGTCGTGCGTGTGGCTGGGCGTGATCGGTTGATTTGAATCGCGGAACCGTTACAGATGACCAGATATGTCGGCTTGCATTGACACCTACGGGCTGTCCGCTTGGGCCTTTGCTATGCCCGCTACGACACACGACGCCCTCCCCCCAAAACTTCCAACCTCCGAAACAACTTCCCACCCATCCTCGGGACAGAGAGCGTTTAGCAACCGTTTGCAAACACTGGCTGCGTGGTCTTTGTAAGAAGGGCGACGCGTGCGAGTTCCTGCACGAGTACAACCTTCGGCGTATGCCAGAGTGTTGGTGGTTCGCGAAGTACGGGTACTGTTCGGCCGGAGACGAATGTCTGTATGCTCATCCGAAGGAACGGAAGGTTGAGTGCCCGGATTATAACCGGGGGTTCTGCAAGTTAGGTTTGTCTATCTCAGTTGGGTTTAACTTGCACGTCGTTCTCACCGGCTTAACCATAACCTCACAGGTCCAACCTGTCCACGAAAACACGTCAGAAGAGTCGCCTGTCAGTTGTTCCTGACCGGGTTTTGCCCAATGGGCCCGGATTGCCCGCGAGGACAGTAAGTGGCCTTATATCCACGCTGTGCTCATAACCACGCCTACTCACGACGTGAACAGCCCCAAGCCAGGTGTCCCTCCGCCGAGCGCTTATGATCCTCCTCCCCCGCCCTCGCCGAGGGACCTGGGGCCTCCTCCACCCGGCTATGGTAGATATGCGGATTTCGATCATGGCTCTGGATCAGGGATGCAGTCTGGAGGCGGACAGCCCCCACGTCGGAACCTCGACGAAGTCATGTGTTTCAAGGTCTGGTGTTTCTTTGCGCGGTCTGCTTCTGCTCCAACTGACGACATTTGAAATCAAGTGTGGTGAGAAAGGTCACTACGCCAACCACTGTACGAATCGTAACAAGCCGGGAAACAGGGGAGGGATTGATAGGACGACGAAGCGGTTCGATGATTAAAGGTGACAGATGATTCCTCGCGATCGGTCGGTCCCTTCCGAGCGTTTATTTTACCGCTGTCGGGTCGAGTAGCATGTATGAAATGAGACGACTTTGCTATTTTTCGGGTCAGGGTCGGGTGCGTGAGTCGGGGGACAGATCACAGCTTTGAGCTAGGTCAATGTCGTGGGTGGATCGAGGACGATCGCGGAGGAATTTGATTTTCGGGCTGCGCGGGGTGTCGGATTCAGTCTGGAGAGGTGCGCAAGCTGTGCAGTCGAGAATGATTGCCTCCGAAGACAAAGGGGACCGGGGAGAGAGGTACAGGATGCTGCCGGCTCAGGCTCCCATTGTCTGGGCCCCTTTCATTCCTGGGAGCGTCTGGAAGCAGGGCTAACTTGGGTCGTCTCGCCTGGTCACGTGGGATCTGTCCCCAGCCGTAACCGCTCGTCGCCTGGATGGTGATGATTTAAAACTCGCGAAATCTGCCGCACCCTGCTGCTCTCCGTCCACTCTCCCGAATGCCAAAAGTACAGCCTTCCGCCCAATCGTCGCGGCCAGCCCTTCGCCGGAACCAGGCACGTGTAGCCGCGTCCAACCCCCGTTTCTCTTGATCTCTTACCTCTTTCCGACTCCGTAGGCTTGCCTTTCTTGCCGGAAAAGAAAACTCGTGCGAGAACCTTTCTTCCATATCCTCCGTGGCGCATCTGATCACCGTTTGCTTAAAGAAATGTGATGCCGGTCGCCCCCATTGCACTACCTGCGTAAAGTATGTCCATTGCCGATACACCCAAGGGTTGTCTCATTTACCCGGGATGTGCTGTACCTCCGCAGGCAATGGAAAGCCACGATTAGCGTCCCCCCTCCGGTCGGGTTTTCGTCAGTCTCTAAGTCCTCCTTCTCTCCTCACGGCCTCCGCTCACACAAGCCTCAGTCACCCCACCGAGCCGCAATGCTCATATGACCCCATCGATGGCCTCCCTCTGGCGCCAGATACCGGACCTCTAGAAAAGATCAAAGCGCTGGAAGAACAACTCAGTAAGCTGGACGGGCCGTTTTCCCGGCTAGCCCTCACCCAACGTCGTTACCCTCGTTTTCAGACCAATTAAGAAATCAACTCCGCGAAACGGGCTCCGTCGCGGGGCCGTCGTCAGCGACACCGGTAATCCAGACGGCAGCCGTTTCATCGTTGTTTAGTGCCACTCCAGAACTGAGCCCCGGGATCATCGTCTTGCCAAACGTCTCGCTCACGGGCACGGGCGCCGGAAGCACCCCTGGATCGAGTCCGATCAATAATCAGCAATACCCTATCAAATCCAGTCCCACTCCACCCCAAGAGCTGCTCATCGCTGGGTGGAACCCGGACCTACCTTCCCCCGCGATTGTGAACCACCTCATCGACGTGTATTTTAATTGTGACCCATGCGGTTCGAGGATTCTGCATCGGCCATCATTCTTGGCTGCCATGCAGTTGCCCGCCTACCATTCCAAATTCCCTCATGTTGCTTTGCTGCATGCGATCGTAAGCGAATTGGTCACAGCTCCCACATGTCATCCCTAACCATCCTGCAGTGTGCATCGGCGTCAAGGTGGACCTCGAATTCCGCTACCATAACTCAGGACGGTGTTCGTCGAGACAAGTTCGCCGAGTTCCATGCTAGCAAAACCAGACAATACATCGACCGGACAATGGCCAGCGGGAAAGACATCTTTCAGGTCATGCAAGCGTGCATCGTGTTATCTTGGTATCTTTACCAGGAGGGGCGATGGGTCGAGGTCTGGATATACGCTGGCTTTCAGACACGCGTTGCTGTCCCATTGCGGCTGAACTACCCCGGTACCTTTTCCGTACACGCCATAAACGGACCCGGAGAGTACCTTCCGCCTCCTCAAGACACCCTGGAACAAGAAATCAGGCGGAGGACGTGGTGGATGACAATCCTTTTTGATCGGACTGTGTCCATCGGCGGTTGGGTGCATGCAGTTGGTTAGTCGCTCACCACCCCGGTACAAATATAATACTAACGGCCATGTTTGTAGATGAGCGAGATATCGGTACTGAACTTCCATTAACGGCGGCAGACTTCGAGTTACAGGTGCGCCCATTGATCTGTGCGGGTATGTTTTGTACCTTCGAAACCTGATCGTCGGTCACAGCGGAGCGTCCCGGTCAACCCACAAAGCATATCCGATGAGGACCTTTTTGTTAACCACCCTCCAGAATACACCGACTCCTTTTTGTTGCTCATCAAAGCTATTATGTTGTTTGGCCGAGTGACGGACTACAACGTCCGTAGCAACCTTCGGGCATCTGCAGCTGTCACGCGCAGCCAGAATCCATTCTTCAGGCCCGGTTTTACGGAGCTCGACAGGCTGGTTTCTACAGACTTTCTGGAGAAGTTCCCGCCAGTCTACAAGCACCTTGGGATGAACGAGGACGGCTCTATGGATACGGACCTATATCTCGCTCATTTGCTGCCTCATGCGTGAGTATTGTCCATGTCCTTTTTCCCCTCCCTCATGGAGCTGATACTTGATTCCGCGCCTGGTTTCAACCCGAAATAGCACTGTTATCACGTTGCATAACCCATATGTCGACTTTTCTGACTCACAATCTACCTCTGCATCGAGATGCGTTCATGCTGCGAGGGCCATCATCACGGCGTATTATCGGCTGTACGAGACCTCACTTGACATTACGAGGTTACATCCTCTTGTGGTGGTGGGTATTCGTTCTTGTCTCCTATCGACATCCTGTTTATCTTTTCTCTCTCAGATTTGCTGGTACCTGGCTGCTGTCGTTCAGGTTCAATTGTGCAAGTACTTCATCGGGATTGGTGATGTTTCAAGGGAGACGACCATCTGGGGTGAGATCAACGTTCTAAGGTACGTATCAATCCCCACACGATAGCTCCCTCCCCTCTTTTCTTTCCTACATCCCTCATGAGAGACTCCGCCCTTGCCCCCCATACCTCATTTTTTTCGACGGGTTTCCTCGCGAATCAAGTGCTGATGATCGATTATGGTTTCTGCCAATAGATCGGCTATGATGGCTTACGGAGAGAGATCCCCCATTGGAAGTGAGTCCCCTGCGCCTTGTCGTCGGCTCGGTGTGATACTGAAACACTACTCAGCGCGGCAGGAGAAGCTTCTGCAGGGTCTCATGTCCGAGATTGTCCGACTCACTAGTCAGATGCAGCCCCTGGAAGTAGGGGTACCGCTGTACCCCTTTTCGAGGGAGACTGCGTTTGACAAACCCTCTCCGACCGGTGCCCCCCTCCCAAGCGGATCACCGTTCGAAGATGACGACGATTCCTCAGGCTTCAGGAGCACCTCGAGAGCTGAGACCGTCAATTCGCATTCAGGGATAAACATCTCCGGTGCTGGAGCGAACGAAGACTTGTGGTCGACCAGCCCTGGTGACATGTCTCCGTTCTCTGCGGAGATCCATAACGCCGCCTATCAATGAACTTCTTTTTACGCCACCTTGCTGCATCACCTTTTCTTTTCGCTGCGTAATTAACTTCGTTTTCATTACGCCGTAAGGGCTGCCCGCCCTACGGCTTCCCGCGTTTATCGCATCCCTGGATCACGCTTGATGGTACAGTGGTTGATACGTAATCGACCCCCTTCCCCCGATGTTGTGCTCATTTGTACACTTGTATTCTCCGTGTTTTTGTATTCCTGGGCCTTTCGTTTTCACAACTCCCCCTTGTGTCTGTTCGGATTCATTTAGGTACTCCATTTTTGTTTTGAAGTTTGCTCTCGGACTTTCGTGTAGTGAGCTCTCCTCCAGTCATACTCTTGCCCGCCCGGTTTTATTATAGAGTTCGGGGACCTGAGTGGGTTATCGCCCCCACTTGTTGACCTCCGATGTGGCCTATTCCAAATTTTGACTAAAAACTCTACATACCCGCCTTGGACCATCGTTTTGGACACAGCGAGCAGTGATCCAGAATTAGTTGTATCATAAAGCATCCGTATAAAGTACACAATACGACCTTTCTAGCGATATACAGTCCATCATCCATAAGCTTCGATCTTCGCGGTCAGTGGTGATTGAAACGTTTTGCTTGGCGGATCATTTCGAAGGGTTAAGCTCTGACCGGTCTGGGAGATCAAGGGATTGAAGTCGCGACCCTGCTTAAAGTTTCCCATGTCGAAAGTTTTGCTATGACGCCGGGGAATCAACTTGTCCCCAGCGGGTTGGAGGGAAATTATCGAGGAGTGTCATGATCCGAACGCGAAAAGCTCGCGTCAGGCCTGGCTCTACGCCTTTCAGCCTCCAACACGGCCTCGAACCGAGATTCTTCAGACGCGCGATTTTCCCACCGCTTCTCGTGCTTGTCGATTGGGATTGATGAATCAAGATCGGGAGAATTGCCACCGTCATCAGTACCATCTGCTCCATCTGCTCCTCCAATCGGGTTACGAGAACGGGAGGGCGATTGAGATGACGGGGGCGGAGATATTCTGTTCCGTTCGTGGTTCTGTCGTATGAGGTCCCACGAGGAAGCAGCGCCTGTTTTGTTGTTGATAGCCCGGATCTCGTCCCATTTGCTTGAGGACCGTTGAACGCTCGATTGGCTGGTCTGTTGAGCTAAAATCCGGCGTTTCAGTTGAGACCAAACGTGCCAAGGGAAGGGAGGTAAAGAGGATCAACAAAGCGCACAGCGCTGTTCAGTATCCATGGCACTATAGGCGCCGAATGATGCTTGAAATACAGTGATGACGTATTGGGACATACCCTGGTTCCGATCCGGCTCGTCCTGGGCGGGAGAGGCGGCCCAGTCCTCTCCCGGTTCGAGGGGTGGTTTGCTGGCGTTTGAGGCCCTTGATTGACTTACGGCGCCAGGCCCAAGAGCAACACCCATGGGCTCCTCCCGCCTCTCTGGAACACCGTACGGGAAGTCTTCCGGGCCTCCAAGCCGGGCGTTTATGTTTTGCAGGGCTCGGTTGAATCCTGCGGGGTTCTCCAGCGACCGGGCAAATCTGGAGTGGGCAGTCAACTTTTGGTTGAACCCAAAGGTGTAGCTGCCGCAGCCCAGGAGAGTGCTTATTGCCACGAGCTTAGCCGTGCCCCATTTTGGTCGAGCGAACCTCTGAGAGTACACGAGTGTACCGAGGAACGCGAGGTTCGAGTAAAGCAACTGGGAAAGTGGGATTGGTTGAGAGATCGAACGTGTGTACCAGGGTCCAATGGACTCGGATGGAGAGGCCTACCGGTAGATAGCGGTTCTTGCTTGAGAAGAAGGACTATAGAGTGCGCGGTCACTTCATCTGCAGGAACTGTAAGACAGGATCCCACTCGCCTGGGCGAGTTCCATGTCGCGATAGGTGACATTCCCGCTCTCGACCTCGGGTCTGAGGAGACTCTCCGTCTTTTCCTTCGAGTTGAATGTGCTTTCTATCCATTTGAGAGGATACAGTTTTGAAGATTGACCGGGCTGCATCGGGGAACGAGGTACCGCCATTTCGGGGCAACTGGCGGTTGTGAGAAACGAACGAGGCAGGCACACCCCCTGATCTCATCATCACTCTGCAGTTGTCCACCAACTACGACAACCACGCTGTTTGTCAGCCCTCCACCCATGAACGTAGGCCATAAGCTAGACGATGACCTGCCGCCGCCCCCGCCCCCACCCAAGATCCTGGAGGAAAAGTCAAAACTTCCACCAATGCCGCTAGAAACTGCCGGCTTGACGCCGTCATCACTAAACCCAAACGGTTCGCACCCTTCTAGTGTTTCTTTCGTTCTGTGTCACCATTAGAACCCCTGTTTTACCCCAGACCTCTCCGCGCCGGTCACGCCAACAAGCCCTGGCGGTTCTCGCTCCCAGCCACCGTCACCACAACCCGAAACCAGGTCGAAAAAGACAAACCCTCTGACGGAACTTGTTGAAACGGAAAAGATTTACGTTGACCAACTAGCTGGTATTATCAGGGTAATATCTGTCGATGGCATTTCTTCTGTATTTCATCAGCGTATTGATCTCTTGCGTCTTTGATTCGTTCAGAAAGTTGCCTCTGCATGGTCAAGGTCAAATCTGCCACCTCAGGAGTTGGACCAGATGTTCAGGGCGGTCGAGGCCGTCTACAAGGCGAACCGGTCTTTGCTTTCGGTACGTAATCACACGTTCATGCCAAATGTGTTTGGTGTCCAATCGAAACGTTTCCTAGAAACTGAGGGAGATCGGGACGAGTCCCTCGTCACCAAAGGCATTGGGTGATCTCCTTATGCGATGGGTTAGTGGATATATGCGATTGTCTCGAGCCCTGCTCAATCCCACTTTCAGGTTGATGATCTCGAACTCCCATACGCAACGTACTGCAACAAATATACTGCTGGATTTGACGCCTGGGAACCTGTATCCGGCAACCCAAAGCTACCGACGACTCTGGCGGCATTCTCTGCCTCGAACCCTCCTCCATTCCCTTCATCGTCCCAAGCCCACCCGTCAGAGCCCCCCTTGTGGACCTTGGATAGCTTGTTTCTACTCCCTCACGGCCGACTCAAGTACTACAAGAAGCTGTACGGGAGACTGCTGAAGAGCACTGCACCAGGACGGAGCGATCATAAGTTGCTAATTGGCGCGATGGAGAAACTAGAAAGGCTACTGGCAACCGTGGAAGGGAGGTTTGATACCAGACTCCAGTCGTCTCCACCCATCCAGACCGAGGACGAAGTTGTGGTCGACATGCGGGACGCACCCCCGCAGTACTCTCCACCCGATACCAGTATCCGAGACACACTGTCAGACGGAACAAACTCGAGGCATGCGAGCACGTCGTAAGTTTTGGGTCTCCTTCGGAGGAGGGAGGGTTTTAACCGGCGATTGACCTTCCCAGCAGTGGAGGGAACCAATCTCAGACAACGGTGGCGACGTCGATCGATCGAAACTCTGGACCGGTGCCACCCGTAGCGATTGCTGACATCGAGAGGCGATTGTCAACCGCAAAGACACTTGACTTGTTTACAATGAACCCGAGGGTGAGAGCTGATCCCCCTTTTCGTGCCCTGCATGAGCCTTAGCATCACGTCCGTAGGAAACCAAGCTGCAAATCGAAACACCAGGTTTGACATATACCCGTGAATTGCGAATGTCATTAGATGTCCTCATCGAGCTCACCCCCAAATCTACTGGTCAATTCACGCGATACCCCCGTGGACACATTTTTCTTATTACGGATCTTTTCCTTATTTGCGAATGGCTTCTACCTTCGGAGAGGGCGGAACATGGAGGCGCGGCTGATCTCTCGTTGATATTCCCTCCCCTCGCTGGCAAACACTTGAAAGTTTCAGAGATCCCTGATTCTGGTGAGTGACAGGTTTACATTATCCCAGAATTCATCTGATTTCTGGGACAGAAACGGCTTTAAGCGTTTTAATCCTGAGGAAGGAGACTTTGATCATCAACACCCCTTCACCCAAAGTCAAGTTAAGGCTACTGGCGGAATTCCGAGATTGTATCGACGCAGCGACAAGCCGTAAGTTCGCCCAGACTTGAGTCGCCTTCTCTAACCTGAATCGGGCCCTCTAGTCCACCAGCGGGCGAGGAGCACACAACCGCCACCTCCTGTTCCGAGTCTCCCACGATCAATCTCTTCACCATTACCGCCAAATGGACCACCTCGTCCCGAATCTGGTGGCCCTGGGGATTCGATAATGCGTGGGCTTTCGTCCAGTCATAGCGTCAACCCAGGTGAAAAGAGGTTTTCACCCCCTTCAAGATTTGAATCGGTCAATTCTCAGAAACGTTGGTCTCCTTCCGGTCCACCGGAGTTACTCGCACAACGGGCGCTTTCGCCGGAATTGCAACTCCAGAATGGGCCCCGTCGCGTTGTACAGGAACAATCGCCCGATCCTTTGAATTTCCAGAGGACGTCGTCGACTGCAGAGACGGTTATGGACGGACCAGCTCAGCGGGGTAGGCCACCTTCGCAGGATCGGGGTCATGGGGGTCCTGGCCCTTCATTCCGGCCGGGTCAGGTTATGCCTCCACCGGGTCCGTTCGGTCCTGGACAGGTTATGCCCCCTTCATATGGCCCGGGTCAGGTTATACCCCAACAGTCATTCAACCCCGGGCAGGTCCTTCCCCGAAGCGTGAGCATCCAACGAGGACCGGGCCCAGGACCAGGACCTCTGCCTCGGAATATGATGAGCCCTCCACCCGGACATGGTGGCCCACCTCGAGCCATGATGAGCCCTCCCCCTGGACAAATGGGGCCGCCTCCACCACGTAATATGATGAGTCCCCCGCCGCCTCGGAACATGATGAGTCCTCCCCCTGATGTCGGTCCGCCACTTTTAGGCGGACCCGGCGGACCCCCTCCACCAGGTCATATGAAGCCGTTCCCTCCCGGACACATGGGACCTCCACCACCCGGTTACCCAGGACCTCTCCCTAGGGGTGCTGGCCTACCCCCACACCCTGACCTAAATCCACGTGGCCCCAACGGAATGGGACCCCCACCTCCCGGTATGCGACCTCCAGGACCCCCAGGACCAGGGCAACATCCCGGAGGTCCTTTTCCAGGTCAACCGCCCTTCCAGTCTGGACCGCCACCGATGCAAGGCCGACCCCCGATGGATCATACGCGTGGACCGCCAGGACCTAACGGCCCCAATCCCGGCATCCCATCTCATCCGCCCCGGAGACCAAGTACGGACATGTTACAACCGCAGCCTACCGGTCCCCCAGGGCCGGGGTTTGCGGGGCTTCGCAAAACGCAATCGTCACATTCGTTGAACTCGCAGTTCGATCCCAATGGAACGCTGCCACCTGTACCAAGGATGCCTGGAGCACAGATACCAAGGAATCATTCTGCGGATTCACTACTCCTACCACAGTCCAGACCTTTGCTGCCCTCCGCGCAGAGGATCGTTTCTATGGCCCCTTCGTCGCAGTCGTTCCACGAGATCAGTCCGCCAACCTCACCAGTCCAAGAGGCAGCACCGTATACCGGTCCAGTAACCTCGACGATCTCAGCCCAGATGAAATGTAAGGTCTTCCTCAAACAGCAGCACGCCCAGTGGAAGTCCCTAGGTTCGGCAAAGTTGAAGCTCTACCGTGAGAGCCCGACGAACGTTAAGCAGTTGGTTGTGGAGGCGGAAAACAAGGATAAATCGATTTTGATTTCTACGATCGTGTTGACGGATGGTGTGGAAAGGGTGGGGAAGACGGGTGTAGCGATAGAGTTGAGTGACAAGGGCGTGAGGACGGGTGTGGTTTATATGCTGCAGTTGAGGAACGAATCATCGGCGCAGGGGTTGTTTGATAGCTTGCTTGCTGGGTCGGATCGGTCGTGATTTTTTTCCCCATTCTCCGCTTCTTGTGGGTTGGCTCAGGGTTTTTCTCGCCTTTTGGTCTGTTGTCGTTGCCGAGGGGCAGGTTTGGACCTTTCGTTCACATTACTCTACGGAATTCTCGGCAGTCTTTCTTCCCTCTCATTTCCACCCCGTGAGGTTAATTCTCTAACTTTCTCGTATGTTTACTTCACGCTTTAACTGCTTTGGCTCTCCGTTGCTTGATTGACGTGTTCCTCCTTCATCCATTTGTTCCCGGAATTTCGTCGTCCATTGCAAACGTCCTCTCGTTTTATACGTCCCCCGAGTAGGCTCTATATACCATTAATCTGATGAAACTTGAAACTACCCAGCGGTGGGACGCGGTAGAATAAACATGCGAGCTTCTACGAGTCTTCTGTCTGCTCCGATCGGCCCACCTGACCCACCAGGACTGCATCCAATTCTATCGAGGTCCACACAATTTCTGAAAGAAGTGAGACGTGATCGCTCCCACACACACCCTTCTGCGGGAGACCCGGTTCCATATCCTCGGCGATGTGCGGTTTGAGAAGTCCGACTACGTGTGAAGTACGCGAGGGGGGGTCCAGGACGAAGATGTAATCTGGGCATGGCTGATTCAGTAACGTACAAGAGCTATAAGCGGGGCGAACCAACCGAGCACCATCTTCCAAAAGTGCGTATAAGAAGTCCACTCTGGCTCGTGCCTGCCGAGCCTTGTCGGATCGATGGAAGTAACCCTATCGCCAAAAGTTTGAATATCGGAGTCACCAAATGCCTTGGCGATTCCAAGTCCTTTGTCATAGGTGCTCTCCAGGTTGGCAACCCCGAGTTTCCTGACCATTTCGACAAGCTCTTCGGTCGAGAGGAGTCCGTCAGCGGGTGTGGCCATACGAGCATCCACGATGACTCTGTCTGGATCCTCCTCAGCACCATCCCCCTCCCCGTTCTTGACTTCTTCCGATTCAGTGACTGGGACACCGTCGGGGTCGATTGAGGCATGCACGACACGTGAAAGAGCAAGAGGTTCTTCTTGGGATGGTATGATGGGGTCTCCGACGAGCAGGGAGTAGCCAGGGCTTTCCGGAGTGAGGTTGAAGTCTGGAATCTTCATTTCAGTACGAGCAGAATACGATGAGAGAGCGGAAGGAGTACCGCCTGCAATTATGCACGACCAGTTGGGATCCACGGTGTTCCGGAATTTTACAACTTCGCGGAAGAGGATGGCGGCTTGCCTACCTGCGTTGATTAGTTGATCGCTGGGGTCAAGATTTGGGAGAAGGGTGAGTAGGCTGACCTAGTTCGCTCGTAGGTATATCTCGGGTGCCAGAATAGGTGGGTAGTTGCGACAATCAAGCCGTCTCCTTCGGAATCGGTGGATTTGAGAGCGACGAGGGATCCGATGTTCCTTGTTCGAATGCTGATACCTCGTCTATACCTCTCTCCTTCGCCATCCCGAACCTCTTCTTCGTCATAGAAGATAGTGTGGTCTGCGACTTTGGAGTATTTCGTGCCACGGTAGGCGATGAGCAGACCATGCTTCTTACGGTGTCCAGCTTTGTAGATCGTGGCGTAGCCAGCTTTCTCGATGACGGGGGCGAGCTTATTGAGTCTATCGACTTCCTATGTGTGTTGTCAGTCGAGAAGTAGCGTGCGGACGTGTCTGATTACCTGAAGGCAGAGGATATCGGCGTCGGATGAGGTGATTTCGCTGTATATCAAACGCTCTCTCTGGTGCGCCTTTAAACAGTTACTGGTCGGGAATAATTCCCGGCCTAAGAGATGGCAGTTGGTTAGCTTCGTTGATGGATTCGGTGTTCGTCCACGTACGGACAAGACATTGCGCTAGCAACTAAATCCGATATTGAGTTTCGGCTGATAACATCCGGAAACAGTGGGACATACGTTCCAGGTCATCACCCGCACTCTGTCCTTAGCTGGAGCCTCGTTGACCTCCGGCAGGTTTATCCATGGTCTAGCGAGGAAACGGCTGTTGTCTAGCTGACGTTGTGGTGCAGGCTGAGAGGTTTGTTGGGCTTTCTCGAGTTGCTCGCGCTCCTTCCACTCCTCCCGTTGCTCGAGCTGCTCTGGGGTCGGTTCGCGGGTGTCGTTTTCCATAGCGTACGACAGTCTGGCGTGCAAATCCGAATCCTAGCGGATGCACGTGGGGCGAACAAATGGGGGAGGGACAACAGGGTAGGTCCTTGTTTTCGGCTATTTACGATCCCGGACTGGCATTCCTCTTCCGCTTACCGTCACCGGCACCAACACAACCTACGGGGCTATTGGGCAGGGAGGCTATCTGGGTTTCAGAACAATGCACCTACTGAGGCGTGCTGCGAATCCCTCTCTCTTCCTCCATCGCTGGGCACCCCGGGCGGCGCAAAGGCTCTCACCCATACGCCATCCCCGCCCACCCCAATTTGGTCTGAGCGCGTTCCCGATCAGCCGCACCTTTGCTACTCACTCGATGGCAACTACCCCCTCTCAGGCTTTTTCGTCCCCGGACCTCCCAAAAAAGTTTGGAAACTTTGATCTCATTCGTACGGAAAAACTCGGATTGGCAGATATCGTCGTCTCGAAATACAGGAGCAGAGAAACGGGTTTAACAGTCGTACATCTGGATTATGAGGGTACGTGGCCAAATTATCCCATGGGCGCAACCGTACCAATCCTCTCGGATACCAGCGCCCCTAGTAAATGGTTACTTTGTTGTGCCAACCGAAAGTACGTCTCGATTTTAGGACGTTAAGTGATCAGTTACTGAAAAACCCGTGTACTAGTCTTTAACGATAGCGGATGCCCGCATACACTCGAGCAGTACGACTTCTGCTCACCTTCACAATTTACCCGCTCACCGGCAGTGCAGCCTGGTTTTTATGGGCTCAGAGAAGTACCCGTACAAGGGCATCATCGATCACTTTGCAAATCGAGGTTTCTCTAACGGTACGAACGCTTGGACCGACACGGACCACACCGCCTATACCGTTTCCACTGCTGGAGAACAAGGTTTTCTTCAGATGTTACCGATCTACGTCGACCACATTCTTTATCCCACGATCACTGATGCTGGATTTATTACCGAGGTGCATACATCTATACCTCCAAGATGACAAAACCTAACAGAATGATAGGTTCACCACATAGATCCAAAGGGGGAGGACTCGGGCGTAGTTTACAGCGAGATGCAAGGGAGAGAGAATGGTTCCGGTGACATCATGGCCCTCAAGTCAGCCAATTTTCTTCAATATGTGGACAAAATCTTACCCTGACTTTTAGGATGCAGCGGTTGTTGAACCCCCCGGATAGTGCATATCGTAGCGAGACAGGTGGGCTTATGGAGGCGTTGCGTTCCCTCACGGTAGACCAAAGTGCGTGCCCCAACATACGAGCCTCGAGTCCGTTCTTCTGAACCCGCATCCAGTTCGGGATTACCACAAACAATACTACGTTCCTCATAATTTGTCCCTGATCATCACTGGAAAGATGTCCAAGGGTACACCTTCTATTCTTTCGGTCCTTCAAGAGCAGGTGGAGCCCAGCATTATCGCCCATGGACAGAACCATGGACCAAGACCTACTGGTTGGAAACGACCATTCTTAGAAACTCCTAGCGCCAACCGACCACCGATTGCAAAGTCTCGTCAAGAAACGGCAACTTTCCCTGAGAAGGATGAGAGTCTAGGTGAACTCATCATCTCTTACCTGGGTCCACCGCCCTCTGAATTTTTGGAACGAAAGGTTAGTAATCGCGGACCGTCTTGTCCCTCTCGAAGTAATAACTGGACACTTCTTCAGGGTCTTGATATCTTATCCGTTTACCTCACATCGTCTCCCGTCGCGCCGCTGAACAAGGAATATATAGAGGTGGAGACACCCCTATGGTAAGTTTCACCAGTAGAGTGTCTGTGCATTGAGTATGACGCGTCAACCTAGCACCTACATCTACTTCTACGAAGACGAGCGGGCCACCAGGGGCGATTTAGCCATTTACATAGGCTCTGTTCCAGTTGAACACCTCGCAAACTTCCCGAACAGACTCCGTGCCAGCCTCACTCGCATCGTTGAGGAAGGTCTGGATATGGAGCGTATGGAGATGGTAATAAACCGTGACGAGAGACAACTCCGAAGCAAGATAGAGTCTTCAAAGGGCGACGCCTTCTCGACGACCATCATCACAGACTTCTTATATGGGAAGGAGGATGGTTCTGAGCTTCCCCAGGCGTTGAACGAGATTGATAGTTACGAGACCCTGAGGAAATGGTCAAGCAAGCAGTGGACTGACCTTTTGAAGAAGTAGTGGTCCAACAATGTTTTCGTTTGTTTCCGGACTAACCGCTCTTTGTTTAAGGTACTACGTCGACCCCCCTTCGATTGTCGTCCGTGGTCAACCCTCTGCCGCTATGGCCGAGAAATTGGAGAGAGACGAGAAAGTCCGCATCGCTGCTCAAGTAAAGAAACTCGGTCCTGAGGGATTGAAGGCTGCTGCTAAGCTCTTGGAAGAGGCGAAGGCCGAGCACGACAAACCCATCCCTGACGAGATTATCAAGGCTTTCCCAGTACCCGATGTCAAAAGCATCTCTTGGATACCTGTTGATAGTGTCCACCAGAAAGGAAAGTTGAATGCCGTCAGCGAGAGTAGGCTGAAGAAACATATCGAGGGTAACGACGACCCGTTGCCGTTCTTCATCGGGTTCGACCATGTCCAGGTTCGGAAAATATTGAGCTCCACAATTATTGGCCCTTCTAACCTGTGACTCCAGTCCGACTTCGTCACCGTCTCGGCGTATGTTTCGATGAGCAACATCCCGAATTACTTACGCCCGTTCGTCATTATTTCTTTCTCGTGCAGAACTACGAGTTTTAACGGATCCTGACAGACACATCTCGACATACGTCTCTTCCTTCTTCTCTCTTCCTGTCAAGCGTTCGAGCGGTGAGCGTCTGTCCCACGAGGAGGTTGTCAACAAACTCGACGAAGAAACCGTCGCGTACGGTGCCGAATCGGGTACAGGCTCCTCGTTCGAGGAGCTACTCCGTGTGTCCATAAAAGTCGAGAAGGATCGGTACGAAACCGCGGTGTCCTGGTTGAAGGACCTGTTCTATGGCAGCGAATTTGACAAGGAGCGGTAAGTGACCTAAAAATCGTCCCGCTGCCTATGTGACATCCCTCACCTTGCGGATAACAAGGCTGCAAATCACCGTTGCGAAGATACAGCAGTCCCTCCCGGAGATGAAGCGGAGCGGCAAGACAGTATTAAGCGCCATAGCATCGGAGCAACTGTACGATGAAACTTCGACCTCTCGAGCGGGAACCGTTCTCAAACAGGCCGAATTCATTCCTGGAATGATTCAGCAACTCCAAGACGAACCAAAGAAGGTCATCGAAGAGTTTGAAGTGATAAAAGAGACTTGTCAGTTGGACCGCATCCTTATCAAACTGTTCAACAATAAACTAACCCATTTTTCCAGTAACAAGACCGGAGGGAATCAGGTTCTCGGTTACAGGAAACATTCTTGACATCCCAAACCCTAAGAAGCCGTGGCGGGAGCACTTCGGTAACCTAGTAAGCCCCCAGGGTCGTTTCGCCAGCCTCTCGACTATAATGAGATTATTGTCCGTAGAACCAAACAACTCTACAGCCAGTTCCCTTCTCCGATAAGACCTTAAGCGCTCTCGGCAAGAAACCCGCCACAAAGGTACAAATAGTTTCGTTTGGTTGATTTTGACGGTCAACTCACATGTTGTCCTAGGCCCTCGTCGTTTCCCTGTCGACAATTGAGAGTTCTTTTGTGTACCACACATCCAGAGGTGTACAAGGGTTCAATCATCCAGACCTTCCTGCGTTGAGGATTACGTTGAGCATGATGAACGCTACAGAGAGCTACTTATGGGTATGTCCAACTTAGTTGCGGAATATTTTGTTGTTATCTTGACGATGTGATTTCAGAGGTATATCCGAGGTTCGGGCCTGGCCTACGGAGCGTATATTTCGAACGACACCGAGGCAGGCTTGTTGACTTTCTCACTTTACCGAGTATGTCTCTGCTTAGAAACATCTCACCGAGTCTCACCGGCCACTTGACAGAGTTCGAGCTATATTGCTGCTTATGAACAAGCCGCAAAGGTCGTACGGGGACTTGTTGATGGATCCGTAAGTTTCTCTCGACCTTCACTGGCGTCGGCCTCACCTTTTCCCAGATCGCCTTGGATGACATTATGCTCGATGCCGCGAAGAGTAGCATCGTCTTTGACGTTGCCCAGAATGTCTCTACCCCCGGGAGCGCCGCCATGACTTCGTTTGTGAACCAGGGACTGAAGGGGTTGTCGTCAAACCACAACGTCGAACTCTTAGAAAAGTACCAAGCGGTGAAGAAGGAAGATGTGATGCGGTGTCTGAAGGATTATATCATTAAGCTCTTCCAGCCAGAGTCCAGCATTGCCCTCGTGGTTACAGCTCCAGGTAAATCAGATGAAATCTTAGAGAAGCTGGGGGAGAAAGGATTTAAGGTCGAGAAGAGGACGATCGAGGTCAATGACGATGACGGAGATTCCGACGGCTCGAGTTCGGACTCGGAAGGTAGTGAGAGGTAATGCTTTGCAAAGAGTGTAATCTACAGTATAATGGGACTAGGAATAGCACGTTTTCACGCTCACCTGCTAACGGACGCACTCCCCTCCTGGTAGAGGTTCTGGGAAGAGCGCCGGCCCGCCACACATGATATGACCGGCCCGAGGTTCCTTTCACCGACCCTGTTTGTTACCACCACCAAAACACGACTAGATGTCGGGGGACGAATACACCTTGGGCCTGATTTCCAAGGTGAACGATCAGGCGCTTGCGCTGAGGTGAGATCCCCATGGTTTGTTAACGAAAACTGTCCTGACTTCTGTCACGTCACAAAAGTGACCATCCCGTTTTATGGGGGGAGGATTCGGTAAGATATGCTCGCCCTGGCGCTTTGACACGCACACTGATTTTTGCAGGTTGAATCTCTCTACAAGGCGTTGCAAGCCTGCAACCTCGCCGTACGATTGGATATAAACAACGCGCTGCCTGTTCATCGACTTCCGCACGAGGTTCTTTCGTACATCTTCGAACTTGCTTGTTCACCACCGTCTGCCGCGACCATGGCTTTCAAGGCCGCGCTAACGCACGTTTGCCGTTATTGGCGTAGCGTGCTACTCTCCTACCCAAAGATATGGACCAACATCTTCGCGCGACGTGATATCAGCGACTTCTTTTACGAATGTCTGCTCCGCAGTAGGGGACTTCCTATACACTTGAACTTCCACTACCATGTGGAGTGGGACGGCCCGGCAGGCTGCTCTTGCGAGCATCCCTCCTCACCTACTTCCTGCCGTGTACGATGTCCCCATATCCGGGCGAGGAAGACCGCGGAACTTTTCGGAGAGTATGGACCGCGAAAACGTTTACGATCCCTGGACCTGCTACTATTCTCTCCCGACCCGGTGGCGGCGGGATTTGGTGGACTTGAACACATTGCATTTTTCAATCGTCCCCTCCCGGAATTGGAGTCGCTCCGACTTGCCTGCCTCGACTCCGCTCAATCTCCCGAGGAGTTCGTTATTCGCGGCGACATATTTTCGAGGTCCTTACCGAAGCTCAAGTGCCTATCGCTTGTCCATTGTTGGGGCGGGTTGACCAGCTGGGTTGCTGGTCTGACCTCCTTTCACCTCGAATTCAGGCAATTGTGGGATATTCAGAGTACCAAATTTGTTGCCTTCTTGGAAAATAATTGTAGAACACTGGAGGCTCTGTCCCTCGACAACATTGGATTCAGCGATCCTGGAGGCGGACGCGTCACCCTTTCCAGCCTCAAGGAACTTCAATTGAAGAGGGTTACCGATCCCTCCTATCTCTTTCTGCACCTCACTCTCCCCATGTTCGAGGCTCTTACCACGCTCCGCGTGAGATTCTCCGACGGCGCAGCCACCTTCTCCGCTACCAACCCCTCCGGAGCGGTCCTCCAAGTCGTCGAGAGCCAAGAAGATGTTTTCTCTTGTTGTACCAATGGCCTTGCGCTCTACCGGTGGACGGAGATTTCGACTCTAGACCTCGACCTTCATGGCTCGCGAGAGGTGTCGGAATCGGACGTCGAAGACTTTTACCACAGTATTCCATCGTTGGAAACCATGGAAGTGCGCACTGCGTCCCACCTCCGCGAAGTATTTCGCCCTCTACTCATAACAAAATATCCACTCCATCCTTCCCTGAAGCTACTGCGATTACCAGTCCATCGGGAAGTCCAGGATGATGTCTTTGCCATCCTGACGACTACAACCTACGCGAGGAAGGCGATGGGATGCGTATTGTGGGATATCGAGTGTATCTGCGATGGGGGGTGTGAAGAATTTTCCAGCCAGTGGGCGATTTATTGCGAGAACAGCGGCTTTGGTAATCCCGAGATCGTCAGGTTTACGAGGGATCCGATATTTCTCGATCGCCAGAGGAAGGTTCTTGAGGGTCTACCCGCGGGAACCATTTCAGTCTCTGAGATGAACATTTCGAAGGTAAACTGCCTGTCTTCATGGGTTGCGCCTTCTGACACAACCTTTTAGGATCCGAGCATGGAACCTCATGAACGCGTCCTTGTAAACCGGGAAAGCCTCCCTTTTCGGGCAAAAGAGCTCATCGAACTCAGGTAAGCTGTTACATATCTCGTGTATCATACCATGGCTAAATTCTAAGTAGCAAATCTTACGACAGTAGAGAGATTCTCTCGGTGCGTGTACCTGGGGGAGCGCAGGTCACGATTTTGTCTTACTCCTAGGTGTTTCAGCGGATTGGAACGCACGTTGAAAACATGAAGATCGGAATCGGTCGCATACGGAACGAGATAGCCCCCATTCACAAACTTCCTCGCGATTTGTTGGAAGTGGTATTCCACCACGCATGTTGGTCGGACCAACACACAACCCCACGCTCCGCTGTAGCGCTCTCCCACGTTTGCTATCAATGGCGGGCTATTCTCCTTTCCGTCCCGCGGTTTTGGAGTAGCGTCACGGTTGATGGGCGTGACCCCTCCTTCGCAGCTGCGTGCCTCGTGAGGAGCGGTGACCTTCTACTGGACGTCGTGGTGCAATTCAACTATGTCACACCCCCAGAATTTCTCAACGCGGACTTCAATTCCGGCGATCTCGAAAGCGAGGATGTGCGGCGGGCGTTGGATGAATGTCGAGAGGGGTTAACGATACTGGAGGCCGAGAGGGATCGCGTCCGTCGACTATGCATCAACTACATCCTCCTTGGTGTAGACTGGTTTCAGGACGAAATCCTGGAACACGACTTTTTTAGATACTCCCTGAAGAACCTCCAAGAGCTGCGGTGGAATTACGCCGACGGAGGGGGGGTTTGGTCCCTTCCGCTCCAGACCTTTGGTGGTTCCCTCGAATCCCTGAGAAGCCTCCGCCTGGAAAATGTCGAACCGTCGATGGGGTGGTTCCCAGGCCTCACGTCGCTGGAGTGCGTCCGCGCGCCCGACATCGGGTTTATCGAGTTCTTGAACGGCAGAGTGGCGGAATTCTTCAGCCAGAATGCGTCGCTCCAGTCTCTCAGCATTTACGAATTCCGGATTTGCGAGGAAAAATCCACCCGAATTTCCATGGACAACCTAACATCACTCACGTTGAGCCATGTGTCTCGTTGGTATCTGCTCCTCGACCTCCTACACATCAAGAACTTCGACGGTGGCACCTTTACGACGATCAGTCTCTCAGATCAGAGACCTTGGATCGCATTCTCGGCCGTTAATTCGATTGGATTCTCACTCAAAGCCTGTATCTCCTCTTTCGGGGACCCATGGGAAGACGCTTTCATGCGCCAGTATTTTTCTGGAGTCACTGTGGTCCGTTTGGAAGATTTTTAAACGATCCACAATACCAAGCGTCTTCTTTCGATCCTTCGCATTTTGAGTGGCTCGAGGGGCGATATGAGAAGAATGGAGCTTCACGCGGAGGCCAAATCTCTCACCACCTACCCACAAGTGACTGCCTTTGCCGAGCCGTTTTTGCCCCAACTGAAAACCCTGGCGATATACCTCCCTGACTCGGCGAAGTCCTCGGGATGGGTGGGGGCCATGATCGAAGACCTGTTCAACCCCAAACACCATGCGAGGTTTCCCGACGAATGTACGGTCGAAGTTCACTATTCCGACCCTGGTGTTTTTCTATCGGCCAACATGGGCGAGCTCAGAGCTGAGTTTGAAGATAAGGGGTCATATGGTTGCCTCGTTCCTCGTTCGTAGTAGTTGTTACCCCCGTAGAAATATCGCTTTCCGGCGTGGCTACGAGGTCGTTGAACGGAAACAGAGACACGGTGAACTCAGGCGGGGAGGGGGAGCCGCTGGGAGGGCGGGATCTTTCTTCCGCGATTTGTTTTTGCATCACCACAATCTGTTCTGTGTGTAATACATATAATCTCGTTGGTTTACCACTCGGTTTTCTTCGTCTGGCTGGGATAAGAAGATAAGATAGCAGAATAGTGAGGATGTACTGTAAACCGATGTGGCGGAAACGGGGAGACGTGTGGCAGTCCGAAACCAGATCACTTCCTCTGCTCCGTTGTTGGACGCTCGGTGGGGTTTTGGCCCGGCTCCACGGGCTCGCCCATCTCGCTCGCATGCGGTATGTCCGCATCTGTACGCGTCCCGTTGCTTGCATATACAAGTAACTCCCGAAATCTTGGGCTGTCGACAAGACTTATCGACTACAGTTTTGGTTAGCAGAGGATCCTTTGACACGAACTATATTGGACGAACCCGACCACTACTAGAAATAAACTTGTTGAGGCGTTTCCGTAGGCCCTCCTTCGTGAACGGTTCAATCGTTGGCTTCTGTGGAATCTTCTTCGTCTGGTTTTTGAACGGGATACCGAGTCTTGCGCATTCTTGTTCCCACATCAGCGGGTGGTAATCCTTGAGGTGACGACGAAAAGTGGTCGTTGGCGATGATTCATCCTTGTTTTGAAACACTCTCCACCGCTTCAATCGTGACTCATCATCCCTACGATACGAGAGGGTTAGTCTAAAGTCTCTACAAGCTGACAGACGAATTGCACACCCGAACTTAGTGCATAATATACAGCCAAACCACGCAGCTTGCGGTTTATTTGCATCATGTGGCTCCGGAGACGTTTGCCACTGGTCACTAGGTGGTTCCTCGGCAGAAGTGAGTGGGCGTGTGAACACCCATACGTCGGAGGCGGCACTTCGATGAGCACTCGGGGTAAACAGGGGTGGGGATGGGTTCTGAGAACTTGCTTCCATGGAGGTATCCCCGGGCAATGGACCTGATAGAACGTTGAGCTTCCTCCTTTTCGTGGGGGGCATACCGGTGTTGTCAGCAGACGCCGCACTAGCGTGGTTGGCGGACGCCACATCAGTATTGGGCGGGCGTTCGGGTTGGGGATGGGGAAGCAGGTCGGGGTTCAACCCCGGCCCAACGAGAGTTGAAGGGAACACCCCCTGAGGGGGCTGATTCCGGTCGTCGTATTCGTTGGCGTTCACCGGCCGCCAATAGGAGGGCTGCTGTGGTAGAGAGAAGTGGGGGTTGTGAGGCTGCATGTGGACGTCGTTGAGATTAGATAGCGTGGATGGGCGAACCGGGTGGGGTGGTGCTCCAGCCATCATGGACGTCGCAAATGGGGAATCGATCACCAAAAATCGTTATATGTATGATTGGTAACCTGGTGTGCCGAATTGGGAAGGGAGCCATGAGGTTAAATCATTTCTATTGAGTACCCCCACCACGGTAGGCTAGCAAAAGAAATTGTTTTGGCCACGTGTGACTTGCGGCTAACTCAAGCGAGTCTACTCACATTCGTTCCGTGTGTTCAGTTCGGTTGTTCTCGGCCGCCGACACTCATCTCCGCAAGATCACAACGCGTGGGTCGCCACAAGGCGGATGGGTTGCTTCCGACGGGCGGCCCGGATCCGGCTATATATATTGAGCCAAATGGCCGCTAGGCCATCCAGATATCAATCCTTTAGCCATGTCCACCATTCAGCACATCAATCCCGAGAGCCGTCCAAAATTCACGAACATTCTCTGTGGGTACCCTCATCTTCACCCTCTGGGGATGTCGATGTCCAATCTGTCCACTGATTGCCATAATCTTGATCGGAATGGATCAGCCCATGCCACGAAGGTGCCAGGTCTCATCTTTTTGAGCGGCCAAGTCCCGAGTGACAAATCGGGAAAGATCGTCGACGGTGGGATCCAAGAGCACACCGTACGTGGCTTACTTGTGTGCGCGGAGGTCTATCTGCTAACGTGAGCCTAGGCACAATGCATAGCTAACCTTGGCGAGGTCTTGGAGGAGGCAGGATCGTCCTGGGAAAAGGTCGTCAAGGTCAACGTGTACCTCAAGGACATGGATAACTTTTCTGCGATGAATGAAGTGTATGAAAAGGTAAACTCAAAACGGATGTGACTACGATACCGATCCTCTTTTAATTTCCCGTGCGCCTCCACAGCTCTTGCCCACGCCAAAGCCGGCGAGAACTTGCATCCAGGCTGCCAAGCTGCCTGCCGATGTCGATGTCGAGATTGAGGCCATTGCGACCTACTGAGATAGTTGGTAGTACAGTGTATACGATAACAACCGTTGTATGGAATCCCTGGCTTGTCACTTACTAAAGGGGTACGAGTGACGGAGAGTAACGGATGTGTGACGTTACGTTATCCTTCCCTTCGTTCAGCCACCCGTCAGCGATCCCTTCAGCCACAGCCCAGATTCGGACAAGCAAAGTGCTCACCGACGACAACTTCTGGCCAGCAAAAATTCGAGATTTTAAAGCTCGACTTGCGTAATCTGCCAGCCCACGACATGGTTCGCGCCCACTTAAAACAGACTGTGAGTCTCTGCGATCCGTAAATTTGTCGTATGATGCTTCAGCCACACCCTGACAATCACCGGACCATTGTGGCTGGGCCAACCCCCCATCCCCGTCCTCCGTCGTTCGATTTCCCTCAGCCCGAAGACAAGAAGAAGGCAACGGTGAAGAAGAAAGCTGAGGCTGGCTCATGGCCTTGCAAGATCAGCGGGTGCAGTAAAGTCTTCGCAAGGGAAGCCGATCTTAAAAGACATCAGAGAACTACTAAACTACATTCCATGCCCGGATTGTGGGTACCATCACCCTTCACCAACGCGTAGAGAGAGCTGACACTCTTTCCAGTGCTTGTCCACAGTGCGAAGCCACGTTTACAAGGGTACGTTCCGCTCGGAGGACGGGTTGTACTCGAGTCGTCTGATGTCTTCCCCAGACCGATGCTCTTAGGCGACACCAGAAATCCAGGTCAGCACCGAATTCATGCCTACCTTTCGTCATGCTTAACCTCCCAAGGCACAACGGAGTTGTGATTGAACCTATCGATCAGGACAGGGCAAAATCAGAGGCAGGTTCCGACGAAGAGGGTGCATCTCCCAAACAAAAACCAAAGTCGCGAAATGGCACCACCCCGGACACCCCATCGGTGGCGCCTCATCCTCAGGGTATACCTCATACATTACCGTTTCCCCCAAACTCGCACTATTATCGTCAACACACAATGCCTACCGGTAAAGCACACTATTCGGGTTTTCAGCGCGCACTTTTCCACTCACAACTTGGCGGCCAGGATATCCCCCACCCGGCGTTATTATCGACCCTCATTATCAACCAATTGGCTTGCCCACGTCCGCGACGAGAGGAAGTTGGCACCCCACTGCCCCGCCACAATGGACTGACGGCCCGGTTTATATGCCGGGCTACTACCACTCCTCTCCATATTATCGACCGCCAATAGGCTCGCTCCCACCTCAGGGGTACGGTCCATCATCACGACATGGCAACGAGCATGAAGTCAGTGCGAGCCGAAGTCGTCAAAGAAGTGTTAGTTCCCATGGATCGGGAGAGGACAGCAGCGACGATCGGCCCGCAAAGAAAGTGCGGTCACCGTCTCCTCGCTCCGCTGCGCCTGTCATCGATCCATCACTGCAAAGCTCGTCCCACGTCAGGGCAGAACCTGCGAAACCGCTGGAAGAAGATGCTACTACGGTGTCGATGGAGATGGCAAGGGATGCACTACTGGCCGTTATTGACTCTTCCAAACGGGCAGAAGAGTTACGAAAGGAGAACGGAGAAGGGGCTGAGCAGAACGGGCCTCAGGGACCTGAGGGGAGCGAGCCGGGAGTTAGGAGTGTTGACCCTAGTGGACAAGAGAAACTCGACGAACTACAAGATGACCTGGAAGAAGGACAGGAAATGGGGCTTTCGGAACTGTTAACACAGGTGACCCCATCTTTTCTTTCAATCACCTCTGCGCCGTTCTGACCATTCTCAGGAATCGCTCGCATCCCCGCCACCGTCATGAATTATGTGGTTCGGTATCTCTATCTTACGATATAATTTTGTTGTTATTGTGGATATGCTACGCGAGTTTTCGGTGACACCGAGTAAGACCTGGGTCAAGAGAGGAGCTATAAAATCCATGATCATATGATCGATCGGTCACCACTCCTCCCACCTCATCCACAATGTCCTACACCGTTTTTTGTATGGGAAATCCCCTCCTCGACCTCCAGGTAACTGGTGGAGAGAAGCTTTTGGAAAAATATGGACTCAAGGCTAATGATGCCATCTTGGCCGAGGATAAACACGCCGGAATGTTCGTACGATTCATACTTGATACAGGTTTCAGGCGCCCTGATCAGATTCTAGCTACGATGAAGTCGTGAGGGATTACAAGGTTACTTATGTTGCTGGAGGAGCTGCGCAAAACGCTGCTCGTGGTGCTGCAGTATGTGTCCGCTACCGAATCTGATCTCGCATGCATTCTGATCACGGGGTCGATTTAGTACATCCTCCCGCCAAAATCCGTGGTTTACACCGGATGCGTCGGTGACGATGATCTGGCCGAGCAACTCAAGGCCGCTAACACCAGGGAGGGCCTCGATGACGTTTACTACGTCAAGAAGGGGGAAAAGACCGGCGCCTGCGCCGTCGTGATCACTGGGCACCACCGGTACGTCACTGAGCTGAGCGATCTGGCGCTCACTGTGCGCTAAGTAAACGTTGAAGGTCGCTTGTCACCACGCTACGTGCTGCTGAGAAGTTCGAGCAGTCGCATCTCTCATCACCAACCGTCGCCCCTCTCATCGACGCTGCCAAAATATTCTACGTTGAAGGTTACTTCTTGACCCACGGCACAGAATCAGTTCTGGAACTCAGCAAGAAGGCTTCGGAGAAGGGAAAGGTAGGACAATCCGCATGCATATGCGCTGGATTTGAGCTTACGTGTATGATTACCCCAGATCTTCGTTCTCAACCTCTCTGCTCCCTTCATCGCTCAATTTTTCGGTGCTCAGCTCCAGAAGATTCTTCCATACATCGACTATCTCATCGGTAACGAAGCAGAAGCCGAGGCTTGGGCTAGCGCGAACGGGCTCCCTGACCCCAAGGATATTCCCGCCATCGCCAAGGCTCTCGCTAAACAACCCAAGTCCAATCCTACCCGCGACCGTGTTGTCATATTCACCCACGGTGCCCAGGAAACCATTGCCGTCTCCTCCAGCAGTCCCGATGACTACAAGAAGTATGCCGTCAACGCTCTCAAGGACGAGGAGATCGTAGATACTAACGGTGCCGGAGATGGCTTTGCGGGTGGATTCATTGGTGCTTTGGCGGCTGAGAGGTCATTGGATGAAGCCATTGAAGTTGGACACGCTTTGGGCACCATGTGTGTTACGCAGGTAGGGCCGCAGTACAAGTGGCCCAAGGTGAAAGTTTTGTAGTGAAACTCAAGTGTACTTGTATTTGGATGCATAGATATTCGCTCTCAATCCCATCGGGTTGTACATTAGTTCTCGTCCTGGTGACTGCCGCCCGCCGCGTGTCCAACGCCACGCATCGGTCCCACCTCCAGGTCAGAAGTGACGTAGGATGAGCAGTCGTGAGAACCTGTCCAATTGGCAACCGAGCTGCTCAATTGGGATCAACTCGACGTTATCGTTATCAGGGCATTTGACCGAAGGGTCATCGGCACGTCCGTCGCTGTCTTGACCAGTGACATGTCCTTACCTACCGTGTTGACTATTGCGGGAAGTGATCCTTCCGGGGGTGCTGGGATCCAGGTCAGCACGGCGGCGCTCGCTGGGTAATCACCTATCAGTGAGGGGTTGACCGATGCCACGCTTGCAATAGGCGGACTTGAAGACGTTCACCGCGCTGAACTGCTACGGGACCAGTGTCATCACAGCGCTCACCGCACAAAACACCACTGGTGTGCGCGGCGTCCATCCGTGTCCCCCGGATTTTGTCAAAGACCAGGTGTGTTCTTGGTTCCGCAACTACCCGTCTGCCGATCACGTATGGGGAGTTTCATTAGCTAGAGTCCGTACTCGACGATATCGATGTCCTGGCGGTGAAGACGGGGATGTTGCACGATGAAGCAACGATCCAGGTTATCGCTTCTACCTTGAAGAAGTATTACGGGGAGAAACCCCTTCGACTTGTGTGCGATCCTGTGTGCGTGTCCACCTCCGGGCATGCGCTACTTATGGACAGTGCAGTGGGATCTTTAGTCGATGAGATAGTACCTTTGGCTACCATAATCACGCCGAACAAATCCGAGGCCGAGCTCCTCCTTTCACGCGGGCAGAAGATCACGATCTCGAGTCTGGCGGATATGGTCATCGCGTCGAAGAACCTCCTCTCTCTCGGTCCGGGAGCAGTCTTACTAAAAGGTGGCCACGTAACG